>Ga0272442_10000955_pt1 | contig 44802 bp, 34 predicted proteins | sample SSMForm2O_FD_200262 | JGI IMG/M metagenome (GOLD analysis project Ga0272442, IMG submission 200262) | Marine sediment archaeal communities from Little Sippewissett salt marsh, Falmouth, MA, United States - SSM-Form-2O | ecosystem: Environmental > Aquatic > Marine > Wetlands > Sediment ...
CAAAAAGGTCGTCTTCGTAAAATATATTATCGGTCATCAAAGCTGTGACCCAGGCACCTTCCAATGGAAAACCATTGTGATCAGTTACAGTAACTTCCAGGTAATTGGTGCCAATTCCGATCTCTTCGGGATAGGTTACGATCAGAGGTTGGGGAACATCAGTCCAGACTTCCATACCCGGATCTCCAATCAGATTATTCCAATAAGAGAAATTATTCACGTGATTTGATGGGTTTTGGGGGTAATTCATATAGAGGTTAAGTTTTCCCCTAACCAAGGCTCCACCCATATTGTATATCTCATCAGCGAAAATTCCGTGCATGGTTCCAAGTACAACACTGTTATTAAAACAGGTGTGCGTCGATGCAGTCGCCGTTCCGATAGCGGTAACCGCTCCTTGCGGTGAAGAAGGAGTTCCCATCCTGACGAACTCTTCCGACGTACTGGTTCCGGAAATAGAACCTGTAGCACAAGTTAAGATAACAGCATTCAATAATTTAAATCCGTTAGATTGATTACCGGGATCCCACCCGCTCATTCCGATGTAACCTCTATAAATAAAATAACTCACACCACTGTTAATACTGGAGTTCATCTGGGATGAGAAAGGACTGTTGTATACTTCATCGAAAGTGTAATCGGGATTATAAGTCAGGATCATTTCTTTTACACTGAGACAGGTTTCGATTGTCGTGGGTCCCGATGAGCTGGGATCACCGGTCAGTAAAGCATTCTTATACCAGTCTGTCTGCTGCATGTAAGGGTTTTTTTCGTAATAGAAGATCTTATTTATCATGGTGATTAGATCGTAATTGGCATTAGAATATGAGATCCTGCCTATGAATGCATCTGCCAGGATATCGTTCCCATCCAGCTGAGTATAAACATGATCACCATCTCCACCTCCCGAATAACCTGTAGGTATCTGGCCTGTGTCTCCAACTAAACAGATAAACTCCGGTGGATTGTCTCCGTTGTATTGATTCTGTATGTAATTTTTTATCTGACTCAAACTGGATCCGGTCTGGCTAGTGCTTGCCATCTTTACCTGAAATCCTTTTTGATGTTTCCAGAGAGCCAGAGCTTCCACCTGAGATTGAACAGCAGACTGATTGAAGTAAATTATCAGGTAGTTCGGTTGTTGATAATCATCACGATTTTCCAGTTGATCATAGTTCAGAATGACACTTTTGTATAGTGGTTCGAAAGTTCGGGAGATCTTCTGATACCTTGTTTTGGGATTATCTCCACCCCGACTATTTGTGTTTATTACGATCTCAATATCATTGTGAATTGTCAGCTCTTCACGGACCGGGTCATACTGAAAGGGATTGATAGTGATATTGACTACTCTGTAGTCACGCATGATGGCTGGATGGCTTATTTCAGCAACCGTAGCGGGGAAAATCGTTCCGGAATCATAGAATTCCTGATCAATTAAAAATTCATCTGCAGAAAAATTATAACTATCATTAAGATTCTGTTTTGGCAGGATTTTAATGTTATCAACTTTCCGGGTGGTAGTGTAAACTATATCGACAGTTACTTCACCAACATTCGGAACAGCAATTATTCTGGAGAAACGGGGGAGATCTGGCTTTCCAAGCTCAATTAAGCTACCTTCATTTTTGTAATGTATACCAGTGAATTCTTCTGATCCTATTTGATAAGATTCTCTTTCATAACCATCCAATTGGAAATTCAATACAGTATTGTTAAGATCAGAAGAATCTACCTGGAACAGGTTTTCATTGGTATTTTCATCAATCTCTACCCATAAAGCATTCAATCCCAAAACCGTTGTCAAAATTAAAATTGTAAGATTAAACTTTCTCACTATACCATCCTTTAAATTTTAGATTAATAATAGTAGAAAGCAAATAGCATTCCAATTATCTCTAAACAACCATTTGTAAATGCTAGATGTAAATTTAATAAGTTATATAATTTAAGGTTTTAAGTAAAGGAAAAGAACTTTTATCTTCGGGTAATTCAGTACTAAATAATAACTATTTTAATATCAGATTTTACTGTCTTTTTTACTTGACCTGAAAGGTGCTAAATAACAATTTGCTCACCTGAATACTCGTAATAAAAAAATTTAGTTTTATGTTCTAAGGCGGGGGAGGAAATGAAGTTAAAGGAGATTTTACAGGCTCTTGACGCCGAGCTTCTGGTTGAAGGACTGGATCTCGAACAGAAAATATCCTGTGCCTTCGGGTCGGATCTGATCAGTGATATCCTTCATTGTACCTTGGAAAAAACCCTTCTTCTTACGGGTTTGATAAATCCGCAAATCATCAGATTATCTGATATGATAGATCTGTATGGCATAGTTTTTGTAAGAGGTAAGAAACCCACCTTGGAAATGATAGAAATGGCCCGTGAAAGAGGATTACCATTGATCTCGACCAAACATACTCTGTTTAAATCCAGTGGTCTTCTTTATAATCTTGGTCTCAGAAGTTGCAGGATAACTCATGGCTGATTATTGGTATTTCCAACCGAAATTTAAACAAAGAGCTTTGACTTTCCTGAATGATCGACCCCAACCCTTGAAAACAATATCCTATAATATTACTGAAAGAGATTTCATCAATTCAGGAACAGCTTCAGCAGAGATAAAACTCATTCTCAAACGTGACGGGTTGAGACCTGAAATACTAAGGCGGATCGCTATTGCAGCTTATGAAGCAGAGATCAATGTCACGGCTCATACTGAGGGCGGAATGGTTAAAGCAAATTTCTATCCCGATTTCATTCATATCGTCTTCAGCGATAAAGGAAAAGGAATAAAGGATATCGAAGAATCAATGGCTCCCGGATTTTCAACAGCAGATAGCGTTATGAGAGAACTTGGTTTTGGGGCGGGGTTGGGTCTTCCCAATATAAAAAAGAATTCTGATGTCCTTCATATTTCATCCCGGGAAAACAAACCGACCTGTCTTGAAATTATAATTTTCTTCGATAAAACACTTTATGACCAGAGGTAAGATTATGAAAATAAGCCTAAAGGATTTGAACCATTCTATCAAGGGTAAGATTTTAACTGATGAGGATAATAAAATTGAGATAGAGTTTTCAGGTGGATATGTATCCGATCTACTCAGCGATGTTATGGGTAATGCCAAAAATGATCAGATCTGGATTACTATTATGCAACATCTAAATGTTATTGCTGTAGCTTCCTTGATAGGCATTAAAACTATTATCTTCGGAAAAGGGATAATCCCTGCTCAAACTGTGATCGTAAAAGCTAACGCAGAAAAGATCTGCCTTGTTTCATCGAAATTACCTGTTTTTGACATTTCTGGTAAACTCTATCAGTTGCTTCATAATAGAGATTAAAGGATCTGAAAAATTGCAGTGGTATAATGCGGATCTCCATATCCATTCTGTTCTTTCTCCTTGTGGAGACCTTGAGATGTCTCCCACAAACCTGATGAAAGAAGCTAGAAGCAAATCAATTGATATTATCTCTATTACAGATCATAATTCTTTTGCTAATTCACCAGCCTATGCTGAAGCTGCTCATGATTTTGGTATAAATTATATCTATGGGGCTGAGATTCAGTCTTCAGAAGAAATCCATATCCTTGCTTTTTTTGCTAGCTGGGAAAGTGCTAATAAATTTGATTTGAAGTTGCACTCAGCTCTGTTACCGGTTAAGAACGACCCTGATTTTTTCGGAGACCAGGTTGTGATCGATCGAGAAGGAAACATCCTCAGATACGAAAATACAGCTTTGATAAATTCAACTGCCTGGAGTTTCGAACAGGTTTTTGATGAAGTAGAACAGTCAGGAGGATTTGCTTATCCAGCCCATATAGACGCTACATCCTACAGTGTAATATCTCAACTTGGTTTTATCCCCAGAGATCGAAAATTCATCGCTGTCGGTATAACAGCGAATTGTGACACAAAAAAACTTGTCCAAAATTACCCCGAATTAAAAAAGTTAACTTTGATTAGAAGTTCCGATGCACATTATCTGAAAGATATTGGTTCTGGAATAACCAGATTCTTTCTTAAAAAACCGGAACTGCAAGAAATAGTCTTGGCTTGTCGGAATTATGAAGATCGTGAGATCTTAACATAAAACATTGGGAGGAAAAATGGCACAGAATCAGATCGCAGATGGTTTGCTATTTGATCAACTCAAACAGATTCTGAATCACAAGAAAGAATTGCGTAATCCTCTTATCGAGATTTTAAGAGAAGCTCAGGAGATTTTCGGCTATCTACCCCAGGAAGTATTGCAATATGTTGCTGAGGAACTGGGAGTTTCAATCGGAGAAGTCTACGGTGTGGCGACGTTCTATAATTTTTTCTCTCTCAAACCAAGAGGTAAATATCTGATCAATGTTTGTACCGGTACTGCTTGCTACGTTAAAGGAGCAGCCAGATTGATCCAGATGCTGGAGGATGAACTTGAGATTAAACTTGGCGAAACCACAGGGGATGAATTATTTACCCTTTCTTCCGTTCGTTGCGTAGGTGCTTGTTCCTTAGCACCAGTTTTAATGATAGGTGATGAAACTTTTGGAAGGATCGATTCCAAGGACAAATTGAAGAAAATCTTGGCGAATTATAAATAAACAGGAATGAAAGATATTTCCCTGCATATTATGGATATAATAGAAAACTCAATTCGGGCAGGGGCACGAAATGTCTGGATTGAGTTAAGCTTAATTGTAATGAGAAATAAACTTAAGATAATAATTAGAGATGACGGAAGAGGTATGGATGAAACAAAACTGAATCGGATTGATGATCCCTTCTATACTACTAAGGAACACAGAAGCAAGAAAGTAGGATTGGGAATACCACTTTTCAAACAGAATGCGGAACAATGTAACGGAAATTTTGAAATTAAAAGTAAGCTTGGTGAAGGAACAACTCTGGAAGCGGTTTTTCAATACGATCATCTGGATAGGATGCCACTGGGTAATCTTAAAGATACCTTTTTAACTGCAATAGTCGGTCATCCTGAAACCGATTTTCATCTCAACTTGACAAGAGAATACCTTGATGGAAAGAAATTAGGATTTAAGTTTTCAACCCAACCCATTAAGTTTGAACTGGGAGATATTCCTCTGGTCTATCCAGATGTAATTCAATATCTCGATGATGCTTTAACTGAAGGAATAAAAGAAATAAATTTGGAGGAACACTGATGAAAACCTTGGAAGAATTAAGGAAAATCAGGGAAAAAGCACAGCAGCAAATGAAGTTACGCAGTACCGAAGGAAAATTTAAAATTGTTGTTGGTATGGGAACATCTGGAATTGCGATGGGAGCAAGAGAAGTAATGAAAGCTATCTTGGAAGAAGTTTCAGCCAGGGATTTGACCGATGTGATCGTAACTCAAACCGGAGAAAAAGGACTTTCCTCCATAGAACCGGTTGTTGATATTATTGAAAAGGATAAACCGGTCGTAACTTATGGTCATGTTACTCCGGAAATCGCACGTAAGATCATAGCGGAGCACATAGTTAATGGCAGGTTAGTTGCAGATTTTGTTGTGGCAACAAAACAGCAGTAGGGGGAAGGAATGTCTTTAAAGCGTACGGATGTCCTACTTTGTTGCGGTTCAGGATGCGTTTCCGCCGGTGCGCTCAAGGTAAAGGAGAAACTGGAAGCGGAGATTAAAAAACAAAATCTCCAGTCTGAGATTAACATCATAGAAACAGGATGTATGGGACCTTGTGATTACGGGCCCGTGATGATGGTTTATCCCGAAGGTGTCTTTTACCAGAAATTGAAACCTGGTGATATGGAGGAACTGGTTCGGGAACATTTTCTCAAGGGTCGTCCTTTGAAACGCCTTATGCTAAAAAGTGAAGACGAACAGATATATGAAACAAAGAAAGAGATCCCATTTTATCAAAATCAACAGAAGATAGCCTTGGAGAATTGTGGTAATATCAATCCGGAAGAAATAGACGAATATATTGCGATCGGTGGTTATGAAGCCTTGGGAAAAATTCTTACCGGAATGGACCCACAAGCTGCCATTGAAATCATAAAAACATCTGGTTTGAGAGGTAGAGGTGGTGGAGGATATCCAACCTGGTTAAAATGGGATTATGTTAGAAAAAGTGATTCAGAGGTAAAATATGTAATCTGCAATGGTGATGAAGGAGATCCCGGTGCATTTATGGATAGATCTCTCCTGGAAGGTGATCCGCATAAGATATTGGAAGGGATGATGATAGCTGCTTACAGCATTGATGCTAAAAAAGGATATTTTTATATCAGAGCGGAATATCCACTGGCAATAAAGAGAATAAAAAAAGCTGTTCGAGATGCCAAGGTTTATGGTATCTTAGGTGATAATATATTTAATAGCAATTTTTCTTTTGATGCCGAGGTTCGTACTGGTGCCGGGGCTTTTGTATGTGGAGAAGAAACAGCCCTGATCGCTTCTATCGAAGGCAGAAGAGGTCAACCCGATCCAAAACCGCCTTATCCTTCCACAGAAGGGTTATGGAATAAACCAACCCTGGTAAACAACGTTGAAACGCTGGCCAATATCGCTCCTATTTTTTCTAAAGGTGCGCAGTGGTTTGCAGCAATGGGAACCGAAACAAGCAAAGGCACCAAAGTATTTGCCCTTACGGGTGATATTCATAACACCGGGCTGGTAGAAGTTCCTATGGGAATTACTTTAAGAGAACTTATTTATAAGGTTGGAGGTGGAATCCCATCTGGTAGAAGGTTTAAGGCAGTGCAATTGGGAGGACCTTCTGGTGGTTGCCTAACAGCTGAACACCTGGGTACCAGGATCGACTATGAATCACTCAGCGAAAAAGGTGCTATGATGGGCTCCGGCGGTGTCATAGTGATGGATGAATCAAATTGCATGGTAAATGTTGCTAAATACTTCCTGGAATTTTCCCTGGAAGAATCATGTGGAAAATGTACACCTTGTAGAATAGGATTGAAGGAAATGCATAATATACTGGAAAAAATAACTTCCGGTCAGGGTGAACCTGGAGATCTGGATAAATTAGAGAAATTGGGAAAAAGCATCAAGGAGCTTTCTCTGTGCGGACTTGGTAAAACTGCTCCCAATCCTGTATTAAGTACACTCAGATATTTCAGGGCGGAATATGAAGAACACATAAATGATAAAAGATGCCAGGCTTTGGTATGCAAAGATCTCTTGCATTTCGAGATTGATAAGAGCAAATGTATCGGTTGTGGACTTTGTCAGAAACAATGTCCGGTTTCTTGCATTATGGGTAGTCTAAAAGATAAATACGAAGTTGTGCAAAAAAATTGTGTTAAATGTGGAATATGCCAGGAAGTCTGCCCTGCAAAAGCTATTTCTAAACTACCTGGTATGATCGTGGAAAAACCTGAACTGAAATCACAAGCGGAATATATAAATTTATATGAATAAGATAGAGGATGTCATGTACGAGGAAATTTTTAAAAAATACAGCCCCGAACAAGAAAATCTGATTTACATATTACACGATATTCAGGATCAGCATCCGCAGCATTATATATCGGAGGAAGCAATCGAAAAAGTCAGTGAATATCTTAAAGTATCCCGGGGACATATCCAGGGAGTTCTAACTTTCTATACTATGTATAGTACAAAACCCAGAGGAAAATATATTATCCGGCTTTGCGAATCTCCTCCCTGTTTTCTGGCTGGTTCGGAAAAAATCCTGGCTAAGTTGCGTGAGATCTTGAATGTTAAAGTTGGTGAAACAACTCATGATGGACTTTTCACACTAGAGTTGTGTGCCTGTCTTGGTGTCTGTGGAAATGCCCCGGTTATGATGATAAATGATACTGTATATGGGGATCTCGATCAGCAGAAAATTGTCAACATTATAGATAACCTAAGGGGAGGTATGAAATGAAATTCTATCGCTCCACAGTCTTGATAGGCATTGACGAACAATCCTTAAAATCCGGGGCTCGAGAAATCAAATACCTGCTTAAAAAGGAAATAGATCGAAATGATCTGGCAGATGAGATCAATGTTATGGAAGCTGGCTCTCTGGGTTTCTTTGGAACCGGTGTAACTATGATGATCTATCCTGGACAGATCACCTATGTAAATGTTAATAAGAATGATATCCCTGACATAATCAATGAGCATTTCTTAAAGGGAAGACCCATCAGCCGATTGATGATGAAATCTGTTTATGCCAGAGGTTATGATTTTAATTACGAACACCGAGTTGTCCTGGAGAATTCTGGTTTGATCAATCCTGAAGAAATCGAGGAGTATATCGGTGTTGGTGGTTATGAAGCCTGGGAAAAGGCACTACTCCAGATGAAAAGGGAAGAGATTATTGAACAGGTAAAGAATTCAGGTCTCAGAGGAAGAGGTGGCGCTGGTTTTCCAACTGGTGTTAAATGGGGATTTACAGCTCCTTTGCAAGTAGATCAAAAATATTTCGTTATCAATGCTGACGAAGGAGAACCAGGTACTTTCAAGGATCGATTGATAATGGAAGGTGACCCTCATAAACTTCTGGAAGGGTTGATGATAAGTTCTTATGCTGTGGGAGCTACAAAGGCATATATTTATATCAGAGGAGAGTATACCCTCTGCATTTCAAGACTGAAAAGAGCTATCGATCAAGCCTATGAATATGGAATTCTTGGTAAGAATATTTTCGATAGTGGATTTGATCTTGATATAGAAATTAAGGTTGGGGCAGGAGCTTATGTCTGTGGAGAAGAAACAGCTCTGATCGAATCAATGGAAGGAAAACGAGGGCAACCCAGATCAAAACCTCCTTTCCCGGGTGTTAAAGGAGCCTGGCAGAAACCAACTGTTGTGAACAATGTAGAGACAATATCAAACGTTCCAGCCATTATTCTAGAGGGAGCAGAATGGTACAGGAATTTAGGGACTCCAGATTGCCCGGGTACCAAAGTCTATACCATGTTGGGTGATGTAGTCACCCCGGGGCTTTGTGAAGTTGATATGGGTACCTCATTGCGAAATATTATTGATCAATTCGGTGGTGGTATCAAAAATAATAAGAAGTTCAAGGCTGCTTTGGTGGGTGGAGCAGCTGGAGTTTTCCTCTCCGAAAAATTGCTAGATGTGAAAATGGATTACAAAAATCTCCAGGAATATGCAGCCGTATTAGGATCGGGAGCTATTCTGGTGATGAATGAAGACGCTGATATGGTTGAAATGCTCTGGTCTGTCATAAGGTTTTTCCGTCATGAATCTTGTGGAAAATGTACTCCCTGTGCCAAAGGTAATGAAATACTGTTCGATTTGATAGACGGTATCCGCAAAGGTATGGGGAAAACGCAGGATCTACAAGAGATGGTCAATTTATCCCAAATTATGCAAAAGACTTCTTTTTGTGCCCTTGGTCAATCTTTGATCATGCCAATTCGAAGTGCGATAGAGAATTTTAAAGAAGATTTTTTAAAGAGAATGAACTAAAAATAAATACGGAGGTTGATTGATGTTTATTAGTATCAACGGGAAATCTTGCGAAGCCTCTCCAGGTGAGAATGTGCTTCAGGTTGCCCTTAGAAATGGGATTTATATACCACATCTATGCTATCATCCTCGTACAGGACCAGCGGGAAAGTGTCGTGCTTGCGTTGTAGAAGTGGAAGATCTTCCCGGATTGCAAACGTCCTGTAACCTTATGGTTAGAGAAGGTATGAAAGTTATCACCGATTCTGAAGTAGTAAAAAATGCCCAGAGAGTTGTCGTTGATCTGGCACTTTCATCTGGTAGACATGACTGTCTTTCCTGCGAGCAGAATGGAAACTGTGAGCTTCAGGATGCTGCCTACTATCTTGGGATCGAGCGACCGAGTTATGTTTTTAAAAGAGAAAATTATCCCATCGATCAAACCAGTGAATTTATCTATGTGGAACGTGATAAGTGTATTTCCTGTGGACGTTGTGTAGCTGGTTGCAATCAAACTGTGGTCAACGAAGTTTTAAATTTTGCTAATCGTGGATTTGAGACTAAGGTGGTTTTTGATAATGATGCTGATATGGGGCAATCGACTTGTGTTCAATGTGGGGAATGTGTCCAGCTTTGCCCGGTAGGAGCTATAGTCGACAAAAGGGCTTTAGGAGCAGGTCGCCCCTGGGAACTCAAAAAAGTCGAAACCGTGTGTCCTTATTGTGGTGTTGGCTGTAGATTGGAATTACATGTGGATCCTTTCAAGAACAAGATAGTAAAAGTGACCGGTGTAGAAGATTCACCAACCAATGAAGGTATGCTCTGTGTTAAGGGACGCTATGGCTACGATTTTGTTGCTTCCGATGAAAGACTTACCTCTCCCCTTATCAAAAAAAATGGTGAATTTGAAGAAGTCGATTGGGATGAGGCAATTAAATATACAGCTGACAAACTGAAAAAAATTATTGCAGAATTCGGGGCAGATTCCGTAGCCGGTTTGGCTTCTGCCAAGGTAACGAACGAGGAAAACTTTGCTTTTCAAAAATTTATCCGCAGGGAGGTGGGCACGAATAATGTAGATCACTGTGCCCGTCTCTGACATAGCTCTACAGTAGCCGGTCTGGCTGCTTCCCTTGGTAGTGGTGCCATGACAAATGACATCGCTGGTATAAAAAACGCAGATGTGGTCTTGATCATTGGATCCGATACATCTGCTGCTCATCCTGTGATAGCTGCCCGGATTAAACAGGCAGTTAGAGAAGGTAAAACTAAACTTATAGTTATTGATCCCAAAAAAATAACCATGGCAAATTATGCCGAGATCTATGCATCTCATAGGCCAGGATCCGATGTGGCTGTATTGAACTGCATGATGCATGAAATCCTGAAAAATGGCTGGGAAGATAAGGAATATATCAAAAATCGGCTGGAAGGATTTGATGAATTAAAAGCAGAAGTAATGAAAGACAAATATTCACCGGAAAATGTTGAAAAAATCTCAGGTGTTCCAGCAGAAACTTTGCGTAAAATTGCTGAGTTGTTTGGGAAAGCTGAAACTGCATCCCTCTATTATGCAATGGGTATTACACAGCATACAACAGGAAGAGATAACGTATGGTCAACAGCGAATTTACAAATGATCTGCGGAAACCTGGGTAAACCCGGTGGTGGTGTTAATCCTTTGCGAGGACAATCTAATGTGCAGGGTGCCTGTGATATGGGTGGTCTTCCCAATGTCTATCCAGGTTATCAGAAGGTTACTGATCCCAAAGCTCAGGAAAAATTTGAGAAAGCCTGGGGTAAAAAATTGAGTAACGAGGTTGGAATAACAGTTACCGAAATGATAGACAAAGCCTATGATGGTTCACTGAAAGCTCTTTATGTTATGGGGGAAAACCCCTTTCTCAGTGATCCTGACCAGAATCATGTGATCGCAGCTATGGAGAAAATTGATTTCATGATCGTGCAAGATATGTTCATGACCGAAACCGCTGAATATGCAGATGTTATCTTACCGGCAGTTGCTTTTGCCGAGAAAGATGGACATTTTACTAACACCGAGCGACGGATCCAGCGTTTGAGAAAAGCTCTGGAAGCTCCCGGAAAAGCAAAACAGGATTGGGAAATCATCCAGTTGCTGGCAAATGCTATGGGAAGTGATTGGAACTATAAATCCGTTCGTGATATAAACGATGAATTATGCCGGTTAACCCCTCAATATGGTGGAATTACCTGGGAACGCGTAGGAAGAACTGGCTTGCAATGGCCCTGTCCAACCGAAACTCATCCCGGAACACCTTATCTCCACAAAGATAGATTTGCCCGGGGATTAGGTTTGCTCAGAGGAATCGAATTCATCGAGCCAGCCGAATTGCCTGATAAAGAATATCCCTTGATCCTGACAACGGGACGTGTTTTACAACAGTTCCATACCGGAACCATGTCTAGAAAAACTCAGGGATTAAACAATCTGGCCGGACCAATGGTAATGATCTCAGTTGCAGATGCAGAAAAACTTGGTATAGGCAATAGCGAAAAGGTAAAGATAGCAACCAGAAGAGGGGAAATAGAGGCACCAGCCTTCGTTACAAAGCGAATTATGAAAGGCGTGATCTATATTCCTTTCCATTACAAAGAATCTCCTGCAAATCGCCTTACTAATCCGGTAATTGATCCTGTCGCTAAAATACCTGAATATAAAGTATGTGCAGCAAAAGTTGAGAAAATATCCTGATTTAAAAGAGGTGAAAAATGAATAAGATAGAATTCGAGAATCTTATTAATATGGGTATTCGTAGAGAAAAAGAAGCTTTTCAATTTTATAGATTTGCTTCCTCCCAGGTAGAAAATAAAGCCATAAAACAGATATTCGATGAACTTGCCAAAGATGAACTTTGACACCGAGATCTGCTGGAAAATTTCAAGAACAATCCAGATTTACCGGAAAGTATTATAGCTCCGGATGTAAACTATTTTTTGGCAGAAGAGGTAGAATTACCGGAACTTACAGAATCCATGAAACCAGCTGATGCTCTTGCACTGGCAATGAAAAAGGAACAGCAAGCAGTTGAGTTCTATCGACGCTTGGCACAGAACACTACCGATAACGAACTGAAAAAACTCTGCCTAGAAATGGCAAATATGGAGCTTAACCATAAACAAAAACTGGAAAATGCCTATACAGATGTTGCTTATGTAGAGGATTTCTAGAATACTATTTGTCTGTTTAGGGATTATACCTCGGCATAATCCCTATTTTTTTATTTCTACTTGACACCTTATTAAATTGTGCAATTTTAATGATTAAGATTAAAATTATGATAAGAAAAATATTATTTCTTCTGGTTATTTTCTCATTTTTACCCTTATCTGCTTCCGATCCTGTGGCAGACAGCTTAAAGCAGATTTTAGAAGAAGCAGATAAACAATCTAAAGCAAGTATACTAAACAGTCTCGCTGAACATTATCTAAATCTGGATAATGAAAAAAGTCTCGAATATTCTCAAAAAGCTCTTATGTTTTGTGATCAATCCGATATAGAGCTAATAATCGATATCTCGATCACTATAGCATCTGCCTATGAATTCTCAAGAAACTATCCCCAGGCTATCGAATATTACAAACAAAACCTGGAGAGAATTCCGGAAGGTAAATTCGAAATAAAAAAAGCATATATCCATTTCAGCCTGGGTTTGATCTATGATCAAATCTCTGAATATGATAAAGCTTTATCAAATTATCAATTAGCTGCTTGCTTATATAACAAGTTAAACGTAAAGGTCTCTTACGGTAATATCCTTAATAATATCGGGATTACCTACGAAACACTAACAGTTTATGATACAGCTTTGGAATATTATTTAAAGTCATTGGAAGTTTACAGGCAGATCGAAGATAAAGAGGGAATTGCCCACACTTATAACAATATTGGGAATATCTATCAAACCATGAATAATTTCACCAAAGCGAGAGAATATTATCTAAGATCCATGGATATCTATAAAGAGCTCGAAGATAAAAGCGGTATCTCAAGTTCACTGAATAATATTGGTATTCTTTATGATGAAATGAAGGAATATGACAAAGCTCTGGATTACTATAACCAATCCCTTGAGCTGGCTAGGGAAATTGATGAAGAAAGTGGGGTTTCTACGGCTTTAAACAACATAGGGATCATCTATCATAATAGAAAGAATTATGAACAGGCGGAAGAGTATTATCTGATTTCATTGGAAAGTTCAAAAGTTATCGGAGATCAATGGGGGATAGTAAATACTTATTCCAATCTGGGAGAATTGTATATAGATTGGCAATATTACGAAAAAGGGATCAACTATCTGAATCAGGCTTTTGATCTGGCAAAGATCTATAATTTTCGAGACCTGATTATGGAATGTCACAAGATTTTTACCAAATATTATGTTTCTCAGGATAATTACAAGCTGGCTTATCAACAGATGAATCGTTTCTATGAGGTTAAAGATAGTCTATTTCTCGATAGCAGTAGAAAAATAGCAGATATCCAGACAATATACGAAACCGAAAAAAAAGAAAAAGAGATTGAGTTACTGGTTCTGGGGAAAAAGCATCAAAGAACAGTGAAATTCTTTTTTCTGTTTTCGACTGTTTTATTCTTTGTTGTCGCGATCTGGTTGTATCGTCTGTATTATCTCAAAAATCATGAGATCCATACACGTAAAAAACTGGAAAAAAAGATAATAGGTCTTGCATCTGTGCTAAATCAGGCTAACGAATCTGTTGTCATAACCGATACCAAAGGTAATATTGTTTATTTCAATCCCTGTTATGAAAAGAAGACGGGACGCAATTTGAAGAACTTGATCGGTTCCAGGCCTCTCTTTTGGGATTATATAAAAGCTGGTGATGAGAAGAATGTTTGGGATACTGTAAGAGAAGATGAGAAATGGCACGGCACATTGCAGGATTTAGATCAATCCGGTAATATGATTTATGAAACAGTAGACGTATTCCCGGTAAAAGATGATGAGGATGATACAATAAACTATGCTGCCATTAAACATGACATTACCGAAATAATCCTAAAAGAAAATGAATTGGAAATGAGTGAAAAAAAATTCAGAAGAATGGCAGAGAATATAAGTGACGGACTTGTAATAATCGAAAATGGCAATGTTGCATTTGTTAATGACAGGATGGAAGATATAACCGGATATTCCAAAGCTGAATTAAAAGGACTTACCAGTGTTGCTCTCGCTGCTCCCTTTGAAAAAGAAAGAGTTAGGGATTTTGCTGAGTTGTCAAAAAAATATCCCGATCAATTAGATTATTTTGAGTATTGGATTAAAAGAAAGGACGGTGAGTTAAGATATATTCACAATGGTTATTCGCTTTATAAGGAAGATGGAAAGATAGTAAATCGCTACATGGTTATATCAGATATCACAGATAGAAAAAAATACGAACAGAAGATAGAAAATTCTCTCAAAGAAAAAGAGATCCTACTTCAGGAGATCAACCATCGTGTCAAAAATAACATGCAGATAATATCCAGTCTCTTGAAGATCCAGGCAGGATATGTTAAGGACGAAAACCTGCTTAAACTCTTTCGAAACAGCCAGAACAGGGTGAAATCAATGTCTCTGATCCACGAAAAACTTTATCAATCAGCAGATCTTTCCCGGATTGCCTTCGAAGATTATGTAGATTCGTTGACCCGACACCTTTATACAACTTATGGAGTATCGACAGAGAGGATTCAACTATTGATTAATATTAACGAAATAAAATTGGGAGTCGATAAAGCTATTCCCTGCGGGTTGATCATCAATGAACTGGTTTCCAATAGCCTTAAATATGCTTTCCCGGAAGGAAAAACTGGTACAATAAAGATTGAACTGGTTAAAAAGGAAGAATTGTACACGCTTAAAATAATTGATGACGGCAAGGGTTTACCAAAGGATTTCGAGCTGGAAAAATCAACTACACTGGGGATGCAGTTGATTAAATCATTAACCGATCAATTACATGGTAAAATTACCAGATTGGATGTTACCGGAGTAGGATACAAAATTGAGTTTTCATAACCATCGGGATTAATAAAATAGGAAGGATCCAAAACTAAATGTCTGATCAGGAAATCAAAAAGATCCCCAAAGTAGATAAACTTCTTCAAGATAAGCAAATCGAAGCAGAGATTCGGAAATACGGTAAAGAATTAATCAAATACTGCATCAGAAAAGAATTGGAAAAAATAAGAGCAGAGATCCTTGCCGGGAAAGGAATGATCAGTCAGAAGCAGATTATAGATGAGGTCATCAAAAATGTTAACCGGATCGGGCAGCCATCTCTTAAACCTGTAATAAACGCTACCGGAATTCTTTTACATACTAATTTGGGGAGAGCACCACTTGGCTCTTACATTCTATCGCAGTTGAAACCGATTATAATGGGTTATTCCAACCTGGAATTTGATCTAAAAACAGGAAAAAGAGGCTATCGGAACGATCATGTTTCCAATTTGCTAACGTTTATTACAGGTGCAGAAAATGCTTTAGTCGTAAATAACAATGCTGCTGCAGTTATGCTGATCCTTAAAACTTTAGCTTTCCGAAAAGAAGTAATCATTTCCCGGGGGGAACTGATAGAAATTGGGGGTTCTTTCCGTATCCCGGAGATCATGAAAGCAAGCGGTGCCAAAATGGTCGAAGTCGGAACAACTAACAGAACAAAACTCAGAGATTATGAAGAAGCCATTTCCTCACGAACCAGAATTATCCTGAAGGCTCATAAATCAAATTATCATATCAGTGGGTTCACAGAAGAAGTCGATCTGGAAAAACTTGCTCAATTAGCACATCAGAACGATATCTTGATGGTTTATGATCTGGGGTCAGGTTTACTGAGAAAACCGTTGGGGTTACCCCTGGAAAATGAACCTGATGTTAAAACAGCTCTCAAACTTGGGGTGGATCTGGTTTCTTTCAGTGGAGATAAATTGCTCGGAGGCCCTCAGGCTGGGATAATTGCCGGTAAGGACAAACTGGTAAAAAAACTAGCTAAAGCACCTATAATGAGAGCCCTGAGGGTAGATAAATTGACCATTGCTGCCCTGACTGCTGCCATCAGATCTTATTTGAACGATCAATTACTCACTGAACACCTGCCTTTATTTAATAGATTCAATCGGAGTTTGGAGGAGATCTCCGCTCTGGCTCAGTTCCTATCTTCGGAACTGATTAAGATAGGGATCGCGAATAAGATCATCGACAGTCCGGCACAAGTTGGTGGGGGCTCTCTACCCGATTTAAAACTACAGAGTAAAGCAGTTAAAATTATTACAGATAAAAAGGTTAAGGCAAGAAGGATCTTCCTGAAATTAATGAACGCACCTCGATCTGTTCTCGGTATCCTGAGAGAAGGAGATCTCCTTCTAGACGTTTATGCACTTGACCAGGATGATATATCAATAATTATCTCTACCTTTAACGATATCATAAAAAAAGATAAAAAACTTGCTTGATTTTAAGGAAAAGTATCATTTAGCATAATTAAGAAAAATATGCAAATAAACCTTTTGGAGAGATTAAAGGAGGACGGGTGTTAAAAAAAATTATCGTTGTTATATTTTTTCTTACTTGCTTTTCTCTCTATTCCCAAAGAACTGAATTCATGGAAAAAGAAGTAGCCAGAAAAGAGTATCAAGTTTCGGTATTTCAAAAGAGTTGTCAGATCCAGGAAATCGAAAATGGGTTTACTATTAGAGCTGGTGAGCTTTATGAAGAATATCTCAAATTAACCCCTGGTCAGCGAAATGAAAATGCTTATCGAAAACTGGAAAAAGCCTTTATTTTTTACCGGCTTGCTCTTGGTCTGAACGATCTTGAGAAAAGCCAGAAAAGACACCAGTATCAGGTGGAATCTTTACAGCTGGCACGGGAAGAGCTTGAAGAGTTAAATAATCAGCTGGAAATGCTGAAAGAGGAGATATCACATGAAAATGAATCTGATAACTAAAATCCTGTTTATATTACTATTTCTATGTAATATTAGTTTAATAGCTGATATTTCTCTTTCCGAGATAGATACCCTTAAAACGGCTTTGATAATGACTTATAACGAATATATTGAAGCTGGTATTACCCGGGAAGTCGATCTATATCCTCTTGCCCTTTGTCGTTTGAACAGAGTTACGAAAGATTATGCTGATGATCCCCAATCTGAAGAAGCCCAGAGAGAATTCGAAATTGTTAAATTTCTTACCGAAGCAGCCAGGGTACAGATGCTGGCTGCCAAGAATTATGCAATAAGCCTCGATCTTCAGGAAGAGACGGAATCAACTCTCAGAGAGATTAATTCAATCAGAACCCAGATTAACGATTTAAAACTGGAACTGGCTGAGAAAAAAGAAACAAATCTGTCAAGTCAGCTTGCCAGACAACGAGCTGAAGCCGAAAGTAAACTTTTCGGACTTGAAAATGAGATGATCAAGATCGAGGAAGATGTTAGAGGTACTATTATCTCAATGTCCGACCTTCTATTTAAAATTAATAGTGCCGAGTTAAGTAGCGATATGAGAACTAACCTTGCAAAAATCGGTGGCATCCTGCTGGTCTATCCGGATCTTGAAATTACGATCGAAGGTCATACTGATAATGTAGGCACACTTTCATATAACCAGAAGCTATCTCAGGAAAGAGCACTGAACGTCAGAAACTTCCTCGCTGATATGGGTGTGGGTGAAAACAGAATGGAAGCAATAGGATGCGCTTTCAGCAAACCTGTTGCCGATAATTCCACCCCTGAAGGTAGAAACAGGAACAGAAGGGTAGATATAATAATAAAAAGTTAATGTATCATTCTGCAAATATTAACAACATTTAATAAGCTGGAATATTTAGCTAAATAAATTATTGACAGTGAGTGGTTTCTTAAGAAATTTTGCATTCAAAAATTGAGGGAGGATCGTTTATGGCAAATTTCAATGCCCCTGCGAATATTGCTGAAGCAGTAATGTCCAAAGTAGGCGTTAGTAAATGTAAATTAGGCTTTTGGAAAGTGATAATTCTGGGTATCCTGGCTGGTGCTTTCATCGCTTTTGGAGCTGAACTTGCAACCAGAATGGGAGCGTTGATCACTTTTGATAAGGGGATTTCAATCCTGGTGTTTGGCTCAGTATTCAGCGTTGGTCTTATGCTGGTTGTAATAGCTGGTGCTGAACTTTTCACTGGCAATAATCTCATGTTCATGTCTGTGCTTAACGGAGAAGCAAAGATCGGATCTATGCTTTGGAAGTGGCTTTTGGTTTATCTTGCTAATTTTGTAGGTTCAATGATCTTGGTCTGGTTCATGTATTCTTCCGGTCTGGTTTCTGGGGCTGTTGCAGATAAAGCCATTGGTATTGCTGCTGCCAAAGTTAATCTTGACTTTGGACCTGCCTTTTTCCGTGCTATTATGTGTAACTGGTTGGTGTGTCTGGCTGTTTGGCTTGCTCTTGCTTCTCATGATGTAGTTGGAAAGATCTTTGGAATTTTCTTCCCGATCATGGCATTTGTCGCTTCCGGGTTTGAACACAGTATTGCCAATATGTATTTCATCCCAATCGGTATTTTCTTAGATCAAACAGGTTCTATTACCTGGGCTGGTTTCTTCAAGAATATTATACCCGTTACCCTGGGTAATATAGTTGGTGGGGCTGGTTTCGTGGCAACTCTATACTGGATAGTCTTTAAAAAGTGTAAAGTCAGTGAATAATTTATATAATAGAAATGCCCCGTTTATACGGGGCTTTTTTTTCTATAATGAAAATGATTAATATCTCTGCAGCTGTTCTTGCTGGAGGAAAAAGTATCAGGATGAAATCCGATAAATTGTTCCTTCCGGTTGGAAGAAGTACCCTGCTAAGGAAAACTGTCGATCTCTTGGATGAGATTTTCCCCCAGGTTATGTTGGTAAGTGCCAATCAGATGGTTAGATCACAGTATAGGAATAAAAAAATAGTCTGTGATCATTATATAAATTGCGGACCTCTAGCTGGTATACATGCTGCTTTAACTCACGCGGAAACGGAAGCTGTGTTTGTATTTGCTTCAGATATGCCCAATTTAAACAGAATTATGATCGAGACTATGATCGAATTATATGATGAGGATTTTGATGCTCTTGTTCCCCGACATCCTCAGGGTATCGAACCCTTACATGCGATCTACTCCGTAAAATGCTTACCGGTGATTGAATCCAATCTGAATAATCAGAGCTTTTCGGTTCGGGATTTTTATCCCAAGGTTCGGATTGAATATCTTGATTTAAATAAAACAAAAATCCATTCTTTTTTTAACGTCAATACACCCGCTGACCTCAAAGAAATAATCGGGTAAAAGATAATTATACACCGTAGCTTATAGACAACCCATAAATACTGTTTAGATTCTCAACTCAGTAAGAGATAACAGAAAGTAATCCCACAAAGACAATGCTCTTTTCTGTCATTGCGCCTGTCAAGCCGTATCCGGCATTAGCCGGAGAAGGCTGAAGGAATCCGATAAATATCGGAACGACGCGGCAATCTCTTCTTACCCGGGTTGAATTTATCCTTATAATCAGAAATGAGTAATTATCAGATTATTATGATTAGAATTTTATTATTGCTATTACTCTGGAAAAAAAACATCCCTTGATATGTATCAAGGGATGTCTCAATGATCATATAGTTGAAATATTTATCTCAACAGTAGCATCTTCCTTGTGTAAGTTTCCAGAGGAGTCTTGAGGGTATATAGGTAAAGACCGGTTGCGACCTTGTTACCTGTGTTGTCGGTGCCCTCCCAGGAAACTGTGTGAACATAGTTACTTCCTACGTATTCGTTTTCCAGCAGTATTACTACTTCCTCACCTTTCATGTTATATATAACCAGATCTACATAAGTATCGAATGGAAGGTTGAAGGATATCTGGGTAACCGGATTGAAGGGGTTGGGGTAATTCTGATAAAGTCCATACTGGTTAGGTATTACGGGTGGATTAATAAATATGTCTTCGGGTGGGATGATCAGTTCCACCGGACCGTAAAATTCGGAAACACCTGAAAGGGAAACGCTTTCGACCCAATACCAGAAACTTATCTGCGGATTAATATCGTATTGATTAATATATTCATAAAAACTCTCATCCAGGTAGGTATATTCCGTTGGTTCTGTAGTCGTTCCTGCCCCTTCTATTAAATCATTGTTTATCTGGATTGCCTGTCCAATATTTTGAGAAACAGATCTGTATACGTTCCAGTAAGAATTTTCGGTCTCGCTTTGAGTTATCCAGGTCAAAAGTGGCAGGTTATCTATGAAAACAGCATTGAATACATTTAGAGTAACCGGTAATGCCCCACTGAAATATAAACCTGCATCCACGGTAAGATCTTCCTCTCCCTCAATAAGCGTATAGTTAGTTGTCTTTCCCGAGGTGGTGTTAGGATCACTGTCCACTGCATCATCACCACCTGAGTTCTGGGGGCTGAAATCATATCCCGCCGGTTTCACGAATTCAACATAATAAGAACCTGGAGGAAGGTTGTCGAATAAATAATTGCCATTTCCGTCAGTTTTTGTAACACCCACGATCTGATCGCTGGAATTATAGAGATTCACTTGAACATTTGCAAATCCACTTTCGCCAGTATCCTGGATCCCATCTTCATCAGAATCCAACCAGACCAGATCTCCAATACTGGCCAGATCACCTTCGGTGTTGCAGGATACTATAGCTGGGAAGCCTCCGCTTCCAGTAAGTATTATCTCTAATTTTGAAACTCCTGTATCATCAATGTCAAAAAATTCATAGCTATTATCACCGTAAGATGATGCTACGGTATTTGTAAGTTCATTATTTCCATCATCGTAAGTAACAACGGAACAACCAGATTCTTCGATATCAAGAAGAACTAATCCCTCGATATTTATTGGAATATCAAAGGTAAATGTTATCGTTCCACCACCACTGTCATCATCGGGATCATCAATTAATCCGTCTGCAGGTGTAGTATCAACTATATTTTCTGCAATTATAATACAATGCCCCAGCAGGAATTTGTTTTCTCCACTACTTCCCGAGTTTCCACCATCACCAATACCGGGACCTCCACCTACTAAACAAGAACCATCAGTAGCTAGAATACCACTTCCATCATTACAGAAGTCTTCATTGGGAGCACCAAGATCAGGATCACCACCAGTGGGATTCGCCGTATCAAATACACAGGGTGGATTATTGGTTGGACTACTGCTGGTGATATGAATGCCCCAACCAGCATATTGTTCAAAAAGAATTGTCCCGGCAGGAAGAGGTTCATCATCATCTGCACCACTTATGAAATCAATATCAGGTAAACAAGCGGTAGGAAGAAATCCAAAATCGGCACTGGTATAATTTTCATCAGAACCTATTGTAATGGTAAGGGGATTGTTCTCGGTCGTGTTATAGTATACAGGTGGAAGTGAACTGGTAACGATCTCAACGCAATAGGTGCCAGCCGAAAGATTCTGGAAATTGTAATTCCCATCATTGGCTGTATAAGTTGTAGCAACCGGAGAACCGCTATATCCTCCATTGTAGAGATTGACCGTAACGCTGTTTATTCCTACTTCATCGGGGTCTTCATTAGCATCATCATCTATATCAAGCCAAACACGGTTACCAATTGACGAGGTAGCATTCAGAGTTAATAGTAGTATAAGAAATATCAGTGTTATTAGTAATTTTAAAAACCCAACTCTTCTCTCAATATCCATATCCAAACTCCCTCAAGCCTTTATATTCGATAATACAATTTATCACTTATTAAGAAATAACTAAATAGTTTCAAAATAAAAAACTGTCAAATAATTAAAAAAAAAGTTAAAATTATTTATAGATATTCATCCGATCATTTCTTACAAAACCGATCATAGTCAATCCATATTTCTTACCCAGATCCAGAGCAGCGGAGGTGGGAGCTGATTTGGAGATTACAGCAGGCATTTGTGCTCTGAGGCTTTTACTTACTATTTCCGTGGAGATCCTACCACTGAGAAATAAAGCTGTTTCAGAGAGATCAATCTTTCCAAGTAATGCTTTGCCGATAACCTTATCCACAGCATTATGTCGTCCGATATCCTCGGTTCTAAATAAGATACTGTTGTCTTTTATCAAGGCTGCTTGATGAACTCCTCCCGTATATTTAAATAACTTCGAACTGGAAATGAAATCTTTCATAAGAGCAAGGATTATTTCCGGATCTACCTTAAATTCCCTGGTGATTTTCTTGTATCTTTTGCCCTGGATTGAAATTCCGCTGCTGGAATTTTTTTGGAGTGTAAATTTTTTTCCTTCTGGCAGGGGAGAGGTATTTATCTTCAAAATTAAGTTAGAATTATCGAATTTGATCTGGTTTACATTTTTCGAATCTTCAATGATTCCTTCAGTATAAAGATACCCGATCCCCAGTTCTTTCAGGTCAGTTGGCAAACAGGCAAATGAAATTATATGAACACCGTTAAGCAAAAGCTTTAGGTTGGTTTCGATAATAACCTGATCTTCTATCCGGGTTTTTTCGTAGGATTCTATCCTTGTAATTTTAACTTTTTTCAGGAGAGTTTTTTTTTCTGTATCCAACTTTTTCTCGTTATTTATAGTAAAATCCTGATTTATAGTATTTGATAACCAATGTTAATAAACCTGAAGGTTCTTTATAAAGTTAAAAGGATCAGATTAACTTTCCTTTCGAATTCCAAAATCTTCTTTAGTGTATTGATTTGTTCAATTCTTAATTCTGGTGTCCAATTCTCCGCTTTATTCTCATGAGGATTAGGAACAAAATCGAATCCAGCTTTTAGAAGCTTTGTTTCCTGAGCATAAAGGGAGATCAGCTGTTGGATATTTTTTTCACGGATACTGAAATTTCCAGTATTATCTTTAAGATACTGGATCGTATAACCACGGGCATCCCAGAGACTATAGTATATCCACCAGTTTGCCAACTGAACTTCCTGATATTTTTCAGGTTCCATTTCCTGAAAAGTTTGCTCGTTACTAAGGGCATTTATCCATTCTTCTATAGCTTTGATCCCGGAAAAGTAATTTTTATAATCCTCTTGATTATATAGCTTTTTAGCTTGTTTCAGCGATTGCAGGTAAAGTGGTTTCAGATCTACTACAGTCCGATTTTTTATGATGTAGATCACCCAGGGGAATTTCTCTGCCAGATCATAACCTCTGGTTTTGTCGTAATAAGTTCGGCAGATCAGCCCATTGCCTTTATCTTGATATCCGGTAATTATTCCCCATTCCGGAACCCGGATCAGATCTATGGCTATCACGGGCCAACCACTATCAATGGATCCTACGATTTTCTTGATCATAGATTCCTTATCCAAACTGAATTCTTCATACTCTTTTTCGGCAAATTCATCCAACAGATAAACTTCAAAATCATATCCCAGGGCATTTAGGATATAAGCACCACAATCCCAACCGCAAGTAGCATCGGGTGAACTTGGACACCAACCATCGTAGAAGTGAATCCTGAATCCGTAAGCCGAAAGACCAACTAAATCCTGGTATGTTAAACCGTATCCGAACTTTTCATCGATCCTGGTAAGTGCAGCCAGGAAACTGTTCTCCATTCCAATTCCCCAATCCAGTTTTTCGATTCCATCAATTATAACAGCTTCCTCATCGAACTTGTGATCCGGATAAAACTCTCTGAGAAATACACCCAGTTGACCTGCTGGAATTTCAAATTTGATAAGCTCACCATTTCTCAATAATTCTAACATAACGGTATCGGTTTTAACCCCGGATTTTAAATCTCCCAGTGTTTTAATATCAGGAATCGCTTTTCCCTCGTATCTTAGCAGGATATCTCCAATTTGAGCTCCAGCAGTTTTAAGTGTGGAGTCTTCTGTAAAACCTGCTACCGTAATTTCGATTTTTTCGCTTTCTAATTCTTTACTGGCATTCAAGATTAATAGGGAAAGGCATAAAATGGATAGAAGCATTAGAAATAAGTAATTCTTATTCATAGAACACTCCTGTAACATTATTATTATCAATAATAAATAAACCTCGTAAGTCATTTTGGTTTGTCAATGTTTTTCAACTAATTCAAGGAATTTTTAGTAGCGAAATACTTGACATAAATTATAAATATTTAGTAAAAATAAATAGATAAAGCAGCTTTTCATTTTAATCAATTTTACAGGGAGTGAATATGATAAATAAAACAATGTTATTTTTATTTGTTAGTTTTCTATTGATTTGCAATCTTTATTCTGAAATAATTCACGACAGCGATATAACTTCCAATGAAACATGGTATTCTGACGATAATCCTCACATCATTCCGGTTGATATAGATGTTAATAGTGGGGTTACTCTAACAATATCTGCTGGATGTATCGTTAAAATTTCGTCATCAAAATCTATTTTGATCTCAGGGAGTTTGCATGCAAATGGAGCTGTGAGTAATGAGATCAGTTTCGAATACAATGGAGAGAGCGGCACCTGGAATTATCTTTTTATTGGCAGTAATGGGCAGGGAGATTTCAGTTATTGTGTATTCCAGAATAGTACACGGGGGATTTATGCCTATAATGCCGATAATATAAGCGCTGATAACTGCAGCTTCATTAATAATAATTATGGAAGTTGGATACATAATACAGATTTATCTATAACCAATTGTACTTATGAAAGCAACAATACCGGGATTCTATTGGAAAATGCAACTTCACCCAGCCTGGGGGGTAATAATCTGTTTTCTGGTAATACGACAGGGGTGTTTATCAGGAATTCATCCGATCCCAGTGTAGGTTTGCAACAATCATTTACAGAGAATGAAAAAGGCTTGAGATTTAATAATTGTCAAGATCCTGTGATAGCAGCTGGGAATACTTTTACAAATAATACGGAAAGTGGGCTGAGCTTTGAAGATTGTACCGGTCTGGGGACACTTGATAATTTCACCTTCAGCGGTAATGAAGATTATGGTGCTCTGCTGATCAAGAATTCAGGAGATTTTCTAATTAGTGCTTCAGTAACAAATACTGGCAATGAGTGGCCACTGACGATTGATGCAGGCTCTTTTCCCGATCCTGCCAGCAATATACCTACCACCGGCAATAACAACAATAACATCAGAGTGACCTCCGGTTACAGCGATAATACTGGAATCTGGCCGCATTTTACCGACCTGAATTACATCGTGACCGAGACACCTAATATTGAGGTTAGTGGTGGTCTTACAGTTGCGGATGGTAATACGATTAAATTTAATTCCTCTAGATCTCTTACCATAAATGGTAACTTTATTGCGCCTGGAGTTGCTCGTAATGGCATTAATTTTGAATACAATGGTGACAGTGGTACCTGGAATTATCTCTATTTCGGTAATAACGGGCAGGGAAATTTCAGTTACTGCACATTCAAGAATAGTTCCCGCGGAATTTATGCCTATAGTGCTGAAATAGTTACCGTAGAAAATTGTACTTTCCTATTCAATAATAATGGTAGCTGGATCTACGATACGACTATTGACTATACTGGTAACACATTCTCTAATAATGGAAAAGGTGTTTATCTTGAAAACTGTATATCATCTTTTATTGGAGCAGACAATGAATTTGTATTAAATGCAACAGGAATTCACATCAAGAATTCTACTGATCCTACAATCGCTTTGCAGCAACCATTCAGCGAAAATGATAAGGGTATTAAGCTGGAGGACTGTTCCAATCCCGTCATAGCTGATGGTAATTCATTTATCGATAATAACGAATATGGGTTATGCTTTGAAGATTGTACCGGTCTGGGTAGTCTGAATAATTATTCATTTACTGATAACGAAGGTTACGGGGCTCTTCTTATCAAGAATTCAGGAGATTTTCTAATTGGTGCTTCAGTAACAAATACTGGCAATGAGTGGCCACTGACGATCGATGCCGGTTCTTTTCCTGACCCTGCCAGCAGTATACCAACTTCAGGAAATACTAACAATGATATCCGGGTAACATCGGGTAATAGCTATAAAAGCGGAACTTGGCCAGATTTTGCCGATCTCGATTATATTATTACCGAAAATCCAATTATAGAGATCGATGGCAGCCTGACCATAGCAGGCGGCAATACACTTAAATTTAATAATTCCAAGTCTTTCACGATCCATGGGATATTTAATGCTTTTGGAGCTGCCCGGAACGGGATAGATTTCATTAATAACGAAACTGGAGGTACCTGGAATTACCTCTTTTTTGGCAGTAACGGGCAGGGAGATTTCAGTTACTGCACAATAAAGAATAGTTCCCGTGGGATTTATGCCTATGAAGCCGATAATGTAGCTGCAGAGAATTGTTCTTTTCATTTGAATGATCGTGCCAGCTGGATCAACAATACAACTATTGATTTTACTGATAATACTTTTTTCTACAATGAAACAGCACTTTTCCTCGACAATTGTATATCACCTGTAATTGGAGCAGGTAATGATTTTCATTCCAATACTAATGGCATTCATGTTAAAAATTCTTCGAATCCAGTGATCGAATTACTGGAACCGGTGTATGGAAACGATATCGGGATTTATCTACAAAACTGCCAGAACCCTGTGATTTCTGCAGGTATTTCCATTACCGATAATACTGAATGTGGGTTGAAGTTTGTAGATTGTACAGGGCTGGGCACATTGAATAATTTAACCTTTACGGATAACGGAGAATACGGTGCCCTTGTGATCAAAAATTCCGGGGATTTCCTGATCGGTGCTTTAGTTACAACTACTGATAATGAATGGCCTCTAACCATCGATGCTGGTTCTTTCCCCGATCCTGCCAGTAACATACCCACTGCAGGCAATAATAACAATGATATTAGAGTGACCTCCGGTTTCAGCGATAATAATGGAACCTGGCCGTATTTTACCGATCTGAATTACATCGTAACCGAGACGCCTAATATTGAGGTTAGTGGTGGTCTTACAGTTGCGGATGGTAATACGATTAAATTTAATTATAATAAAAGTATCAGTTGTGAAGGTAATTTTGTTGCCGATGGTTCAGCAAGAAGCGGGATCAATTTTTTGTTAAACGATTTTAGCAATTGGAATTACATTTATATATCAGCAGGGGGTACAGGTAATTTCAGTCACTGCTATTTCCAAAATAGCAGCAGGGGAATCTATGGATATAATTGCAATTCTATTCAGGCAGATCACTGCACTTTTCAAGATAACGATTACGGATCATGGCTTCATAATACCACTATCGATCTAACCTATTGTACCTATCAAGGAAACAATGTGGGATTACTTGTGGAAGATTGCGTTTCACCTGTTGTAGGTTTAGGAAATCATTTTAATAACAACACTACCGGGATCTTTATCCGAAATTCTTCAGATCCTTCAATCGAATTACTGGAACCTATTAATGAAAATGGAGTTGGAATCTATCTTAGAAATTGTCAGGATCCTGTAATTGCAGCTGGGAATTCATTTACAAATAGTACAGGATGCGGGATAAAATTTTTGGATTGTAGTGGATTAAATACATTGGATGAACTAACTTTTACCGGAAATCTCGAATATGGATCCCTTATGATCCTTAACTCGGGTGATTTCCTGTTGGGATCTTCCTTGATAAATACAGGCAATGAATGGCCGCTGACAATAGATACCGGATCTTTTCCTGAAGCCAGCAGCAGTATCCCTACAACCGGAAATACCAATAATGATATAAGGGTAACATCAAATACTACTAATAAAACTGGGAGTTGGCATTATTTTGATGGACTTGATTATGTTGTAACAGATTCTCCTGATATCGAAACTGGTTCCATGCTAACAATAAGCGATGGGAATACTCTCAGATTTTATATTGGTAAAAGCATATCTTGCGGTGGTACGCTCAATGCAGTGGGTGCAGCCCGTAATGGTATAGATTTTATCGGGAATGAGGGAGTCAGTTGGAATTATGTTTATATTTCGCAGGGTGGTGAGGGTGATTTTAGTTATTGTACCTTTGAGAACAGCTTTCAAGGTCTTTACGGATATAACGCAGGTCTTGTAACAATAGACCATTGTAGTTTCAATGTTAATGACAAAGGTTCACATATTACAGGATGCGACTGGAATTTTACTAATTGCTGCTTTGAGGGTAATAATACAGGAATTTATATCGCGGATTGCTCTCCGTTAATCCACAATTGTGAGATCATTAACAATACTGACAATGGTATGAGGTTAGATGATAGTGCTATCCCTGATCTTGGGACCGTAATAAGTGAAGGAAATGATATATACGGTAACGGAATTTACAACATATACAATGGTGACGAAAATATCTCTGCTGCTTTTACCTATTGGGGAATGGATTATCCGTCAGGAATAGAGTACACAATATACGATTTTTATGATAATGAGAACCTGGGAATAGTTGAATTCGAACCCTGGTCCAATGCTTCCCATACCCTGGAGTTGTCACTAGGAACTTCTCCGGAGAATCTATACATTCACTATAATCTTGGTTCGATCGTACTTGATTGGACTGATTCTCCCGATGCTACCTATTATGTTGTCCTTACCTCTCCGATTCCCTATATAGAGAATCAGTTTTGGCAGGAAGCAGCTACCGAGATCTATACAACTACCTGGAGCAAGGTGCCTACCGAGACTAAAGAATATTTCTCAGTGGTCTCGATAATTGCGGAATAAATCAGGTAATTATTACATATTTCCATCGTTCTAACGATAAATTATTTAGGCAATGATCTCTTAATTTATTAATCCTTAATTTCTAAGAGATTTATAGTATTATTCTTTTAAATTTAACTGAGAATGAATGGCTTGATATAAACAGGTATTTCATTTCTTTAATTGACAATTATGACTTGGTTGAACATTTGACTGAGTTTGATGGGAAATAAGCTCGAAAACAGGTTGTATACATACAATAAATATCTACTCAGAAAATATGGTAGAAAAGTTTTCCGGGTTGGTTTGAGCACTGGTGTAAAATGTCCTCACAGAAAGCAAACCGGGGGATGTATATTCTGTGCTCCCCAGACCTTTACCGGAGAATATATGAGCGAAAATCTCAGTGTGACCGAGCAACTAAACAAAGGAATTGCTCTGGTGGAAAAATCCTGTGGGGAAGTTGGGATACTTGCTTATTTCCAGGAAGATACTTCCACTGCTGGAGAGATCTCATACCTTAAACGGAAATACTCTGAAGCTCTCCAGCATGAAAAAGTCATTGGTTTAATCGTTTCTACTCGTCCCGATTTTCTTACCAAAGAGATTACAGATCTGTTTGCTGGATTGGATAAACCGGTAACGATCGAGATTGGGATGCAGAGCAGGCACGACAAAAGTTTAAAATTCCTGAATAGAGGACATGATTTTGCTCAGGTAGAGAAGGCGATAACAATTTGTGGAAAGAAGGGGATCGAGATTGGAGTGCATCTAATTCTGGGAATACCGGGAGAAAGTTTAGCCGATATGAGGGAAACTATTCTCTATGTTACCGGAAATAGATATACAAAACAGGTTAAATTTCATAATCTCGTTGTTTATGAAGGTACACCTCTGCAGGAATTATATCGGAAGGGAAATCTAAAAATACCATCTGTTAAAGAATACATCCCTATCCTGGGTGATTTAATTGCATATTTACGTGGAGATATTGTAATTACAAGATTATTCACCTCAAATATCCGCAGAACCCAAATTGCTGCAGACAGATTTAGGGGTATCAAGACAAAATGGATGAATGAACTGAGGAAATATATTGTCAAAAATAAGATCATTCAGGGATGTAAAACCGATATCGTTTATGATCAGGAAAATATAAAAATATAAAAAGGAGAAACGATGATCAATCCTTATCGTTTTATTAAAGAAATAGGATTTGAAAGAATGGCTGGTACAGAGGGTGAGAAAAAAGCAGCAGCTATAATTTTAAAGCATCTGGATAAAATGGATTTAAAAGTAAAAAAAGAGCCTTTTGAAATGTTTTCCTATAAACCAGGCTCAGCTAAACTCAAGATCAAGGATCGGGAATTTGATCTGATTCCGTATGGTTTGAATGAAGATGCCGATCTGGAAGGAGAGTTGATATATCTTGATAATATTGATGCCCTGAAGCTCAATCTGGGTGCATATGAAAATAAGATAGTGATTTCCTATGGTTATAGCCGTGAACTGCAGGAGACATTGAAGAAGGGAAAAGTAAAAGCATTTATTTCGATAGGTATGCCTCAGAAAAAAACAGGTATCAGGTCACACCGTCAAAACAGTTATAAAAATGGTTACACAAACTGTGTTTCTGTATCTCATGATCTGGGAGAAAAAATTGTTAAATACAACGGTAAAAAAGTAAAACTTATTATCCGTCAGGAAGTATTCAAGACTGAAGCCTTTAATATTGTGGTAGATATCCCCGGTGAAAACCCGGATAATAATCTTATCTTAATAAGTGCTCATTATGATACAGTTGCTCATTGTGCCGGTTCTTCGGATAACGGAGGGGGAACGGTTACTTTATTGAAAGCAGCGGAATATTTTTCCAGGCATCGTCCTCAAAGGGATCTCAGATTGATTTTCTTCTCTGGTGAAGAGATGGGATTGCTGGGTAGCCAAGCTTATGTTAACGAACATAAAATGGAACTGCAGGAGAGATCTGTGTTTCTAGTTAATGTAGATGTGTCGGGAGATCCTGTTGGCTTTGATACAGCTTTTGTAATTGGTACAAAAGAACTGTTGGGTTATTTCAATGGTATAAGTAGAGAGCAGGGCTTAGCCTTTAATAGCAATTTATCGATCTATAGCAGTGATGGCATGCCCTTTGCTGTTTATGAAATACCTTCGATAAGTCTTTCCAGAAGGGGAGGGAAAGCAAATTTCTTTATTCATACTCCCGATGATAATCCTAGATATGTAAATAATCAGGGATATAAGAACACTATAAAAGCAGCGATAACCATCCTTAATAGAGTGCTGAATGCCAAGATATTCCCGATAAAAAGAGAAATAGATCCCGATTTAAAACCTAAAATAGAAAAATATCTCTGGTCATTGAATTTCGAAAAACCGAAAATGTATTGGCAACCCATCTATCAGAAATAAAATCGGAATATGAGAGAATTTCAGAAAGCTATAAAAAAGATTAAGTGTAGGTCCAACCTTACTATCATAGCTGAATTTCTGTTTAAAATTTTAACAGTTGTGCTTGTTGTTTTCAGCCTCTTTCAGTTTATTTATCTCATTTCTGTTAACCAGGTAACCGAATTATTCTTCCTTTCACTGGGTTTAAAATTATTGAGTATTCTTATTGCGATCTATCTCATTGTAAAAGCTAATTCCCTGCTGATGAATGATTTACGGGCAGCAGAATTCCTTGATAATCGCAATCGGGATAAAACCGATACTTACCAAAATGCGATTGAATTGATCAAGGAACAGCAGATAAATAGGAAAATTCTAGAAAAAATCTTAACTCGGGCAGACATATTAGCATTTAATCAGAATACACAGCCCAATAGATCACGATTCAAAAATGCTCTGATCGTTACCATTCTGGTTATATTTGCACATCTTATCTTGTTTGTCTTTGCCAATCAATCTTACCAAGATTCCCTGAAATTTTATTCTTTGTCCAGTTTACCCCCTGTTGAACATAAGGATTATGTTGAAGTTTCACCTGGAGATCTGGCAGTTGTTAAACAGACTGATGTTTTCATTAAAGTAATTGAACCTGAACCGGAAGTCGAACACAGATTTTTTTATAAACGCGATGCCAGCTGGAGGGAAGAAAAGTTGGTTTCCCATCAAAAAAAATTCTCTAATCTGGATTTTTCATTTTCGTATTTTGTTAGAACTCCCTATGCTGTTTCCGATACTTTCAGGATAGATGTTTATGAACTCCCGGCAGTTAAACAGATCAAGATCCACTATGATTACCCTAATTACACAGGTCTCAAAACAGAGATTGACGACACCGGAAACGGTAATATCAAAGCGATCAGGAATACTGAAGTTACATTATTCGTGGAAGCGAATAATCCTATAGTTAATGCCGATCTGATTTTTTCATCAGGTAAGATCATTTCAATGCAAAGAGAAGGTAAGGCCTCATTCAAGGCTAATTTTAGAATAACAGAAAACGGTACCTATCATATTAACTTGGTCGATTTTCTTAAGAATAAATCCAGAAAAATCATCAGGACAATATCTGTTATACCCGACCGAGAACCAGAGATCGAGATCGTTTATCCCGGTAAAGATACCTTGCTGAATCAAAATATGCTCCTACCTCTCAGGATCCAGGCGGTAGATGACTTCGGTTTACAGGATCTTAATCTAAAGTATTATGTAAATGATGAAGCTGAAGATAGCTTGGCAATAAGTGATAGAATAAAAGGTGCAGTTGTTGAACTCGACTACGAATTCGATCTCAGAAACACTTTCCTCATTCCCGGCGATCGTGTTACTTATTGGGCAGAGGTTACTGATAATTCTCCAGAATTAAAAACTGCTTCCAGTAAAAGGTACGTGGTAAGATTTCCTTCCATTGAAGAAATTTACCAGGAAATAGAGAGGGAAGAAAAAACCAATTCCGATCTGATGCAGAATACTTTAGAGAAATCACTGGAACTGCAGGAAGAATTTGAGGAAAAAAGAAGGGAATTGCTTCGAAAAGATGATCTAAATTGGGAAGATAAAAAACAACTGGAAGATTTTTTGGAGAGACAGGAAAATCTCAACCAGGAGATAGAACAGGTGGCAGATAGTTACCAGGATCTGCTGGATAAATTTGAAAACAATCAGGCTTTGTCCCAGGAAACTTTGCAGAAGATGGAGAAGATTAAGGAGCTCATGGATCAAATAGCAACTGAAGATCTCAAGGATGCTATGGAAGAACTCAGGAAGAGTTTGGAAAATGTTGATCCCGATGTTCTGCGTAAAGCTATGGAGGATTTTCAGTTCTCTCTGGAGGATTTTTCCAGGAAGCTTGATCAGACCATAGATCTTCTTCAACAGATAAAAAAAGAACAGGCAATGCAAAAAGCCCTCGAAATTTCGGAAGAAATGGAAGAAATGCAGGATAAGCTAAATCAACGTACCGAGGATGAATCTGCTTCTGGTGAAGATCTTGCCAAAGAACAGGATTCGATCGCAGAAAAATATGAAGCTTTGAAGGATCAACTGGAAAATACAAAGGATTTACTTACGGAGGAAAAAGATCAAGAGGTCAGAGAAAAAATGGAGGAATTGCAACAGGAGATGGAGAATGATGGCTTGAATTCGGATCTTGAGCAAAGTTCCCAAGATCTCCAGCAAAATAACTTTCAAAAAGCTCAGCAAAGTCAATGTAATGCCTCTTCAAAGATGAAGAATTATACCAACAAACTTTCTCAAATGCAGCAAATGATGTCTTCAGGATTTATGTCCGATGTTGGTGAGATCATAGATCTTACTATCCGCAGATTGCTGATTTTCTCAAAAGAACATGAACTATCGATGAAAAATTTCTCTGGAGATCCTTATCTGATCTTACCTCACCAGATTGCAAATTTTGAGGGAATAAATCTGAGTCTTCAAAAATTATACAATGTGCCTATGATTGCTCTGATCCTGGGTCCAAAATTTATTTATGACGCAAATTTCACAACTTCCAGCTATCGAGAACTTTTTCAGAATATCGATGAGGCTGGTCGACATCGTCTCAGTAATTATTTAAAAGATATCCAAAAGGGTATTAATCTAATGATATTCGACCTCATGCAGGCTGGAAAAAATATGCAAGGTGGCGGAGGTGGAATGCAGTCTCTTATGCAAGCTATGCAACAGATGGGTCAGCAGCAGATGCTCATTAATATGGCAACGCAGCAGTTATTCCAGCAAATGGGTGAAGATGGAAGATTAAGCAGGGATATGCTTGCTGAAGCAAGACGTCTGGCGAGGGATGAAGAAAGATTGGCTGAGAATCTGAAAAGGATTCTGCAAAATGATCCTGAAGCCCAGAAACAGACTTCTGCCCTTAATCAGATTATCGAAGATCTGGAATCGATTTCAAGGAATCTGAAAATGGGACGTCTTGATCAAGATATGATTGACCAACAGGAAAGAATACTATCAAGATTATTAGATGCCCAGAAATCCATCCATAAAAGAGAATTTTCCAAAAAACGTAAAGCTGAAATCTCCGATATCGAATATTGGGATCTACCGGAAGAAATAAAACTAAGGTTTGAAGAAATGCGTCAGAAAGCTTTGTTGGAAGATGAATATAAAAAGTACCCAAAGGAGTATCAAGAATTGATTCAGGAATATCTGCGCCTGCTGAATCAAAAAGCGGATAGGCAAAAGAAATAAAAAAATATTTGACTTGATTAAATAATTAGTGGAAATATAAAACCAATATACCTTAAAAGGAGTTTCCTATGGCAGGAAGAGAACATTGGGCAAGCAGAAAAGCTTTTATCCTGGCTGCTATCGGTTCAGCTATCGGTTTAGGGAATATCTGGAGATTTCCCTTCAAATGTTACGATAACGGGGGAGGAGCTTTTTTGGTTGCTTACCTTATAGCTATGTTGACTGCGGGAATCCCCCTTCTTATTCTGGAACTCAGCCTGGGACATCGATTCAAGCTTGCTGCTCCCCTTGCTTTTTCCAAGATCAAAAAGAAATTTGAATGGGTAGGATGGTGGGCTGTATTAGTAGGCTTTATGATCACAACTTATTATGCTGTGGTTATGGCCTGGGGTTTAAATTATACGATCTTCTCATTTTCCAGAGGTTGGGGTGGAGATACTGCTTCTTTCTTTTACGATCAATTTTTGGGTCTTACCGACAGTCCATTCCATCTTGGAGGTGTTAGAATACCGATCGTTATCGCTTTAATAGTAAGCTGGATCTTGATAGTAGGAGCGATCTGGAAAGGAGCTAAAACAGTATCCAAAGTAGTTTATTTAACTGTCTTTGTGCCTTGGTTGCTCCTGATTTTGTTTGTTGTAAGAGGAGTTACTCTCCCGGGTTCTGTCCAGGGACTAATTTATTATCTTCAACCTCATTTTGAGAAATTACTCGATCCCAGTGTCTGGATAGCTGCTTATGGACAGGTATTTTATTCACTTTCTATCGGATTTGGCATCATGATAGCTTATGCCAGTTTTCTGCCAAAGAATGCCGATATCATAAACAGTTCACTTATCATCGCACTTAGTGACGGTGCTACTGCTTTTGTGGGTGGATTTGCTGTCTTCGGATCTTTGGGATACTATGCCCAGATGACTGGGCAAGCCGTAACCGACGTCCTTAAAGGTGGACCGGGGTTAGCATTTGTTACTTATCCTGAGATCATAAATAACCTGCCACTCCCTAGAGTATTCGGGATCCTGTTTTTCCTCATGCTCTTAACCCTTGCAGTTGATTCAGCGTTTTCTCTGGTCGAAGCAGTTGCATCATCTGTTAGAGATAAATTTAACTGGGGACATGTAAAATCGAATTTTGTTGTAGCCATTGTCGCTTTTTTGATCGGTATTTTAATCACTACAGGTGCCGGGCTTTACTGGTTGGACATCATCGATAAATGGTTGGAAGTCTTTGGATTGTCTGCTATTGTTCTGGTTGAATGCATTGTTCTGGGTTGGTTGTTTAACTTGGAAAAACTAAGAAATTACGCCAATGCTTATTCTGAAGTCAAGGTTGGAAAATGGTGGAATTTTATCATTAAATACCTTGCTCCACTGGCAATTGCAGCCTTAATAATCACAGAAACAATAAACTTACTGACCAAAGGTTATGGAGGATATCCCATTAAAGCTCTGTATATGGCAGGTTGGAGACTAGTGATCATCTTACCTGTTGTCGCTATGGTTTTTTCAAGTTTAAAAAGGAAGAAGGAAGATGTGCAAGAAGAGGTAATCCTACCTTTAAAAAATTTCAGGGGAGATGAAGCCTACACTAGATTGCATGTTTATCTTTATGCTCTGGCTATCATGGCGGCAATATTGAGTTTGATCATCGACGTTAATGCTTTTATTTCAGGTCTGGATCATCTCATTACCATAGGTATCGGTGTTTTTATTTTCCTTGGTTTAGTAGGCGGGGCTATCTATTTCAGTATTATCTCTGTTAAAGATGAAAAAGACAGGATTAAATGGACTAAGGAAGCATTTAAAGATTGATGAAGAATTTTATGAACATTTACAGTAAGTTGATTTTACTGGCAGTATTTTGCCTGTCTTCTTCGGTTTTGATAGGGCAGTTCGATGAAAGAGACGTATTACTAAAAAAAGCTCAGAAATTTACTTTCCAGAGGATGTATGAAAAAGCAGATCAAGTTTATCAGGAATTATTAGATAAATATCCCAACGATGAAGAGGTCATAGAAAAGACTATCACAAACCTGATCAGGATGTCAGAATTTTTTAAGGCTGAAAAGATCAGGAGCGAAAAACGACCATTTTTATCTGAGATTGTTTTCATAAGCCTTGGGGTAACTATAAAACTAGCTGATAACAGGATCGATGATGCCTGGAAAGATACTCGGTATTATCTTGATGCCAACGCAGGTAAGATCAATGATCACAAAGCACTTGCTTTTATTTTTGAAAGATATCGCCAGTATGAAAAAGCAATCGAGATACTTCTCTCAGCCCGTAAGACTGCAAATGATGAATTTCTGTATACAAAGGAATTAGCTTATAATTTTGAAAGAATCAAAGATAATCGAAATGCTGTGATCGAATATCTGAAATTCTTAAAAGATAATAAAAAATACACAAATTATGTTTACAACAGGTTAAAATCGATTCTGGAAGAAAATCCTGAACAGATCTCAACAGTAGCTGGAATTGCAGAACAATCTAAAGATCCCAATATCAGGGAGGTTTATGGGCTTTGCCTGGCTTTTCTTGGTAAGATTGAAGAAGCTTTTGAAGTTTATGAAACTCTGGAAAATTCAAAATTGGTCGAATTTGCTGAAAGACAATTTAAGGCTGGTAATTTGGATGTTGCCCTAAAAGCCTATGAATCTATTCTGGAAGATTTTAACAAGCCAAATCAAAAAGCAGATGCCAAGATAGAGATTGCCCGGATTTATTTAAAACTCGCTAAGTTTAATAAAGCTGAGAAACTACTATTAGAAATATATAACGACAAGGATTTGCAAAAGGGAAAATACAAATATAAAACGGATGCCAACCTGGTCAGTCGGGAACTTCTTGCAGATATCAGCTTAAAAAGAGATAAAGATGAGGAACAATTCTTAAGTTTCATGGAGGAGGCAAAGGAATTTGCGTTCAATAAAAAAATTCGCCAAGAACTTGAATATAAGATCATCCATTATCAGATAATGATGGAAAACTATCAGCTGGCACAAGAAAAACTGAAGCAGCAGCTGAAAAATGAAGAATATGGTACTGATATTTATAAAATGGGATACTTCTATTCTTATCTGATCGCACTAATGCAAGGTGAGTCGATCGCGGACAGCCTTTTAGGAGAAATTCTTATAAATCTTCCAGAAAATGAATACACCAATGATGTCCTGAGTTTAAGTGTTTTGGGGGTCGATCTTGATAAAGATAATAAAAAAATACTGTATGAATCCTTTCGAAAAAAGAACCTTTTTCAGGTTTCTGAAGCTATTGAAATGCTTAAGATACTGCATGAAAATACTGGTAATGAAAATTTACTTCTGCTGGCAAAACTCTGGGCAATGGAATCAGGATTGTACGAAAAAGCCTATGATCTCTCCCATTTTGCTTTTCAGGATTCTCTATATCAAGATTATGCTCAGTTGAACTTAACCAGAATGACAGCGAATGATTCAGTGAGGATACAATTAGCAACGGATTTCCTAAAAGCTAATAATAATTCTGTTTTTGCACCTTCTTTCCGGCAGATTATTAGGAAATAGCATGAAGACTTTCTTAAAAATCTTGTTAATTTCTTTGATCTTTATTATCGGATTCAAGTATTTACCCTTTATCTTGATGATATCCTTTAAACTGTGGATCTTGATTTTCGTCATCCTGATCATCCTTTATCTCTATTTAAAAATATTTAGGAAAAAGAAGGATAAAGCTTCTTATCAATTTGATCCTAATCAGGAAGTTAAAGCAGATTTCGATGTAGATAAAGACCAAAAATAATAACAATATGATTATCAGGGACCTTTCCGATAAGACCCAAGCGTATATCAATAGCTTCAAGTATCATCTCCAAGTGGAAAAAGGACTTACGAAAAACACAATAACTTCTTATTTCTCTGATTTAATGGACCTTTTTCATTATGTGGAGAAGGAGATAGATCAGTTGCTGAGTAAGGATATAATAAGTTATTTTGTGAATCTACAGGAATTGGGCATATCATCAGCAACAATTGCCCGGAAACGGAGTTCAATTGTTACTTTCTACCGCTTCATTAAAGAGGAGGGAGTCGAGGTAAAACTTAATCTTGATTCAATCCCTAGGATAAAATACTCTCAAAATTTACCCGATGTTCTTAGTATTGAAGAAATGATTAGATTACTTGATAGTATTCCTGTCAACAGCAACTTGGGAAAGAGAAATAAAGCCATGCTTGAGCTTATGTATGCCAGTGGGCTAAGGATCTCGGAGTTGATTAATCTATCAGAGCATGATATCAGTTGGGAAGAAAATGTCGTAAGGATAATGGGAAAGGGAAATAAACAGAGGGTTGTTCCCATAGCTGAAAAAAGCATGGTTTTTATAAGGGATTATTTTCAAAATGCTAGACCTGCTTTAGCGAAAACCAGAAATACTGCAATTATGTTCCTGAACAGATCAGGAAATAAATTGAGTAGGATGGGCATTTGGAAAATATTGAAAAATCTGGCTCTTAGGTCAGGTTTGAAAAAACATATTTCACCACATATTATCAGACATTCATTTGCTACCCATTTAATTGAGGCTGGAGCAAATCTTAGAGTAGTCCAGATGCTACTCGGACACTCAAGTATAAATACAACTCAGATCTATACGAATATTGACAGGAATTTCATTATTAAGGAGCATAAATTATATCATCCAAGAAGTTAATCGGAGAAATATTTATCTTGTCATAATAAATAGAATTATTGACATGAAATTGAAGATTTTAAAAATGTACAAAATTTTTTTACGGAGGGTAAAATGAGCTTTAAATCCAGAGTAGTATTCCTGACAGTTATGATCATGATAACGAATTTAATATTTGCAGCAAAACCTCTGGAGAGGATAGCAAATGAATTGGGAGTTCAAGGAGAAAATCTCTTTAACGAAGGGAAATATAAAGAATCAGCAGAAAGTTTTAAAGAAGCTATATTAAAATATAACGAAGCTGTAAATAAAGATGGCATTCCAATGGATTTATCAAAAGTAGACACCTGGTGGTTTTATGCTTATCAGGCTTATTTGAATGACCGAAATTTCGAACATGCTGTAGAAGCTCTTAACAAAAGGATCGAGATTAATCCTGATAGTTATGATCTGATCAAGGATAAGGCTCTTATCTACAGAAAATATCTTGATCAACCCATGGAAGCTATTAATATCTTAATAAACTTCAATAAAGGGAACAGGAATTTCGAAGTTGAGAAAAAAATCGGTAAATATTATGCTGATCTAGATAATTTTGAGAATGCACTGGTATGGTATAAAAAAGCTTATGAGCTTAAAAAGGATGCCACAGTAATTAAAAATATCGCTTCCCTGAACATTAAATTAAAAAGAAATTCGGAAGCAATTCAAGCCTATGAAAATTTCATCGAAACCAACCCGGGAGAATCAGATTTAGCAAAAACCTACAAGAACATGGGCGCTCTTTATGAAGAATTGGAAAATCAGGAAAAAGCGATCGAGTATTATGAAAAATCAAATCAATTAAGATACGATAACAGGTTAACACTTCTCTTAATTTCAAAATCTTACGAAATCGGTATGTATGATAAGAGTCTCGAATATATAGACCTTTTACTTTCCAATAGACCGGAAAACGATGACGCCATTTATTATCGGGCTATGATTAGGTATGAACGGGAAGAATTGGAAGCAGCTAAAGCAGATTTTGAAGAACTTTTGAGCAATACAAAATACAAATCACTGGCTCAGGGCTATATTAAAAGCATTGAATCTGAATAAGTAAAAAGTAGAGATGAGAAAAAGGTATATTGCTGGTAACTGGAAAATGAATAAGAGCCTCCAGGAATCGGAGGCTTTCCTCAAGATGCTCAAGAACTTTCTTGCTGATTTTACACTTGAGAACAGTGAGGTAATTGTTTCTCCTCCATTTCTTTATCTGAAAGAAGCAATAGAATTAGCTGCTGGCTCGAGTTTTTCTGTTGCTGCTCAGAATGTAAATGAAAATGAGAGCGGCGCTTACACAGGGGAAATAGCTGCTGCAATGCTCGAATCTCTGTGCTGCAAATATTGTATCATTGGTCACTCGGAAAGAAGAAAATATTATCACGAAAATAATGAACTGATAAATAGAAAAATATCAAAATTACAGAAATACAAGATTATTCCAATCGTATGTATTGGTGAGACTTTGGAAGAAAGACAGATGAATCTGGAAAAAAAAGTGATCATTAAACAACTGCTAGAATGTTTTCGTGATATAGAGATGAATCAGAAAATTTTGTTGGCATATGAGCCGGTATGGGCAATAGGTACAGGTAGAACTGCTACTCCGGACCAAGCCCAAGAGATTCATGCCTTGATCAGGGAATGGTTCAATGATGAATTTTCCCCTGAAATAGCTGGTAAAATTCCCATATTATATGGTGGTAGTATAAAACCAGATAACATTGATTCTCTAATGTCTAAATCTGATATCGATGGTGGTTTGATTGGAGGGGCTTCTCTTGATATCAAAAAATTCAAGGATATCATTAGAATCGTAAATAGCTGAAATAGCTAGAAAAGATATTTGTTTACCCTGACCCACGGATAGTAGCCGTGGGTTAAATATTTGAGGAAATTATTATGCTGAACCTAAAATTTATCAGAAATAATCCTGATTTAGTTAGAAAAGCGATTGAAGTCAAAAACGAAAAGGCTGATCTGAAAAAGGTTCTGTCACTTGATGAACGGAAAAGGGCTATCCAATTTGAATACGATAATTTGAAAGCAGAACAAAATCGAGTATCTAGAGAAATACCTCAGCTGAAAAAGAAGGGAGAGGATCTAGGTAATCTGATCCGGGATATGGGTAAGATTTCAAAACGAATAAAAAACCTGCAGCAGGAACTTACTGAGGTCAGTAGTGATCTGGAGAAGGAACTTTTGAGCATACCTAACATACCCCAGGCTGGTGTTCCGATCGGAAAGGATGAGTCAGATAATAAATTTGTTAGAGAGTGGGGTGAAAAAAAAGAATTCAACTTTTCTGTGAAGGACCATTTGCAGATCGCAGAACAGAATGAGCTGTTGGATTTTAAGAGAACTCCAAAAATCTCTGGAAGCGGTTTCATATCATATACTGGTAAAGGATCTGCCCTAGAAAGATCGTTGATTAATTTCATGCTGGATTACCATATTCAAAAGAACGGTTATTATGAACTTTCCCTTCCAGTTCTGGTGAACCGCTCTGCCATGCAGGGAACCGGTCAAATACCGAAATTAGAGGAAGACATGTATTTGATCGAACAGGATGATCTTTTTCTGATTCCAACAGCAGAAGTTTCGATAACGAATTTTCATACTGGCGAAATTCTTTCTCATAATCAATTACCCCTAAAATATGTGTCTTATAGTTCCTGTTTTCGTAGGGAAGCAGGTTCATATGGAAAAGACACGAAAGGTTTGCAGCGATTACACCAGTTTAATAAAGTCGAGATGGTTAGATTAGTTCATCCCCAAAACTCTTATCAGGAGTTGGAAAAAATGGTGGAGGACGCAGAAGCGATCTTGCAGCAATTAGGACTTCATTACAGGGTTATGGAACTTTCAACAGCTGATCTCAGCTTTGCATCAGCAAAAACTTACGATCTTGAAGTCTGGGCTCCTGGAGCTGAAAAATATCTAGAAGTTTCCTCAATAAGTAATTTTGAGGGTTTTCAGGCTCGCCGAGCAGATTTAAGGTTCAGGGATGCTGATGAAAAGGTAAAATTTCTCCATACTTTAAATGGTTCTGGATTAGCAACACCTAGAACTATGATTGCGATTTTAGAGACATATCAGCAGGAAGATGGAAGCTTCAGAGTTCCCAAATGTTTGCGATCTTACCTTAATCAGAAAGTTATTTAAATCAATAAAACTTTTTTTTTAGATAAGTTAGTTAAATTATTTGTCAAATTACAGAAAAAAAATAGATTTTTATTATAGAATTTCATTGACACGAAAAAGTGTTGGTACAATTTTGCCAAGCCTTGCGAGTGCGAGGTATTTTTTTGTTAGGATTATAGAAGTGGGTAGTGGTGTAAGTTATTGATGATGAAGAGTTTGATCCTGGCTCAGGACGAACGCTGGCGGCGTGGATTAGGCATGCAAGTCGGACGCGAAAGTATTTCTTCGGAGATATGATTAGAGTGGCGGACGGGTGAGTAACGCGTAGGTAATCTACCTTCGAGCGGGGGATAGCTCCCGGAAACGGGAATTAATACCGCATAAGTCCTGCACTTACTTTGTATTTTTATTTTATAATAGAGGTACGGAGTAAGTGCAGGGTAAAGATGGCCTCTGTTTCAAGCTATTGTTTGGAGATGAGCCTGCGTCCTATTAGTTAGTTGGTAGGGTAATAGCCTACCAAGGCGATGATAGGTAGGCGGCTTTGACGAGTGGTCGCCCACACTGGGATTGAGATACGGCCCAGACTCCTACGGGAGGCAGCAGTCGAGAATAGTCTACAATGGGGGGAACCCTGATAGTGCGACGCCGCGTGAGCGAAGAAGCATTTCGGTGTGTAAAGTTCTTTTCTGTATGAGCAGGGTGATTAAGGAGAATATTTTTAGTCATTTGATATTAGTACAGGAATAAGCCACGGCTAACTCCGTGCCAGCAGCCGCGGTAACACGGGGGTGGCGAGCGTTGTCCGGAATTACTAGGCGTAAAGGGCAAGTAGGCGGATTGATAAGTCAGGTGTTAAATCTATGGGCTCAACCGATAGAGGGCATTTGATACTGTTGATCTAGAGTAAGGTGAGGGAAGTCGGAATTCCTGGTGTAGCGGTGGAATGCGCAGATATCAGGAAGAACACCGGAGGCGAAGGCGGGCTTCTGAGCCAATACTGACGCTGAATTGCGAAGGTGTGGGTATCGAACAGGATTAGATACCCTGGTAGTCCACACAGTAAACGATATGCACTAGGTGTTGGGGGAGATGATCTTTCAGTGCCGCAGCTAACGCGTTAAGTGCATCGCCTGGGGAGTACGATCGCAAGGTTAAAACTCAAAGGAATTGACGGGGGCCCGCACAAGCGGTGGAGCATGTGGTTTAATTCGATGCAACGCGAAGAACCTTACCTGGGCTTGACATCCCGAGTAGTTTCGAGAGATTGGAATGTGCCCTTTCGGGGGAACTTGGAGACAGGTGCTGCATGGCTGTCGTCAGCTCGTGTCGTGAGATGTTGGGTTAAGTCCCGCAACGAGCGCAACCCCTATTTCTAGTTGCCATCAGGTAAAGCTGGGGACTCTAGAGAGACTGCCAGTGTAATAAACTGGAGGAAGGTGGGGATGACGTCAAGTCATCATGGTCCTTATGTCCAGGGCTACACACGTGCTACAATGGCCAGTACAGAGGGAAGCGAGTCAGTGATGTGGAGCTAATCCCAGAAATCTGGTCTCAGTTCGGATTGGAGTCTGCAACTCGACTCCATGAAGTTGGAATCGCTAGTAATCGCGTGTCAGCGTAACGCGGTGAATACGTTCCCGGGCCTTGTACACACCGCCCGTCAAGTCAGCCGAGTTGATTGCACCCGAAGGAGGTGAGCTAACCGTAAGGGAGCAGCTTTCGAAGGTGTGATTAGCGAGGGGGACTAAGTCGTAACAAGGTAGCCGTACCGGAAGGTGTGGCTGGATCACCTCCTTTTAAGGAGAATATTAAGTATTATCTGCACCACTACCCTTATATATTTTGGGGCTTGTAGCTCAGTTGGTTAGAGCGCACGCCTGATAAGCGTGAGGTCGGCTGTTCAAATCAGCCCAGGCCCACCATTTGATTTGGGGGATTAGCTCAGCTGGGAGAGCGCCGCCCTTGCAAGGCGGAGGTCATCGGTTCGAATCCGATATTCTCCACCATTTGATCATTATTATCTTTATAGACGTGTGATAGAGAGATATTAAATTAAGATAAGCGCAAAAGGGCACAAGGTGGATGCCTAGGCACTGTATAGCGAAGAAGGACGCGGCAAACTGCGAAAATTCTCGGAGAGCTGTAAGCGAGC
>Ga0272442_10000956_pt1 | contig 44796 bp, 34 predicted proteins | sample SSMForm2O_FD_200262 | JGI IMG/M metagenome (GOLD analysis project Ga0272442, IMG submission 200262) | Marine sediment archaeal communities from Little Sippewissett salt marsh, Falmouth, MA, United States - SSM-Form-2O | ecosystem: Environmental > Aquatic > Marine > Wetlands > Sediment ...
CTCGCCGCCGTTGGCGCATTCGGTCCAAGATCGGCAAGCAACCGCTCTTCTATCAGTACTAGGACGAGGCCCCTGGAACCACTAGCCGAATGGTCGGTACTAGGCGTCAGGAGTTGGAGGGATCTGATCTCTGCGTCACCATCATCGTTGTGGTCGTAGCCGTCGTAGCGGTTGAGGATCTCCTCTGCATAGGTAGTGGGCGCGAGCTGCAAGTCGGCCCACAGACCGGGTGGAGAGAATGAGTGCGCCCCCCACTGCTCCGCGGCAAGGGAAAGCGTGCCACCTGACAGCGTCAGCTCCGCGACGACCTCGACCATGTCGCTTTCGGGGCCGACAAGCTGGAACGTGACTTCAGCCACTGATCCCGATGCCGTCCCGTCGCCAAAGCCCGAGAAGCCTGCAGTCGTTGTGCCGTCAAGCGCAAGCGAGAACGAGTCGGATAGCTGTACGGTCAGTCGCGAACCGGCTTGCACGATGACGAGGGTGACAGTGCTGCTGTCGCCCACATCGATGCCCTGCCAGGTACCACTGAACTCCCCTCCCTGCCCTACCGCAACGATGGCGGTAGCCAATCCGATGATGACGCTCACGATGGAGACAATGGTCTTGAGTGTGTAGGAGTTTCTGACATCAGTCATCTGCATTACCGACCTCCCGTTCTAATGGCAGTTGCCGGTGCACTCAGTCTTCGCCGTCTCTTTGAAGCATCAGTGCACCAGTGGCGGCGCACTCCCCTTTACCAGCTGTGGGCAGCGGCTATTCAACGTATGTAGATGCTCTACTCACACTAGCTTGGCCCTAGTGCGCGAGTCAAGCCTGGAGAGCACAAGGCTGTGGAAGACAGACTGCGACGCCGCGGCAGGTCTCCTACCCGTTGGACCGACTTGGGAGATTCGTGACCGGACTGCGGGTTTGTCAGTCCCAGTCAAGCTCCTGCTGTGCCGCAATCAGATCAGCGGGGATCACGAGGCCGTGCGAGGCTTGATGGTCGTCACAGACGCGGAGCCAGCTAGAACGACTGCCCCCTTCGGCCATCAGGTCGGAGGGTTGTCTGTAGATAGGGTCTAGCTTTCCGTCCTCAAGCACCGAGTTTGAAGGCAGTATTTGAAGCAATCGGACCCGTTCTGTGTGGGACTGCTGGATGTACAGTTGGGGAGCGCGTTCCAGGAGCCTGGAGGTCGCTTCCGCCTCGTCCAATCCGGGTCACTGCTGAGACGCTATCGCCTCGATCTGGGCGTTGAGCTCGTCTTCCTTCCGTGCTCACCGCGCCGACGGGGGGCGAACGGTCCGGTCACCATCAGTCCAACGCAATCGCATGCAGGCGCGGGAAGTCGCATGGGCAACGTTGTCAGTCTGCTTTCTCAGTAGACATCGGTCCCTTGGTGTTCCAGTGTGCGAATGGCAGCCGCGGCTGCAGATCTTCCACAGGGATCAAGCGGGTTATCGAAGATCCCAAGAAACGCCAGCCGAGCAAGGCCCATGAGAGGCTCGATGTCGCTGATCTGGTTGTAGCAGAGATCCAGCAGAGTCAGATGTGTGAGTCCCGCAAGTGGTGTGACGTCGCTGACTCGGTTGTCGTGGATCCAGAGCTTCTGCAGTTGAGTCAGGGGGGCCAGGGGTGTGAGATCGCTGATCACGTTGTGCCCGAGATCCAGCAGAGTGAGATGCGTGAGTCCGGCAAGTGGTGTGACGTCGCTGATTCGATTGTCGTGGATCCAGAGCTTCTGCAGTTGTGTCAGCGTGGCCAGGGGGTTGACGTCGCTGATTATGTTGTGCCCGAGCTCCAGAACAGTGAGATGTGTGAGTCCGGCAAGTGGTGTGATGTCGCCGATCTTGTTGAGGGTGAGAGACAGCATCGTTAGCTGTGGGAGCGTGGCAAGAGGCGAAACGTCGCTGATGCCGTTGACCTCGAGGCAAAGCTCCTGGAGCTGGCAGCAACGCTCGATCCCTTCGAGGGACTTGATGCCTTGTCTGCGCCCATCAAGCTCCCTTAGTGTCAAGAGTCGCCCAGGGGTGAGTCGGGAAGTCGTCAGGCCAAGGGCAGAGGCGACTACTGCTTCAAGGTTAGGATCCCTGAACCCCGAGTTGATCTGAACATCCATGGCGGCATTGAAGCAGAGCAAGGCACGAGACGCAAGGGCGGTGGCCGCGTTGCGCTCATGAAGGGAGCTGTCCAGGCCCGCGTCCGTCAAGGCGATGTGGCGCCATCGCTCCATCGTTTCGACACGGCCGCAGGATCAGCTGGCCGTAGTCCATGGCTGCACCCGGAGAAGTGTGGCCAGATCTTCACTTCTCGGATCAGGGACCTGGGTGGTTTCTCGATCTGGGGTTCTCCGGGGAGAGCCTTCGGACGGCAGGCTCGGCGGCGTTGCCCGTCCTCTGTATCCGGAAAGCGAAGGTCTGAACATCCCTCTTGGATTGCCAAGGGGATGGGTGCAGGTTCTCGCGGATCTCGTAGTCTCGTCCGTCTCGTAGCATCGCCCAGATCACACGCGCCAAGTGGCGTCCCAGTGATCGGATTGCCTGGTTGTGGCTCTTGCCCTCGGTGCGCCACACGGCTCGAGAGCGGTCGGTGGGGCGGCCACGTAGAACGTTCCCGGAGGACGCGCCGGTGAGTGGATCGATCGCGGCGTTGCGCCATGCTCGGGGAGTGAGATGGTCCCCCGGCAGCAGCTGCGGTAGTCCGAAGGAGATGCGATATGCGTGGATGCTTGAGGCGGCACTTCACACTCGCGGTACTGCTCATGGGGGCTGTGGCGCTTCCCCTGTGCGGAGATATCCCCTGTTTTCAGGACGTGACGATCACAAGCCTGCAGATACCACGGATGAACGGAACGATGTCGTTCCAGATGATGCACAACGGCTGCCCTTTCTTCACGGGACGGACGCAGTCAAATGGTGGCCCGAGGACAACATTAACGCTGGGGCGCGAGCCATTCGGTTGGGTGCTGGAGGTGATGTCGGCTCTCGACTGCGAAGGGTGCTTCGGCTGTGAGCGTGTGATGGTGTCGGCGGTGGAGTACACGAACCCAAGCATGACTCCGATCCCGCCGGCCACCGGATGGCGTCTGTACCGTTACTCTCTCAACTGCCTCGGCGGGTGTGACTGCCTCGCCGAGGACATCTTGCTCCCTGCGCCCGCTATCTCTGGAGGAGGACCCTGCACATCAGCTACGAGCGATCGTTCCATTGTGGTGCCGAACGGCGCGGAGGGGTTCCTCGACCGCGGTTGGCCGGAGGGTGAGGAGGCTCCCGTGGTCGGTGAGCTCATTCTCTGTGCCAGATACGAGATCGGTGAGCTTGTTCTCGGATGCTGTTGCACGGTCGATAGCGCCGGTCTGGTACTTGACAGTGGTTACCTTGCAGTTTCCTGGTACGCGGTGACGATTGGCGAGGTACACGATCTCCGCGAAGCGCTGGACAGCCGAGTGGTCCGCCCTCGGAGCGATGGGTTCTTCTGCTTCGGGATTGACACGACAGGGTGGGCCTGCGGCTACTACGATATTCGCCTGGGCATCCCGGGCGAGGACTCCGAGTGGATCCGCGTGGAGGTGGTGCCACCGCCGGAGTAGCGCGGATTGCCCACTGCTTGGCCCATAGCGGGAGGCTGCACCCGACCACGGCGTGCCGCTTCCCGCCTCTCTTCCGCGACCCGGCAAGGGGCATACGCCTGCAGTCGTCCAGCCTGTCATGCGCGTTCCGGAGCGAGAGATGGAGAAGACAGCGGAACCCATCACGTATCGATGGAGCGGGATCCAAGTCAATGAGCGGGAAACAGAGCATCAGGTGGTGATCGCCCTCCTTCGGGGAACGGAGCCACGAGTGGGAGATGGTTTCAGGTGTGGGTGTTGGCCCACGGGTGATTCGAGGTGCTCGCAGTTGAAGGGGTAACTGCATCGGCGACGCACGGTGCGAGCCTCATGAGAGACATCCTGTCCGCTTTCCCAGCAAAGGAGGAAGGACAGAAGGCTTGCCATAGGATATGGTAGTCTGTAGACTTGCGTGGTAGAAGCGGGCTGCGCCAAAGGCAAACCGCTCGTGAGGGTGGGACGCAACGCCACGGAGCTCGGAGCGGCCGAGCCCGCCGGGTTACCGCAGCGGACGGGCTTCCGTACAGAGGGAGCGTACTGCCTCTGGGTACGGGAGCTTGCGGGATGAAGGAGGTAGCGCGTGGATGCGTGTCGCAAGCTGGGTATTGGTTGGCTCGTGTTGGCACTGGTGGCGATGCTTGTCGGGGGAGCTGTCCCTGGCGTTGGGCAGCATGCGCACTGCCCCGACTGCTGCTTCGAGGACATTGTCGCCAGCGGCTGCGGCACCTGGTGGGTGAACGTGCATGCGGAGTTCACCGGGTACCTCTATGACGACCATCCGGAGTTCATTGGGGAGGGAGTCTGGCCTGGAGGCGAGTACTGGAGCATGGGGGTTCAGCACAACAGGGGCCGGTGGGTGCTCACCGTGAGCTACTCGGTTTCGGGAGTCGGCTGGTGCCGTGCCAACTACCAGAACTTCGCCATGACGGACACGCCTCCGAGTACGGGTTGGGAACTCGATCCGGCCTACTGTGTGTTCGGCGATGCTTGTCCGGGCGCGACGGGGCTTCCTGTGCCGACGCTCAGCGGTGGTGGGCCTTGCCAAGAGGAACCGGAGGAGCCCGTACCGCCGGTTGCAGAGCTTCTTCCTGTCGGCTCCGCCGGATTCCTCGATCGCGGGTGGCCTGAAGGGGAGGAGCCCCCCGTGGCGGGCCAGATGGAGGTCTCGGCAGCCTACGAAGCTGGCGAGCTGGTCACCGGATGTTGCGGGGCGACCGACGATGTCACATATCTGACCCTCACCTGGTACGCGGTGACGATCGGCGAGGACTACGACGTGCGAGAGGCGATCGACTCCAAGATCATTCGCGCGGATGGTGGCAGCTTCTGTTTCGAGATCGACACCACCGGCTTCGCTCCCGGCTACTACGACATCCGGCTCGGCATCCCCGGCGAGGGCTGCGAGTGGATTCGCGTCGAGGTGGTGGCGCCGGCGGAGTGACGCCGATGAGACAGCTCAGCCTGTGCAATCAACGGCGGCACGTCCACTGCGGCGTGCCGTCTTCCGTTCCCTTTACGGCCACGATGTCGACCTTCTTGGCGTCGTTGATCCCCATGCAGGCTTCTCCCCCTTCGCGCGGTCGGTCCTGTGCCAATCCTACTCCGGCCGGGGAGCATCGTCACCTCGAGACGGCAGGGCGGGCTCCCGGCTATGACGATATCCGCCGGGGCGTTCACGGCGCAGGATGCGAGTGGGCGTGCGTGGAGCTGGTGCCGTCGGCTGGGGACCGCGCTTGAACGAGACACACAGAGGACGCCCTCGAATCCTTCCGTGGCCCTTCTCATCTTCTGGTCGGGGCCGGATGTCAGTTCTGTCGCTCGTAGTAGACCATTGCGCCGCGTGCCTGCAACAGGCGAATGGACTGCATGGTCGGAAAGCCAGGCGTGAGATCCAGGACGTTGTCACGGAGGTCAACGTCCTCCAGGCTAGTCAGGCCAGCCAGCGGCGCGATCGTGCAGATCCGATTGTCGCAGAGATAGAGCCATCTGAGCGTTGTGAGCGCAGAGAGCGGTTGAAGCTCCGAGATCCGATTGCCGCAGAGATTGAGACCCGTGAGGCGGGTCAGGCCGCGGAGCGGCATCAGGTCTCTGATGTTGTTTCGGGACAGGTTGAGCACCGTGAGATGTACCAGCCCCCCAAGCGGCGTCAGGTTCGAGATCTCGTTTCCCCACATCTCGATCCTTGTAAGGGTCACCAGCTCGGTGAGCGGCGTCAGATCCGAGATCCGATTGCGGTCCAATCGGATTTCCTCAAGATGGGCAAACCCCGCTAGCGGCGTTAGATCCGCGATCTGGTTAGCCGACAGATGGAGCACCGCGAGATCGGCGAGTCCGGCAAGCGCAGTGATGTCCGAGATGTGGTTACCCGACAGGTCGAGCTCTGCGAGCTTCGACATCCCGCTGACCGGAGCCGCGTCGACGATCTGGTTGTCGTGGGCGTAGAGGCGCCGAAGGCGTGTCAGACCGGCGAGCGGGGCAAGGTCCGAGACCCTGTTGCCCGAAACGTTGAGCTCCGCAAGCTCGGTCAGCTCGGCCAACGGAGTCAGATCCGAGATTCGGTTGCCGTTGACATATTGGTTCCGCTGCCACTCGCCGCCGACATCGAGTGTCGTGAGCCTTGTGCAGTGCTGCAGCCCCTCGAGGCTTTCGATGCCTCGATCTGCCGCATGGAGTTCAACGAGCTTCTCAAGATCCTCGGCGACGAGTCCGCCCGCTGGCTGGCCGATGGCCTCTCGGATGGCCATCTCAAGGTTCGCATCGGGGAAGATGTTGGCCTCCAGATGCACCAGCTGCGAACAGCCCGCACCGATCAACGCGACACCCACACCCCACGCGACCGCAGTCAGTCCACGTCTTCGCGCCATCTGGCCTCCTTGGACGTGCTGACACAGTACCGGTTCCCGCTCGAAGCGGCGAATCCATGAACGGGGATTGCCCATCTCTGCTCGGACGGCAAATCGTCCGTCCCTGCATGCCGGGCAGGCGAGTAGTAGGGTTCCCCTCACCGGACCTCAAGGCGTGGCGCCCACGGGCGGCGTGGCTGGCCCAAGCGCGAAGGCTGGACCCGTGTCCTACTCGATGTTGTCCCCGCGCTCGATCTTGAAGACGACGGGGCGGAAGCCGTCGGTGCAGCAGGCGATGGCAAGCCCTGGGCGCTTGAGCCACGGCTCGAGGCTGCCGCCTGCGGAGATCGCGAGGATCTCGCGGTGGATGTCGGCCCACGCCCAGGCGCAGAAGCCGTCCGGGACAACGGAGGGATCCGTGAGGAGGAACTCCTGCCCTTCCTTCAGGGCGCCGCACCGAGGGGTCGCCAAGCGGGCGTCCTTGACCTCGTCTCCCATGTACTCCCGGACGAGATCCGGGTGGGCGAGGCATTTCAGCACCGTGATCTTTACCTGGTACACGTCCGGGCCTCCTACTTCTCGTCCTCGATCCGCTCGATCTTGAAGGTCACGGGTCGGAACCCGTCGGTGCAACAGGAGATGGCGGTGGTCTTGGGCTCCACCCACGGGAAGCCCTGACCGAACAGCACCATCATCACGTCCCGTTGGATGTCGGCCCACGCCCAGTGGCAGAACCCCTCGGGGTAGCGCATGCCGTCGACGATGATCTCCTCGCCGAGCTCAAAGGCGGTGCAGATACCGAATCCGCGGTCCTTCGCATCCTGCGCGAGATACTCATCCATGAGATCCTGGTGATGTGCCTTCTTCACTACGGTGATCTTGACCTTGGCCATGCGGTCTCCTTCTGGCGAGTTCCAAGCCGGGGCCTGGAAGGGATGGTAAAGCATGGGATCGTCGCGTTTCAGCGGCGTTGCATCAGGGAGGCGAGATGAGTGAGGCGGGAGCCCACCGCGCGGAGTCATCCAGCGGGCTGCCGCTCTGCGAACGGCGGCTCGTCTCATGCTGGCGGCAGCCTGTGCTTGAGGCCGGCCAGCACTGGACGCAGGCCGGCTCTCCAACCGCTCGGATCACTCGAGTGTCACGGAATCCGGGGCTGTGGTAGAGTCAGTGCCACGGAGGTGGGGTGCATGAAGGCTGTCATCGCAGCGGTGCTGGTCGCGCTCGTGTTGTCCTCATCTATCACGGTGCTCGCGGAGCGGTCGCTCTGCTACACGGTCCTCGAGGATCTTGCGGCCTCGGAGCGATCGAGTCGGTACATCGGGGGATGGGTGTTCGTCGGAGTGGGGGCGCTGGTTGCCGTGTCGGGCGCGATCGCGAGCGTGCCGTTGATCGGCCTCGGCGTGGGCGCGGCCATCGGCGGCGGGGCGGCCCTCTTCTTTCTGATCCCATCCCAGGCCGAGCGGGAGTTCGCCGCGCTCGAGGAGCTGCCGGAAGCCGACCAGGACGTCCGGTGTGACGTGATGCTCTCGCGGATCGCCGAGTCGGCGCGGCGGTGGCGCTACTACTACGCCATCGGGCAAGGTGCGAGCGCCCTGGGAAGCCTCGTGCTTGGAAGCTTCACGGGGTTCCTCACGGCCGCCGGCGGGTCCGCCTACTACCTCCTGTTCCCCTCCGAGGAGGAGCAGGCCTATCAGCACTACCTGGATCTCGTCGCCGCGACGCCGTAGGGGAGAGGGGGGAGAGGCAAGGCCTCACGTTCCGGACAGGGAGGCTTGAGGCTGTTGACTCGAAGACGTACGCCATGGCGACAGCGTCAACCCATCTCGACGTGCCAGCGCCTGCGCGGGTGCTTGTCTGGGCAAGGAAGCGTTGCCCCCGCCGGGCACCGGCGGCGCTCAGACGCCACGCACCATGGTGAAGGCGTCGCCCCGATCGGCGTGCACCTCAAAGCCAAGGCGGCGATAGAGCGTGAGGGCGCGGTTGCCCTTGGAGACGCTGAGACTGATCGCCGGGACGGCATCCGCGGCGGCGCGCGCGATGAGCCACTTGAGCAGCCGGGTGCCGATTCCCCGGTTGCGACGATTGGGGTGCACCGCGATCGCGAGCACGGGCGTGTCCTCGTTGATGTAACCGCCCCTGGCGGGATGATCATCGGTCCAGAAGCGATACCATGCCGCCCCGACAGGGACGGACTCGGTCGTTGCTACAACTGCCGTATCCCCGCCGCGGCTTCCCCAGTCGGTGAGGTCCCTGCCGATCTCCGGAAGGGCGAGCCCCTGTTCGCGCGAGGGGCGATTGGGACCCGCACGCCAGAACACGCCTTCGTAGAGCATCTCCCGCAGGAACGGGAGATCAGACGGTAGGGCTTCTCGAAGACGGATGAGCATCACCTCGATCAACTCTCGGTTCGGGCAGCTCGGCGCTCGCTGTTGCCGACGTGGACTCCCTCGCAGCGGCAGCGCCCCTGTCGAACCCTCCGGGACCCTAGGCGGCGAGCCGCCAGCTCCACGCGAGCCAGATCGGCAGACCGTCGAATTCAAGGCCGCCGGCGATCAATGGCTTGTTGTAAAGGCCGGGGTAAGTGGGAAGCCCGACGGCGTTGAACACAAAGAGAAGCGCCGCCGAGACGATGCTGATCCAGCGGATCGCGGGATACGGAACCGTCAGCGACAGGAGCACCATGACGATCGGGACGAGCATGAGCGCCCCGGCCGCAACCCACACGCCCTGCGACGCAGTCTTGCCGCCCATCTCCCCCGCGGTGAAGTCGCCGGCGAAGATGCGGATCACGTCGCCAAGGAGGTAGGTGAGCATCAGCGCCACCCACACCCCAGACAGCGTGATTCTCAGGTTCACCATGGTGTCAGCACGTCCTTCCTCCGTGCGGAGTGTCATTGTAGCGTGCGCCGGGACGGCGTCTGCCGTGGCTGCTACGCCCTTGCTTCGCGAGCTGCGGTCGGAGATGCTGGGCGGCATCTCGCCTGTCTGGAGGATCGCCATGCTGGTTGGACACCGCGTCATCTTGCGGCCGTTCCGCCGATCGGATCTCGAGGGGCTCTATGACCTCGCCGCCGACGTCCGGGAGATCGGGGAGTTCTGGCCCGTGGGCTGCGCCTCCGAGGCGCAGTGGCTGAAGCGGTTTGATGAGACGAGCTGGTGGACGAACGAGTTCAAGCTGTTCCTGCTGACCGACCGCGACGGACGGCGGCTCGGCCAGGTCAACGTCTACAAGCCCTCCCACAGCTACCAGGGATGGGAGCTCGGCTACCGCATCTACCGTCCCGCGGACCGCGGCAAGGGCTACATGACCGAGGCGGTTCGTCTGGCGACGGCGTTCCTGTTCGCGAAGGAACCGATCGAGCGGGTCCAGATCCTCCTCGATCCGAGAAACGTTGGTTCCCGGCGTGTCGCCGAGCGGGCCGGCTACACGCTGGAAGGCACCCTCCGTCACGCGCTGTTCGATCGCGGGGAGCACCACGATCTCCTGTTGTTCTCGATCCTGCGGGACGAGGCGCCGCCGCTGGCGTCCCTCCTTGCCCCGCTGGACGACGCGGGCGAGGATCCCTCCTGCTGAAGGGCGATCCGCTCCCGCGCGCTACATCAGAAGCACTCGTGCCACACGACGGTGGGCACGAACCGCTGTCGGATGACGCAGCCGTCCTCGGAGATGACGGTGATCTTGGTGCTGATGTCCTCCTCGTACACCATGGCCGCGATGTTGTTGCACGGGCCCGCGAACGCGGGGTTGGGCGTGATGTTGTAGGTCATGAGAAGCGGCGAGCCGACGGGTCCGAGCGGCGTCGCCGGCACCAGCATGCCGCTGTCTCCGGCGAGGGGGCCGGTGACCGGGCTGCGGCCGAACACCCGGAAGCGTGCGGTCGCCGGCGTTGCGCTGATGATGAACCCCCACGCGGAGGAGCCCGCCGCTGCCCAGTCTCGCACGATAACCTGCGCCGCTGGTCCCACCATGATGTCGGGGTTCCCCGTGGGGTTGGGGTTGGCGACGATGCTGATGCGCACGTCGCTCGGCACGAAGAAGAAGTGGCGGCTCTCGTTGTCGGTCTCGTCGGTCTCGTTGACGTCGTCGCCGGTGTCGATGGTCAGTGTCTCCTGATAGAGGCCGCAGGGCAGGGCGGTGAGCGCCGCCGGCGGGTTCATCTGCTGGCAGAACGCACTCGGAACCTCGAACGAGAGGACCGCCGAGGCCCCCGGGGCGAGCGGCGGGCCGGGCTGCTCGCACTCGAACACCAGATGGGTGGCATCCGGCCCCGGAACGTAGCCGGCGGTGCCACCGATCGCCTGGAAGATCCAGTGGACGATCCGCTCGCGTACGACGTAGCCCGCGGGGATCGCGGCGTTCCCGGTGTTCTGGATAGCCCGCTCGAAGCGAAGCGGCGGGGTCAGGCTCCCCGACGGCAGCACGTCAACGCTGTCGTCGATGCCGAACCCGTCGATCACCAGCGTCTCGCTCGGCGCTGGGACGTAGATCTTGTCGCCCTCCCACGAGAGGTTCCGCTCTCTGGGTGTGAACAGCCAGCATCCCTGTAGGATCGTCGCGGCAGCGACCAGCAGCGCCGCAGCAAGGGTCGCGTTCCGCACGTGCGTCCGTGCCATGACACACCTCCCTGTCAAGGTTCACTCGTCGCAGGGTGGCCTACTCCATGAACCTCGACACACTTCTAGCCTACAGGGATATCCTGCGAGAGACAAGAGGGAACGTTCTGTTGGCGGGCGGCGGTGAGGTGGTTCGTTGCGACCGATGGCGTATCGTGCGCGAACCTCTCCCGGTACGCCATTGCGGTCCGCAAGGACGTAGACATGCATCCTCGCATCCCCGGGCGAGGGCTGCGAGTGGATTCGCGTCGAGGTGGTGGCGCCGGCGGAGTAGAGCGGGCGGTCATCTGAAACGAGAAACGACAGCGATGCGACGCGCCCACCGTGGCGTGCCGCCTCGCGTCTTGCTCTCGGGAGTCCCGGGCGGCGATCCAACGGGAGGCAGCGGCGCCTAGCGTTCACGGGTGCGGACGTAGTCTGTCGCTTCTGCGTTATACAGGATCTCTTCGACGGTGAACACCGCCCACGGGGCGGCCTCGTCGCCCCACGTTGCGCTGGCGACGCGCGGCACGAGGAATCCGTGCTGTTCCTGCCACTCGAGGATCTCGTTCACCCACAGGGTCTTTGCCTCCGAGGTCCCGTCTCGATAGCGCATCGCCTCGAGGCGTCGGATCAGACCGGTGTCGGGATCGAAGCGGACGAGGAAGGTGTCCTCCTCGTCGCCGAACGGGACGACCAGCCGCGCGGTTACCTCGTCCTCTGCCTCCCAGCGGACCCGCGGGTCGGTGAGGAAGATGGAGGGGAGCCAGATCGACTCCGCCCACAGCCCGAGGTTCGCCGCCTGGGCGACCTTGGGGTCGCCCTCGCTCACGCCGAATGGGAGCTCGAGGCGGCTGACACCATCGATGTACGATTCGTACACCCGCATGAGGGTGAGGCCGAAGGCCGTCGACTCGATGTCGTGGCGGTAGTCACGCCCGGCGAGGTGGGTGAACCGGAACCGACTGGGAAAGACGATCCCCATGATGCGGAGCCGGGCGCGTCCCGAGATGACCGCCGATTCGATCACCGGGATCTCATCTCCGCACGTGGCGCGGTAGTAGCGTTGGACCGGTGGGGGGAGCTCGTGGGATCGCGGAATCCACTCCACGACGCCGCCCTCTTCGGGGAATGCAGGGTACGGCGCCGGCCGGACCTGGAGCCCCAGCCAGACGAGCGCTGGGAGCGCCGCGAGCACTCCCAAGACGATCCATATGCCTCTCATAGGTGCCCTTTCTCTGCTCGGTGCGGGTGCCTACAGCACTCCATCGCAGACGCCAGGGGACTAGTTCTCGATCGTCCGCACCAAGCGCACCAGGTTCAGGATGCGGACGGCGTCGCCCTGGGGGCCGCGACCGAGGGGGTACTGCGCCGGATCTCCTGCCTTCGGATCCGAGCGTTGCGACCCGGCACCGTGGACGTCGCTCCAGCGGCCGTTCATGTAGCCGAGGCCGCGGCCGAACGCCACGTACACCGCCGCCTCGCCGCCGCGGGCGGAGGCGTGGGTGGTGCTCGTCCAGTAGAAGCCCCAGTCGGGTTCGCCGGCCTCGTTGGTGATCGGCGTGGCGTCGAACGCCGGGTCGATGGCGGCGGAGCCCGTGGTGTCCGGCGAGCGGTCGTAGTCGACGATCGACTGCAGCTCCTTGGCGTTGGGCAGGCGCCAGTCGGCGTAGCCGAAGTACCCTTCGGCGTTTCGCTGCTGCGCGTAGTCGAGTGCCGCCTCCCAGTCCATGCCGAGCGCTGAGTCGTCTTGGGTCCACATGAGACCGGTGGCGAGATCCGAGACGGTGCCGTCCCTGTTGTCGACGAGCGCGTTCTCGCCGTAGTCCGGGTTACCCCGCACGTAGCGAACGAGAAACTGCATGTCGCCGCCGCGGGGGCTCTGGAGCCCGTAGGCTTTGATCCGCCCGTCGGCGAAGTTGACGCCGAACATCATCTCGCCCGCCACGTAGAGCGTCGTGGTCGCCCACTGCGAGTCGATGATCCGCTCGCCGGCCGCTACGTCCCCGTAGGTGAACGCGAACACGTCCGTGTCGATGAACGGCACGCCGGCCGATCCGCTCTCTGGGCTGATGTCCTCCCCGCTGAACAGGATCAGCGAGTAGAGCTCCTTGATCGTCGGCAGACGCCAATCCGTGTAGCCGGCGAGGTGAAAGCTTGCGGCACCGGCATCGGCTTCTTCCTGGCTCATCTTTCCGCTTCTGCCCTGCTGCCACATGAGGCCGGTGACCAGGTCGGTCACGGTGCCGTCGCCGTTGTCGCGGTAGCTCGGCGGGTTCCCGGGACCTTGAGCGTCCTGGCCGAAGAACGGCGCGCCCGGTGACGGCGCGGGGATCTCTGATGTGGCGTCGTAGGTCTTCGCTTGGTGGGTATCGACGATGGCGTAAGTCAGATCGTCGGTCACGGCCGGTGCGGTTCCGTCGGTCCATCCGCCGAGCAGCGCACAGCCGCCCACAAGACAGGCCGCCGCCAGCACCGATACAACGCGCAACGCTCTTGTGCTCATGATCCGATGATAGGCGATTCCCGTCCGACGCAGAACCACTGGCGCCCCCCCCGCGAAGCGGGCCGTGCCGTGGGTGTCCGGCGATGTGCTGCAGGACACCGGAACGCGCCTAGAGACCGAACTCGACCACGAGTTCGGGTCCCTCACCGTAGCGCTCTTGGCCGTAGCCTCCCCAGGTGCCGGTGACTGTGAAACCTGCGGTGGTGATCTGCTCGAGGAACTCGGCGGGGTAGTAGCAGCGCATGGGGATCGGAAGCACCGTCGCGTCGATGAGCCGCTCGCCGCGATAGCGGCGGTAGACGAGCTCCGGGTAGAGGACCAGCGGCTCCGCGACAAGGCGTCGACGCAGGTCGTGGCAGGTGATGCGCTCGTCTCCCCGCACGAGCTCCCACGCGAGCCGCTCCTCGGAAGACGTCCACGTGCGCAGAAGCTCCTGCCGGGGACGGTTCGGATGGAAGACGTTGAGGATGCATCGGCCCCGCGGGGCGAGGTGGTCGCGGACGCAGCGGTAGAGCCCCCTGAGCTGCGCGTCGGTCTCCAGGTTCTGGATCACGCGGAACGGCGCGATGATGAGGTCAAACGAGGATCCGAGGCGGTAGTCCGTGATGTCCGCGCGCTCGACCCGGATCCGCTCTTGCGGCAGCCCCGCCCCCTCGATCCTCTCACGGCACCGCGCGAGCATCGCTTCGGAGAGATCGAGGCCGTGGAGGAAGCTGCAGGCCCGGGCGAGCGGGATCGACACGCGCCCGGTGCCGCAGCCAATCTCCAGCGCCCGCGCATCGGGACCAGACAACCGGCCGACGTAGAACGGCACATCCGCCGGCGCGTTCGGGTTTAGGTCGCAGTAGCAGGTGGCCTTGGCGCGCGGATCCTTCACCGCGATCTCTCCTTCCGGCGACGGCGTCCCTTCACGATGGCGCGGGGCGTGGCCGGCGGTCATCGTGGCGCTGTGGGCGGTGACGCACGTGACGGAGGCCTGTTGCGCCGGGTCGATGATCACGCATCTCGGGCGGCCCCCGCGAGGGTGGTCTGCCGCTTCGCAGGCAGTCATGCTAGACTGCTTCAACTCCGACCGAACGTCGTTTGGAGAAGCCTTGACGGGAGGTACGTGTGCGGTTTGCAGCGTGCGGTCTCGCGGTGGCGGTGGTTGTGGCCTCGGCGTCGCTCGCCGGCCTCGGCGCGGACGATGGGCCGACGAGGGGAGAGCCCGAGCTGCGGGCGTGGATCGAGGGCGACGCTCTCATGCTGGATTCGATCGAGTGGCTGACGCGATATCGGCTGTCGATCGCGGTGGGGGATCCGACGGCCTACGTTCATCTTGCCGCCTGTCCGTGGAGCAGCAACTACGCTCACTACATCGACGGGTGGCGGTCGGGATGGGATCCGGTGCGGTGGGTCAGTCTCCACGGGGTTCTCCGGCTTGCCGCGGGCAACCACGGCGGCGTCTGGCTCGCGAGCGGTGTCAGAAGCTACACCACGGGCGGGATCATGAGCAGCACCGAGCTGTATGGGGGGTGGGAGTATGCGCTTCTCCCCTGGATGTCCGTGCGGCCGCAGGCCGGCGCCCTCGTGGTCCTGGAAGAGGAGGGATGGGATCTCGCCGGGACGCGCCTGGGGGCGGCGATCGAGCTCGAGCCGCTTCGCGGGACGCGCCTCGAGGTCCTTGCCGAGGCATGGAGGGGGAGCTGGGGCTGGGAGGTTATGCTGACAGCCTCCGCACGCGTGTGGGTGACCGAGCCCAGCGCGTGGCCACCGTCGTTCTACCGGCACTGGACGCTGTAGCGGCTAGAGTCAGAGCTTCACCCTTCGGCCCCAGGTCCTCAGGATCGGCGTATCTGTGATCCTCTCAACAGCCCTCACCTTGCGGGCTTCTCGGCGTGAGAGGCCATCTCGATCCAGAAACCCGGAAACCGAAGCTCTGATCCGGCCCTTCCTAGCGGGGGGTGAGGGCCGAGGGGCCTGGGGGAGCTGTTCTGCGGCGCCGGATGTGTAGACGGTAGTGACAGCCTGTGTCTCGGTCCGAGGAGATCTCCCAGCGAATTGCTGTCAGGGCTGACAAGAAACGGGTGTCGTGGCTCACGAGCAATAGGGCGCCGCAGAAGGCGCGGAGCGCCTGTTCGACACACTCGATCGACGGGAGATCCATGTGATTCGTTGGCTCATCCATGATGATGAGGTGGGGCTGGGCCGACATGCGCTCAGCGAGAAGCAGCTTGCGCACCTCTCCGGGACTCGGGAGGCGGCTTCCCAGAAGCTGCCCTGGGTCGGAGCCGAGTCGAGCGACCCACATCATGATCCGCCCGAGCGACTCGCGGGGAGTGCGGCGCACCCGATCCAGGACGTCCTGCGAGGTCTGCTCGTCGATCTCCTGGGCGATGTAGGTGTAGCGATCTCGAGGCAGGTCGAGTCGCTCAACGATGTGACGCACGAGCGAGCTCTTCCCCGCTCCGTTGGGACCCACGAGTGCCACGCGGTCCTTCGGCTGCAGCAGGAGATCCGGGTGTGAGAGGGAGCGGCTTGCGCCCAGCGGCAGCACCCCGGCAGGCAGGCGGAGGAGGGTGTTTCTTGTCGAGGCGCTCCCTCGGAGGCCGATACCCAGCCTCGTGCGAGGCTCAACTACCGCCAAGCGTTCGCGCTCGCGAGCGTGCTCCAACCGCCCGGCCAGCTGCCGAAGGGACTTGGCGCTGTCCTTGCCGCGCTCGGCGTAGGCGCGTTCACGGGCGTCACTGTCGCGGGGGTTGGCCCCACGGAGGGACTTCGCCCTTTCCGCCTTCTCCATGAAGGATCGGCGCCTGGCAACCTCGCGCTCGATTCGTCTGCGGTCTGTCTGTGCACGGCTCTTCAGCTCTCTCAGCCGTTCCGCCTCTTGCTCCATCGCCGCCCTCACGGTGGTGTACCCCCCGTGTCGCAGCTGTGCTTGCCGCGACGCGACCCACAAGCAGTGCCCACACAGCCCGTCGAGAAGCTCGCGGTCGTGGCTGACGAGCAGCCCGATGCCCCGGTAGGATCCGAGTGCCTGTCTGACGAGCTCCCGTGCCCCGGCATCCAGATGGTTCGTCGGCTCGTCCACGGCCAGAAGGTCGGGATCGAGCCACAGACAGGTGGCGATCTGCGCTCGCTTGCGTTCTCCGTGACTCAGGGTGTCCCAGCGCGCAATCCAGTCAGGCTCTACGCCCAGCCGCCCCCGTAAGCGATACGCATCGCTGTCGGACGCATCGAGGAACGCCGGCAGATCCCTCATCGGGGTATCAGTTCGTTGGGGGCAGTACAGCGTGCGAGCGGGGGCGTCGATCGCCCCCCGGCGCGGCGCCAGCTCGCCGCAGGCGAGCCGCATCAGTGTGGTCTTTCCGATGCCGTTGGCGCCGATGACCCCTGTCCACCCTTCGGAGACGCCGAACTCGAGGCCGCTGAACAAGCCGTCGGGTGGGTCGGTGTACGCGAAGTCAACGCGGTGAAACCGGATCGAGGCCATGGATGGTCCCTTCACGAGTCGTGGGGCGGAGAAGCGGCGATACATTGGATGGTGCAGCGTGGGACACCCACTGATCTGCACAGCCCATCATCACCAGGATTGGCGATGACAGATGGCGCGCCGCAGGGCGCAACGTGTGATGGGGACTAGTCGGTCATCGAGCGAGACCTCCCGAGGTTCCTTACGGGGGATGAGTATATCGAGACGCAGCGGCGGGATCGAACGCGCGCTGCACGAGACCGCAGACGCACCATGCCGTCCGCCTCCGCATGCGGAAAGAGGATCGACATGATCACGAGCGTCGACGGATGGGCAGTGGGCGGCGGCTGGGGTGTCCGCCGCCATCGCTAGGGTCACGTAGTGGAGCAACGCGGAACTCGGGGGTTCCACCCACAAGGCGGGGTCTCCGTGCCTGACAGCGGAGAGGAGATCGGTGGCGCGACGGGACTCGCCGTGTGCCGAACGCCTTGCCCGGCGTCCCGCTCTTCGAGTCGGCGGTGCTCGGCGGGAATCGATCATCTCCGCAGGGGGTGCCCGCGACCGTTCTTGAATCGCGGTCCGTCCGCCGTGGTGTGGGACGCGAGCGTGGTGGGGCTACTCGTAGAGCTTGCCGTAGCCAACGCCGCCCGCGTGGAACACGATCTTGCCGTCTCCACTGCCAGCGAACACGACGTGGACGCACATCACAAGCGGCTCGGCGAGACCGGTGACCTGCAGGTCGAACGATTCCTCGATCGTCCCCCCGGACAGCTGAACCTTCCACCCCCGAGCCGGGGAGTTATCGACCCCGAAGTGACAGGTGACGTGGTCAATCGTTGCGTTGTCCATCACGGTCGCGACAAGATGAAGCCCCACGTACCCCCAGTTCTTGGCGTCCGCACGGACCTCCGTGGGAAACGGGAAGTGCACCCAGTTGTCGGTTCCGGGCGCTTGAACGATCTCGGTTCCCCACCCGGCTCTGCGGACGCTCTTGACGCGGTCCGCGTACTCCACCTGTACGGCGGTCCCGTGGACCCAGTGCTTGCTCAGTTCGGCCATCTCGTCCCCTTTCGAAGCCGTAGGTCGCACCTGCGACACCGTCGAGATCAACCACACGCGGCTCCACTGCACGATAGGAAAGGTGCGTGGACCGTGTCAACCAGCACACGCCTCGGGGTCACGCCGTGGATTCACGCCTTTGCGAAGCGTCGGACGCCGATTCCGGGCGCGGGGGGATGCCGCGATCACCTAGCAGAGACCCTGGCAACGGTCCGGGTCTTGTCCAGCCACGCCGCGGCGAGACGTGTCGACGCGAGGCGGTGACGCCGCGGGTCGCGCAACGCCGCCCGTGCCCGCTGCCGTCGCGGGTTGCTGTCACTCGGCGAGCCGCTTGGTGACCTTGGACAGGTCGAAGCCGGGGATCTGGCCGAGGGCGAAGTAGGGCTCGAGGGTTACCGGCGTGACCCACTCCTGCTCGATATGGAGCGTCATCGCGCGCCAGACAAAGCCGATCGGATCGTCGGTGGCCTCGTCTCGGATCTGCTCGAGGTAGTCGTCGCGCACGTCGAGGTCGAGCGTCCACGCAGCGCGATCGAGCAGCTCGTCGTAGAGGACAGGTGCGGCCAGAGATGGGACGAGGCCGTCGCTGTGAAGGAAGGCGTGGGGCAGCACCAGCGGGTCGGCTCCCTCGGCGAGGCCGAGAACGACGAGCGGCAGGGTGTCCTCGAACAAGGCGTCCACGACGGTGTTGAAGTCCGGGTCGTAGACGCCCAGGTGGAACCGCGGATCGATCGCCGCGAGCGAATCGGCGAGAACGGTGGTGAACATCCGCCGCCGCGCGTTGCCGCCGTTGAAACACGCGTCCACAGTGAAACCCGTCGCGGCGAGTTCGCCGCCCCAGGCCGAGGCAAGATGCTGCCACGCAAGACGCGGATCGTAGGGGTAGTCCACCGGGACACCGGCATCGGGCGAGATGAACGCGGTCACCACAGTGTGGATCGGCGTGACGAGCCAGTCGTCGGCGGCTGCCTGTCGCCGGAACGCCTCCCAGTCGAACACGTGGAGGAAGCCGAGGCGTACGTCGAGATCGCTGAACAGGTCGACCGGCGCCCAAGCCTCGTCGAAGCTCCCCGACGGAGCGAGCGCGAACGGCTCGGTGGGCACGATCTCGCGGTTGAACAGCGCGAAGTGGATCCCCGGGAGAAGCGTCTCCCGTGCCGGGCGCACGGTGGCGATTCCCTCCAGCGCATCGCGGAGGTGGCGTCCGTCCGGCAGGGTCGGGTCGCCGAGTTGCGAGACGACATCGAGCGCCTCGCTTCGGAGAAGCTCAAGAAGCTCCGCGGGACCTCGCTCGAGGAGAAGCCGTACCCGCGCAACCGACGGCGCCGCCCCCCAGTAGTCATCGTTTCGTGCAAGGACTACCTCCCGCTCGGCGGCATCGTGCGTCTCCAGGCGGAACGGGCCGGTGCCGTTGGCGTCCGTTGCCGTGAAGCCGATCCCCGGATCGAATGTGCGCCGAGCGTCGAGCCCCGCGAGGCTGCCGTCCCAGCCGCCGCGCGCCGACATCCACGCCCGTTCGACGATCGGGGTGGTGGCGAGGAAGCTCCACACACCGGAGAACGGTCGCTCAAGCCGGAGGATCACCGCGTTCTCCTCCACACGAACCGCGTCGGCGATCCGCTGCATCGCCGCCTCGACGCCCTCCGCGTCGATCAGGGCGGGAAGGTCCGGCGTCCCCGTCACCGCGTCGACCACGTCCAGGCGCCAGGGGCCCTGATCTTCGACCATCGCTGCGACGAGGCTGTAGGCCACATCCTCGGGCGTCAGAGGGCTTCCGGAGTGGAACGTGACCTCAGGCCGGATCGCAAGGACGATGTCGCAGCCTCCGTCCTCCCGGACGACGATCCCACCGTTTCCCACTGCGGGGACGACGGGGCAGAGGAGAGGCATCGGGCGGCCGTTGCCGTCGAGAGCGAGAAGCGCCTCGTACACCGACCCGCGAAGCGGCGTCGTTCTCGGGTAGAGGGTATCGAGCGCGCTCGGGGTGCCGACGTAGAGCGTCGTTGGATCGACCGACGCCCTCAGGAACTCCAATCGTAGCGGACTCGATGTCAGCGGCCCGAGGAACCGCTCGATCGGCCGATCCCCGGGGTCGATCCGAAGCGTGTAGACGGCGTCGCGGCTTGCGTCGTCGAGCAACAGGTCCCAGCGGACGATACCGTTTGCGTCGGCCACCAGTTCGCGCATCCTCCCGTCCGGGCCGGCGATCGTTACTCCCTGACCGGCGGCGGGAGCGCCGTCTTCTGCCACAAGCTCGATGTCGATCGTCCGAGCCACCGTCGAGGCAACGAGCCGTTCGACGATCGCCTCCGGGGAGAACGTGACGTTCCCCGCAAGGGTCAACCACAGCGCATGCTCAAACTCGACGCCGCCGTGGATGTGTGCGCCGTCGAAACGCACCTCGCCCATGCCGCGGATGCAGCGAAGTCCTCCGAGCTGCGTGTCGAGGATCTCCACGTTGAAGGACCCGTCGGTCATCGCGATCTCGGCGAGCTCGCAGCGCTCGACCGATAGCTCTGCCGATCCATAGAGCTCGACCGCCCAGTGGTCGAGTAGCTCGGTATTCTCAAGGGCGAGACGCACGTCGGTTCGAAGCGGAAGATCGTCCGGAAGAACGAAATGCTCGTAGGTTCGCGGCGCGAGCTCGGCAATCGTCCCCTGTGGTCGGGCCAATCGAAGGACGATCCGCTCGAGCGCCGAGTCCCGGATCGTCACGTCGGCGGCGTCGGACACGTGCACCGACCACCCGCCGACGTAGCAGTCCTGAAGCTCCAGCGTGAACGGGAATCCGGAGGCCTCGTCGAGCAAGAGCCGGTCGATCTCTGCGTCGGGCGTGAGGTCCGACACGAGATGGGTTCCGGGATCGAAGAAGCCGAGGTCCACGACCCAGTCGACGGTCGCGTCTCGGGCACTGACGCGCGCTTGCTGCCGCACACGAAGCTCTACGGGGTCAGACGCGGCGAGCTCAACCACGGCACTCCCCTCGCCCTCAACGGAGAACCGGCCTGAGAGGTGGTCGATGGACAGGTGGGCCCGGCCCGCCGCAGCGATCCATAGTCCCTCGGCGGGGCCGTCGAGCGTGACGTTCTCGAGCACCACCTGCGAGGCGCCGTCCATCCACAGCCCGCACCAGTCGTCTTCCGGGCGTTCCGGCGTGAGGATCAGGTGTACGTTCCGAAGCTCGAGCCGTGCGTTCTCCTGGAGCTGGATGTTGCCGAGACAGTGAACCGTCTCCCCATCGAGAACGAGCACTTCGCTTGCTTCCAGGTGGATCGTCTGTTGCCGCGGAGACGCGAGGACGACGAGCGACGCGAGGATCACGAGCAGGACAGTTGCGAGCAGCGGGCAGGGCAGTCGGCGCATGGGCAGGATCCCTCCAGCGAAAAGAGTGAGGCATTCTACCAAGTGAGGACGTTTCATGACACGTGCTTCGCGGAGCGATAGGGTCTTGATGGCGGCGCCGCAGCCGATACCCTTATTCATCGGCCATGCACGAGATCGTTGTTGCCGACCTTCACGGGAACCTGAAGCTCTACGAGCTGCTGCTGCGCGTGGCCGACAGCTGGCGCATCGCCTCGATCTTCATCGCCGGGGATCTTGCGCCCCGCGGCGGGTTTCGCACGATCGAAGGGGATGAGACCGGGGATCTGGTGGCGCTGCAGGCCGAGTTCTTCCGCCGCGAGCTGTTCCCGCTTCTGGAGAGCTTCTTCCTCACCCACCAGCACACCCACGTGTACGCGATCTTCGGCAACGACGACTGCCGCGCCAACGAAGAGATGGTGCGGCGGTTCGACGAGGCGACGCCCAACTTCCACCTGTTGAACGACCGCTGTGTCATGCTTCAGGATTCACGCGACATGCACACGTTCTTCCCCGACGAGGTACCGCTGCTCTCCGTGGTCGGCTACCCGTACGTTCCGCCCGGGGCTGGACTGTTGTTGGACTGGGTGAAGCACGAGAACCGGATGGCGATCCAACCGCTGGGGGAGGATCCGTGCGCCGACCTACTCGAGCGTGGGGTGTGGACAACGGACCGGCGACCGCAATCGACGATTCACGAGGATCTTGCCGATCTTCCAGGGGTGGTCGAGGCGGAAGCGGAGTATGTTCCGGAGCGGGCCATCCATCTGTTCCACTCACCGCCGTACGACACGCCGCTCGATTGGGTGCCTCCCCGGGGGCAGCACGAGTTCCTGCGTCTGCCGGACCACGTGGGAAGCGTCGAGGTGCGTCGGTTCATCGAACGGACGCAGCCGCATTTGGTGCTCTGCGGCCACTGTCACGAGTCGGTGGTTCTTGGATCGTATCAGGCGACTCTGGGCAACACCCCGTGTGTCAACCCCGGAAGCCAGGAGCACATCGACGTGCTTAGCCTGGTGCAGTTCGATGTCTACCAGCCGTCGCGGATGCGGCAGCTGTTCATCAACGCCGACTGACGCCGCCGTGGGAGGAGCCTCTCCGGCGTGGCTCGAGCGCTCGCTTCGGCGCGCCACAGGCAAACGGGGTGACTGGCGATCCCCGGGAAGCAGGTCATGGACTGCCCGTCGGTGGTTGCCTCGCCGGACTCGACGATGCGGACATCCAGAAGAGACCGCATGGCCTTCGCCTGCGGAAGAAGCATTCGGAAGCATGTCACCAGCCCCACGTCGAGGAGGCCGAGGAGCCTCTCGATCTCGTCGCGGCGGTGACCAACCACAACAACGATGTCGATGTCGGAGCACGGCGACGCGGCGTCGCCCATGGCGCTGCCGTGGACGTACACCGCGTGAAACGAGATCCCCAGCCCTCCTAGGTATTCGCCGATCCCCTTGGCTAGAGCGTAGCGGAACGTGCTGTGGGTCTCCGGATCGCCCGCTCTCAGTCGCCGAAGGATCTCGGGGGAGGTCTCCCCCCGCCGCCGCGCGCAGTGTGTCACTGCGCGATCGAACAGCGAGGGGAGAGATGCCTCACACGCAAGAAGGGCGCTTGGGGTTCCGATCATCGCCTCTTCCTACGGGAACACCCCACGCATCTGCGCGGCTGCGGCAACGCGCTCGACGCCGAGGATGAACGCCGCCAGTCGCAGGGAGACGCTGCGCTCGTTGGCGAGCGTCCACACCTGGTCGAGCGCCCGTTGCAGGATGCGCCCCAGGCGCTGGTTGGTCTGCTGTTCCTCCCACGGGAAGCACTGGATGTTCTGCACCCACTCGAAGTAGGAGCAGACCACGCCGCCGGCGTTTGCCAGGATGTCGGGAACGATGACGGCGCCCCGCTCTCCGAGGATGAGATCGGCCTCGGGGGTCGTCGGGCCGTTGGCGCCCTCGACGATCAGCGACGCGCGCACCGATCCGGCGTTCGCCGCAGTGATCTGCGCCTCGAGCGCCGCGGGGATCAGCACGTCGACATCGAGGGTGAGAAGCTCATCCCCGGTGATCGACTCCACGCCGGTAGCGTTGTAGCCGGCGAGTAGGTGGCCGGGCGAGCTCTCCACGTAGCGGAGTACGTCGTCGATCTTGAATCCGGAAGGACAGTGAAGAGCGCCGGATACGTCGCTCAATCCAACGATGTGCGCTCCCTGCTGTGCGAGGAGCTGGGCCGCCACCGATCCGACGTTCCCGAACCCCTGGATCGCAACGCGCACCGAGGCGACGTCGATCCCCAGCCGCTCGAGGGCTCCGAGCGTCGACAGCATGACCCCGCGCCCGGTCGCTTCGCGGCGTCCGGCGGCGCCGCCAAGCTCTAGAGACTTCCCGGTGACAATGCCGGGGACCGCCTCTCCGCTCAGAACGCCGGCGGTGTCGACAATCCAGTTCATCACCTCGGCGCTGGTGTTGACATCAGGTGCCGGGATGTCGCGACGCGTTCCGATGAGTGGGTAGATCATTGCCGTGTAGCGGCGCGTCAGCCGCTCGATCTCCCGGCGGGTCAGAGAGGAAGGATCGCAGACAACGCCTCCCTTGCCGCCTCCGTAGGGGACATCGACCACGGCACACTTCCATGCCATCCATCCGGCGAGCGCTTTGACCTCGTCGAGCGTGACGCCAGGGTGGAATCGGATGCCGCCCTTGCACGGGCCGCGCACGCTGCTGTACTGCACGCGGTACCCGGTGAACACCTCGATCTCTCCGTCGTCCCGTACTACGGGCACGCCGACCTCGAGGGTTCGCTCAGGTTGCCGCAAGATCCTCCAGATCCCTTCCGGGATGTCGGTGTACTCCCGCACCAGGTCGAGCTGCTCGAGCATCATCTCGTAGGGGTTGATGTGCGTCGCCGCGAGCTGGTTGGATGCGGTCGAAGCTATGTTTCGAGTCGCCATATCGGCGTTCACCTCCGACGCGGAGCCTAGCCAAACGGTCCGGCGTTGAGTAGGGAAGACGACGGCTTCGGGGCTTCATTCCTGATGGCAGGTGGCGGCAAATTTCTACCCGAAGACAGGCGATCCGACGGGCGGGAGGCTCTCGGCTGAGCCGTCCGTCGGTCACAGAAGGACGCAGCGCGGCGACCACGCGGGCGCGCCCCATATGTCAGATGACAGATCGTCCAGCGCCGTCCGCCCGCCCACCCGACGCGAATCGCAGGGTGGTTTGCCGTCATCCACCGTTGTATCGGCGTTTCCGCTGGACTAGGCTGGGAGTCCAGGAGGATGGATGGACACAAGACGCGAGGCGACGATGCGATCCGTGAGAGACCATCGTGTCGACCCGTTCGCTGCCTACAACCCACTACGCGTGCGCTTCGCTCGCGGGGAGCTCATCCTCCAGACCGGCAGCTACGCTGCAGGTGTCTACCTTGTCACCTCAGGGCTCGTCCTCGAGTCGTTCCGGGACCCGATGACAGCGGCAGCGGACCCTGTTTGCGCGGTCTGTGTGCCGGGTGATCTTCTCGGCCTGGAGATCCTTCTACCCGCGGGTGGGGAGCGCTACCTCGCGTGCTGTCGCGCGGTGACGGACGTCTGTCTGTCGTTCCTCGAGCGGCATGACTTCGCCGCGGCGCTCGACCAGGACAGCACCCTCAGGGCGTTTGTCAGAGGTGCGTTGGTGGCGCGCCGGTTCGCCGCGCTGCGGGCGCTTTCGCGGCGGCGGGCTCCAGACAACGAGCGGCTTCGCGCGCTTCTCCTTGAGTTGGCAGCAGGCTGCGGTGAGCCGGATGGGGAGGACGGGAGGGTGTTGCTCCGCGCGATCGATCGACAGCTTGTCGCCGAGCTCGCGGGGATGTCGCCCCGACGACTGAAGAAAGCGTGGACCGCGATGGCGGGGGTCGAGACAGAAGCCGTGGGTCTGCGCCTGGCGCCGGCGCTGCTTCGGCAGTCCTCGGTCGAGGGGTGAGGGACGCGAGCGGCTACAGTGTTTCCTGGATGATTGTCAGATAGAAGTCGGTGACGCGGGCACGCTCCTTGAGGCTTGCGATGTCCTTGACGCAGATCTGACCGGTGTCGGTCGTCACCAGGCCAAGCTCGCGAAACCGTTTCAGGCCGCGCATCAGCGTCTCGACCGACACCCCGAGCATCTCCGCCATCATCTGGCGTGAGATGGGAAGGCACAGGGCAAAGCCTTCGCCTTGTGCCTCGCCGTACTTGCCCACCAGGGCGATCAAGAGCAACGCCAGGTTGCGGTCCATCGACTCCACGGCTTCGCGCGTCAGCTTGAACTCGAGCATGATGACCTCGCGCGACAGCCAACGGCACAGGTCGGCGAACAGCCGCGGGTGTTCTTTGCTGTATCCGAGGATGTTCGATCGCTCGAAGAACAACAGCCGGGACTCGACCACGGCCTTGGCGAACTGCACGTTGATCGGCTCACGACCGAGGAAGACAGCCTCCAGACCGAACATCTCCCCGACGCTTAAGAAACGAAGGTAGCGTTTCTCCCAACCGCGGCTGGCGTACTTGCCAATGCTCACCAGGCCGCTTCGCACGATGTGGACGCCGGAGGCGTGAGAACCCTCCTGGGCGATGAGTTCCCCCTCGTCGTAGTTCACCTCGAGAGAGATCGTTGCCAGCTCCTCGATCTCCTTGGGGGCGAGCGACGGGAACACGTGTGCGAGGAACTCTGTCTTGGTCCTTGGTCCCGTTTCTCCGACCGGCGCGTTCGTTTGCTTGGCCATGCCCGACGCTTTCTCCTTCCCCAGGGACTGGCCCACACCGCCATGCCGTGGGCCGCTGCTGCCCGCCTGGATGCTCGCTTGCGAGCGGGTAGCTCTTCGCGGCGCCAGTGGCCGATCCCCTGTGGCGTTGGGGCCCGCGGAAGGATACCGCGCGGCAACGCTTGCCACAACGCTTCTGCTATGTTCTCCTACGTCGGCGACGGCGAGCGTCCGGCGCCGGTGAGCGGCCGATCAAGGCAAATCGACGTAGCCGCCGAGGCGGATCCTTACCCACTTGTCGGGGTAGTAGCCGTAGTGGGTCTCGATGTCGCGCGCCCCCAGGTCGAGCACGGACACGGCGCCGGAGATCGCGATCGCCTTGCCGTCACGGCTGCGCGGATTCTCGCGTCCGTAGTAGCACGGCGTGTCACCCGTGGGCGCGAGGAAGTCGATGAGCTCTCTGGCTCTCGCGCGATCGATCCTCCCGCCGTCCAGCGCCTCGAGGATCCGGCGGTTGAGGTCGTCGTAGCGCCACTGGGAGTCGTCGGTCAACCACGACCCGTAGACACGGTTCGTCCACGGCTTCATCGCGGCGATGCGCATCTCGGGGTGAAGGAAGTGGTTGGCGAGAAGGAGCACCTCTCCTGCCCGTCCTCTCTGCGGGGCGAAGTAGTAGTTGCCGGGGCAGTTGCGCTCGAACGGGTCTTCGGGACTCGTCGGTGTCCGGCATCCTGTGGTGCGGTTGATGTAGCCTCGCTCGGCGAACGCGTCCGCGTGCAGCGTCTTGCCGGGGAAGTGGCGCCAGAGCGCGTCGTTGAACGTGCCGATGTAGTCGTCGAGCCCGTCGATCCCGTCGGCAGAGCGGACCATGGCGCCCTGTCGCACATCGCCTGTTGGATGATCGAGGAGGAACGGACGCCTCGGGAGCAGCCGCCGAAGCTGAGGATCGCTGTTGCGTAGGGAGCTGATGTAGCTGACCGACGGCATCGGAGCCGTGGAGGCACCCGCCTCGACTACGTACGCCTGTTCGCGTCCGTCGCCGCCGTCGGCAACGAGGTAGCACCAGCTCACCCCGCGATGCGCATCGACGATGCGGGCGACGGCCTGCGTCCCGTTGGCGCCGCTCTCCACAGCGTGGCGAACGAGGAGAAGCGAGTTGAGTCCGGGATCCGAGGGGTCGCAGTTGCCGCCCGGGGATACGTCCACACCGGCGGCGACGCCGTGGGCGTTCATCGCGGTCATGCCACCGACGAAGCCGGGGGCGGCGACGCTCACCGTGGGACACAAGGCGTCCCCCGGCGGTGCCTGCGGGTTGCGGATGATCATCGTTGCGAGGTCCTGGAACACCTCGCCGGTGGGGAACATGAAGTCGCGCCCCATGAGCACACCGCCGGTCTTCGCACTTCCTAGTAGCGCAAACCCGTTGCACCACATGGGCGATCCAAGGTGGTGCGGAGTAACCCCCGGGAACAGCAGATTGAGGAGCTTGCCGCTCTGGAACACAGCGAACAGGAAGTCGACGCCGACGTTCAGGACCCACAGCTCCTCAGGCGTGACGCTGGTCTTGCGGCGTGCGAACGCCGCGGCGGCGCGGCAGCCGTCGACCATGCCGTCGATCTCCTGGTGATATCGAACGGGCACGGCGTCGAGCACCCCGCGTCGCCGGAGGCGCTTGTAGACCGTGTTGACGAGCGTCGCGTGCATTGGGATGAGGGGCAGGCCGAGGCTCTCGCCCGCCTCGTTGGCCTCGTCTTGATGCCCGCGCGCACCGTGGAGCATCGCGCGGACCATCCCGTCGATGTACTGCGAGGTCATCCGGTCGATCTCCGGCTCGGCCATCATCCCCATGAGGTATCCCATTTCGTATGGGGTCCCTTCCACATAGTAGGCGCGCTTGCGCGCGCCGGTGTCGATGTTGCGCGCCTTGCGGTGTTCGGCGACCGCGCCGATCGCTCCACGGAAGCAGAAGCGGCCACACGCCGCGATGTCGAAGCCGTCACTGTCGAACCCTTGTTCCACCCGACGACGTCGCTGTCGTGAGCATCTGTCCATCGCGTCCTCCTTTCCTCACGCGTTGCCGGTCGGCAGCGTGCACAGCCGAGCTCGTCGCAAGGCGGCGCTCTCCACGTATCGTGTCTCTCTGTAGAGGGTAGGAGTTCGCAGGTGACGGGCAAACGCTGGTCGGAGCAGGCGCCCCCCGCGGTCGCATTCCTTGCGGAGATGCTGAACAGATTTGCAGATGGATGCGCTTCTAACGCTTTTCTAGACTAACTCAACAGAGAGAGAAGACACAGATGGCGTGCGAACCTCTTGAAAAGAGCAGCCGGCAAGTGTACGGTAAGCATAGCCGCGGTCGTGGCCGAGAGGAGCGGGACATGAAGCTCGAGCTGGAGCTGCGTCACGGGTTGAGCTACGGATCCGTGGCAGTGATCCCCCGAAGCGAGCTGGAGCAGGTGCGGTTGAGCGTGCCGGGGTGGACGTGGCTGCGCCAGGCCTGCGGCATCGTGCGTCATGCGATGAGCGGCCCCAACGGCGAGCCGGCGCTGCTTTCCCCCACCGCCTCGTGGGATCCGCTCCACGGCAACTGGGAGAAAGGGCACGCGGGGATCCGTCGCTACAAGCTGCCGCCCGAGGAGCACCTCGCCGCGGCGATTCGCATCGAAGGGCACGAGGACGTGCCGGGACTCGATCTGCTCGACGGGGCGGGGATGCTGCGGCAACGGACGATCCTTGTCGGAAACCGCAACCTTGGCAACAACTTCGGCTTCGTCGCTTGGGACCGGACGCGCGCGCCGCGGTTCTTCTCCCTCATGGGAGAGGCGGTCGACGCGCGGCGCTACAGCTGCCTCGTCGTCTGGCGGAGCGGTGATCTCACGGTGGAGACGCTGCGGTTCCTGAGAGACAAAGAAGATCGTCGCCCGGTGCGCGCCGAGGGCGACGAGTCACTCGAGGATCGTATCGCATGGTGCAGCTACGGCCAGCAGGTGCTCCGCCACGGAGAGATTGTCCCCGCGGAGGAGCTGCTTTCTGAGTTCTACGACCTGCGCCATCTGCTCTTCCACAACGTCGCCGACCCCGCGGATCAGCAGGCGCTGCGCGAGGCGGCGGCGCGGTTCGCCGACCCGAAGGCGCTGCGAAGCACGGTTGAGTCGGCGTGGAGGGCGGGACGTCCGCGCAGCCGCTACCTCCACAACGCTCTTGGGATTGGCGAGGATCGGATCGTGATCCTCCAGCGCCACGGGACGCCGGAGGAGATCGGCGAGGCGCTGAAGCGGGCCGGTGCACGGGACGGGCTGCTGCTCGACAACGGCGGCAGCGTGTTCACCTGGGCGTGGTTCGCCGGGATCGGCGACGGCCACGGCGGCAAGCCGGGGGGGATCGTATTCAGCGCTCCGGACTTCCGGCCGCCGTCGATCAGCGTCCTTGCGTTTCTCCTCCGTGGGGCGGCGCGGCACGACGAGCCGCGCGGGACGGTGACCCCGTTTGTCAGCTGACCCCGGGTTCCCGACGCTGTGGGAGGCGCTGGCACGCCGCGACTGCGAGGGGCCGTTCCTCTCGGTTCTCGTTCACGAATTGGAGGCGTTGCCGCGAGACGGCGGCGTCGAGCTTCGAGTCGTGCTCTCCGACGCGTCGCCGGCGCTGGCCACAGACAACGCGAAGCGCGCGTTTCACGCGTCGGTCGCCGGACGCGACCGCACCGCGCTCGAGCAGTTCGTCAGAGCGGTCGAGGCCGGTGAGGAGGCGCGCTACCACGATGCGTCGCTGCCGCTCCGCTTCGCCAGCGGCGGGTTCCTGCCTGTGGTCGAGCATCGCGGGGCACGGTACTTCGCGCTGCTGTTCCGCGACATCTTCCCGGTGGGTTGGAACCTGGCGTGCGGGGCGTCGGGCGACCTGCGGGACCTGCTCGACGTGGCGCGGGTCGGCGAGCGCGAGCTGCGCGAGGAGCTTCTCATCCGCAATCGCAGCGAACCGTGCACCTATCACTTCGATCTCCCCGAGGCGTGCTTCGACACGCGGGCGTTCCAGGCGGAGCCGCTTGTCCGATGGGACCTCGGCGGGGAGCCGCGGCGACCGCTCCCCTGCTCCGTCGATCCCGGTCCGGACGCGGTCACCACGGTGCTTCACCACTGCGGGACCGACGAGATCACGTGGACAACCGACGGGCTGCACCTGGTGATCGATCCCGTGGCGTTGGGGATCGAGTGTGTCCGTGTTGTTCACATCCCATTGCCTGACGATCTCGACCTCGAACGAGACGTGGTGTTCCTCGACGGCGAGCTCAAGGGCGGTGGCGTTCTGGACTCGGTCGTCGGGCTGACGCCCGCGGATGTTGCCGCCGAGCCGGGCGCGGAGCGTCCGTTCCCCCACGTCTACCGGGAAGGGAAGAGGCTCTCCGGTGGGCTCAACGAAGCAGAGCCGATCCGCACACATCGGGAGGCGCGCTTCGCCCTGTGCCCGATCACCGCTGGAATGTTCGCGCGGTATGCGAAGCAGGGCGGTGGGACGATACCCCGGGAGGGGACATGAAGACCGGTTCTTGGTGGGACATCGCAACGCTGTTCGCCCCCGACGCCGAGGGAGCCGCCGGGGCGCAAGAGGTGCTCGCGCGTTGCGTCCACGAGGAGCACCGTCGGATCAAGCAGATCCGGGCGCGCGCCGGGGCTCGCAAGGCGAGGAGCCTGCAGACAAACGATCAGAGCCTGCCCGGCTACGCCGGGTGTGGCCCGGCGGAGGTGCGCGGCCAGATCGTCAACCTGCTGGCGCAGCTGCGGCACGAGCGTCCGGGGGTCGGCGGCGACGTCCGCTGGAGCTACAGCGACATCTCGCCGCGCAGCAACCTGGCAGCGGGCCAGCAGGTTATCCGCTCGGTGGGCGAGGTGCTCCACTGGGGCTGGGGCACCTGCGTCGACTGGGCGGTGGTGTTCGCTTCGCTGCTGCGCGCGGTGGCGCTTGAGCCGTTCATCCTCGTGGTCTCGCACTTCGCGGAGGACGCCAACCGCGCCCCCATACTGGACGACGACGGCAGGCCCATTGAGGAGCCGCACGCCCTGGTCGCGTGCCCGCTTGAGCCGTGGTCGAGCGACGAGGTGGCGCCGGTGCAGACCGGCGAGGAGTTCCTTGCCGAGCTTGCGCATCGCGCCGAGCTTGCGCATCGCGAGGTGAAGTGGACGGCGATCGAAACGAGCCTCATTCCGCACGACATGTACGGCAAGCAATTGCGCTATCTGCAGATGGTGGATGCCGCCGCGTGCGACTGGCTGCCCGACGAGGTGGTTCGCTGTATCGAGCCGCGGCCGAGGGTCGATCCTGCCTACGCGAGAGCTGGCCGTCGCGTGCTGTTCGCGGTGGACGTGCGCCGGGCCCACGATGCGGGCATGCGGTCGCTGCGCGCCAAGGCCCACTACGTCGGGACGCCCAGGGTGCCGGCGCCGGCGCTCGAGCGTCCGGAGCTTGCCGAGCTTCTCGCGTGGTGGTCGGCGAAGGACGGCCCACGCGTCATGCAGGTGGGCGGTGGCGCCGGCACGGGGAAGAGCGGCCTGCTCGGCTGCTTCCTTTGTGCCCTTCCCGCAAGCACGATCGAGGTCGACGAGATCGACAAGGACGATCGGATCGACTGGCCGGCGGCGATGTTCTACTGGGACTTCGAAGCCAACGTCAGCGTGCGCGCGTGCGCTACCGCGCTCTACGGCTATCTCGCCGAGGAGGCGGCCTTGGGCGAGCGCTACACGTTTGGCGACGTGCAGAACCGCCTGGCGGAAGACTGGCAGGGAGACACCGTCCTCATCGTCCTTGACGGCGTGGAGCAGCTGCAGGATCGATCCGGCCGGCTTCCCGTGGACGGAGGGCTGGCGGCGTTCCTTAAGCGTTGCTGCCAGGGCAAGACGCCGGCGCGGGTAGTTGCCGCGGGGCGTCATCCGCTGGAGGAGCTCGCCGAGCACGCAAGGGTCGGCCGGGTCGCGACGCTCGACCTTGGCGCCGAGTCGAGGCGGTTCCCGGACGCGCAGGCGCTGAAGCTTCTCGAGAGATTGGGGGTTGCCGCACGCGACGAGGAGCTTGCGCGGATCGTCACCGCCTGCGGCGGGCTGGTGCTTCTCCTCCAGCTCATGGGCAAGGCGCTCGCCGGGGCGTCGCCGGCGGAATGGGGCGCGCTTCTCCGCGCGCTCGATCCGGCCGCGCCGTACCGCCGCATCCTCTCCACGTACTACCTGCCGAGGGTAAGAGACAGGGGCGCACTGCCCCTTCTGCAGGTGCTCTCGCTCCTCGAGAACATCCCGGCGACGCGCGACGTGCTGGACGGCGCGATCGCCCGGCTTCCCGACTGGCGTCCGGCGATGGTGGGAGTGCGGGTGCTCGAAGACGAGCTGGGCCTGGTGCAACGGGTCGGGGAGGGGGGGGCTGCGGTCTACACGCTTCACGCCGAGACGCGCGCGTTCTTCGCACGGCGGATGACGCACAGGCATCGGCAGCGAGCGCGCCGGGCGATTGCGGCGCATCTTGTGGGGGGCGCTGCCGGGTCGGGGTTGCCGCTCACCGATCGACATCGGCTCTATGGGGTGTACGAGGCGGCGCGGCAGCTCGCCCTCGCGGGGCTCCCGCGGGAGGCCAACTCAGTCTATCGACACCTCCTGAGCGGCGAAGCGTCGGAGCAGAAGCGTGAGGGGCCGTACGACCACCTGAGCCGGCTGAACCTGCTGTCGCTCGGCCGCGAGGCGACCGATGCGGTCCTGGGAGGGGATACGCGGCGGATCCCCCCGTGGCGGCGGCTACGTCCTTGGGAGCGGGCGCGGCTGCTGAACGACCGCGGCGGCTTCGAGCGGGAACTCGCCCTGCTTGAAAGGAGCGAGGCCTCGTACGACGCGGCGCTTGCCGCCACGAGAACATGGACGGCGCCGCTGTGGCGCGTCTCGCGCACCGCACGGGAGGAGCTTCGCGTGAACCGGTCGTTCGCCCTGCGAAACCCCCCGCGCACCCTGATCTTCCGCGGGCACCTTGTCGCGGCGCTCCACGCCATCGATGCAGCGAGGTGGAACGAGCGGCGCGTGGATGATTCCGAGGGGCTACAGATCGCCGCCTGCCTCGAGGCGCGAGCGCGCGGCGCCCGCGGTGAGGTCGCCGAAGCCCTGCGGCTGTACGGCGAGACGCAGGAGATGGCAAGCTCCGATCCGCAAAGGCTTCCGACGGAGCAGCTTCGGGCGCGGGTGTTCGTCAAGAGCTACAGCGTTCACTGGGCGCACCTGCTGCTCCGCGCCGGGCGTTGTGGTGATGCACAGGAGGTCCTCGATCAGACCCGCGCGGCGCTTGCCGGCGGCGACCCTGCCGACTACGCGTTGCTGCAGTGCGATCTGCTTCAGGCGCACTTGGACTGGCACGGCGGACGGGAGAACGGACCGCCGTGGAGAGAGGAGCTTCAGCGGATCCGCGACGCCGCGGACAGGGCACCGCGAAACGACGTGGTGATCTGGTGCGATCTCGCGATCGCGCGGTTCGCGCTCGCCGAGCTTGACGCAGAGGGGCTCGCACCGTACGAGCGGCAACAGCTGGTCACTCGCTGTCGCGCGGCGATCGCGGCGGGGTCAAGGCGCGCCGTGGACTACGGCTACGCGCTTCACTGGATCGACCTACAGGTCGCTTGCGGCGAGTTGGAGTTGCTTCTGGGAGAGCGCGCGGCGCAGGCGGGAAACGACCACAAGGCGAAGGCGCGGTTCGCGCGCGCCCGCGAGGCGGCGCAGCGGGCGCTCTACGGCCGGCCGCTCGCGGCGGCGCCGAGGAGGGACTCCGGACACACCGAGGCCACGTCGCTCCAGGTGATCGGCGCTGCGAACGCGGGGTGCGGATACGATTGGGGAACGGTGAACGCCCTCGCGCTTCTCGCTCGGATCTACCGGCACCCCGCCGCCGCGGGCATGGCGGTGGCCGCGGGGCGGAGCGTGGAGGAGATCGAGCGCGAAGAGTCGGCGATGCGCCGGCAGCTGCAGCCGGCGCCCGAGGATGTCCCGGAGACGCTGAGGTGAAGCCCATGACGCCGACAGCGGTTGGAGGCGATCCGTTGCGCGCTGCGGCGGAGCCGCCGAAGCAGATCGTCGTTCTTGGCGCCGGCAGCTGGGTGAAGGATCGCTACGCTCCGGCGCTTCGGCCCTACTGCGAGGACGGCCGCTGCGGGCTGTTCGTCGTCTACGACACCGACTTCGCCGGGGACGCGGACGCGTACAACGAGCGTACCCGCGAGAACGTCCGCGAGTTCACCTCGTGGGGTGCCACGTGCCTGGATCTCGCCTCCCCGGAGACCCACGATAAGCTCGCGGGGATCGCCCCGCACACGGTGTTCGTGGTGACGCCCGACGAGACCCACTGTGTCGCCGTCTCCGAGTGGTTGGGGCGTGCGGCGAACATCATCGTGGAGAAGCCGTTCGACGTCGATGCGGAGCGGATCCGTCGGCTGCGGACGCGGATCGATGGCAGCAGCACCAAGGTGTGGGGATTCGACCACTACCTGGTTCGCGCCAACCAGTTCGTGCGCATGCGCGAGTATCTCGGCGTCGACGATTTCCTCGAGGAGAAGGTCACCTCGTTCACATTCCACATGTTCGAGGCGAGCGACCGCGGGATGCGGGAGCGGGCGCCGTCGCTGCAGCAGGGGATGATTCTCGACATGGCGATCCACGCCCAGGCGATGCTGCTTCCGTTCGTCGGGGCGGGGGGTGTTCGCCTTGACGGGGTGCACGCCGGAATCTACGACGGCGACAAGGCGCGGGGCATCGCGCCCGGGCGAAGCATCATGCGTTCGGGGATGGAGACGGCGGCGGAGGTCCGCTTCCGGTTCGACACGGTGTACGGCACCGAGGCCCGCGGCGTCGTGCGGGTCGGCAAGTGCGTCGGCGCGCGCGACGACAAGCGCACCTGGGTCGTTGGCGGCGAGCGAGGCGATCGCACCGTGTGCCTCGACCTTGGAAGCCAGATCGTGGACTTCGAAGGCGGCGGCGTGTCGGGGCCGGTGACCTCGCTGTTCGCCCGGCCGGTGGCGCTTCTGGTGCGCGAGGTCATGGAGGGGCGGAGCGCCGACTCGCTGGCGCTGTTCTCCCCCGAAGTGGCGCAGGAGATGGTGTCGCGCACCGCCGCTTGGCGGCGGCCGATCGTCGATTTCGTCGAGGGTGGGGGAGAGCTTGCGACCTATCCTGCGTGTACGCCGTTCGAGGCGTTTCGTGAGAGGCTGACGCCGTTGTAGCGTGAACACGGGAAGGAGTAACGAGGGAGATGACAGATCGAGACGGTGAGGATCTCAAGGTCGCGGTGCGTCCGGTGCGATCGCGCGGTGCGGTGGCGCGCACAGCGCCGCCGCGCGGAGGGGAGCAAGCCCCGGTGAGGCTCAACGGGCCGGAGGCGCTCACGGCGATGCTCGAGCGAGAGCTGCCCGACGACCCGTGGGTCGTGGTCATCGAGGGACGCGAAGGGGCGTTCGCTGCCCGCGTCGTCGGCGCGTTGCAGGCGGCACGACCCGACATCAAGCTCTGGGGCATTGATGAGAACGCCTCTACCGACGGAGAGCTGGCGGCACGGCGCCTACGGCTGTCGAGCCCGAACGACGCGGCGATCCAGCGCAGCCTCGTCGCCGACCTGGTGATCGTCTCTTCGGAGCCGAAGTCGGGGCTTGCCGCTCGCCTTGCGCGGTGGAAGGGGCATGCGGCGCGCGTCCTTGTGGAGGACGCGTCTGCGGTGGAGGTCACAGGAGAGCCGGGCGCGCGATGGCTCGCGCTCGCCTAGTTCCGTCGAAGGGAGGGCCGATGACAGGACGTGACGCGCAAGACCGCCAGACCCCGAAGCACCGCCGCATGGAGATTCTCGAGACGGCGATCCAAAGCGGCGGACGCCTGAAGACGCGCGATCTTGCGGCGCGCCTCGATGTGGGCTTGAACCTACTGGCCCACGACCTGAACGCGCTTGTAGAACTCGGGCTGGTCGAGCGCGGCCACGGCTGGGTCGCGGCGCGCCGCGGGGCGGACGACCTGTTCGCGGGCACGGAGTTCGCGTCGCGGCAGAAGCGGCAGGCAGAGAAGAAGCAGGGGATTGCCGAGTACATCGCCGGCGAGCTCGAGAGTGCCGGGGACGTGGTGCTCGACGCTGGATCCACGGCGCTCGCTGTGGCCGAGCGACTGGGGCAGCGTGGGCAGCCGATCGATCTCTTCACGAGCAACGTCGCGGCGGTGATGCGACTCGCGGCCTACCGATCTGTCACCTGTCATCTCGCTGCCGGGCGCTACAGCCATTCGCACGCGGCGACGACCGGCGCCGAGGCGGCGTCGTCGATCGAGGGGCGTCGGTTCGCCGCCGGCGTGCTCACGCCGCGCGCGGTCAGTGTCGCGGCGCCGGAAGTAGCGCAGTCGGAGGCGATTTTCCCCGGGCCGGCGACCCGCGCCGCGATCGAGGCGTTGGCGCGACGCTGCGGGGTGGCGCCGGCCGAGGTCGAGGGGAGAAGCTTGTTCCTCTGCGCCTACTCGTCGGACGCGACGCAGGCGGGCTACAAGGCGACGCTTGCCAAGAACGCGTCCCGCCTGTTCATCGCCGCCCATGATGAGAAGCTGTTCGGCGAGGGAGCGCCGCTTCTCACGCTCATCCTCTCGAATCTCGTTGCCGAGAAGCCCGCGCTGCGCCCCGACGAGGCGGCGCAGCGTGCGTCCCGGCAGCCGGTGATCCTGCCGGTCCGCAGCCGTAGCGCCGTTCGTGTGCGCAGATCGCTTGATCGCGGAGCGAACGCGGCGGGCGACCCCGGCGGGCTCCCTGGCGTCGACGCCCCGATTGATCTACGGGACCCCGAATCGGTGCGGGTGGTGACCTCCACGGACGACGACGACCGGGTGCCTCAGGAGCTCGAGCGCCAGCTGCGGGCGCTCGTGGCGCACCCCGGCTCCGAGGCTTTGCTCGAGGTGGCGCGAAGCGCGATCGTCGTCGTGTCCCGCGACGGGACACCCGTTGATCCGTCGTGGATCACCGGACTGCGCGGCGCCTGAATCATCTCGACTGCTGCGGTCGCACGTTCTCGCGGAACATACGAGAAGCACATCATCGCCTGGGCGCTCAGCGCCCTGCAGACAATGCGTACGTAGTCTGTAGTCAGAAGGCACCGTAGACTTGATGGGGAGAGCGGAAGGATCCAGAGCTGTTGAATAAGTCTTGAATTTCGACTGCACAAATGCTACTCTTTCACGATGCGCGGTTCGCGACCAACTAAGGAGGCGCCATGGAGAGCAGCGCGGGGCAAGTGCGGGTCGAGGCAAACGGATCTTCGGGCAGCCCGCAGGGTACGGCGGGGGCGGCGACACGCGGAGCGCTTCGGGGGCGCCTTGTCGACCTCTACGAGCTCATCGCCTCGCGGGTCCACCTGTGCCTGCCGGATGTGTGGATCGGCGAGCGGGGATGGAACGCGACGCTGCTCCTCGAACTTCTCGCCTATGTCTGTCGCGGTTCGCTGCTCCTGCTGGGGCCCTACGGCTGGGGCAAGACGACCTCGGCGCAAGTCGTCGCCGCGATCCTCGGTGGGATGCCGCTGCGTGGGGTGCGGCTGGCGACCATCCAGGGGACGCCGGGCCTCACCGAGGAGCGTGCCATCGCCCCGCCGAACCTGGGGAAACTTGTTCGTGACGGGATTGTAGAGCCCGTGTGGACGGCGGCGGCGCGCTTCCACGTGATGCTGATCGACGAGCTCACCCGCATTCCGGAGATCCTTCAGAGCGGGCTTCTCACCGGCGCTGACGACGGCCAGTTCAAGGCGTTCGGTGGGATCATCGAGAAGCGCCGTGGCGTCCTCTACTCCACTGCCAACTACGAGCGGCACCGCGGGAGCTTCGAGCCGATCGACGCGCTGATCGATCGCCACGCCTGGGCGTGTGAGGTCGGCTGGCCAGGCCCGCTGCTCGCCCGGCGCATCAGCGAGCACGACACCGAAGCCGCCTACGTGGAGCTTGGCCTTCGTGAGCGTGGTGACGAGGCCGAGGCACTACTCACCGGCCCGTACGATCCTGCGGGGCTCGAGGCGTTCTCCGACGAGTTCCGCTCGGACCTTGCGGCGCGCGGCGTGCCGACGCTCTCGACCGCTGAGCTCGACCGCGTCTACGCTGAGATCCGCGGCCTACCCTTGTCCGAGGCCGCGGAGGGCTACCTGATGATGCTCCTCTCGGCGATGAGCTCGTGCGTGCGCACACGGTTCAAGCGGCTATCGGCGTTTGTCGAGGACTTCCAGATCGCGCAGGACTGCCCCGCGGACTGCCGCTTCCACGGCATGACCTGTTCGAAGACGCTGGGCGGTGGGTCGCATCGCCTCGACAAGGCGATCCGGCTGGGGGCAGCGGGGATCGCGTGGCTGGCTGGGGCCTCGGTGGTGAGCGAGGAGCACCTGCGGGCGGTGGCGCCGTTCGCGTTGCTCCACCGGGCGACGTTTAGCCGCGCGCTGCTCGACGAGGTCAAGGCACAGCCGCGGCGGTATTCGGTGCGCTTGGAGGCGAGTCGCCGCCTTGTCGAGGGGTTCGACAAGGAGTACCGGAAGCACCGTACGGAGATCGACACCGCGAGGCAGTGGATGACGGAGCATCCAGCCGAGACACGCGAGGGGCTTCTGATGATCGACGGCGCGGCGCTCGCGATCGAAGAGGCGCCACACCCGTTCATCGTCGATCTGGCGATGAGTCTGTACCCGGAGCTCGAGGACCTGTACCCGCGGATCGCCGCGGGATCTACAGGGAGGGCGACATGACGCCAACGAACGTGGCAACGCTCGAGCGCATCGTCGACCAGGAGCTTGCGGTCGTCCGGCGAAGGCTGGTCCATCGCTACCTCGATGTCGACACGATCGATGTGGGCAACAATCGGGCGGCGTCGCTCTCGGGGCAGAGGATCGTGCTCAACCGCCACTTCCTGAGGCGGTTCGCCGACGCGGTGCCGGAGCGGATCGTGGCGCGGCTTCTCATCGCGCGGCTGACGAACCGCCGTATCCGGTTTCCGAAGGACCTGCGGGAGTACGCGTTGATGTACCTTGCGGTGCGCGAGCGCGTCTACTCCGAGGTGCCGGCGCGGCGGATCCTTCGGAGCCTTCTGCTTCTCATGAACGATGACGATCTGTGGCGGCGGGGCTTTGCCCGGGAGCTTGCCCTGGTCTACCGTGCGTCGACCGACGCGCCGTTCTCGGGAACGGGGGCGTACTGGCGGGTGCTCGCCGCGGCGCTCGAGACGCGGTGGGGTGTGTCGCTCGGTGCGATGCAGCGACTCGGCCCGGTGCACGTGGTACTGGCAAGGCGCCTTGCCGCGCTTCCGTACGAGGATCGCGAGCGGCGCCAGGAAACCGCAGGGGAGTTCGCTCGGCTGGTGAGCACGATGTTCCGCTTCGTCACTCCGAAGATCGGGAGGGGCGTCGGCTCGACCCGGGCCGGTGCCAAGAAGCAGCCGGAGAAGCCCCCGGTGTGGCCGCTTGGCGGAGACGACGACGGAGTCGATCCTGGGGATCTCGGCGAGATCGGGCCGGGCGTCTCCACGCTCCTCGGCGAGCTCTCCGAGGAGGGTCTCGGGGAGCTGCTGCTCGAGGCGTTCAGCGCCGGCATCTCCGGCGTGGGCCTGGCGGGCGCAGGACGCTGGTGGTGGTACCAGCACCTGGCGAAACGCTACGACATCCCGATCGCCCCGCGGAGCAGCACACAGGAGGAGCGTGCATACCCTGTCGAGCGTCGTGCGTGGTCGATCGGCGACCCTGTTGACACGTTCGATCCGATCGCATCCTACGGGCGGCTGCTGCCGTCGATCGCCAAGCGACGGCTGTACACGGGAGGGGAGAGCGAGTACTCCGACGCCCGCGTCCCGGACCTGGTCGTTGCCATCGACTCCAGCGGCAGCATGCGCAACCCCAACCAGCACAAGTCGTTCGCGGTTCTCGCGGCGTGCGTTGCCGCGCGGTCGTATCTCGGCAACCGGAGCAGTGTCGCGGTGCTCAACTTCTCGAGCGGCGTGAAGCTGCTCGGGTTCTCGAACGACGAGGCCAAGGTGCTGCAACAGGTCTGCACGTATCAGGGCGGTGGGACTACTCTGCGGATCGATGCACTGGACGGGCTACTCGAGAGCCGGAGCGGCAACGACCGGCCGGTCGACCTCCTGGTCATCACCGACATGGGGATCATGAACATCGGAGACGTGGTTGCCAGGATCTCGGAGTACGAGGGGACGCATCGAGTGTTCGTCTTCCATGTGCAGTGCACCGCCGAGCAGCACGCCGCGGCGCGCGCCCGCTTTGCCGCGCTTCCGCACGTGGAGCTTCATCGCATCGAAGTGCAGGAAGACCTTCCGGAGGTCGTCCTCGGTCGGGTTGCGCGCTCGATCCGCGGCGAGCCGGGAGACACTGCCCCCGGGGAGATGGGCCAACAGGAGGCGGGATGAACGTTCAACAGGCGACCCAAGAGCTGGCGGAGGTCTACGGGGTGCGCTGCTGCGTCGACGGTCTCGAGCCCGGGCTCGGGGTGTCACGAGCCGGCGGGATCAGGATCGCCGAGACGCTGCGCTCCTCGGGTGTGGCGTGCGCGGCGTACCGATTGGCCGGGGGCGTAGACCCGTCGATCGAGGTGCCGCCGACGCTCGTGGGAAGCGTTGAAGGGTGGCGACTGGTCCGTCCTGGCGAGGGAGATCCGTGGCCCACGGAGTCAGTGCTCGCCGTCGGTGAGCCGCCGGTGGGCACGGTGTACCGCGTGCTGCGATCGAACGAGGTCGACGACGCTGTGGCTCAGGTGTGGTTGTTCTACGCGTCACCAGGCGACAACGCCGAGCTTGCAGAGCAGCAGATCCTCCCCGAGCTTGGCCGGATCCTCGATGAGGCGGCGGCGGCCGGAGAGCAGGCGGTGTTCGTCGACAGCGTCGGGCTTATCCGGCGTTCCCAAGCAGCGGGCCCAAGCGACGAACTGGCGTTTGACCGCGCCATGGAGCGCCTGCGGCGAGGGGTAATCGGCGTTGGCGCCCAGCACGGCTACACGGCGGACGACGGGAGTCCGCTGTGGCACGCGGTGTACCGCTACCTTGGCTCGCGTGGCGGGCAGCTTCGCTGGGTCACCGAAGACCTGTCGTGGAGGCTACAGCAGCAGATTGTCCGGCACGACCACCGCCGTCTCTCTGCACGGGCGATGGAACACTTCCACGCCGGCCAGATCGACGAGGCCGCGGAAGTGATGTCGAAGCAGATCGTCGCGTTCCACGAACTCAACTGCTGCGAGCGGAACCGGCGACTCGCCTGTCAGATTGGCGGGATCGTCGAGCAGGCCGAGGGAACCTCGCGGATCATCGTGGTGCGCGAGATCGGCCACGTGAACTGCCTGGAGGAGATGCTTCCCGGCGAGCTTGGTGTGGCGACGAGGATCGTTGCCACCGAGCCGCTGGGCGTGCTGTTCGCCCGGAGTGGGATGGAGACGGCGGTGGAGAACTTCGGGGTCGCTCCGTCGGCTGAGGCGCTTCGCCTGCGGGCGCTGCGCCAGTGCATCAAGCGCGCCCTGCCGCCCTCGGCGCTTCGCGGGCTCTCGCTCAGCCAGGGGGCGCGGCGGCTCGCGTCCACGCGCATCGATGCCCTCTCGGAGGAGAACGTGGCCGAGATCGTGAAGCGGCTGCACGCGCCCTCACGCGTGTTTCTACGCAATGCGCCGTACGATCACCCGATTGGAGAACAGCTCCGGTACTTGCTGGTGGACCTGGAGATCATCCCCCCGGAGATGCTGCGGGATCCTGCGGAACGGCTGCTGCAACGGATGGGTGTCACGAACCAAGGGAGGTCTTGATGAAGGCGACGCTTGGCGGACCGCGAGAGGAGGCCGCGGCGAGGATGGCGCCGTTCCGCGAGGCGGTCACCCTCGGGCGGATCGCGGGCGCGTGGGGCGGAGCTCCAGCGCGGCGCGAGCTGCAGACGGGGCAGCACTTCCTTGCCACAGGAGAGCTCGATTGCGCCGAGATCTGCTTGAACAAGGCGATCACACTGGACGCCAAGTCGAGAACGCGCGTGAGCGCCGAGGCGCTGGTCGCCAAGGGACGGCTCGCGGGGGTTCGCAAACAGTTCAAGGCCGGACGGCGGCTTCTCGAGGCGGCACGCTCTCTGTCGCGGGGCATGGAGGGGGCGGCGGACGTCGCGGCGTTCGCCTGGTGGTGTGAGGGGCTTCTCCTGGTCGACGAGGGGAGGAGCGAGTCGGCGATCGACGCGTTTCACCGGGGAGCCGCGGCGTATGCCGCGTGCGAGGCTCCCCGGGAGCAGGCCCGTTCGCTCTATCTCGCGGGGCATCACGAGGAGGCGGCGTACCGCTACGCCGCGGCGCTCACGCACTATCGTGAAGCGGCGGTGCTCACCGACGATCCGCTCATCTGCGTTGCGTGTGCTCACGGCGAAGCACGCGTCCTTCTGTCGTGCGGTCGCATCCCCGAGGCCGAGGCGACGATCGAGCGCGGCACCTCGCTTCTCGCGTCCCACCGCGTCGAGAACGCAACACAGTGGGCGGCAGGCCTGGAGGAGCTGCGTGCGCACGGCCGGCTGCTTCTCGGCGACACGGAGGGGGCGAAGCGCACGCAAGCGGCGGTGCTGCGACGCAGCTCGGGGGGGAAGCGCGCCGCAATCTGTGCCCATCACGCAGCGCTGCTGTTCTCCATGGGGGATCCGGACTCCGCGGGGCGCTACGAACGCCAGGCGCGATCCATCGTCGAGGCGATGCCGACGCCGCCGGCGTCGATGCTCCTTGGACTGTCGCGACTGAACCTACTCAGGGGAAGGGTCGGCCTTGCGGACGAGCAGCTGTTCGATGCCGGACTCGAGCTTCCCGAGGCGCGCTCACGAAGCGAGGAGACGCGCTACCTGCTGCACCGACTGGACATTCTGAAGGCGCAGGCCGAGGTGACGCGCGGCACGGCGATGGCGCGGGAGATCTTGGAGGAGATCCGCCCCGCGGGGGAGGTGCCGCTTCTCGCGAGCGTGCTCTGCGCACGGGCCGATCTTCTGCGGTTGTGCGATCGGATGGACGACGCCGAGGCGGACTACCGTCGGGCGTTGTCGCTGGCGGAGCGGTTGGGTTGCGTTGGAACGCAGGCGCAGGTACACGTTGGACTCGCCCAAGTGGAGATCTCTCGCGGGGAGTTCGCGGTGGGGCGCGATCACCTCGCGCGGGCGTTGTCGGTCTACTCCACCTGTGGCGCACGGGTTGCGGCACACGGGGTTCGTGTCCTTGCGGCGGCACTTCCCGACCGGGATCCGCAAGAGCGGAGCCCGGATCTGGAGCGGTTGCTCGCCTACGGGTACCGCTATGAGAGCGTCTCCACGGACGCGACGACCACGCTGCTCCTCGGGGGGATTCATCTGGAGACGGGAGACAGGGACGCAGCGGAGCGGTATCTGCGGGACGTGTTGCGCGAGGCAGAAGAAGCCGGACTGCAGCACGCAGAGCTCACCGCAAAGGCGGCGCTCGCGATGTGTGCGGCGGACGCCGGGCAGAGCGCAGAGGCGGTTCGAGCGATCGAGGCCACGCTCACACGCATGGACGAGCTGGGCCTCGACTCGGCACTACGCGCCGAGCTTGCCGGTCGCTATCGCGATCTCACGGGCTTCCCCTGGGAATAGGCCGCCGTTGGCCGCCTTGCCGCCGGATCCCGGCGACGGTGTCCGACGTGGCGTGGAGACTAGCAGGCGACGATGAGGTGCTCGATGTCTCGGGGGTAGGCGGTCAGGAGTTCGGCACCGCGGTCGGTGACCAGGACGGTGTCGGAGTGGCGGAAGCCGGCGAAGCCGGGGACGTAGATCCCGGGCTCCACGGTAAGCACCATCCCTGCCTCGAGCCGCGTGTCGTCGCCGACGTCAAGGAACGGCGCCTCGTGCATGCCGTAGCCGATGCTGTGACCGGTGTGGTGCCGCCAGGTGTCCATCAGGCCGTGCTCGCGATAGAACGCCAGGGTCGCTTCGTCGATGTCGCAACAGCGCACGCCGGGACGGATGGCGTCGATCGCCAGCGACTGGATCTCGAGCATCAAGCCGAACAGCCGCCGCTGCTCCGCGGTGGGCTGTCCGAGGATCATCGTGCGCTCGAGCTCGCTCAGGTAGCCACCGACCTCGGCGCCGGCGCCGGTCACCAGGACATCACCCCTGCGCATGACAGCGTTGGAGGCCATCGCGTGGGGCACAGCGGAGTCGGCGCCGATCTGGCCTCGAAAGCCGGCCGTCGCCGGTAGCGCTTCGCCGCGCAGCGGCCGGAAGCCCGGCCCGAGGGCGGCGATCATCTCCGCGGATGCCTCTCTGGAGGCACGCAGCGACACATCGGTTTCCGTTGCTCCCGGGGTGCAGTAGCTCTGCAGCAGGCGGTGGGCGAGATCGCCCCATCGGCACGCCTCGCGGATGAGCGCCACCTCCTCGACCGACTTCACGCGCATCGCGCGTTCGATGATCTCCCGGCAGACGACGATCTCGCCGGAGACAAGCTCGCCCAGCCTCGGTCCGGCGTAGCCGTAGCCTCCGCCGTAGCCGTCGCTGTCCACGCCGATGCGCCGGGCGTTGCGCCCGTGTGCAGTGAGCGCATCCGCGAGCTGGGCCATCGGATGGCGCTTCCCCGGGTACTCGTCGTAGGTGATCACCTCATCGGCATGGGCGTCGGCGGCGTGCTCGCGCTCGAGCAGCGGCACGAACAGCGACACGTCGCCGCTCTTCGGGAACGCCAA
>Ga0272442_10000957_pt1 | contig 44784 bp, 71 predicted proteins | sample SSMForm2O_FD_200262 | JGI IMG/M metagenome (GOLD analysis project Ga0272442, IMG submission 200262) | Marine sediment archaeal communities from Little Sippewissett salt marsh, Falmouth, MA, United States - SSM-Form-2O | ecosystem: Environmental > Aquatic > Marine > Wetlands > Sediment ...
AAACGACTACATTCACATCATATTATGGGGCGTAGGATACTTCAAACAAGATGGTATTTGCCAAATGGCATGTGTCTATGCTCTAGTTGTCATAAGTTTAGCGTTAAGTTTTCCGCTCACGAAACACCATTGCTATATGTTTTTTGGGTGCTAGAGAAAAGGGGTACAATGTGGCTTACGAAACTGATGAATAAATTTAAAAAGAAAAAGAAATATTCGTTAGAAGACTATATCAAAATGTATAAAGGGTTAAATCGATAAAAATATGTGATAAATGCGGACATGTTATCGAGGGTCAATATATACCACCGGGAGTATAAAATGTCTGAAAAACAAGAAAAGATTAAGGGAATTATTTGTTATTACAAAAAGCTTAGGGGGTACGATAAGCTATCTCATTGGGACAAATATCATTTTACAAGAAATTTAAGACCCACGAAAGCCCTACTAGAAATATTTAATGACGATGTTGAAAAAATACTTAAGTGCATAGATTGGGTCGCTGATAAAATGAACAAAAATAACTTGAATTGGACGCTTGAAACGGTAATAAAATTTGAACCAGATTACACATTACAACATCAAAAGAGGGAAATATTTTGAACAGTTTCGATGAACTTAATAATATAGAAAATGATCTCGAGCGAAAAGAAATAATATTATGTCAAAATAATATAATAAATCAATCCCAATTATTGGATCATGTAAAGAATAACTCTCGGGGTGAAGTTATACATTTAAGTGCCTATCCCACTTTAGATGATACTCTTAACGGGATTGAGACAGGCGAGGTTATTGTTTTGGCGGGAGCTACGGGTAATGGCAAGACTACATTTGCACGCTCTTTGACACATTATTTTAGCGACATAAATAATCCACCGTTATGGTTTAGCCTTGAGATGACTCCATATAGACTATTAAATAGTTTCGGCGGACAAATACCTAAATTTTATGTTCCAAAGATAATTCCCAGGAACATTAATATTAATTGGATCGAAGATCATATAATTGAAGCAAAAGAAAAATATGGTGTGCATATTGCTATTATAGACCATTTACATTATATCGTAGATTTCGCTGTAATTCGAAATAGTATATCATTGGCTATTGGTGATACTATGAGACAACTAAAACTTATGGCGGAAAGACATAATATTATTATTATACTTATTGCGCATACCACAAAAGTTAGATTCGATAATAAGCCCGATATATCTGATATAAGGGATTCGTCTTTTATCCAACAGGAGGCCGACACTGTTTTGATGATATGGAGAAAGGCAATATTTAATGATAACGAGTTCAAGGAATATACCAGTGACTGCAAGATAGGGGTGTTTAAAAACAGGCGGATAGGAACGCTAAAAACAATCAAAATGTACTACAATTATAACCTAGAGAGAATAGTCGAGGAGTCATGTTAGGGGATGGGTATGAATAACCTGGAAACACTTTCGAGAATATATTCAATAATACATAACCAACCCGGATGGTATATTAAGTGTACTAACAGTAAATTATTTTCCCATAACGATGTAAAGATATTAGAAGACATGGATAATTTTATGAGTTTTTACATTCCTAAACTAAAAAAAGAAAATGATTTTAAGTGCGGTAAAAATATCAAAGATTTCGTATGTGAGTATAATCAGGGTGATCCCGACTGGGTTAAACGTCAAAGAATTCTGTTTCTTGATCAAGAATTGGGCAGGTTGGCAAAAAAATCAATAGAAATAGCTAATATAGTAATGGGTATAGATTCCAGTGTCAAAAAGCGTATGTTTTTAGCCTCTAGTAACCATAGGGAATTATACATCAAATACAAGAGTTATCTTAAAGAATTACAGTATTTACAGTACGATAACACCAAACAACGTGTTACGGAGTGGGAAATAGATAGAGCGATGACTTATCCTATAGACAAGTTGCTAAATGTAAAAAGAGGTAAGGCGTTATGTGTTTTTCATAGCGAAAATAATCCTAGTATGGATTGTAGGGGTAATTTTTATTATTGTTACACTTGCGGTGCAACAGGTAATGTAATACAGTTATTTATGCATATGCATGGATTACAATTTGTCGATGCAGTAAAAATGTTAAATAGAATATAGGGGAGGTAGAATGAAGGTAAACGCAATTGAGTGTTTAAATTGTGGCGACACTATTTTTTCAAGGGTTAGGCATGATATGCGGTATTGTTCGTGTGGTGAGGTGGCCATTGACGGCGGTTTTAACTATGTAAAAATGTCAGCAAAAGACCCAGGAAATTGTATTGTAAAAAAAATTAGTATCGGTCAAAGCAGAAAGGAGTTGGCTCAAGATTATAATTCCGGGTTAAATAAGTACGGGCTAATTAAAAAAGTTTAGGGGAGGTGATGAGGGTTATTTATGAATAAGAAATATCAGATAATATACGCAGACCCGCCCTGGCCTATAAAAAAGATGCCAAGGCAAGTAAGACCCAAACAGCTTGATATGCCATATAAAACAATGACGTTTAAAGATATATGTTCTTTGCCCATACAAGACATATCAGACGAAAATGAGTGTAATTTGTTCTTGTGGACGACACATAAATGGCTTCCGAAAGCTTTTTCTGTAATGGAATCTTGGGGATTTGGGTATAATTGCACTATAACATGGGATAAGGGGTATGGTTTTACTCCCTACTCTTTTATGTGGTCAAGTGAGTTTTTGCTGTATGGGCAATTAAAGAATAAATGGGTAAGACAACCAGGAATCGGAAAACATAAAACTGTTATTAAGCACAAACCAATAGGGCATAGCATAAAACCGCAAATTTTCAGAGACACTATTAAATTATTTTGTGGAGATAAACCGGCAATAGAACTTTTCGCCAGACCCATAAGTCCGTTATTCCCAAAAACCCCAGGTTGGGACGTATGGGGCAATGAGGTCGAGAGCGATATTGAACTATAGGAGGCAGGGTGAAAGTAATAAAAAACGCAGTAATTGAAAGTACTATGTTGGGAGTGGAAGACCACGGGATTATGACCTGTTTTTTGAATTTGAATTATGGTGGAAGTGGTCAAGGTTTTGGTGGTTATGGGCTTGATGAACCCATCAAAAAAAATGGTAAATTTATACGCAGACAAGGCTCTGCTTATGGTATGGAATTTATAAAACGCATTTTAGAAACACTGGAAGTTGAAACGTGGGAAAAATTAAAGGGTGAGAAAATAAGGGTTGAAGCTGAAGAATGGGGGGAAATATATAAAATAGGGCATTATATAAAAGATAAATGGTTTGAACCAAAAAAAGATTTAAGTTATTTTTTTTTATAAAGAGGAGGATTAAATGAATAAATTTAGAGAGATATTATTAAGTTGTAAAGTTGACTTAATTAATCCTAATGAGTGCTGTAGTAAAGATATGCTTGAAATATGTTTAAACCAAGCAGAATCCGAAATCAAGCAAGAGCTGGCGAGGGTGATTGAATCTGTATGTGCCGACAATTGTCATATATCGGGAGATAATAGAGAGGGTTGCGAGGATTGCTTAGTATATTTTATCAAAGAAAAGTTAGGTATAGGGGGGGTAAAAATGAATAAAGAAGAAATATTGCAAGAGTTTAGCAGAAGATTCTTAAAGAAAACAGGCGATTTAAAAAGTGGTTTTTATAATGATGTTAATTCTTATTCTGTCGTAGAATGGCTTTCATCTATATTAGACCAATACGAGCCGAAGCTGAACGAGGAGAAGGTATATAATTTAATAATAGAAAACACTCACGATAAATATGAACCAATGGAAGGAATAACTTGTTTTACATCATCACAAGATGGTCAAATAGATTACAAAAAATTAGCCAAGGCAATCTGCGAGAACGAAAAAGAATTGAGGGAGGAGTAAATGAAAGTATTAATTTTATGTATTACGTATGTTTGGAGTGTAGGGTTTTTCGCAATTGATGGTAATAATATGGAATCAAGGGTAAATAATGAATTTCAAGTTGTAGCTTCCAGGGAAGATGCAGGGCGGATTGTGTATGAGCAGAAAATAGAAAATGAACATACAATTAATAATTATAATAATGCTAAATATGCATTGTATGAAATTAATATTACAAGCAATACAATTAAAGAAGTTTCGATTCCTAAAGCTAAAATTATATTTGAATGAGGTAAACAATGAAAAAGGAAGAAATATTGCAAGAGTTTGCGGGGAAGTTTAGAATGAAGTTTAATATTGGGGTAGTTCCTGACGATATGACTTATGCAGATATTATTGATTTTATTAAGTGGGCTTTAGACCAATACGAGCCTAAGCCTTTGGATGAGAAAATTATTTTAAAATTAAAAGAAATTGTAAGAAGGGGGAATAATGAGTAAAAAACTTGCCGGACTAATAAAGATAGACCCGGAAAGGGTTTTGGTTGAATTAGGCGGTAGACCCATACAACTAACTCCTAGCGAGTTTAGAATATTGGATTTACTTGTTTCAAATAAAGAAAAAGTTTTTTCCAGGGAAAGGATATTAGATTATTTATGGAAACAAGATAAGGCGGTAGTTGATAGAACCATTGATGTTCATATATCAAATTTAAGAAAAAAAATAGGGCATATGTCAAAATATATTAAAAATGTTAGGGGGTTTGGCTATAAAGCAAGTGATAGAATATAAACCACTAGTTATATCTATAGCAAAAAAATACGCTAATTGTGGTGTTGATTTTAACGATTTAATACAAGACGGGTTAATTGGTGTATTGGAGGCTCAAAAACGTTTTGATAAATCAAGGAGAATTGAGTTTACTACGTATGCCTCATATTGGATTAAGAAATATATTTTAAATGCCATAAAAAATAATGTTGAGCAAAGTTTATGCAGTGTTAATTTTAATGATAATATTCAAAGCATTCCACGGGATATTTCAAACGCTGATGTTGTTATTCCTGAAAATATACCTCAAATAGAGAGGGAAGTTATACATCTTTTTATAAATAAACGAAAGACATTGAGAGATATAGCTAGTGTCCTCAATACTAGAACAGAAAGGGTAAGGCAAATTAAAAATAAAGCTCTTAGAAGGATAAGGGCATTAAATAGGTAGGTCATCATACACCGCCATGTCTTTTATTCTCACATTTATCACATAGGGTGCGTAACCACCCCCCACCCCGCAATTTACCTTTATTTCCACAATTCTCACACACCGTAGCAGATTTATCCTCATACCACCCAATTAAATCAAATATTAAATCGCTTGTCGTACTTGCATAGAAACGCAATGTTCCATACTTTTCTTTTACCTGCACGACCTTAAATTCTTGTCTTAGATCTGGGTACATATCTAGAATACGTGATATGTCTTTACATAAATTTTTTATGAGCTCGTACCAACCATCACCAGTATCTATGCCCCAACACATACATGTTTGAGTCGTTGGTAAACTCTTATCTCTAAACATGTAGTCGTATTTCTTATAAATTTGCTCTTGTAGCCCTTGTTTCATATCATCTCCTTTTAGATCTTCTTTTATTTCCTCTTTTTCTTCTTTTTGTACACAATCTCATACCTAGAAGTTTTTTATATTTTATCCATTTCTTATCTACTATAGTTCTATTGCCATAGTCGCCGTTATTACATATTTGTGATGCTAATTTAACAACTTTACCTGTATCTTCAATTAACCATCCTACTTCTCTTACAAGAGCCAGGTTTTCTTTTCTAACTTCCTCTGGTTTAGCCCACTCAGAATCCCCGACCGCATCCTCCCACTCTATGTAATACAATGGTATTTTCTTTTTCATTTTTTTATCTCCAATTCTTTTATTCGCCTTTCTATTACGTGTCTACTTAACTTTAGTACGTCGCCAATAGATCTCACACTTTTATTTGGAAAATATTTCCTCAAAACCTCGTCTTGCCAAGGCTGAAAACAATACTTTCTCCCAGTTATTGCATTCGGTAGCGATTCAAGTTTTTTTACAATGTCTTCTGGGATTATAATTTCAGGCTTTTTGATTTTTGCGCTCTTACATCTGCTATATGAGCTTGCCATACATACCCCCCCTTATTATTTATATTAAAAGATAGTAGACCGAAATCAACATGCCCGCTACACCTTCTTGCCCCGTACTTCGATCCCATGGCTTGTAATGCTGGTGTTGTTATACCTAAAAACCTATCATTACCACAATATGTATAATAATGCACATGACTTCTTATAATTATACTAGCCGTAGGTTGTTCTTTATGCTCTGCCCAGATGGTGTTCCATAGCCTTTCCTTAGCTATAGATGTATGTCTTGTGTGAGGTAACGATGAAGATGATAAATGGTGCTTGATATCAAACACCACACCATTAACATCTACCCACTCGTGCGATCCTATTTTTTCTGCTTTTACACCATCGGCTATGCTATTTTCCCAGTCTTCTAATGATCCCACATGATAGGCTGTTCCATACAAAACCACAACCTTAGTATTTTTAGATTTAGCATAATTTATAACTTCCATAGCCATTGTGCATTGTTCTTGCCTATTGGGTGTTATAAGCTCGGTTGATCCGGACATTTCACCCCTACCATCAATAAGATCACCATTACATATTAATACATCTATAGGTTTAAGTTCGTCTATAGTCTTACAGTAAAAATCCCAACATTGTTTTTGTATTTTGCCAAATTTATTTTTTTTAGCGGGACTATTTTTGTTTGATTTATATTGATATAATGGCGGGGTTAGCCCTACGATATGCCCGCAATGAAAATCACTGACAATAACTACTTTTTTACCCATTATAAACTCCTCTTATGTAGTTTTTAAATTTAGGGAAGTTGTATTTATTTCCAGGACAAGTCTTATCGGCGTACGCCCAATGTGGAAGTATATTTTCTATCTGAATATTAAACTTCCGCATTAATTCACGACATAACGAAGCGAGTATGAAATATTGTTGATGAGAGGGTTCGTATAGGTCGTAATTCCCCACCAAACATACGCCAATAAAACTTCTATTTACTTTTGGTTCATGTGCTCCTACAACAGATAGCGGTCGTCCAATTTCAATACGATAAACACCATTTACAATCTCTAGCACAAAGTGATACCCAATGTCTTTCCATCCCCTGATATTAATATGAAATTTTTTTATAGCCACACAGTCTAATAGCGTTCTGTCTTTTGTTTGAGAGTGATGTATTACTATACCTTTCCATTTTTTTATACCATCGTATTTTCTGATATACTCAAATACATTATCCATGAAACCTCTAGTTTAACATCGTATTTTCTACCTCGGTTTTCTTCTTCCCGTCTTGATAGGCTTGACCTATAATTTGCGATCCGAATAATCCAGCTATCGCTGTAATAGCGGGTGTTATAAGGCTTTCTGGTATACCGGCTTTGTATAGTAATATTGTTACCACGGTTATAGCTGCTCCACCGATCCATGCCGATCTTGCTTTCTTTGACTTCACTAAACTATTTGCTTTCATTACTCCCCCTAGCTTAGATTATCGATTGTTTCTGTTGCTTTAGATTTTACTTCATTGAATTTATCTTCAGTAATAAACTTCTTTAAAATAATCTTTACAGCAAACTTGATGATTGGTCCATCTATTGGCTCAAATATTCCAGTTTTTGTATTTTCCTCAATTATTTGGGCTATAATATCATCTAGCTTATCGTACTCAATAGACTTGATTAAATCACCACTTCTTACTAATAGTCCGTCTACGTAATTACTAAATGCTACCTTTACTTCCTCTAGTTTCTCTTTTTCGCTAGCAACACGTTCGCAGATCTGCTTCACCAATTCCTTAGACATAACGCCTCCTTTATGGCGGGACGAGTCGTTGCCCCCCCCCCTAATTTATGTATCTACTATCATTATTAAAATTGATTTGATTTCTTAGCAACATGCTATCTATAGATTCTGACTGGTTATTATTTATAGTAAAAAGAACACGTCTTACATGTCCCCAAAAGTTAAAGCTTAATTCAACAGCATCGTAATCGTTATCAATACATAGAGCGAAACGCTTAATGAATCGAACCATGATAAAATAAAGGATGTCCGCTAACTTTTCTTTGATTTTTTTCATGTCTTCCCCTTCACTATATTATACGCCTGGAGTGTTAAGATTTAATTAAGAGTTATTAAATTATATACTTGTTTGAACGATAAAAAATACTAAGCCGATAAGCGATATTATTATTGCTCTAAATCCCCATGTAAGCCAGTTTATGGAAGATTTAAACCCAATAACACCATCTAATTTTTTTTCTATCCTGCTTAATGTGTCTTTTATATTTTTATGTCTTTCGTCGCATAAATCTCTTGATACAGATCTTGGCCTACTCATCTCGACCTCCTGTTTTTTCTTTTTCTACCGTATGTCTGTAATCCAAACCCAAACACCCCAAGAGCTGACAGCGGTAATAATGTAGGATCATCTTGATATATTTCATACATATCCTGGGCCACCATGGGAATCATTCTTTTGGCGACATCTTTAGGTAAATTTAATTCGTTACCCATAATATCTTTTCCCCTTAAGTAATCCGTTACAAAGGAAACGACGGGGGCTTGTTTATATCCAAGAGATCTACTCAGTAACCCAAGTCTGGTAATGGGCTTATACCCCTCGCCTAATTTATACGTTTTTCCCGTTGTGGTGCTTTTCAATTGGCCGGTTAGTAATCTCGCTGCCAATACGGCGTACTGTCCAAATCCCGCCAATACGTCTATTCTAGTGTTGCCTATTCTAACTTTCCCAAAGTCTGAACTTGTAGGATTGATTTCAACCTTCCCACCCGCTAATGCGCTTAAACTTATAACTGTCCCAACTAATCCCACGTTAGCAAATAACGATTTTAGGGCTTCCCTTCTAACAAAGGGGTGCATTTTCATATAATACATAGGATTCATTAAATTAAGCCTAGACATCATTAATTTTGGAGAAAACAATAGACCGTTAATTAAAGATGCTGATTGTTCAAATTGACCTAGTGATCCCTTACCCGTGCCATTATTTACAAAATCAGCTATTCCTTTAGCTAGGTCCCTATCTTTAAAGGCATCGTACCCAGCTCGCTTTGCTTTATTGACCATATCTTCAAATACATCTGCCCGTAGTTTATTTAAAAAACCCGTATATGCCCTGCCGGATGCCCTCACGCCACCGCCTATAACTGGTATTTTTTCAGCCAATGCAGACTTGAAGGCTTCCTCTCTTAGCGATATAACGCTGTCCATATCGGATAACGCTAATTTACTATCCAACATTAATTGATACGACGGTTTTTTTGCAATAGATTCATGTAGTGCTTTAAAGTTTTTTTCCCGAGCAAACGACTTAACCATGTCTTTGAAAGCGGATACAAACTGTTTGGGCCTACTAATAAAAAACGCACCCTGCCTAAACGGTCCCGACAAATCATAGGAAGACATTAATGATCGTGGTATATTGGCAACATCTAGACCCAACGACTTTAGTTTTACCATCATTGGTCGAGCGTCCAATAATGCCTGCGTCATTTTTTTACCAAATACTTTATGTAACTTCGCTATTCCCGCTTCACCGGGAATTGACCCACCAAATTCACCGAGTATTTGCGCTAATGACCTACCGGCTGATATTTTATCAAATTCACTTATTAATGGCGAATCATTAATCTGTGTAAACAAATCATATATATCTGCTTGGCTTAATTCTTTTCGTATTGACTCAAACTGCGCCCTAGGTAGTTCGCCTTTTAATTTACTTAATTTTTTTCTAAAGCCCACCTCACCTTTGGTTGTTTTACCAACTTTTACAGCTTCTGCAATTCTTTTTGCTCTTTCTCTGGCGTACAATGTTTCTTGTTTCCCTATGATAGATTTTGCATTACGCAATGCTTTGACTACTTTTTCAGCCGATGTGAGCGCTTTCTTCTTTGGCTCATCTACTGCCTTACTCGTGGCTTTAAATAATTTACGCTTTTGATTAATAGCGTATTTTACTTTTGCAACATTATCAAGTTCTGATACTGCTCTTGTAATTGTTGATTTAGTCATAGGTTCTTCAAACTCTGCGTATAGCTTTCCTGTACCATAATTAACTATTCTAGCATTTTCTCCGCCAGCTCTTTTAATTGTTTTTTTAATTATTTTTTGAGCAATTTTACTATTGGTAAATTTTAATATAGCTTTTTTCCCTAAATACGATGCTACCGGCATAACACCTAGGGACGTACCTATTTCCATTGGTGTTGGGATAATCAATTCTGCTGCGGACTTTGCTATTTGTTGGCCGGTCCTAGAAACTGCCTCGTGATGCCCCGCTACGGTCTCGCCTAACGCACGTAGTTGACCTGTAGCAGCCTCAATAGGTGTTTTAGCTGGTTTAGTATCCTTTGTAGGTAAAACTCTTTCTATAGCCCCAGCAGCGGTCTCCTTAACGCCTTCCCTGAACTTTTGAGCGGCCATCTCTGCCTTGAGGCCATATTTATATATAGGCTCTGCTAATGTTGCTTTTTTGAGAGCCTCACTTGCTGCGCCTTTAATAGCTTGGGATAGCGTGGTTTTTTTTGGTACAATCCCCCTCTCTCTAGCTATTTTTAATATTTCCTTTTGATCATCAGGTAAAAAACCCCTTTTTTCGGCTATAAGCATTGCCTCTAGTTTTGTAACCATTATTTTATCCCCAATATTTGTTTTATTTCATCATCTGTGGGCTCTAGGTTTACGCCTTCTGGCACAGGTGACGCTATAGGCTGTTTTGTTGCCTCTGCCCCCCCTTTTATCTTGCTCCATAAGCTGGAAAACCAATTTTTATCATTCTTTAGGATTTTTATAGTATCTGTATTCATTCCTAACCCCAGCCCAGCTTGATCTATCGCTTGTTCAAATGTTAAATCTGGGTTAGCTTTATATAATTTTACAGCAAGATTCATTAGTCTTTCTTTTCTTTTACCTTCAATATCTTTTGCAGCGGAATTCTCCTTTAGGTAATCCAGCTTTTTCTGAAAATTAATCTCATCTCTCTCTATTCTATTTTTATACTTCGTTTGCTCTATCTGCTTTTTATTTAACATTTTCTTTAAGGAGCTTTCTGTTTGCATACCTCTTTCGTATGTTTTTCTACTCATTTCAACGGGAGTCCCTATGTTGAAATTCATTCCCTGGAAATTTCGCTTAAAATAATCTATATTATTTTCAGTAGGTGTTACTATTACCATATCTGATGCCGTCTCTCGTGGTTTCCACCTTATGTCTTTCGGAATAGGTTTCCCCGACGCTATATTACTCATTAATCGTACTTCTTCCTGAAAGCTTATCGGCTCATTGTTTCTAAGGGGTTGCGATGTTTTAAATTTTTCTTTTATCATGTCTAGGGCTAACTGATAGTTTGATTTTTGCTGTTCTTCTGCTTTCCGTATACCACCCATAACACCGGCCCCTAAACCCTCGGCAAATCCCCTTCCTACTGGTTGCGATTGCTCCCTTTCTATTTCCCACTTCCTTTGAAACATTGGCGCAAATTGACTTCCTTGAAATTGCGGCATATTACCTCCTGTTATCTTAATTCTACCCCATATACCCATATTGATAATTAGGTACATTTAATTTACTTCCAGTGTATGGATACGACCCCAGTGGATTCTGAGATTGTATAGGGTAGTATCCGTATGATGGTTGGCTTTGTCGCCCTGATCCACCACCAGCTATTTGAGATCCTATATATCCGCCCACTGGTCCGCCCACCGCATACCCCACGCCCGTAGCAACAGCACCAACTGCCGGTTGCCACCACGGTTGTTCTTTAGGTTTTGATTTTTCTAACATTTCCATATAATCAGCTTTTTGACGTTCATAGTCCTCTAATGCCCATTTTCTTTGTCTAAGTTCATCCGATAACCCCCATTCTCTCTGCCTATATTCTCCAGTTATTCCTCGATTGTAGGCAACATCATCTCTTTCCCTGGTAAATCCCCTTGCACTTTCAATGTCAGCTAAACTATATCCTCTCGCCCTTAATTCGTCCTGTATTCTCTCTACTCTCGACTTGTATTGATCGTCTGTTTCCCACTCTCTGCGCTGAAACATTTCTGAAGTTCTTAAACTAAAATCTCTCATTGTGTTATATTCACCTTCTATAAAAGCACGTCTTTCAGTTTCTTTTTGATTAAAATCTCTCATTCTGGTCTCTAAATCTTGCAGCTTAAGTTGGGCTTCCGTGCCCCGGCGTGTCCTCATGCCAGCCTCACGTGTTTCCTGTATCTTTCGCATAGCATATGGAGATAATCCGCCCCTGGCAGCAGATTCCTCTGTTTGCCTTATAGATTCCCGTGTATCAGAATCTATTTGTTCTAGGGTGCTTGTAATAAAGTCTCTGTACTCCGGGGCCATTTTTTGTAGTTCTGGCCTAGCCATAAGTGTTTCTCTGTACGATCTTAACTGGCCTGGAGTAGCTCCTAGTTTTTCTATTTGTTGCCCCACAAGATCAGATGTAGGTGGTTTCTTTAACAATAACCCCTGTTCTTTAGACAATATTTCTTCTTCGGTTGGCTGCGTCGTTTCGGGTTGAGTTACCACGGGTGTTTCAGGTGGTTTAATATCTTCCAGTTTTTTTGTATAATTAGACACATCTATATTGGGATTTTCTTGCTTAAACTCATTTAACATCTCGTTAGCTTTATCATAGTTACCCAGAGTAATTTCTTTACCTACCTTAAGGTCTAAATCTGATTTAACTTGTTCTGAATATTTTTCTTGCCATTTATTATATTCCGATCCTATACTACCAGTCAAATCTTCTCCACCAGTAGACTTATGTATTTCAGGGTAATATTCAGTTTCCCTCCACAACCTATAGGCCTTGTTTAAATAATCGTCTGACCCGACACCTTCTTGTCTGGCGGCGAGGGTGTCGCCTTTATCGGCAATACTTCTCAGTACGTCTTCCATGCCCTTGCCCTGTTCCGTCATTTTATCGTATATTTGCCTAAAAGCCCTAAGTCTGTTGGTGTCGCCCCAATTACCACTTTCAGCCATCTCTACACCTTTAAACATTTTACTTTTAATCTTAACACCTTCTGGCTGTTTCCCCGTTTCAACAATTTCTTTTGCCTGTTTACGTGTTGCGTTAGTGAATTTAAGAACTTCCTCAATTGCGATATTTTTCCAATTTTCTGCCATCATTCCTCCTTAATCTCTAATTCTTAATGGTACATATTTATAATATATTCTAATCTCTGATACTTCGAAATACTCATTTACCGCATTGTTATCTACCCTCATCCTTATATATTTAATGGGGCTGTCATTTGGAACAGCAATAACTTCATTATTCCAAGATGAACTTAAGGTGATAGAGGCTGTAGTATACGAAGTATCATAGTTTGATTTCCATTTTAATCCTAATGTGCCCGACCCCTTAGCTGTAATACCTATCTTCTCTATTATTTTATCGTGATCAGGTGTATCGAAATCTATATCCTTGGATTCCCAATAATAATTAATTGCGCTCCCGTCGTCATTCCAGGTATCATAGAGTTTATATAATGTATTGTTTAAACCAAATATAAGCTGGTTATTATACTCTGCTGCTGCCTCTGATTGTATATCCCATTTTGTAAAATTTTCATTATAGTCATATATAATTACTAGGTTATTTGTATATCCATATGTTGAATAAAATAAATGATACCTATTGTTAAAAAATACCGAGTGGGCATCCTGGTAATTCGCATCGTTTATTTCGAACCACCTAAGCATAACAGAGTCTACTCGTTGATATTCGTCGTTTAATGTAGCCTTCCATTGTACCCAATGTTGGCTGGTCGTAGCACTAATTAAATCTCCATTGCTTATACTATTCCATGCAGCACTATCTAATGCTGTAGAGCCTGTCGCATATTTGATTTGATATGTTATATTATCACCGCTATCTCCGGTCAAAAAATGCTTCCATGTATTTATGCTTGTGCCGGCATTAAATTTTTCGGAAGTAAGAAACCCCCACGTGGATGGGTTTAGTGAATAATCATATTTTAATGATAATTTTACCCTATCGCCTGCCCTTAATTTCCTTCTATATTCTAATCTATATCCCCAATTGTAATAATCTTTTCCTACTTCCTCCCAACCCTGAACTTTCATATTAGCCTGGAATTCGGCAGTGTATGCACTAAAACTTTTGTTTAATGTTTTATATTCATATATAATACCGTCATCACTTGTTACATCCGCATACTGCTCACCCGCTCGCTCGCCAGATGCATAATACTTATACGGTTTCCACACCTGATATTCCAACCCGCCAAACCCGATTCTTGTATCGTGTGTTCTAAATGCCTGAACTTCAAATGATTCAGAGACAATAACCGTGAAGGTAGAAAAGAAATTATACCAGTCGCCATTACCTAAATCGGTTATATATTTAGTGTCTTGAGCAAGAATTGTGCCCTCTAAATCTAGTATTTTAACTGTTACCGAAGATATGAATACGTCAGAGCTTGTTCTTTTTAGGTTTAAAGCTATGTTACTGACTGAATGTCCGGCGTTTGATATAGCTGCGGGTAATTGAACATACGTTACAGCCTGTAACTGATAGTCAGTTCCATCTACACCGCCCTCATTGGGTAAATACCCTATCTCGGTATTCCAATACTTATGCTCATCATTAATGTCGTTTACGGTTTCGGCGGACAATGTTCTAATGGTGCCATTATTAACAACTACGTTAGATGCTGTGCCTAACCTAAAATCATTCTCTGTTGTTTGTGTCCATTGTTTACCTATGATAGTACCAACTGTAACTAATGCATTTCTGGTTAAATCATCAATACGCCTATCTATTTGTTGTATGCTTCCGTTGGCATACGAACATAACCCCTGTTTAGATAAAAATACTCTACTATTTTTACAGTTATTTATACTTTTTTGTGTAGAACAACCATACGTGTCTGTATATTTTACGGGGAAATTATAAGAACTTCCATCACCCGATATATACCAGATTGAATTTTGTAGATATACAACAAGTACAGCTCCTTCTGATTTTATTCCCGTTATCGTATCACCCTTATTTTCGCTAACTATAAAACCATTATCATATCTCCATCCATCAACCGATTTAACACTATAAACACCAGAACACCAAAATATAGCGGAATAGTTTTCTGGAACATTTGCTACAAATAGTTGATCATTGTGTACTTCGATATATTTACCCTGTGGTATGTACCCATAAATAGACGTTGTAGATGTGTTCCAACTAAAAACGTCGTCTACGCCATTGGTAAAATACCATTCATCGTTGTATGTTACCGAATTGCCACCATATACCTCACTTAGCCCTTCGATTACCTTTGTCCATGACACGCAGTCATCATCGGACGCATATACTGATGTAGCAATATGTACCATAATCCACGTCTTACCGCTTTGTCTTTTAAATTCATCTATTAAATATATGGTACCGCTTACGGGTAACGTACCAAGTTGGCTGTACCCCTTCCTAGAATATATTGTTTTTCCCGTTTCATCAAATAAGACATTTTGACAATCTGGGGTCTCTCTTTTTTCTAAATCAATAGAAGATTCCCTGATATTTAAACCTTTTTTAAAATCATCTATAACATATACCCTTGTTCCCTGGGCAAGCGAAGTACATGTTGGTACAATTAGTATAAGAACTAAATTTATTGATAGAACTAATTTTCTCATTTTATCCCCTTTATTTCTTTAGATTTAATAGTATTTTATTTCTTACCTTTTTTATCTATCTATTACAGTGGGCTCTTTTTCTTTAATTTTCTCAACAGCAATATTTTTATCCACAACCTGTTTCCAGCTTGTTACACCCCCTGTAGTTGTGCTTTTCTCTACTTCCCAAAATTCGCCTGTGTCTTCGTTTAAAACGTAACTGTCTTTAATTTGCCAAGTGTTATCTTGTTTCTCTAGCTCCATAGGCATAACTTTATTTACAAACTTATTATAATAATATTTAGTCTCATATTCGTATGTTGGCTCGACTGGAGTTATCTTTTCAAGCAAGTTGCCAGCATAATCTTTAAATTCACCGGTAGAAGGCATATATAATTCCATCATACCTGTATTCCCGTTAAAAAATTGTACGCAGCCATTTAACTTAGAAGGGGGCACTTCTATAGCAACCCTGTCTATAATAGATTGTCTTGTTTCCGATGTATGATGTGTATACATTGGATCACTACCTGAATCAAGAGTTAATTTACCTGTGATATGAGCTGTTCCAGTCACGTCTAGCGCATGAGAGGGATTAGTATCCCCTATTCCTACATTGCCCGAAGAATTTATAGTCATTCTTTCTGTGCCTGTTCTTGTTGTTGTATTTGCCGCTGTATAAAATCCTATTTTTGTCACAGCATTTGCTTCACTAAAATATCCGCCTAGAAATAATTCATTAGTGCTAGAGCCCCCATAAGCTCCCAACATACAAAATCCCTCAGACTCAGTCCCGCTGTCGTATTGTCTAGAAATTATTGCAGAATATTTTGCCGTATCATCGGTTTCGTTGTTTGCAAGCATTATTTGAGGGTGCGCTCCTACAACATCAAATCTCCTCAAGGGATTCACTGTCCCTATGCCTACGTTACTATCAAATATCGCATTGTCTACAACTCTCATATTTGTGCTAACATCTAAACCGTAAGAAGGATTTGTACCATATATATTAATCTGGTTTTTATGAGCATCCGTAAATAATAAAGCTGTTTCAGTATCACCCGCAAACCTCATATTCATGTCATTTTGCGGATAATTAAATATTGTTTGAGTACCGCCAATTCTTATACCTTGTTTAGACCCGCCATACAACCCTAATGTATTACTAGAAACTTCATATAGACTAGAATTGCCTATACATAATTTAGCCCCCACCGTGCAGCCTTCTGTTAATGCCAGGGAATTAAAGGTTACATCGTCCGCAGTCTCAACGTCTTGATTCATGGCATAAAGCTCATTAAACCCATGGCCGGTATCCACTCCGCCATTTACTTGTAATCCCCCCGTGGTAAAGTTACCCCTCTCTGTCCCCGCCACATATACTTTAACATTATTTAAACTTTCTTCTGTTATATATGAATCTTTTGTTGTTCCATCTAATATAATTTTATCTGTTTGTTGTACGGCAATTCCATCACCATCAATTCTACCGTTAATTTGCCCCCCGGTTTGAAATGTTATAACATCTGCTGCTTCTTCTATAAATGTGTTATCTCCGCCATCGAGATATATTTTTTTTCCTTCTTTCATTATAAGATTACCGCCACAAGTCGTGTCTCCTTCAAATCTAGCCGTGCCATTTACATGTAGGTTGTATAATGGTGTTGTGTTTATTCCTAAATAACCGTTTGTTGTAAATTTGATAGTATAACCACCGGATGTTAAATCTAGGGATTTGTTTGTTGCTGCATGATTGTACCCTATTGAACCCTTATTTCCGCTTGCGTCTGTAAAATGTATTGTGCCTGTGTTACCTTCCGGTGTACCTATTGTAATGCCGCTATCGCCGTTATCTTCTATGTAAAGCTCTGAACCGTTTAATCCAGCATAATTTTCTCCGTTGTCTTCCCCTAAATCACCGTCGCTCACATGTAATTCTACTGCCGGCTGATTTGATCCAACGGTGTCAATACCAACCCTTGCAAATAAATCGCTACCCACACCGCTTCCATCTATTATAAAAGAGTATGGTGTTGTATTTCCCGTTGCGTTAGCTGAACTTGTTACTGATAGGTAGGCAGAGTTTACAGCATAACAACTTGCACCATTACCCATGGCTAAAGTATAATTTTGTTTAGCTAGCGCTGCACGGCCTATGGCTGTTGCAGAGTATGAACTCGCAGTGGCTTCGTATCCTAATGCACACGACAAATTCCCGCTTGCCGTAGCGTTTTGACCTATAGCTACCGCACAAACATCGGAAGCTTCTGCACTATTCCCAATGGCAAATGAACCAGCCCCGGAAGCTGTATTATTGACACCAAAAGCATTAGAATATACTCCTGAAGCTGTATTATTGAGACCAAAAGTGTTTGCATATTCTCCGGATGCTACGTCGTTTCCACCAAAAGCATTAGAATAATTTCCGGACGCTGTATTATTTCCACCAAAAGCATTAGAATAATCTCCGGACGCTGTGCAACCATTTCCGAATGCGGATGACTGCTCTCCCGTTGATGTGCAATACAACCCAATAGCCGTTGAGCAATATCCAGACGATGCGCTTCCATACCCTAAAGAACTTGCATATGTTCCGCTGGATGTACATAAAACCGTTTCCACGTGATCGCTTATATTCATTAGGTCATACATATTAAATAATGCTAGTTTCTGTTTATTGGTTTCGGTTTCAACTTTGAATAACCTGGAGTTTAGACCGTCATTTATGTTTTTTTGATCTGCTGAATATAAATCAAGAAAACCCTTTATATTTGATATATCGAGCACATTCATATATGTTGAGTGCTCATTTCTGCCTATTCTTCTATTAACTTCATCTATATTGTTTTCATTATTTTCTACTTTATTTTCCAAGCCACCTAAATCTCTAACTATATCCGATTCTAAATTTTCCAATTGAATACCCAGGGTTGACTCTATCCCCGTAATGTCTTGACCCAGCTCCGTGCTTATATTTTCTATTTGTTTAGAATTATCGTCTACCCTAGTATTTAGGTTATTGATTTGAGTTCTGTTATTAGTTATCTGTGTCTCATTATTAGATGATCTGGTTTCATTCTTTCTTACGTCTTCGTTATCGGTTCCAGCGGTCTTTAGGGATTCAATCTCTCTACGGAGATTTGCTATACTATTAACTATATTCGCACTTAGACCCTCCCCGGATTCAGCTGTAACCTTAACAGCACCGGTTTCGCCCGTTGTACCGGCAATTCCGGCATCTTCTATTTTTTGTCTTAATGTTTTTAATACCTCTTTTAAATCCTTGGCAAAATCATCTGCATAAACCTCGTTGGGTAGTTCTTCTATTTCCTTGGTTTCACCAAATGGTAAAAAGACACATAATAGTAAAAGTAATAGCGTTTTCTTCATATTATTCCCTTTCAAATAAGAAATCCGGACTATAATCTAATTTAACCTTGATGTTATCTTCCATTCTTGCTACACCTAAATTATATAAATTAAACCATGTAGCAGCATTTGGGTTTCCTTCAGCAAACATAATATGAGCTAATGAGTAATATACCAATAAATGATGGTATGAGTATAATTTATATATACCATTAAACGGTATATCCGAGTCGCTAGTTAGGTCAGCCGGCACGGGTAAATACCACATTATAATAGTTGTAGCAGCCGTAGAGTCTGGCACTGGGTACATACCCACTTGTGTGCGCTCACTATTAATATAGTAATTTGCAGGTGTTCCGGTTGATGTGCTTAGCCAAGAATCAGAATCTCGATCAAGCTTCTCAATAACAGTTTCATTTAATAACGATGTACCATACTCCACTCTTTTAGATACATAAAAGTCGCTTGGTAAATTATAATACGTTGTATCTGTAGCCAGCGATATTGTTGTAGATTTAATAATACACCACGTTCTATCGCATGTAACACGTTGACCTTGATTAATTAGGAAATCCAATTCCGTGTCTTGCCATATTTCTTGGGCAGACGTAGAATTTAAATCGCCCATATGCCTTCTGATCTGCGACCTAATATCCTTGAGCGTTAATGCGTTTGCTGTGCAATAAACAAATAGTAAAAAACAAACAGCTATTATTTTCCTCATTTATCCCCCCTTAAATTTTTTAGTTTAAATAAGTTTATATTTTTTTCTACCAGTCCAATATGTCTCATCATCCTTGTAACCCCTTGTCTATATTGAGCGTAGGATGCATTGTATTGTTCCATCATACCGTCCCTTAAAAATAAACATGCGCCAGCATAATCAATTAAAAGATGATGGTATGGATATAATATTTCCGTACTGTTATACGGAATGTCATCGTCGGAAGATAAGTCCGACGGAACCTTGACGTAAAAAACCTCAATATTATTTGTGTTGTTTGGGCAGGGAGAAAAACCTATATCTCTTTTTGGATATTTTAAATGATAGCTTGTTGGTGTACCTATTGCTGTAGATAACCAATCGCTATCCTCTCTATCAAGTAGCGGGATCGGTTTGTAAGGTAAGACAGTAGAATTGTTATAAACTACCCGGTCAATAAAGTGGGTATCTGATGGAAGGCTATAGTATGTCGTCCCGCTAACTAAAGCTATATTGGTAGATGTGTATAAGCACCACGTTATATCACACACCTCCCTTTGTCCTTGATTGACTAAGAAATCAATCTCGGCATTTGCCCACCTTTGTTTATTTGTATCCGTAGATGGATCGTTGACATTATTTCTTATATGAGTACGAATGTCCGATAAAGATAATGCGTATCCGTTTACGGATATAAACAACAATAAAAGACATACTATTTTTTTCATATTACCTCCATATACCGCCTATTTAATCACGTCTAACGTCCCTTCAAAATCTATATAAACTTTAGTCCCTAACCCGTTCTTATCTTTCATATTTTTATTGTTGTCTAAAATAGTTATACATTCATCTTGTGTTTCCCACCTTGTATACCACGTTGTTGTTTCTCTTAACGGATCAATAAGCATAACAACCCTATGCGTTCCTGTAGACAACTGTATCTTGCTTGATTCCCATTTTATGCTTTTTAGTATTACATTATCAGGTTCATTAACCTTCTCTGTAACATCCGCAAAAGATAACATTGGTAATAACAACAATAGCAGCAATAATCTTTTCATTCTTCCACTCCTGTTAAAAGCCCGTTTGTCCAGGTATACGTTACCGTACCTATAATATATGATCCCGATATACCCGTAACACCATTAGCCTGGTATCCTTGAGCGTTAATAGTTGAAGATGTAACAGTATAATCATTTTCAAAAGTCATTATCTCTGTACCGTCTTGCGCTTTAACAACTATCCCCGTACTATCGTCTGCAATAATATCTTCACACGTTATATCACCCACAACATGAAATTCTGTTTCGGCATCTGTTGTGCCAATGCCAAATTGGCCGTCATCATCCTGCCTCATTGTTTCAACGCCTTCATTGTAAAATCTTATCGTTTTTCCGTCTAATCCCACCTCGCCGTAATTTAACCCGTTATTAGACATCAATTTTGTTTTCCCTAACTCTCCGCCATCTGAACCATCTTCGCTTGTTAATAATGTAGCTTCAATATCTTCTCCTGGTACATTTATAAAACCAGCCACATAATACGCATCTGTTTTAGTCCCCGTATTCTTATTAACAGAATAATCAAATCCATTATCATCAAAATGCCATCCGCCGACTAAATTATTTTCAGGCTCTATAGAATAAACCCCATCCCCTGAATTGTATTCAGCTGTAATAGACGCAACCGGCACAGCATAGTTAAAAAGTTTAACCTCATCAATAATACCCACAAACTCCGTCCCCATGTTTGATTGTACCCCTATATATACATCACCATTTGGGCTAATATCATCAGCCTCTATTTTCGTGTCCGCCTGAGCTACCCCATTAACATAAAGCATCATTGTCCCAGATTCCCTAACTCCGGCTAAATGCGTATATGCGCTTGTGTCAGGAAAAGAGTCGCTATAGCAGGAAATAGTAACGCCTTGATCAATTATCCTAAACGCCCATTTTCCTGAGCCGTCATTGGTTTGTACTAAGAAATAACCATCAGTTGTACCACCGTATATATAAAACACAGTGCCCTTTACATCTTGGCTGGCAGGTTTTGCCCAGCACATTACTGTAAAATCATTTGTGCCAGGCGCATAGTCAGATATAAAAGGGATCACAAATCTTTCGTCATCACCATTAAATTCAATAGCGCCGTCTATCTTTCCTTGTCTTAAAACTATATTTTTAAAAGCCAAAACCGCATTAGTGTCAGTTCTATCTATAGCCGCCGAATTATTGTCTCCTGTACTATAAAATGTCAATTTAGGAATGGATTTACTTATAGTTAAATCACCTGTCATTGTGTCGCCGGTTTTATGCACATAAGTATCCGCAACACTTGATCCTGATATAAAATACGTAATATCCTGGCCGTCTAACAAATCTGAATCCTGACTGTATGTAACCGTTGTTTGAAACACGCTGTCTCCTGTTTTGGTTATAGTTGATATATATAGCTCGTTTATGGTCGCAGAACTAAATATCTGTTCTCCTGTCCATGTATGCGAGGAACTAGTATCGTTATAATAATCCCAAGCTATGCCGTTGTGTTCCGCTTTTATAAATGGATTATGTATTCTATCTAACGTTAATCTACTCTGCGCTATACACATCATTGGGGTAAATATAACGAATAGAAACAATATTTTTTTACGCATTTATACCCTTGTATGAATAATCTGCCCTCGCAGTCCATTGTTTTACCATCTTAGATGTTCCGCCTGCCCACCTACGTATAGTTCCAGTAGATGTTACCTTAGTTCTTCTTATTTTCCATACGTAGTCATCTGTGTCACCATTAGGATCACACCAACCCTCGAAATAATCATTTGGGTCTGTTTCATCTGTAATACAATCAAATGGACAATCTACAGAATATGATGTGTTATACCCACTAGCATCTGGTATCGATCTTGATTTAGCCATTTATATTCCTCTTTACAGATAATTTATTTGCTATAACTACCGAGCCAATAAACGAAATCAAAACCAGCGTGTCTAAAGATATAGCTTGTAAACTATATAAATATAGCGTATAGGCTATACCAAAAACAGAGCACAATATAGTTTTTTTACCCCTAAAAAAAACTTTTATTTTCACTATAATCTTATTCATCTTCCTCTATCCAGATAATTTTTAACGACATATCATCTGTTCCCCCAGATAAATTATTTAATATAAATAAATAACTTTTATCTCTATCCAATATCCTTTCAACACCACTAAGCCCATTTCCCTGTGTTGCATCCGCTAAAAACGCCTCACATTTTTTTGTACCAGAACTTACTATTGTTACAGAGTAACTAGAAACGATAACACTTGAAAAACTAGAATTAAAATCTAGGTTTGCTGGTGTTATGGCTGTTCCACCGCTTATAGTTGGTGTTTCGTATATATAAAAAGCAGCATCTCCTCCGTGCCCGCAGTCCACAACTTTTAGTCGTATTGTACTATCGCCTGTTGGTGTGCTAACATATATTGTTACATTGGTTGTACTCTCTACAGATGCGCTATAACTACATATTTCAAAAGCTGTTCCACCCTTAACCGCACCTTCAATTTCAGTAGATTTAATATCTACATAATAAGCATGTGATATTCCAGTTACTGAAAACAAAAGAATTACTAGCATAAAAATTTTTTTCATATTTATCTCCTAATCAGAATCATCCCAACACCACCAACAAATCCATCGTCCGCTGCTGTTTTTTTTAATCCACCTATTGTTGGTTTCATATTTATAGTGATGAAAACCGCATCTGGCACATGTTATCTTTTGACCTTTAAATGGCTTTCTCGATCTATTTATATTTCCCTCTTTACCTGTATACCATGTTTGATTTCCTGTTCCAAATCCACTCATTCCGATTCCTTTTTAACTTTATTACTTTTTTTTAGTTGTTTCTTAATAACCTTTTTATCTTCCTTTATCATAAGAATAACTCTTTTAACTTCTACTGGATTACCGTTTTTATCTCGTACAATTTTATATCCCTTTTCTTTTGCTTTTTCAATTTTATAAGTGTCCACCCATCTTAATAAATCCTTTTTTTCGAAATCCTCCAATTTATTCTCTTTTACCAATCTCTTTAATAAAAAATTATCCATGTTTTTCTCTCCCTCAAGAGGGGTGATACCTGGGGAAAGAGTATCACCCCATATATATTATTTTACAAAAATTACTCCTGCCAAGCTGCGTAACCCCAAAGCGCACCCTCAGCACCCGTCTGGTTTTCGAACGTAATACAATCGCCGTTATCAATCACGTTTAGTGTACCATCATTATTGTCTGATGTGGAAGCATCACCCGAAGGTGTTGCTGCTAAACTTGGCACACCGGCCGATGTAAACACGCCCTGAGCCGAATGTGTGCCTAGATACACACAGAAAAATCCTGCCTTTCCATCTGCATCAGAATACAACGCTTCAAGCGCAATTTCTCCTGTATCATCCAAAACATATGATATTGGAACCATTGCTACGTTTGAGCTACCCATCAAGACATAAGTCGGTACATCTAAATCTCCACTGGTGTTAATAGTCGCTTTTTCGACCATAGCACCAGACGTATCGTTAGATATGATTAGCTTATTCGTTGATTGGTCAGACTCTATTTTCCAGTCGTCTCCATTATCATCACTCTCATCAGCTTGCAAAGTAATAGATGCGTCATTACCCTCTAGTGCAGTAGTCGTAACTTCTCCAACTGCGCTAATGGTAAGCCTTGTAGCCATAGCTGACGTTGTATCGTTTTTTACATCAAAAGTACCATCGGTTGCATCTGATACAATGCGCCAGTCATCTCCATCATCATCACTCTGGTCCGCCGATAAAGATAGAATACCATCTTTGGCTTCAAAGCCTTGCGCTTGTAACATCCCATCACTGTCTGCCGTGGTAGCCGTAAGTGTACCTATGGTTGTTTTTACACCATCGAGTGTTCTTGCAAACCCGTCCTGGTACAAAGCATCACCAATAGAAATAAATCTACACCATTCGTATTTCGACAATGTTAAAGTATTACCTTCCACAAGCTCAATGCCTGACCCAGTCAAAGTGTCCGCATCTTGTAAGGTTATATCATTTGAACTACAATAAATAATATATTCCTGATAATTTTCTAACGTCGCCGTTGCCAAAAGCGGGGTCGCCGAAAATGTTATAGCATTAACATTAGCATTAATCGCTATAAATTTATTCGTTGGTGTAATGGTAGTATCGCTTGATGCTGTAACAACTGTAGCTGATTGCGTTCCGTTTGTGAGTATACCATCAATTGTTACGTCGTCTAAGTTAGTTGCACCATCAACATCTAATGCACCATCGAGATTGGTATCCCCGTCAACTTCTAAACTTGATCCAGCATCTATGCCGTTTGGAAAATTGGTGATTCCAGCCATAACAAGAGTGGATAATGCAAGCGACAAACATAAAAGTATAACTTTCTTCATGTTATTTTCCTCCTTATCCGTTTTATTATCCGCCTACTGTACCATAGATACCTCTGGCATCGACCCAACCTACTGACCAGCGTGCTCTTGCTTTAAATAAAGCATCATCGTTTCTCGTGTCCGTATCCTCACTGTAACTCGGACGTTTTCTCCAAATCCATATTAATTGATGGTCGTCCTTCATACCAACTAGATACCATGAATCAGTATCACTTAAATAAGGATTAACAATCAGTCTTATTCCATAAGTGCTTATAACGTTTTTATCGTTATTTGCAGTATCTGGAACTTGTTTTGATTGAAGAATTTTTTCACCATTGAGTTTGTTTGCTGGAGCTACGATTAATTGAGTAGGCATCCAACCGTCTGTAATATTCCTAGCATTAACTGTCTCTAGGGCAGCCGTTACACCGGCCTCTAAAGTAGAAATAGTTAAATCAGCATTAGTTGTAGGTCTATTAGCGTATGTTGCTGTAGTGTTAGGATTTACAGGATGATCTGTAGCGCAAAGAACCTTACTATCAGCACCTGTGGTTGTTTGAGAATTATCAAGCATCGATGCCCAGCTATTCTCAATTGTTGATCTCATTGAATCTGCAAAACATTTTTGAATTTTTTTGCTTATCACACCACTTCTATCATCTTCAACCGCTTCCAGGGAAGCCTCTACTAATCCACCATAGGTATCGTGTGTAAATGTCTTATCATACAGTTGAAGGATTTCATCCGCTGTATACTCATTAGATTCCGTCTTTATACTTAAAATCCCAAGACCTGAAACCCCAGTCATTTTTTCTTGCTTGTCTTTTGATGTTAAAACATTAAGTGTCTGGGAATACAGTTCGGGCTTGGAAGTCATTCCTTTCACAAAGTATTTATCTATACTTTTATCTACAAAATCCGCATTAGAATCTCTTAACATAACCATAATCAGTTACCTCCTTACATTATTAAATAAGATATTGTTGTTATTATGTAGCAGTAGCACCCATTTGCTGTGCTGCTGGTATAACAACAAACCTTACTCGACCATAGGTGTCGCCTTCCGACTTTCCACCACCTGTAAGGATTTCGGTAATCAATAATGCGTCATTATCGGTATCTCCAATATCAACATAACCAATATTACCTGTAGCGTAATACGCATATTTATTATCTACTTCACCCCACTCTGTTACTGCGCTAGCTGCTGTTGCATGGTAAACATTGGCCTCAAACTCCGTGCCGTCTTGTGCTATAAGCACCGGGATCTTGGTTCCAGCTGTACCAGTGGCATCTGTTAATGCCATACCTAGAATAGTAGTAGCGTCCGAGGAACAGACTACTAATTGACCATCGGAGTCCAAATATACTAATTCGCCTTTTTTAAAGGTTTCACTTGCGTCTTCTTCATAATACTTAACTTTTCTTGGACCGCAAGAATATCTCATTTTTTCAATTGCTTGTGTAGCCATCTAAGCCTCCAAATATATCTTATTTAGGTGATGTTGATATATTTGCGCTTTTAACCCCTGTAACCGTTCGTTGCAACATTTTAGCCTTTAAAGCTAATTCTTTTTCCCGCTGTAATCGTTGGTTTCGTAGTGAAGCTTTTTTCTTTGCGTAGATTTCTCTGGGACACATTCCTAAAATATTTTCTCCTACAACCCAAACATCATCTCCGTATGACTTAACAATGTTTGGCTTTGGTTCAAGTTTTGCTTCATCTAATAAGTATTTACAAGATGGATCATCCGGTATATGAAATACCTTATACCGTTTCATTCGCATCTTACTCATACCCCTCTGACTACAATCGAAAAAATGAAAGTGCATTTCTGGGTATACCTTTTTAAACTCCTCTGGTATCTTGTAGGGGTCAAAGGTTTCATCTATCACTTCACCTAAATTCATTTTCTCTTGGTTTAACGAATTCTCAACCTTAACTTCCGGTTTAGCTTCGTTTTCGACCTCAACTTCTTTTTTAATTTCAACTTCTTGTTTTATTTCCTGCTTTGCATCTTGTTTGTTATCGGCTTGTTTGCTCATTTTTCCTCCCCTTTTTAATCACCATACATCTGAGTGATTTGATCATCAGATAATCCTGGTTTTAGATTTTTTATACGCTCCAGTGTTACTGGATCGATCTTTTTTTGTACTACAGGTTTATCGCTGCCAGCACCAGGTTTATTGGTTGCTGGTGGGGTAGCTGGATTTCCGGTTAATTTGGCCACCTCTGCTTTCACTAAAGACTCTAGTCTAGAATTCATAATACCATCTATATTAGCTCCCTTAGCGTGTTTTAAAGCTTGTTTCTGAAATTGTGGAATCATTCTATCTCTAGGATGCGTCCTTGCCATTTCAGAATCAAATGTAGCCTCTACCTCCGGAGTAAAATTGGGATCGTACGTTGCGCTATTTGGGTTTTTCCACTGATTTTTCAGTGTTTCCAATTTGGTTTCGGCCATCATTTCCTGAAACGGTAAGTTCGATATCTCATTCATTTCCATCATGGAGTAATATACTTCGGGGTCCATTTTCTTTTCATTAATAAAACGCTCCCTGTCGTCTTCGCCCCACTGTGATGGATGTGAACTTGGATAGCCTTGACTTGCCTGCTTTCCAGGTTGATGTGCCTGACTTTGTCCCGACTTAATTTCTTCCAGCTCTTTTTCAAGCCGACTTTTGGTTTGAGCGACCTCATGCATTTTTTTCTCGGCATTAGTTAAACCCTCTATTGCCTTATTTAAGTCGCCACCATACTTCTGATTTGCTTTCTCTTGCAATAATGCTAGTGTCTCAGCACTAAAAGTTGGGGTAGCATTTTGCTGCTGCACTTCTTGTGTCTCGCCCGTTTGATCGGCAGCCTGACCACCTTCAGGTATCCCTTCCCCCTGGGGCTGCTGGTCAAGGGTATTGCCCTTGTCTTCCATGTTAAACCTCCCGTTAATTTTACTGCTTTTTTAAGTAGTCCAACCTACTTATTATTGTTTTGCCAAAGAACATTTGACCTTTATCAAAAAACGTTTGATCGGTCATATTACTAAAACCATCTCTAATTTCAACTGATTCTAGACTATCTCTTATTATGTCTATATAATCAAGAATCTCATCTTCTATTAAATACTTAAATCCATTAGATTGTATTGTCGCCTGTATTTCTTCTAACCTATCTTCCTGATACTCATCTTTCTGATTTTTTAACTTGTCTTCCTTTTCCATCTATATCTCCCCTTAATATAGCTTTTTCTATTTCAACATTATTTTTTTCGGCCAACAATCCCCGCTCCCTCATGGCTAGTTCTTCTGATTTAGCCCCTAACTCTTGCTGCATTTGTTCTATACGTCGTAATTGCTGTATTTCTTTTGGGTCTCTAATTATTTTTTCAACAACTCGTTTATCTATTGATTTTACAAAGTTTTCCGCTAATCCGTAACTACTAACTTCACCAGTTTGCATTGCCTGTGGATATAGTGTTTGATACATAACAGCTGCGTTTTGTTGTGCCAATCCTTTAATAGCGTTAATAGCAGACATTGAAACCTGTATATCTATATCATCTATAATTTCATAATCTTCCCTAGTAACATGTTCCCTTATAATTTTATTGTCTTGACCCCGCATATACTGCCCATTTTTATCTATTACTGGAAACTCTATGCCATCGGGTGGCATATATTGATATGTGTTTCTAAGCATTGCCCTTATACGCTTTTTTAAACCTGTTCTAGAACTTCTAAGTAATATATCAAAATTAACAGCATACTCCTGGAGGCTCATGGCCTTTCCTTTGGCTGTAGGTCTTTCTATATTAGCCTCTCTACCTAATGAATAATCTGTTACTATTGCCAATCTTTCAAGAATATCTTTTACAAATTGTTCTTGATAATTAAGATCAACTGCTTGTCTAGCTAATTCAATCGGTCTAATAGCGTCGTGCGATTTTACAGCTATCGCTCTACCTGGCCTAAGAGTAAGTTGTGACGGTGTCTTCCACATCAACTTGGGAATCCATGTAACTGATTGAGCATTAATAATTGTAGAATTATCAATAACTTGATTATGTAGAGTATCTAGCTCATCATTAGATATAGATAGTCTTTGTGGTAACCCCTGCCCGCCCATTGGTAAATTAGCCATTGAATATAGGGGTGTTGTATAAAACGGCCTATCACCCCAGAAATTTCCGTTTTCACAAGCATATAAAAGCACATTATTGTTTAAATCAACAATAAACATGCAATTTTCAACGTTTCCATCGCCATCTATATCATAATATGTCCAAACTTCCCATAATGTATAATTATACTCCTGATTCGCAACCCTTTCTAGACCAGCTGCTTCACGGGCATCTCCAATATCTTGTTCTCTATCGTTTGAAGTAAACTTATTCTTTAGTTTTTCAATGTTAATCCATCCATCGGTTTTAGTTTTATCTATAATCTGCCTGATATTCATATGCATTCTTTGGGCCACGCCATCGCATGTCTGAACATCGTCTCCGCCCCATTTTACAAAATCTGATAAAGGAACAACATAGTCTTTGTTCCCCTCATACACTATTTTCTCATTATCCTGTATCTTGATTTTACCCGTAGGAAGTATCTTTTTAACTCCATTTATAACGTTTTCTACAAAATCCGTTACATATGTTTTTAATTTCTTATTATAATCATATTTCTTTAAAATTCTCTTATCTTTTTCGTATACAATTTTATCTATTCTAACACCCTCAACCACTTGTCTTTGCGTGCCATAGCGTTCTACATCTTCAAAGTCCATCTTTTTAAACATCTCGTATTCCATGTGTTTTTGAATTCTTGCTACACGATCATGGTGTTCTTCTTTTTCTGATACCAGTAGGGCAACCTCATCTGCGCCAAATTCAGCATTAAGCATCCTGCTTTCTGTTGCTACGCTTGCCCACGCAGTAAATGGAATATGGAAATCTGCTGCATTTTCAAATGGAAAGTTCTTATCCTTTTTAGATGAATAGTCGCCCCTGTATCTTGACCACCACTCAGGAATCTTATCATCTACAAGTTTCCTTCTTTGTGAATACGCCCCAGACACACATCTTTGTAAATACTTTAAAATTTCCTTCTGTTTGTCTTCTGACAATTTAATCATTTGCTTTTTCCCCTCTTTCTTTTAGGCAATTTTTTGTTTTTTGGAGTATGTTTCGCAAATTCCCTTGCAACTTCAGGGTGTTTTAACCAAAGATACCTTCTTTGTGATTCACTAATAAATGGCATATTAACCTCTCCTGGCACCGGTTTTTAGGGGTCTCCATCTCTTTTTTAACTTTTTAATCACGTTTAAACTCAATGGTTTTTTACGTTCTTGTATTATTTTATCAATACTTTTGTCGTATAAGTCTTTATTTGTGTCTCTAAGCATTACCATTTTCTACCCCCAATATATTTCCAGGGTACATAGCCCTATGTTCTTTATTATTCAACACAATTTTAGTTCCTTGGTGTGCCATAATATGTACTATTGTCCCTGGTTTTATATCGCAAAATTTGAACAACAATTTTGACCAATCTATTTGGCCTATTTGCTTAACTAAACCACGCTGCGTAGTTTTTCTTGATTTTTCCCACCCTACCGGTGCGTCTAATTCGAGCTTCCCATGTTTAATTTTATCTGATTCTTCATATATTTCCACTAAAACTCTTTCACCCATTACCTTAAAATTCTCGTCATTATAAGTTCCAATAACATCATTTTCTCTTAGAACAATGTAACCCTTTCTGTTTTCATCGTATGTCCAACCAGCGTACTTAGCAAAAACTACATTGTCCCCTTCTTTTATGTCGTCGCATCCGCCATTAGATATAACTTTGCCATAATTTGGCGGCTCTTTTTTTACTTCTGTAGATAAAATAATACCACTTTCTGTCTTTTTTTCCTGGGCCTCTGCTCTTTCAATTAATACTCGTTTTCCAAGCACTTTTAACATTTATTCCCCCTTTTTAAATGTTGTACTGCTACAAAAGTTCGCTAATTTCAGTAGCCCTATATTAACCATATCCTGTCCTAGATGGTTCTACCCTACGACTATCAGTGTCGGTTTCTATACCGTGCCCTATATATGTTGTTCTTATGTTGGGCTCTCTATCAATAATCTGTTTAAGACCCCATTCCGACATCATAAGAGCATCGGCAAAATCCGGGCTTTCAAACTTAGCGCTGCCAATTTTACGTTTATTTTCTATCTTTATACGGTCTTTATTTGAAAAACCTGTTTTAATTTCAGGCAATTCCGCACTAAGCCTTGTATCTTTTGGTATGTCAATGATCCCTTTTCTAAATTTCTCTTTTAAACAATAATATTCTTCTGCTTTTAAGTTAATATACGTTGTTTTATCAAGCGCTTCAGACGCTCCGTTAAAAGCAAATACCAGGTCCTCATACATATCGCTAAGGTTGTCGCTTAAACCACCACCAACCCCAGTATCATCCACCACAACCACATCTGGCTTAAACGCTCTTATAATTTCTATAGCCCTACCAGTAGTATATGTTAAATCTTTTCCTTGATGGCAAGGTATAATATTGTCTATCAATACTACTTTATCGCCAATTCTTGGTAAAAACACAGTGTCATTTGTACCGAACCTAGCCACATCTATAGCCAAAATTCGTGGCTCAAAGCCATGTAAATCGATAAATGTGCGTTCAGCCCGTTCCACCCATCTTAAAGGAATAAGTGTGTCCTCGCCTTCCTCTGGAAATTCGCCCAAAATACGGCTCTTAAAGCGGCTGCTGTCTTCGCCCCACTGCCTTTTCTTCTCATCCACCCAGTCCTTACTCGTTAATCCCGGTATAATATCTTTGCCCGCTCGCACATTGGGGCTGTCTAAACAACTAACATGAATTTTGTTATAGCTGGGATCTTTAAAACTCTTATAAAATTCACCATCAATATTCAATGGGTTTCCTATAAGAAGCAGTCTACAATGAGATCTAGCCATTAAACCCTCTATAGACTCATATATCTCATCTGCCACACCGCTAGCCTCATCCACCACAATAAGAACGTGCTCGGCGTTAAACCCCTGTATTCTGTCACCCTTATCAGTAGATAATCCTATAGCATAGTGCTTATCAGCAACCTTTATCTGGCTATATAAACATTCACCAGACAGCGGGATTAAGGAATTCTTGAATTGGTTTCTTATTTCACCCCAAAGTATCTTTTCTACCTGGTTTTGTGTGGGTGCCGTTGTAACAACAATAGAATTCTTCCAGCATTGTAAAAACCAAAGAACAATACGTGCGGATATATATGATTTCCCTATACCATGCCCCGATCTTACAGTCGTTCTCCTGTTATCCCTTACGCTGCGCATGATCTCCAGCTGTTTTTCCCATGGCTGCCCACCACCTAACACATCTTTACTAAAAACCTCTGGGTTTTCACGCCAATTTTTAAATAATTTTAAAGCATCTTCATTGCTTATCTTGTTTATATCCATATCCCCTATTATACCTGTCCATTCCAGTGTATTTCACATATTACAGCTTCAAGCATCCTGTATACATCTTCATCTACATCATTATCCCTTAATGTAGCAATGGCTATATATATACTTATACTCTCTAGCGCATCTCTGTATGTCACTACCCCCATATTACCCCCATATTATTGCCATATATATATTTACACTAAAAACACTTTTTTTTACGTTATTTCCCCCGTTACGGCTGTATATACCACATATTATATATGCTTGTGTGCATAAAATAAGATATATATTGTTCCCCCTATATTATATGTGATAAGGGTATAAGGGTGGTGGCACACTGCATCCCCCCTTATACTATACGCACCCCCCTCAGTAACTACTCCCCCCATACGGGGTATACCTTTTTTGCCTACACGCATAATACAACAACCATACAGCATTGTTGTAGAACTACACACACACTCATTACAACTTAACATAATGTTTGTTATCGGAACATATATATATAAACACACTCATTTATCAATTAATTCTCTTAAAGACCTTTTATTACTTTTCCTCATTTTCCCCTTTTTTGTCTGGTTTGGGTGTTATATCTACAACCCTGCTGTTTACTTCTTCTATTTTAGTGGCCTTATCTAACAGTGACCCTAAATTAAAGTTTAGGTTGATATTTGAATTGTTTTCGCCTTCTGCAATGGCAATTAAATCTCGTGCTGCAGATGTCATAGCCTTCAAATTGCTCTTATCTATCTTTTTACCAGTAATTCCCTCTATAATTTCAGACACTTTTTCAATAGCTCTTACTTTAAGTTCTCTTTTTACTATTTCAGCGTTAGCTTCTCTGATAGTGTTTATCTTTTCAATATATTTTGATTTTATAACACTTATTGTCTTTTCGCTCACTTCGTACTCACTAGCCAGATCTCTTTGCTTTGCCTTATCAGCTATTTTGTTTACAATTTCCTTAACTTGTTCGTCAGTAAGCTTGCGTTGAAATTGATGTCCTTTTACAGCCTTTCTCATACGCTCTACACGCCTTGTATCTGTTGCTGCTAATTCTTTTGGTAATGCCTTCACAATTACTCCTCCATACATAGTTTATACTGCTATATCAGTAAAAACGTCTATTTTTTAAGTCTTTTTACCTTTATAACATCTTTTTTACTACCAGAGCAGTAAAAACATTTAGTACAACCATCAGGTAATACCTTGAGTTTAGAATAATTTTTACACAAACCACATATTAAATAAGTAGTATACTGTTTAATTAATTTCTTAGATTTATTCTTTTTTCTTTTATTTTTTTTAGGCTTTCGTTTCATATTCCTTAAATATAAGCACTTCAATTGAACACCATAGTTTATATTTACTTTCAAAGGCAGTTTATATCCCTACACATTATTATCTTAGCCAGCTAATACTACAATGAAGCAGAATACTTAATGCTGTTAAAGAAAGCTAAGGATAAATACTAGCCGAAGGCTAACTAAAATAGCCAAAGGCAAACTAAATGTGTACTTGCGCTTCTGGATTTAATGATAGACGCAGACCATCAATTGTGTAGGTCGAGTGTTGTTACTGCCCGAACATTGCACTCAATTTGCGCCGTTTGTGAGACCACTTCTTTTTTACAGAACCGTTTAACTGTTTTTCCAGAAGTACACGCTTATATGCTGTCCCTGGGGATATTATAACTAGCAAATGCTAGCTTATAGAATAATACCTTGTTTTCAGCTGTCGTCGTGTCTACCTTGTAATACTATTAATATATAGTAAATTGCAAACTACATGTGTGCTGCTTAATACGTTTTTATGTCTCAATAGTTCTTTCAACGATTAAATGATTTCCTCTACTCGTTCCGTCGTTAACGTTGCTATAACCCTTTTTTAGACTTCTCATTAAAAAATCAGAGAAATCTTCTAATTCAAAGCGATCAATTGGCACAAGCGCCCATCCGTTGCTGATGTATGCGTCATATTCACTATCTTTAATAACCCGAAACTCCTTGTTGTTCACTTTATTTTCCTCCGTGTCTACTTTGCCCAATCAAAATGTTTACTATGGCATTTTTCGCATTCCAGTACTCCCTCGACATCTGTCATAACCATATATCCTTTTTTACATACGATGCATTTCACATTGGTTTTTCTTATATTTTTTGATAAATCTTTGCCAAATATCTGGTTAAACACATTTGAATCAATGTTGTTGTTACTAAATTTACTCATAATAGTTTTATTATTTTAAATAAGCCATATATAATTAAACATAATATACTGAATTTTAATATTAATGTAACTAATACAACTAAAAGACCTATTAAACCGACCCATAATTTGGAATTATCACTGTATACATTGTACATAAAAGCTCCTTTATTATATTATACGCTTTTAGTGTTAGGTTTTGATAAAGATAAAAAATATTTTTTAAATTTATCTAAAATATTTTATATTTTTTACGAAAAATTAATTAAATCTTAACAATAGGATCGTATAATATAGTAAAGCAAATACTTTCAGGAATGTGAGTTTTTTACGGAGATGATCACGTGAATAAAACAATGGTATTTCCAACGGTACTAATTATTCTAAATATACTAGCCAGTTTGGTATATTTAACAGCTGGAGCGTATTGGAAAACTTTTTACTTTCTTTGCGCAGGTTTAATTACTTTATGCGCATTAATGATGTAATGTTACAGGGAGGGTTCATGCATGGATTTATAGGCGGATTTATGCTTGTGCTATCGTTTTTTGGATATGCACAAGGTGAAGGTTGCGATAGAAAAATAACTACACTGAAAAACGAGTGCGTCAACCTGCAACAACAAAGAGAACGTTACTATATGTTAAAAGAGGTCTCCTGGATATACTACGATTATTATCAATCAGACCTTTGGTATGATGTATATAAATATAACCGAAATATATATAATCATTTTAAATCAGAACATGATGATCGTGTTAATAAAATAGCATATCTAAACAGGTGTTCGTCTACGTATAAAACAGCTTCAATATGTGTTGGCACATATGGGGCATATTTGGTTTTTAAACATATCATAAAAGGTGTACAATATAAAAACAACAAAATAGTTTACATAAAAAAGTTTGATTTTCCGCCTAAGAAAAAAAATAAATAAAAATATTTTAAAAAAAACCTTGACAAAATTTAAACGATCTGCTATACTAGTACCAGAATGGCGGAGTTAAATATTTTTCAAAGAGGTGGCCATGAGCAAAACATTTGTCGAGACAGAAAAACAAATACTCCTGGGTACACATAGCAAAGACCTGGGCGCACTTATTCATTGCAAGGGCTGGTATTTAAGGCAGTTGGCAAACAGTGTAATTTGTGGCAATTTAAGTGTTAATGCAGCAAGTAGATTGTTGTTAAATTATTAAGAGGGGAAACTAAAATGAATAAAAAAATGAAAAAATTTAAACTAGTCGGTAATGTATCGCAAGTCTCGGGAGAAATTTATTGGGATATGATTGTTGGCTTGTTAATCTACTGGATAACTGTCTTGTTTTTATTATTTATATTTAATAATTTATAACAGATAAAGCTAAAAAGGAGCGTAAACAAAAATGAAAAGAAAATTAAAAAAACCTAAGTTAATCTGCTATTACTACAAAGATGGCGAAAAAATTATCGGGGTGCATGATAGAATTTATGGTGATGCTTCAGGAATTTCAGGTGATGTTACAGAAATTTATGGCAATGTTACAGGAATTGAGGGCAATGTTTCAAGAATTTTAGGCGACGTTACAGGAATCTCGGACAATGTTTCAGGAATTTGGGGCAATGTTTCAAGAATTCGGGGCTGCGTTACGGGACTTTCTGGTAATGTTACGGGAATTCATGGTAATGTTTCAGGAATTTATGGTGATGCTTCAGGAATTTCAGGTGATGTTACAGAAATTTATGGCAATGTTACAGGAATCTCGGACAATGTTTCAGGAATTCGGGGTGATGTTTCAAGAATCTCTGGCGACGTTTCGGGAATCTCGGACAATGTTTCAGGAATTCGGGGCTGCGTTACGGGACTTTGGGGCAGTGTTTCGGGAATTTCAGGTGATGTTACGGGACTTTATACCAATGTTTCGGGAATTTCAGGTGATGTTACGGGAATTCATGGCTATACATTAAGAATTTGCGGTAATGTATCAGGAATTAATGGCGACGTTTCAGGAATTTGCGGTAATGTATCAGGAGTCTTCGGCAACACATCAGGACTTTCTGGAAATCTAGACGACTGCCAGATCACAGAGGCAGATCGTAAAAAAGGTATACAAATTGAAGATTTGATTGAAAAAAAATAAAGAGGAAACTAAAAGGAGCGCCTAAAATGAAAATAACATTAAACAATTTAAATGATGTATTTAAGTCTAAACAAGAATCGGTTGAATCAATGGAGCTTAAAGGCTATAAACTTATTACTAAATTTTTTGTTGATAATAGTGGAATGGGTGCAAAAGACGAGCCCGCATTAACTATTAATCAATTTTTAAAGGAATTGGAAGCTTTTATTAAAAAAAGCGGAAGCCTTGAAGCTAGATTAATTAATGTTGGACAATTTCAAGTATATGTAGGATTATTTTATAAAAGCAATAAGGGTAAATCAAAAAAAATATTTGGAGTACATACAACAGTTAGGCATGAAAATGATTATACTATAATTAGATACCATGATACAGATGTTGTTAAGTTTAATAGTAAAGAAATTATACTTGACAATGGCGGTTGGGTAACTAAAACTACTGTAGCCAGAATGGGTCAAGCTGCTAATGAGTTTAATTTGGGCTATAGAGTAAACATTAAAAATGGTTGTATGCAAGTATCATTGTATGGCGAAAAACCACATAAATTTATAAAAAATATAATTAAATTAACTAGATAATATTTTATGTAGGTTTTAAAAAGAGATATGAATAGTCATTGCGGGATTTATAAAGAGGATCTAAAATGAAAAGAAATTTAAAAAGCTTAAAGTCCGTTTGTTATTACTACAAAGATGGCAAAAAAATTATCGGGTTGCATGATAGAATTTATGGTGATGCTTCAGGAATTTGGGGTGATGTTTCAAGAATTTGGGGCTGCGTTACAGAAATTTATGGCAATGTTACAGGAATTGAGGGCAATGTTTCAAGAATTTTAGGCGACGTTACAGGAATTCGGGGTGATGCATCAGGAATTTGGGGTGATGTTTCAAGAATTTGGGGCTGCGTTACGGGACTTTCTGGTAATGTTACAGGAATTTGGGGCAGTGTTTCGGGAATTTCAGGGATTTGGAGCCATACATCAGGAATTTGGGGCAATGTTTCAGGAATTTTAGGCGATGTTTCGGGGATTTCTGGAAATTTAGACGGTTGTAAGATCACAAAAGCAGATCGTAAAAAAGGTGTAAAAATTGAAGATTTAATTAAAAAATAAAATAAAATCAATTATATTGTAAAAAAGGGAAACTAAAATGAAAAGAAATTTAAAAAGCTTAAAGTCCGTTTGTTATTACTACAAAGATGGCGAAAAAATTATCGGTGTGCATGATAGAATTTATGGTGATGCTTCAGGAATCTCGGGCAATGTTTCAGAGATTCGGGGCAATGTTTCAAGAATTTTAGGCGACGTTTCAGGGATTTGGGACGACGTTTCAGAAATTTCTGGCAACGTTTCAGGGATTTCGGGCTGCGTTTCAGGACTTTATGGCGACGTTTCGGGAATTTCTGGCTACGTTTCAAGAATTTCAGGCTATACATCAAGAATTTACGGTAATGTATCAGGAATTAATGGCCACGTATCAGAAATTTTCGGTAATGTATCAGGAGTCTTCGGCAACACATCAGGACTTTCTGGAAATCTAGACGACTGCCAGATCACAGAAGAAGATCGTAAAAACGGTATAAAAATAGAAGACTTAGTTGAAAAATTAAATTAAATTGTAAAAGAAATTGTAAAAAGAGGATCTAAAATGAAAAGAAAATTAAAAAAACCTAAGTTAATCTGCTATTACTACAAAGATGGCGAAAAAATTATCGGGGTACACGGTAGAATCTCTGGCGACGTTTCGGAAATTTGGGGCGACGTTTCGGAAATTTGGGGCGACGTTTCAGGAATCTCTGGTGATGCTTCAGTAATTTCAGGTGATGTTACAGAAATTTATGGCTGCGTTTCAGGAATTCGGGGTAATGCATCAGGAATTTGGGGTGATGTTTCAAGAATTTGGGGCTGCGTTACGGGACTTTCTGGTAATGTTACAGGAATTTGGGGCAGTGTTTCGGGAATTTCAGGTGATGCTTCAGGAATTTCTTGCGATGTTACGGGAATTCATGGCGACGTTTCAGGAATTCGGGGAAATTTAGACGACTGTCAGATCACAGAGGCAGATCGTGAGAAAGGTATACAAATTGAAGATTTGATTGAAAAATAAAACTAAGAAACATGCAAAAAGTTAAATTACATGAATTTATGCACGCTGAAAATATAGTTTGTGATCTAACTATCTGTAGATGTAACATTGATTGGCTATGCAAAGCAGAAGAACCCTGGCAGTGCCCGAAGAATAACAGTCAAAGCATTTATGAGAATGCGGAATTGTTAAAATTTAAACTTGACAAAGAATATAAAGATACTTAATTTATACGCAGGAATTGGTGATGCTGGAGGATAAAATGGAAATAACAAAAGAAAAAGAGGATAAGATGAGTTCTTACTTTAAAAATACTGAAAAAACTTTAAATTATGGCAGAAAAAATTATGTATTTTCACATATCATGAAAGCTATTGTTCGGCGTGCTAAAATGGCTGGTAAGGATTTTGAATCTTTGCTCGCTATATATTTAACTGTAAAAGGCGCAGAGTGGACAGAAAACATTAAAGGGGAGGGTAAATGAAAAACATAGTTCGCTTTGTATTTTCAAGGAGTTTTTGGGATGAGGTTGAGAATATTGTTATACATGTGTTAGCGTACTTATTCTTGACCACGTTTTTAATTTTAACATTTTTACAGATTGCGGGGAGGTAAAATGAAAGTGCACTGCTTGAAAAATATCAATAATGAGGTAGTTGAAACTTTATGTGGCAAAAAATGGAATAGATATGATGATAAGCAGTATATGCCAACATATAAAACGGATGTGTTTAAAAAAGGTATGAATAATGAAGGTAGCTGCAAAATTTGTAGGAGAAAAATTGTGGGGGGAATAAAATGAAAAGAGGGTATAAAGCTTTTGATAGGGGGTTAAGGTGTCGGGGTTTTCAATATGAAGTCGGTAAATCATATAAATGTGGTGGTGATATTAAATTGTGTGAAAATGGGTTTCATTTTTGTAAAAACCCATTAGATGTGCTTGACTACTACGATCTATGTGAATCTGATTTTGCGAAGGTCGAAAGTTTCGGGGAGGTGAAACAGGATAATAAAAAAACAGTAACAGGCCATATCAGGATAGTAAAAAAAATGGATTTAAGAGATTTTATAAACTGTGCCGTAAATTATGTGAAAACATTATGCGGAATGCCCGATACTGGATACTTATCACGCAACGCTAGCTCCGGGGTTGACTCACACAACGCTAGCCCCGGGGATTACTCACAGAATGTTAGTTCCGGGTTTGAATCGAATAACGCTAGCTCTGGGAATGGCTCACAGAATGCTAGCTCTGGGAATTGCTCACACAACGCTAGCTCTGGGGATCGCTCACACAACGCTAGCTCCGGGAATGGCTCACGCAACGCTAGCTCTGGGGATTACTCACGGAATGTTAGCTCAGGGGATCGCTCACACAACGCTAGCTCAGGGGATCACTCACACAACGCTAGCCCCGGGGTTGACTCATGCAACGCTAGCTCTGGGGTTCACTCACACAACGCTAGCTCTGGGGGTCGCTCACAGAATGCTAGCTCTGGGGTTCACTCATGCAACGTTAGCTCTGGGGATTACTCACGGAATGTTAGTTCCGGGTTTGAATCGAATAACGCTAGCTCTGGGGATTACTCACAGAATGCTAGCTCTGGGGTTCACTCATGCAACGCTAGCTCTGGGGATTACTCACAGAATGTTAGTTCCGGGTTTGAATCGAATAACGCTAGCTCTGGGGATTACTCACAGAATGCTAGCTCTGGGAATTACTCACGGAATGTTAGCTCTGGGAATTGCTCACACAACGCTAGCTCCGGGAATGGCTCACGCAACGCTAGCTCTGGGAATTACTCACGGAATGTTAGCTCGGGGGATTACTCGTGGATAGAAATGACGGGTAATCATAACGTGGGCGCATCCATAGGTAATCATAGTACTATAAGGGGGGTGAAAGGGAGTTGGATTACTCTTGCGGAATATAATGCCCGGGGAATATGTATATGCGTAAAATCTGCTAAAATAGATGGAAAGAGGTTGAAAGAAAATGTTTGGTATAGTTTAAGGAATAAAAAATTTGTGGAGGCAACGTGAATAAAGAACAAAGATATGCGATTGTAGATAGGTGTATTAAAAAGAACAGACGTAAATGCAAGATGTATAAAAATAAATCTGATCGTGATAGCGTGGTATTATGTATAATATTTGTAGTTTGTGCGATGATTTTTCATGTATGGGTTCTATTTTGGAAAGCGGGGGGGTATTAATTATGTTTTATTTAAGGGTGTTGCTGCTGGCGTTGCTTATATATATAATTATAATGTCGTGGGAAATATCGGTGTATTTAAAATGTATGTAATAACAGGGGAGGGTATATGGAATTAAAATTCGGGAAGTACAAGGGTCAAAAAATTGAAGATGTCGTAAAGACAGATCGCAATTATGTAGAGTGGTTAAAAAATGAAAGTAAGTATGAGTCAGTAAAGAGTGCTGCAAAGGCGGTGCTTCTTATGAGCAACGAGAATCCAGTTGATAATAAAACGGATGTGCAACCAAAAACCAATCAAAGTGCAGTGCCGTTTTTAAATACAAAGGTGTCTGATTATAAATCTAAGGTATACAACACCGTGTTTATGAGTGTGTTTCATAACTTATTTAAAGACGTGTCGGCGCAAGAACAGATAACCATTTTGCATGATAAAAGCCACCAAATAAAAAGTTTAATTAGAAGTTATGCCAACGATGGGATAGACTTTATTGAGGGGAATGAAATGAATATAGATGTGCCATTTTAAAAAATAAGGGGGGTGAAAAACAGTGGGGCAAATAATAGGTAAACTACGATTAGCTAAACTAATAGGGTGCGAGAGAGCCTATACCAGACACCTTAAAGATAGGATAAAGCAAGTAGATAATTCGGGATACAGACAAGACTTAATTTCTCTATTAGCTATACATAAAATAAATATTGACATGTATAGAAAAAGAAAATTATATGAGCTGCCAGATGGGATAGATTTTAAGTCAATGCTTCGTGAATGGTACGACTGCATGAGATCGGATAATATACAACCATTTAGGGTTAAGTTTTCAGAAAGCGCATGTCAAAAAATATCTAAGGCAATGCGTGATCGGTGGGATAAAGTGGGGCGTATATCTAATAAAAAACATCGAATTATATGTCCCGTATGCAAGGAAGGACGTTTCATGTCCCATAAATCGTATACAAATAAACTTGCGCTCGGAAGGGGCGATATTTGTCGCAAATGCGCTGTTGAGCGAGCGATACAAAAAAAAGGCGGTTGGGCTGCGATAAATATAGGTAGGACATTAACCGAAGATCATAAAAGAAAAATAAGTCAAGGCCTAGTCGGCCATAAAGCGTGGAATAAGGGATTAAAATTCAGGTATGTTGCGGGGAGAAAAAAATGCAAACAGGATATCATTTTGACAAAGCAAACCATTTGCACATCTTAGACGGCAAGGCGTTGACGGGCACATCTAGTATTTCTAAGGTTTTGTATAAACCATTAGAATACTGGGCGAGTGGTAAGGCATTAGAATTATTGGGATGGACTCCGACTAAAACGAGCAGAAAAAAACGAGAGAATCAGGCTTTAATAATTCATGGTGATATATGCAAAATGGACAACTTACAATATCTCGATTTACTAGATAAAGCATATCACAACCATAGAAATAGCCTGAAAAAAAGTGCAGAAAAAGGCATAGATTTACATGCTGAATTGGAAAAATATATTAATTTCCAAATGGGTGATTCCACGGATGATAATTACAACGAGAGAATTACTTATTTTATAGAGTGGGCGGAAAAAAATGTTTCCGAATGGTTGTGGAGTGAGGCACATTGTTATTCGAAAAAATTATGGGTTGGGGGGATTTGCGACGCTGGGGCGAGGCTTAAAGACAATACTATAGCCCTTATTGATTTTAAGAGCTCTAAAACAGCGTATTTTAGTCATTATCTACAATGTGCGGGCTATTCTATACTAATAGATGAAAACGGCTTACTTAACGATTGTGGGGAAAAAATTGGCACATTAGATGGTAAGGTAGATCGTTTAATAGTATTTCCGTTTGGTGCAAAAAAACTCAAACCCCATTATAACAAATTTAGTATAGATGATCTTAAAGATGGGTTTAAAAGTGCGCTGCATTTATACAGGTTAATGATGTAAAAAGAGTGTAATATGGGCGTACTGCAATAAAATGATAATTTTTTGCTAAAAACAAACAAATATGCTGTATGGTAATAATGGGAGGCCTAAAAATGAAAGATAATTACGGTTATAAATACGACGAACATAAATCAAGGTGGGATTTACTACCATGGAAACAGATAAAAAAGGTTGTTGATGTACTTACGTTTGGTGCGCAAAAATACGGATCGTATAACTGGCAAAAAGTGAATAACCATAGATCCAGATATTTTGCAGCAGCTATACGACATATGACAGTATGGTATAATGGCGAAAAACATGATCCCGAAACAAAAATTAGTCATTTAGCGCACGCCATGTGTTGTATGTTATTTCTTATGTGGTTTGACGATAAAGATCTTTCGCAATATTACTCGGACACGTATGTTATAAATGAATGTATTGATGGAGAATATAATGAATTTAAACACCCTGTCACGTAAAATATATGAAGACAATAAAAAGAAAGGTTTTTGGGATAAAAATAGATGTCTCCCAGAAATACTTATGCTCATGGTTAGCGAATGTGCGGAGGCTTTGGAGGCGGACAGACATAATCAATACGCAAAACTGGGGCTTTTTGAAATTTTACACCACAGTAACCCCGATCGGTTTAGGGAAATATTTGAAATGTGGATAAAGAATAGCGTTGAAGATGAAATAGCCGACCTTATCATAAGGGCATTAGATTATTGCGGATCTAAAAAAGTAGATATACAAAAACATGTTGATTTAAAACTTAGATATAACAGACTTAGAAAGTATAAGCACGGAAAGAGATACTAAAGCAAGGATTACGGTGCTAGGCGAATGGCTTTCCCGCTGGCGTTGAATCTTGTGTATAAAGGGGGGTAAATGTTAGAAAAAGAAATAACAAGGTTGTCAAGTATTTGGTATGACTATGTTAGTATGGATCACTATAAAGACAGAGACTGTCATTGGACTATTGAAAAAACGTGGAGTTATGGAAAAAAAGCGAAGTATCGTGTATACCATTTTGGATATATTTACAGCTGTAAAAATGTAATTGAATGTGATACATACGTTGCAGCTGAAGTGGCCTTATTACAACTCCTAAAACATGCTATAAAATTAGAACAAGAGTGGTGTTTGGATTGTATACACAGTAAAGACGGTTGCGATAATCATACAAAAAAACAAGCTCGGTTTCTATCGGGGGTAAAAGTATGAGCAAGCCTAATCCATCAATATTACCGGGATACGATGAAACGCAGGCTGATTTTGAAAGGTGGTTAAAAGAGTTTGATATTGATAAAATAACAGCAGATGACTTAGGTGACATGTATCAATATTTTAAGGAGAAAAATGAAGAAAACCAAAATGTCAATTCGTAAGAAAATGGATAAAAGATGGTCGGAGCTAGTAAAAGAAAGGGCTGGATATAAATGCGAGAAGTGTGGCACAAAAAAGAAACGACTACATTCACATCATATTATGGGGCGTAGGATACTTCAAACAAGATGGTATTTGCCAAATGGCATGTGTCTATGCTCTAGTTGTCATAAGTTTAGCGTTAAGTTTTCCGCTCACGAAACAC
>Ga0272442_10000958_pt1 | contig 44768 bp, 32 predicted proteins | sample SSMForm2O_FD_200262 | JGI IMG/M metagenome (GOLD analysis project Ga0272442, IMG submission 200262) | Marine sediment archaeal communities from Little Sippewissett salt marsh, Falmouth, MA, United States - SSM-Form-2O | ecosystem: Environmental > Aquatic > Marine > Wetlands > Sediment ...
GCGGTAGGAGTTGGCATGCGCAGCCATACCGGCGTAGCCCGGAAAATGTTCCGAGCTCTGGCCGACGCCAAGATCAATATCAACGCTATCACCACCAGTGAAATCAAGATTAGTTGTATCATCGATCCCGACCAGGTCGAAGAGGCCCTACGCGTTGTCCACGCCGCCTTCGAGTTGGATAAAGAAAATAATGAATAGATAAAACTAACACGATGCCCCGGTTATTTTAAAGAGGTATTTGATAGGTATCGATATTGTAACTGTAATCCATCCCACCTATCTGCTGTAGTTTTACTTCGACAAGCTTAGTCAAATTGCGGCAGCTTCTTAAGCGCCGGCTGGTAATTTGGGGTAAGATCTCATCCAACATTTTCTTGTAGGTAAGGGCAGGATAGATTAGAATGACTCCATGAAACAACAAGAGTTTATATACACGTATTTTACTAAATATCTCACAAGGAGAGAGATATGAATTATGCGGTGATTATGGCGGGGGGATCGGGACAGCGTTTGTGGCCTCTCAGTCGCAAGAATCGGCCCAAACAGATTATCGAGGCCTTTGAGGGCAAATCGCTTTTGCGCCATTGCGTGGACCGGATTTCGGGAATTTTCGACACGGGGCACATTCTGGTCGTGACCAATCAGGAATACGCCGATGAGGTGCGCAAACATCTGCCCGAGCTGCCCGGCGAAAATATCCTGGGCGAGCCGGAGGGGCGCGATACCGCCGGGGCCATCGGCCTGGCCGCCACGGTTCTGCATAAAAAAGAGCCTGATAGCGTCATGGCGGTTTTTAGCGCCGATCAGATCATCGATCCGGTCGAACCTTTGCAGCAGGCGGTCAAAAAGGCAATTAAGTTTCTGAAAACCCATCCCCAGAGTCTTTTTACCTTTGGGATAAAGGCCTCATTTGCCCATACGGGTTTTGGTTACCTGAAACGGGGCAAGAAAGCCGCCCGGCAGAATGACGATATTTACCAGGTCGAAGCCTTCAAGGAAAAACCCAACAAAAGTACCGCCCGAAATTATATTCGTTCCGGCAAATATTGCTGGAACAGCGGTATGTTTGTCTGGCGAGTGGATACGATTCTGGAGCAGTTGGAAAAATGTCTGCCGCAAAACATCGTCCATTTGCATCGCATCGGCAAGGCCTGGTCAACGAATAAATATCCGCAGGTACTGAAAAAGGAATTTTCGCAACTGGAGAAGATCAGTATCGACTTTGCTGTAATGGAGCAGGCTGAGGATGTATATATGTGTGAACTGGACTGTTCCTGGTCGGATGTGGGATCGTATCAGGCCCTTTCCGATACGATTGGAGTGGTGGATCAGGATAACAATGTCACTACTTCTAACACCTTATGCAAATGGGTTGACTGTGGTAACAATATTGCCGTGAGCACTTCCAAAAAACACCTGATTGCAGCCATCCATGTCGAGGATATGATCGTGGTCCACACCAACGACGCCACTCTAATTTGTCATCGTGATGAGACCGATCATCTCAAAAAGCTACTGGCCCAGATGAAAACGGGTGGGCTGGAGAAGTTTATATAGTAAGCAGAACCCGAAATTCATAATGAAGAAGGAGTTATCTTTCCAGGATAAGAACACACAGACCAACTTGAATATGCAATTGTAAAACAGTAAGATATTTGGTACTGTTTTTCGTTTTGGTATCCTGGTGGCTTTTATATGCGGTATTTGGCGATTGACTATGGCTTAAAACGTGTGGGCCTGGCCCTGTGTGACCCTTCGGAAACTATTGTTTCACCGCTGCAGCAATTGCCCAGTGACGCCAACCACCCCCAGCGCCTGATTCAACAGCTCCAACAGATTATTGTGGAGAACCAGATTGAGGAAATTGTATTAGGGCTGCCTTTGAATATGGACGACAGCGAATCCGAGCAAACCCGAATTACCCGCAAGTTTGCGGCCAAATTGAGTGAAGCTCTTGGGTTGCAGGTTCATCTTCAGGACGAAAGACTAAGCAGTTCTGTGGCCCAGGAAAGACTGACGCAGGCAGGTCTGTCCCGCCGGAAACAAAAAGATAAAAAAGATATGCTGGCGGCTTGTACAATATTGGAAGACTTTTTAAATAAAACAAACTGACTGATACATGGCTAAAGACGACAACATCAACAACGAAGAAAATCAAGATTTCGAAGACGAAAATTCCCCAGACGGAAATTCCGAGGATAATAATTTCGAGAACGAAAATTTTGCGGAAGATGGTTTTAACGAGGGGGACCTTGGAGACCAAGACTATCAGGGGGAATATTATAACCCGGGCGAATATTATGATGAAGAAGCCGCCTCGGCAGAAAATGTCCCCGACGGTACGGTAGAGGAAGAAACCTCGGATACTCAGGAAATCCCGGACCAGGCTGAAAAGCAGCCTGCTGTTGAGAAAAAACCTATCCTCGACAAAAAGGCAGAAGATATTTTCGAAAACACGCGGATGAGCTTCGGCGATCATCTGCTCGAACTCCGCTCCTGTATTATCAGTAGCTTATACGGCATCGTGGCCGGATTTGTAGCATGTCTGATTTTTGGTAAATATATCCTCGGGTTGATCTCGCTGCCTCTTATGGTCGCCCTGAAAAAGGCGGGCAACGATCCTCAACTTTATGTGCAGGCGGCCCCGGAAAGTTTTATGACCTATCTGAAGGTCTCGTTTTTCTGCGGCTTATTCCTTTCTTCGCCCTGGACCTTTCGCAAGATGTGGGGATTTATAGCGGCGGGATTATATCCGAATGAAAAACGTTTCATGAATATCTTTGCGCCGTTTTCCGCTACCTTGTTCGTGCTGGGGGGGATATTTTTTATATTGGTTGTGGCGCCGATTTCGTTGAACTTCTTTATCACCTTTAGTCAGAAGTGGCAGACCCCGGTTTATTCAGACAATGTTGTTTTTCGGTCTGTATATAAAATAGCCAGTAAAATAGTAAAATACGAAGAACCTCCGCAGGAAGCGCAAGTGGACGACCAGACGGAAACTGCAAAAGCTCAAATCGATAAGCTTAAAATGAATAAACCCATGATAAAGCCGCTCTTTACCTTGCAGAAATATGTCAGTCTGGTAGCGTGGCTGGCGGTGGTGTTTGGTTTGGCTTTTCAGATGCCCTTGGTGGTACTTATCCTGGGACGGATTGGTTTGGTCGGATTGGATACCTTAAAGGCCATCCGCAAGTACATGATCTTTGGAATTGTTGTTGTCGCGGCCTTTATTACCCCACCCGATGTGGTTTCACAGGTAGCCCTTTCGATACCGATGTATATTTTGTATGAATTCGGCATCCTGCTGCTGCGTTTCTGGCCCAAGCATAAACGGTCCTGAAAAGCCACTTACCAATGATTAAAAGGTGGGTCTTGTTTATTTATTTAGGTTATGATCCACGCGTTTATTAGCCGTTTGTGTTCTTAAGCAGTTTCTCGAAATCTTCTGCATTCAGCTCGGCCAGCGAATCCACCACTATATCGGCCTGGTCCAGCTCCTCACGCGAGCGGCTGTTAGTCACGGCCACTACCGCCATGCCGGCCGCCCGGGCCGCGGCAACGCCCGGCACGGCATCTTCAACCACCACACAACACACCGGCGCAAGCCCTAATTTTTCCGCGGCCTTTAGAAATGTATCCGGCGCCGGCTTACCTCGGCTGACATCTCCACAATGCACCACAGCCTTGAAATATTCACGTACCTTTGTTTGCTCTAGTATAAAATCGATATTTGCTTTGGGCGCCGAAGAGCCTACCGCCAGCAAAAAGCCCTTTGCCTTTAATTCGTCTAGTAAGTCTTGTACTCCCTGGAGCAGTTTCATCTTACCGGCGATGAGGTCACGGAAACGCTCTTCTTTCCAATCCGAGAGATGCTCTATTTCCGCTGCAGACACATCATCGCCGGCCAACATGGGAATAATCTGATAATTTTGCATGCCGAACGTGCGATAAAAAAAATCGTCTGTGTGTTCAAACCCTTCCTGCTCGGCCAAATCGTTCCAGGATTGCTTATGGAACTCACCCGTATCGACCAATACCCCGTCCAGATCAAATATTACCCCCTTGTTAGTGCCTGCGGCTGTCATCTATCTTCCGTCCTCACCTTTCTTCGAATTTCTATCGTAATAATTTCTCTTATGTTTATTTTTACATTTTGATTTTAGCTTTGATGTTATCCGCCAGCTCCTGATAATCCTCATGTCCCATCAGGGCGAAGGTTGCCTTTTTACCCAGTTGCACCGCCGGCTGATTATAGGTGTCGATATTGAACAGTTCCCCCATATAGCTCGTGGCCACCTCGAACATATAGATAAACTCGCCTACCGCATGAGCATTTATCTCCGGGAAGCGCACAGTAAGGCACGGCCTCTGCGATTCCAAAAGGGCATATTCTGTGCCCCGTTTTTCGTTATTGAGCAGATCGCTCATATTCTTTTTGGTCAGATAGGACAATTCCTTTACTTCCCCGGCATCACCGATAACCACTTCCCGGCTGAACTTTTCAACTTCCAGAAAGGTAAACACCTTATCGTTAGGTCCTTCGCGATATAGTTGCACCTGGCTGTGCTGATCGGTTGTCCCCAGTGCCTTGATGGGAGTGGGCCCCACGTTTTCAATGTCATTGCCCTTACGGTTCTGACATTTGCCCAGGCTCTCCGCCCACAGTTGACGATACCAATCGCAGAGGTCCTTGAGTTGATAACTATAAGGCATCATAACCGAAAGCCTCTTGCCCTTTTGATAAAACCCGTATTGGAAAGCTGCAAAAAGAGCGGCGGGATTATCCATAAGTGACTTATTGGAAACCCGTTTATCCATGGCCCGGGCTCCTGCCAGCATCTGATCGATATCGATCCCGCACATCGCTGCACTGAATAACCCCACATCACTTAGCACGCTGAACCGTCCGCCCACACCTTCGGGAACTTCCAATGACGTAAATCCTTCCTCATCTACGATTTTGCGCATGGTGCCGGCTTTGGTATCGGTGGTAGCCACGATATGTTCTGCTAATTTCAGGCCCTTGCTTAGCAGCATCTCGCGGACGGTCAGATACTGCGACGCGGTCTCGGCCGTTTCGCCGGATTTACTGATGACGTTGAACAGGGTATTTTCTAGTTCGCCTTCCAGCAGCTCCAGTAATGACCCGAACTGAACGGGATCAACATTGTCTATCACGAATAGTCTGGGCCCGGGACGTTTATCTTTTGCAAGTAGATTATACATGGGACTATTAAGAGCCGTTTGCACCGCGATGTTCCCCAGCGCCGACCCTCCGATTCCTAACACTACCAGGTTTTCGAAACGCCCCTTTAATTGCCCGGCCAGCTTTTTCACTCTTTCGGGCATATCATCCCGATAGGGCAGGTCCCGATAGGGCAGGTCGTGAAAATCAATTTTGCGGTTGGGATATGCCCCAGCCGTCTGCTTTCCCTTTTGTCGATTTTGCTCCATCATCTCGGTAATTTCCGAGATCCGCCCACCTATTTGTCCCTGCAGTTCTTGCAGATTGAGACCATCTTTGGCTCCCACCGCCTGATCGGTGGCGTTTTGACAATATAGCTGAATTTCTCCGGACATATTCAAATCCTTTCTATAAGTTTACTTTGTAGTTAAAAGATTTAATCGGTTTGTTATAGCTTTTTGTCTGCAAAAAGTCCACTCGTGATAGTTATCGCCGTCAATTTTCATGCGCTCCGGCCCCCAGCCGGACCCGCGGCCGCTCTCTTAGTGCCCCAGGGATGGTTTTTGTAATATTTTGGCACTCTTGGATATCCCTTTTCCGTGTTTTCAACCCTGAAAAGACCTTAAAACAGCCTTTACTTAAGCACTTTCCCTCGCCGGGGCCGATATATTTAATGCGCTTCTAGCAGTAAATATTGGCCCTAACTTGTTTGATTGGGCTTTCTTTGTGATTGACCTTGTGATTTCAAAAATGGAAAATATCTCATGAAACCAGCTCTACCCGGAATATTACTGATTGAGCCGCCTTTTTATCGGCTGTTTAAGGCTACTTATTCACTCGACCGCTATCCTCTTTCCCTGGGCTACCTGGCCGGGACCATCCGCAAAGAGACTGATTGGCAGGTTAATGTTTACAATGCCGATTTTGTCCCCAACAGTGAAGCGGCCAAGGTCAGCTATATGGCTGGCGTGGGTTTTGATCACTACCTGAACAATCTGGAGGACCTTTCGCGCAAAATCTGGCAGGAGATTGAAGCCGTCATCGCCAAGTATCAACCACGGATAGTGGGCATCTCAGCCAAATCACCTAATTTCGCTTCCGCAACTCGCCTGGCCCGCCTGGCCAAGAAGGTCAACCCTGACATTCTGGTCGTGGTGGGCGGTTCTCATCTTTCCATGGTTGGCCCCGAGGCCCTGAAGTGTCCCGACATCGATGTCGGTGTCCGGGGTGAAGGGGAACAGACGATAGTCGAACTGCTCCACGCCGTCGAACAAGGACGCGACTTCAAAGATATTAAAGGTATCATCTATCGTGATGGCACTGAGATAATCTCCAACGCCCCTAGGGAATATATCGAAAATCTGGACGAATTATGTTTCCCCCACGAAAGTGCGCCCGAGGTATTGATAGATTACCCGAAGTATCCACTCTCAGCCTTCCAGAATATATTTTCGATTCGTGGCTGTGCCTACAACTGCTTTTTCTGCGGTTCGCGCAAGGTCTGGTCCCGGAAGGTGCGCTTCCGTTCTCCGGAAAGTGTCGTTCAGGAGATCCGCAGCCTGCAAAAGCGAAACATCCACACCGTCCATTTTGACGACGATACCTTCGGCGTAACCCGCAAACATATCATCGATCTTTGTTATGCCCTCATCCAGAGTTGTCCGGGCCTGCGCTGGAGCTGCGAGCTGCACGTCAAGCTCGTGGACGAGCCCACCATCGCTCTGATGGAGGCGGCCGGCTGTTATTCCATCCAGATCGGTATCGAATCGGGCAGCGATTATATCCTCAAGGAGATGCGCAAAAATATCACCATCGCCGAAGCCCTGCGTGCCTGCGAGATTATCAAAAGACATGATATTATCCTGCAGACCTTCTTTATCGTCGGCTTCCCCCAGGAGACCGAAGAAACCCTCGCCGAAACCGTAGCCGTCATGGAAGAGGCGAACTGCGATTTTCTCGTGTATAGCATTTTCACACCCTACCCCGGCACCGAGGCCTTCGACTATTGCCGCGCGCACGGCCTGGTTGACGACGATTATAATATCTCACTATACAACCACCAGAGCCCCGCAAATTCTTTCAGCATGCACATCCCCTCTGAGCGTTTTCGCGAGCTTGTGGGCGAGATCGAAAAAATGGTGGACCAGAAGAACTATATCCGCAGTATCAAGCGCACCTTTTCCCGCCACACCTTCCGCCGCATCCGCGAGCTGGGCCTGGCCCAGAGCATCCAAAAGGGCGTCAAAATCTTCACCGGTAAATAATCTCGCCTTCCCGGCTTGCATTTCATGATATCCTGCATTTGGTATCAGCATGATAATAAGAATAAAGAAATGGTTCTTTCAGACTCCGGCTACGAAATTATCTCCACTTGGAATTATCATGTGGTGGGAAGTCAGGCGGATTCCTTATAACATCCTGATCGGGGTTTATGGTTTTATTTCCTTGTTGCTATTCTACTTTTTCATCCTGTCCTCAGGTTACCTACAGCCCGGTGAGGATGCTGTTGAACCGCTGGTTATTGTTGCAGCTCCATTCGCAATTAACCTGGCCTACACCGCCGGGTGGATTGTGGAATTAATAATGCGCTATGTGTTCGCATTGCAAAGCCCTAAAATAGGTCCTCATCTATTAAAGGCCGGAGTTGTTTTCTCAATTGTTGTTGCTTCTCTGCCAACCGTTTTGTGGGGCTGCATTTATATAAAAACACGATTTGAATAAATCGAACATTTGTTGGCAGATGGTACGCCGAAGTCTAACCGCCCAGGCGGGTGTTCCCTGAATCGCTTGATTAAATTCATATCATTCTTTAGAATGGATATTATTATAGTTCTAGAGCCAAGCATTTTATTTTAAATCGCAAAGGATAATGGAAATGTCTATCAAGCAAACGCATGTTTCAGTCATTCTTATCGCTATATCAATGTTCTTGGCATTTAACTTTATGTCGGCACAGGGCGCTGAAAAATCTGTGGCTATTGATCCCTGTACTGTTAAGCAGTGGTCCGCGCCATACCGAGGCTGGCATTACTATCCCGACCATGTGATCCCTGCCCAGCCCGATATCAAGGGTTTCGAAAAGATCCACAAGACCGACTGTCCTACGGTCTTTCAAATAGCCGGTGACAGTAAATGGTATCTGATGTTTATTGGTTTTGATGGCCAGGGCTATCAATCATTTGTCGCCCAAAGTGATGATTTGGTACACTGGACCAACAAGCGCCTTGCCCTGGGGTTCGGCAAAGAGGGTGAGTTCGACTTCGGCGGTCGTGCGCTCGGCGCCTTTCTCTACGAGAATTACGACATCAAGGCCCCCCGGATTCTCAAAAACAAAGACGGCAGATACTGGTCGCTTTACGGTTCCTACCCGCAGCAGGGCGGATACGAGCTTGGCTCCGGTGCTGACGGGATAGCCTCCAGCGCAGATGGGATGATTTGGCAACGAGCAAAAGACAAACCTATTCTATCGGTGCACGATACCGATGTCGGAGACTGGGAAAAAGCCTGTATCTATCAGCCTTGGCTTCTTGAGTATAAGAAGCAGTACTACGTTTTTTACAATGCCCGGGGCAGTTTCGAGTGGAGCAAGTGGTTTGAGCAGATAGGGGCGGCCACTTCCCGCGATTTAATGAATTGGCAGCGCTACCCGGACAGTCCCGTCCTCCGCGTGCGCCCCGGCGGCTTCGATGAAAAGTTCTGCGCCGATCCCAAGGTATTTCGTGACGGCGATCATTGGGTGATGTTCTATTTCGGCCTCGGCCGCGGTGGTGCCCATATCATGGCGGCCTACTCCCGGGATCTCTTTCAATGGAGAGCTGATCCTGAACCTCTTTATAAGACCGGCGGCAACCCGTCCGGCTTGGACCGGAAATTCGCCCACAAAATATCGCTCGTCTGGAATCCCGCCAACGAAACCTACTATATGTTCTACAATGCCGTTGGCAACAAGGGCAGAGGGATCGGCCTTATTACCAGCAAGCCGCTCACAAAACAGTAACCTCAAAAGCCGGATGCAGCCGACGAGACGGCAAGTAACCACTCCTGATTCACGGCGTTAGCGCCAAAACGTGCGGATGTTATGCCTACTTATAACTTAGGCATGTACTTGTTTTTTTAACTGCCGATACCCGGTACCCGAAACCCGATTATTCCAACGCCTGATCGATGTCAGCTATGATATCGTCAATATGTTCCAGCCCTACCGCCACGCGCACAAATTCCGGGGTCACTCCCGCGGCCAGTTGCGCTTCGGCGCTCATCTGCCGGTGACTGGTTGAGGCCGGGTGCAGCACCAGCGTCTTGGCGTCACCTACGTTAGCCAGATGGCTGCAGAGTTTAACCGAGTTTATAAATTTTTCGCCGGCACTGTATCCGCCCTTGACGCCAAATCCCAGCACGGCCCCAAAGCCACCGTGTAAATATTTTTTCGCCATATCATAAGTCGGATGATCTTCCAGGCCGGTGTATTGCACCCATTCAACCTGCCGATGTTTTTTGAGATAGCGGGCCAGCTCCAGCGCATTGCTGCACTGCCTTTCTATCCGTACCGGCAGTGTCTCCAGTCCCTGCAGGAACAGAAACGCGTTAAAGGGGCTTGGGCACAGACCGATGTTGCGCATCCCCTGCACGCGGGCCTTGATAATAAAGGCGATATTACCCATCCCCGCAAAATCACCGAACGTTTCCCAGTATTTCAGGCCATGATAACTTTCGTCCGGCTCGGTAAAGCCTTTATATCCCCCCTTTGACCAGTCGAAATTACCCCCGTCCACTATGACCCCGCCGATACTGGTACCATGGCCGCCGATCCACTTGGTGCACGAATGAATAACGATATTGGCACCATGCTCTAGCGGGCGGCACAAAATGGGGGCAAAGGTATTATCGACAATCACCGGCACTCCCTGCTTATGGGCTATCCGGCAGATTCCTTCCAGATCGGGTACGTCGCCTCGGGGATTGCCTACGGTCTCCAGATAGACCGCCTTGGTATTTTCTTTAAGGGCCGCGGCTATTTTCTCAGCGGTGGGTTCCGCCACAAAGGTGGTATCGATCCCCATCTGCGGCAAGGTATATCTGAACAACGTCTCCGTACCGCCATACAGACTTGCCGAGGAGACGATATGATCACCTACTCCGGCGATATTATGAATTGTTAGGAAAATAGCGGCCATCCCGCTGGAGGTTCCCAGCGCCCCCGTACCGCCTTCCAGAGCAGCGATCCGCTTTTCCCACACATCCGTAGTGGGATTCATCAAGCGGGTGTAGATATTACCGAATTCCTTCAGGCCAAACAAATTACCTGCATGCTCGGCATCCTTAAAGACATAGCTGGTCGTCTGATAGATCGGCACGGCCCGGGCCCCGGTGGTGGGATCTACCTGCTGGCCGGCATGAATTGCCAACGTCTCCGGCTGCGGGTGTTTTTCTTTCTGGTTCATTGTAACGCTCCTTTAGATAAGCCTGATGGGGCGGTTATTTGTTATTGTTCTTATTTCCTATCATTTTAGTAGTATTAAGGTACGTTTTGCAACCCGCATAAATTTTTAGATGGAAAATTAATTAGCGGGATTTCTTACTTGCTGAAGATGACCCTTGCAGTCTTGTCTCCCGCCCGGCCAACTGCTGCAGGTTCTTGGAGTTCAAAACTTTCTTGATGGATTGAATCAACTCTAACCACAATTCGCGCGTGGCACAAAATTTAATGCGCTCGCAGACCGGATCCTCACAGTCGATCGGATCGCCGGCGACGTCCAGCACATTATAGATATCCAGCACGGTTATTTCCCCTGCGGGACGGGCCAGCCGATATCCTCCTTCGGCGCCCCGAACGCTTTCTATCAACCCGGCTATTTTCAGGGATGCCGCCATCTGTTCCAGATACTTGCTGGATATGCCCTGACTTTCTGCTAGCTGCCTTAAGGGAACCGGTTTGTTATCTTTTTGCTTGGCCAGTTCCACCATGGCCCGCACGCCGTATCTAACCCGTGTGGATAATTTCATCTGTCATAACCTCATGTAATTATCTGACGCATACGAGCCCTAAGCCCGCCTTTTCAATATACACTATTTAAGTAGGTATTCTATTTATATTATTACCCCCGGTCAACCCCAGGGGCAGAATTTTCCGAGAAAATTTACATATTCTCCCCTGCTCGCCCAAACCGGACCTTGAGTATCCTTTATATCTGGAGGTAATAAATATGGTTAAAAGAGGTAAATATGGGCATATATCCTCGAAATATCAAGTTGATATTTAATTTTTTCAACCAGGCGTAGCCCGAATAAAATGTAGCCCGCCCATGCCTGTGGTGAGCTTTGTCGAACCATGCCCGCCAAAATGAATCTGGAATCAACCTAAAACCCGAGCATGCCCGAAAAAAGTGCCGGACATCTGAACTCCTTTTGAACACCTTTAATTTTCTTAGCAAAAGGAGAAAAAATATTTCCCAAAAACCAATTTTTTTGTTGACATATTAGCGAGTAAGATTAATTTGGTAAGTACCAGCGAGGAAAAAGTAGGAATAAATTACATCGGTTTGATTATGCGCCTGTACAAGTAGTAAGAGGAACAAGAAAAGCAGGGGAAAATTCAATTTTGAAAAATAAGCCGGCTCGCGGCAAGGGCCGTAGGTTTTCGGTAATTTTAGGTACGGCATAGTAAGAAGTTGTAAGCAGCCTAAAAAGGCAAACGGGGGTGGTGTGCGCTAAAAAAGGGAAAAGATACACTCATTTGAAACGGAAGGAGATTGGCCATGTTGTCACGAAAAATGATGGTGGTACTGATGTCTGGTATGTTGTTTGTACTGAGCGGGGCTGCTTATGGCACAACGTATTACGTTGCGCCTAATGGGGTGGATGATCCCTGTTATGGTCTGGATCCATGTACGCCTTTTGCCACCATTCAATACGGAATAAATGCAACGAGTAACGGGGATGTTGTAAACGTTTCGGAAGGGACATACTACGAAAATATTGATTTCGACGGAAAGGGAATTACCGTTACCAGCAGCAATCCCTCCGATTGGGACATAGTTGCCGCTACAGTCATAGATGCCTGTGATGTTGGCAATGTAGTGGAGTTTACCTCGGGGGAGGATGCCAATTCGGTGATCACCGGATTTACTGTGAAGAACGGGGGAAATTATATTATAAAATGTGGTAATTCTTCTAGTCCAATTATTCGGTATTGTATCATAGAGGAAAGCGGAGTACATGGTATATACTGTTACACTTCTTCCTCGCCTTTGATTACAAACAATATCATCCGGGAGAATGACAGCGCCGGTGTTTTCTATGCTGCTTACTCTGCTCCCACTATAAAAAATAATTTAATTTATGGTAATAGCTACGGGATACTTGCCGCTACAGGTGGTTCCGCCACAATAAGAAATAACACTATCGTAGGCAATACTACAGGCGGCATAAAAAACGTAGTGGGAACGGCACCGACGACAAGTAACTGCATCCTCTGGGAAAATGGGGACGATCTATATAATTGCAGCGCTACATATAGCTGCATTGAGGATGGTGATGCCGGTACTGGGAATATCAGCAGCTATCCGTATTTTAATGATTTTGAAAATGATGATTTTCGTTTGACCTGGAACTCACCCTGTATTAATCGCGGTGATCCCTGTGTTAGTGGTGAGGGGGAAACCGATATTGACGGGGAAAGCAGAGGGGCCGATGGCCGAATTGATATGGGAGCCGATGAGCTGGAATTTTACGCTTCTGATACTTGTAATCTAGTTCAGAATCCATGTTTTGAGTCTGGTGGAAGGGGGAAATATTGGAATGGTGATCCGTGTAATACCGTTCCTTTGTACTGGGAAAATTATTGGCCCGGGACTAAAGATCCCAATGCTCAAACAACTATCGATTCTTCAGCATATTATGGCCCAGAAGGTCACTCCTGGAGGATGTCTTGTACAGGCATAGTCCCCTATGGCGAAGTCGCCGGCAGATCTGATTACATTTCCGTAAAGTCAAATACCTATTATGCTCTGAGTTGCTATTCGAAGTGTGCTAACGGGGATGAAGGGATATCTTATAGAACTACTGAATATTATATAAATGATGCAAATGAAATAACTTATAATAATCAGGAAAATTCAACAATTGTATCGTATCCATCATTGAATTGGACACAGTACTGGAAATTTTTTGTAACAAAAGATAATACAGACTATGTGAAAATAAAATTATTTGGTCCTCGTAATTATCATACAGGTAAGGTATGGTGGGATGATATCTGCCTGCAGGAATTTTATCCTCATGAGGAATATGCCCCTGCTTATGGTTGCATAAAAAATACTTCCGGGGTGATAAGCATTGATTTCGGCAGCGGCGATCCATGTGAGAGTCTGGTGCAGGGTACGATTACGGATTACATGAGCGCCCCTGCTAACGACGACAGCGATCCATGTAATATTAATTACCGCAGTCTTTTATCGGGAGAGACGCTGGTCATAGAGTTCCCCGCCTTTAATGTAGATGAAGATGGTTTTCCGCTATCTCCGATGCTTATAGAAATCATGTATAAAGACAATATAAATAGTGCTGGATCTGTTATTTTGCAGTCTAAGATCGATTATATCAAATTGGATCCCTGCTATATCACAGATTCCGAAGATAGTCCTGATCCCAATGATCGGGATATTCGGCTGGCGTATCTGGGGGGACGAAACGATGATGAGTGGAAATACATGCAATATGCATTCCAGAAAAGTGATTTTCAACTGTTACGAGCAATCGGGGGAGTTTTTACCATTAAAATAAATAATGATGCCAGCAATATTCCCATAGATTATATCAGCTTAAGAACAATATCAGATGAGGAGTATGCGGATTGGTGTGAAGTCCAGCGGAGCTCGAAAGGTTTTTATGAGGCGGAACTTCCCGACGACTCTCCGGAAAATCCCAATTACGGTGATCCCTGCATGGTCATATTTGTGCGAGATGTCATGCGTCCGGTATATCAACATACGCAGCCGGATCCGTGCGAGATAGATCAGGATGTTGAGGGATTCGGCACCTGGGGAGAGATTGAACCGCTGAGCTTTTCGATTTATTCATTAAACGGTATTTCAGACTTGAGTTTCACTGTTTCCAATTTGGAGCATAAAACGGAAGATGCCTGCATACCGGCGGTCAATATTTCTCTCTATCAGGTCGTATATGCCGAAAGAAGACTAGGGTATAATGATTTAAGGACCTTTGCGCTGGTGCCGGATCGGTTGGAAGAATTCACCACGCTCTCTATTGATCGTAATAGCTCCAAGAGAATATGGCTAAAGGTCCAGGTACCTTACGAGGATGAGGACCTTCCGGCCGGGCTATATGAAGGCAATGTAACCATAAAGAAAGATGGGGTAACGCAAAATACCGTCAAGGTAAAATTTACCATATATGATATTACGCTGGCATGGCCTGATTGTGTGAATGCAGTATATTCAGATCCATTTTCCGATGTCTATTCCATTGATTTGGATAAAATCTGTCAGGCCTATCGGGAGACCGGATTTGATATGTTTATAAAATCAAGATCACATCGAATTACCGCTACCGGTAGTGATGCAAATGATATTACTTTTGATACCACAAACTTCAAAGCGAGTCTGGATCGCATGATAGAAGAAGGGTTAGTCGGTGATAAAGTTGTGGTGAGCATACCTACGGATCTTCGATATGAAGTTTTCAAAATCGTGTATGGCACTAATAATATGACTGGAGACCCTTGTCTATATTGGAAACTGTCTGATCCGTGTTTTTCCCAGGCATTTGGTGCTCTTATTGAAGAATATCAAGAGATAGGGAATAGCTATGATCCTAATGTCGTCTTTATATTTGAAATAATTGATGAACCCGGCAATGATTTCGGAGCAGGGATTAGGGGATATAAACGAATCCTCACCGATCGTTTATGTAACATAATTCATGACCGTGGTGGTAAAACCTATGCAGCCTATTCAAGTTATTGTGATGTTGTATTAAAGCCCGACAAACTTAACTATAATGTCTCACACCCGGATAATCCTTATGATCCCTGTCTCGGCCCGTTAACAGACGTAATAGACTATAAAACCTGGAATCGAATGGATATTGGATTAGGCTATGAGAAGCATAGCGATCCTTGTTATTTCGGATCCTTCGGTTTTTACACTACCGGGCTTTCTCATATGGACAACCCGGTCTATAATCGTTTTCTACATGGATTATTCGCATTTGGTAGCGATTCCTCAACGGTCGCTGCGTATTCAATGGGATTTTATGTCAGTGATCCATATAATGATTTTGACTCTGCTTATTATCAAGTTCATCCTCAAACACATCCCGATTTTCTCTATGCCTATCCAACATGGAGTGGAGAATTATTATCAACGATCGGGGGGTTGGAAGCAATAAGAGAAGGGATTAAGGACGCGAAATATATCGCTACTTTGCAGTATTTGTTACCTGATGATCCCTGCAGTTGGACTTCGCTGCAGCAGGAGGCCCATGATTACCTAGAGAGCATAAAAAGCAGGATCAATCCGGACTATGATATCGGCTACGTCAAACAGATGACGGAATTGGGTTATTATGAGGCAATTTTGGATGATCTGACGGATCCGTGCAACCCTCTAACAAATGATTATGAAGCATTCAGCAGGATCAGGGCAAAACTTGTGGAATATATAATTGGAAACTATCAGGTTCATAATCTTACCCAAAATACCTGGCATCCCACAATTCAAGCCGGAATTAATCGTGCGGAAGCCAACAATGTTATTGAAATACTACCGGGAATTTACTACGAGAATATAGACTTTTTAGGCAAGGCAATCACCCTGCGTAGTACTGATCCGGGAGATCCTTGTGTAGTTGAAACCACGATAATTGATGGTGGTAATCAGGATAATGTGGTGGAATTTGTAAATGGAGAAGGAGATGGTTCGGTAATGTCCGGATTTACTATTAGAAACGGCTCCGACTATGGGATATATTCTTATAGTACAAGTCCTCTTATAAGTAATTGTATCATTGAGGATAACGCCCGGGGGATACATATCTCAGGTAGTGGGGCTGCCCCTCATATCTATCAAAATAAAATAAGAGATAATACCTATGGTGTATTCCCCTCAACCTATAGTGAACCAATATTAACAAGTAACTGGATATATAACAATACATATGGGGTACGGTTTTATCTGAGCAGTTCCGCTTTGCTTAGAAATAACACTATAGTTGGGAATACTTATGGAGTAACATGTTACTCGGGTTCCCAATATTCTATCAGCAACTGTATCCTCTGGGAAAATGGGGACGATCTATATAATTGCAGCGCGACGTATAGTTGTATTGAGGACTATGATCCCTGTACGGGGAATATTCACTGTGATCCGTGTTTTGTGGATGCGGCCAATAATGATTATCACCTCCGAGAAGTTTCGCCGTGTATTGAAGCCGGTGACCCCTGCTTCGTAGGAGATCCATGTGAGGTAGATATTGACGGTGATTCACGAGTTTTAAATGTTCGAGTGGATATTGGAGCTGATGAATTTGATAGGCTGGAGGATCCCCTGGCGCATTGGCAATTTGATGAAACCAGCGGCACCACTGCATACGACACAACGGGTACCTATAATGGTACCCTGCAAGGCGATCCCTGTTGGATTGACGGGTATTTAGATGGTGCCTTGAATTTTGATGGGACGGATGATTACGTTTCATTTGCCGGCACTTTGGGGGTCGGTAGTGATTCGTTCACGGCCTGCGCCTGGATCAAAGCGGGACAAGCGCGAAGTCAACATCGAGGCATTTTTCGATTTGCCTCCGGCAGCGGTACGGAAGTTAATATATATCTGGCTCAGTCGTCGGGCAAGTTGAGGATATATGATTATACCACTTATAAAGATTCTACTATCGCCCTAGATGATGGTTCCTGGCACCATATTGCAGTTGTCAGGGACGGCGAAGATGATTTAAAGGTCTATATAGATGGTCAACTCAATGTTGAAGATGAGGATTATTTTTCTGGGACTACGTTAAAGAACTTAACCTCTGTTGGATACCGAGATGGCTATCGATATTTCGATGGGTATATCGATGATCCAAGAATATATGGTTTTGCACTTAATGCCGACGAAGTAGAATGTTTATATAATATAGAATGATATTGATTCTCAAGTGAATATATATGGGCTGTTGACTGGATTCCGACAGCCCTTTTTTTTAATTTGACACGTAGAATTTTACCGGAATTAAAGGTCTCCGGTAATTTTTTCAATCGATCCCGGTTTCCGGGACTTTAGTGACATTTGTAAAAAGGCCGATATAATTATCTCCACAGGTGAGAATTATTGTAACATACAGCCCCTTACCCCGACTTTACCATATAGGATATAATAAAGCGAAAATTGACTCCGGCCTTGGAAATGCTTACCCAATTGGATTATGGAATGTCGGCTTTGTGACGGCAGCCTGTTTCCTATGCTCGCCAGCCGCGACAAAATTGTTACAAAATTATTTTATGGAGGTATCCGAAAAAAGTCATAAAATCGCCCCCAAACAATATCCACGCCCCCAATTTAACCGGATAAATAACTCTTGACGCTGGCGTCTTTGTTGAAAAAATGGGGATAAAATCATACGTTTATGCGAAGAATTGCTAAGAAATGTGTAAGTTTTGATAAGAAAACAGAAGAAATCAGACGTTTTGAGTAGTAATATTATATAAAAATACCTCAAAATATCGTGACTTGGGGTAATAAAATCGCCGATAAAACCTCTATAATTACTTTGTAAAGGAGAACTTATGAAAAACACGCGAAAATCTGTAATGCTCTTCCTGTTACTACTTTCAACCCTTACCGCCACCCCCCAAATCGCCTCCGCCGCCCAAGTCCCACCCGTCCTGGCCGAAATGCCCTCTGATGCTATGGTGGTGGTTGCGTGTCGGTCTTTGAGTGCGCTAAGTACCAAGGTGGATTTATTTGCCCACCAGATGGGTTTTATGACTGCCGAGCAGAGCTTGAATATGGAACAGCTAATCGGCGCCGAAACCGGTCTAATGAATCAGATTGATGGAGCGGGCAGTTTAGGGTTGTGTGTTATTAATCTGTTGAATGCGGAAAAAACAGTCATAGCCTATCTTCCCGCCCGCGATGGCAAAGCAGCCATCGAGGCAACCGGGGCATCGGCTGTCAATGGGACTACTAATATATATAAGCATCCCAACGGCCCTTATATGACCTCGTCAGGCAAATATCTCTTAATGGCGGGAAATGCCGAGGTTTTATCTTCGCTGGGAACTTTGGCCAAAGGTGTTAAGCTGGCCGGTAAGGACAAAGAGATATTTGAAAATTCCGATGTAGCCGGCATAGTCAACTTCAGCGCGGTTATGCCTTTAGCCCAGCAGATGATCGTAGGAGCCTTGGCGTCCAAGCAAGAGATCCAACAACATCCCTCGCTGGTGCAAATCATCTCTATGGCGGCTGAACGGCTGTCGGAACTGCAGCGAGTTACGTTTGGGGGGCTGCTTGGGCAAAAGGGGATTCAATTTAAAGTTGATCTGACGGCCCAACCGGGCAGCAAGCTGGCAAAGTTCTTGAGTAATCATCCCATGATTGATACCTCCACTTTACAAGCCTTGCCGGGGAAAAATGTTATTCTTTCGGAGATTGTCAGCTTCAGTGGTGACCAGATGCAGAGTCTCTGTAACGTGATCCTCGATGCCGTTGCAGCAGATACCACACTTACCGGAAAAGTTAACCCCGCGGACATCCAGGAGCTAAAAGCCCTTTTACCTGATATGACGACTGCCAAGGGCTGTATGGCAATGTACACACCAGTCGCTAAACAGGCAGGGGCTGGAGCCGCTAATAAAACAAGCGGTATGCAGATAGTGTATGTGGGCAAGTTTGACAATATAGACAAAGTCCTGAGTTCCTATGACAAGTTTTGTAAGCTGGTAACCAAGATCAGCGCCCAGGCGGGCTTTCCTATTAAAATGAGCTATAAGAGAGGTGTCAGCACTATTGAAGGCGTCAAAATTGACGAGTTTAGCTTTGACCTCTCAGAAACACCCATGCCTGATGAAATAAAGATGGGGTTGTCCATGGTCTATGGGGGCAAACCAGGCCTGACCTATCAGCTTGCTCCCATGGGTAATAATATGCTGGCGATGGGAATAGGTGAAGGTTGTATCAACCAGGCGATTAATGTGCTGAAAAGTTCAACCACCCCGCTTTCACAAGATCCATCCCTCTCGGCCACCGCCGGGAATCTACCATCTCAGGCCAACCTCTACTTTTTTGTTGATGCAGGCAATTATATCCAATGGATCTGCAGTTTGATGCAGAGTCAGATGCAGGCCATGATGCAGATGCAAGCTCAACAAGGTCAGCCGCAAATGAACCCGATGATGGGTATGATGAGCATGATGGGACCAATGTTCAGCAATGTTAAAGGAACCGTGGGGGTCAGCGCCACTCTGGCCGATGGCAGAGCCTCGACGGACGTGTTTATCCCCAATGAGCTTATTAAAAGTGTGGCTGATATAATTAAAATGTTGCAGGGGATGATGGGGCCCCAGGGACAAGGGGGACAGCCGGGCCAAGCGCCCTCATCCACTTTTTAATTAATTGTACAATTAAAATTTTACCCAAAATCGAAAAAGCCTCTACTTTTCAGCAGAGGCTTTTTCTATAGCTCTTATAAACTTGTAGTGCAAAACAAGGTTGCCTGGTTGGCAATTTGATAGTATTAAACTATTAACAAATTGATTAACCCGGCATTTTTCTTTGAAATGCAGACAGAAAGAACTCGTGGATAATCCAGATCTACAAGAGAAGATCAAGACGGTTTTATATTTAAGCCGTTCTTACATGCCTTCAACCAACGCGGCCGGCATACGCGCCGGGCGCTGCGTGGAGGGATTTATAAAGCACGGATACCGCGTTTGTGTGGTTAGCGGCTCAGTAAAGGCCGGCTGGGAAAGACCGGCAGACGAGCTGGAAATATGCCGAGTCGGTCCGGACGGACAACTGCCTAAGCAAGTAAAAGATGATCGAACCGCATCAGGGTGGCCCTGGTGGAAACCAATGCCAGGCCCCGATCCCGATCGCAATTGTACGGGGGCATTGTTCAGGGCGGCGCAGGTAATGATAAGGCAAAAGGAACCTGATTTGATTTATGTGATGGGGCCGCCATTTTCTCTGCTGCTGGTGGCCCGGCAGTTGGCACTAAAATATCAGTTACCTTTTATTGTTGAGCTGGACGATGCCTGGTACACGGGCATGCCCTGGCCGTATCGCAATTTTCTGCAGCGAAATCTGGCGCAAAAATGGGAACAATGGTGCTTGAGTGAAGCGGCCGGTATTGTAACCGTTACCCAGACTCATCAAAAGATTCTGACAGAAAGATATCTTGACGAAATAGCCGCCAAAATCACTACCATCCCTCACAGCTTCGACCGCAGAGAAGCAAAATCAGCTAACACTACTGAACCGGACAAGTCAAAAACACAAAATACCCCTTCAAAAGCGCTAACAAACTATAACAAAAAGTTCACCCTTGCTTATGTCGGCCAGGTACACGGAGTCGATGTTACAAGTTCGTCCCCCCCAAAAAAGATATTACAAGCATTAAATCAGGGGGTGAGGCGTATATTGCTGGGGGCCAATTTCTGTGAGAATCTGCGGCTGGATTGGATGTCGCCATATCATCTGCTGGCGGCGGCGGCTCAGGCGGCCCGGCAAGATGATGAATTTTCTCAGGAGGTGCAAATAAATTTTGTGGGAACAAAATATCCTCAAATCGATAACTGGGCGCGAGAAATGAACCTGGGACAGATGGTATATCAGCAGGGCCCGAGGCCGCCGGAGCAGGCAGAGCAATTTGTCGAGCAGGCGGATTTGCTGGTAGTGAATCTTTATGGTATTGTCGGGATGGATTATCACTGGTGCGTACCGACAAAGACTTATACCTATCTGGGCGCGGGCAAAGCGATTTTAGCTTTATTACCTGCCGGCGAAGCTGCTGATATTATCCGAAGGGCCGGAACCGGATTTTTCGCGCCGCCCGCTGAGGTAAATTCAATCAGTGAACTTTTATTAAAGCTCTTTCATCAGCACAAAAATGGCAGGATACCCGTCAACCCGGATTGGGAATATATAAATCAATTCGATCTGGAACATCAACAACAGCACTTTGCCCAAGTGGTTCATACTGTACTGAAACAAAACAAAAAGATTTAACTAAAGGGAACGTTATGCAGACAAAGGTTGCAACCAAACCCTAAGCACTAAATCCGATCCTCCTTCGCTCGCAACGCGAGCTACGGCGGACAAGAATCCTAAACAAATTCAAATTTTAAAAATCCCAATTTGCAAAACGGGAAACGTAATATAATTCGCAAGCCGAGGTATAAGCGGAGGAGTTAGTTCATAAGCTGTGATCAATGGTGAGTAGGTAGGCAATATAAAAGGCCGCTGGTCCCAGACCAGCAGCCTTTGGATTTAAATAGTATGTTTATTTTACAGGGTTCGGCGTCTGCGCAGCCAACCGACCAGAGCACAGCCGATGCCGCCGAGAACCACAGCGCCGGGGGCGGGGACAGCACAAGCCTCGGGAGTCCATATAACCGCACGTGCCTTTCCATCCATATCCTTAGCGTAGCCTATAATATTTCCAAACGGATCAATTCCATAAGCAGTCGAAGATTCGTATCCATCGGGTAGTAACGTATGTAAGTCCAGATATGTATCGGCTGAACCAAACCACAGCATAGCGTGTGCATCGTTCATAGAAGTAGCCAGATATCCATTACCTACCTGCATACCGTTTGCCACATCGTAGGCACCAGTGCTGATAAATCCGGTGGGATTCAGGTCCACAAAACTACCGGCCGAGCCTGACCATAACATAGCGTGATATTTTGAATCCGTTGAGTTCCTGCCTGTACCTACCTGTTGGTCGCCGGAGGTGCCGTAGCACCGCGAAAAATCGTAGTCGGCAGGGTGGAGGTCCACAGCACTGGCGGCCGTGCCCTGCCAGAGCAAGGCGTGATATTGATAATCTGCGGCACTTTGTCCAAAGCCTACTTGTTGGCTTCCGGAGATACCGCGGGCGGCTGAGCTATAAAAACCGGTAGGATTAAGGTCAACATAACTGGCTGCTGAACCGGACCAGATCAGGGCGTGACCGTTACCTTCGCCAACTTGCTGGCTGCCGGAAGTGGCATAGGCCTGCGAACTATGGAACCCCGCGGGATGTAGGTCCACATAGCTTGCCGCTGAGCCCGACCATGCCAGGGCGTGTACTTGTTGGATGCCTGTAGGAGTACCATAGCCTACTTGTTGACCACCAGAGGTCCCCATGGCATAGGAATAGCTGAACCCGGCAGGATTAAGGTCCACCACACTGGCGGCTGAACCGGACCAGGCTAAGGCATGGACTTCGTTGGTGGAGGTTTCAGTGCCAGCACCTACCTGCTGGGTGCCGTCAATATTGCGACCATAGGACTGAGTATAGCCGTCGGGGTGCAGGATGACTGCCTGATAGGTAGTGGCAGCCGGGGCGGCCGCGGTTATCAATAGACATACCAATACCGAAGTGATTGCGAGTTTTCTCATCAAATGTCCTCCATTAATTGAAAAAGTGACTCCTATTAGTGAAAAATTAACATTTCTTTGTAATCTCAGATCATTTTCAGACAGGGTATCTCATCTCTCCTGCGATCCTTGCAATATCTATTGTGCCGGTCTTTCGACAGCAAAATAGAAAAACTCAAGCTACCTTAGAAGTTAAGTGGTGTCAATCAAATTTCATGATTAAATAAGCAGAATGTGTCTTATGTGTGTATTTTTTTAAGCAAAGATTGGGAATCGTCGTCTTTTCTGGTTGCCTGTTTTTCCTGGTCTTCCTGTTTTGACATTTGCTCAGCTGCCCATGTGCAGGCTGTGCCATAAGGCCAGCCAGAAGGGCAGGGTGATGACGCAGAGGAAATAATTGACCAACATGAGGCTGCTGATTTTCTGTTCGTCGCCGCCATAGTTTCTTACCAAAAGGATCAGTCCGGTGGCGGGGGGAGCGGCGGCCTGTAAGACAAGAAAATCAGCCATCAATGGAAAGGAGTTGCCCCAGTCCAGGGCATGTAATATCCAGATCGTGATCAGGGGTAAGATGATCAACTTAACGGCGGTGGTTCGCAAGGCGTCAAAAAGATATGGCCTTAACCGAAAGGCAATGCTGCCCAGTATGGCGCCCAGGACAAACGTGGCCAGGGGGACTGTGGCCTGACCTAATAGGTCGATTGATTTGAAGAATGCGTGAGTGATTAAATATCGACCTTGTTCGTTGGGGTTGGTAAAAACATGACTCAGCCCGGTAAAGACCGTAACCAATCCCACCACATTGGCGACAAAGGGCGGAGTGATGAGTCCTTTTATGCTTAATTTTTCCCCAGTGCCCATGGTGCACAGATATCTTCCCACACTCCACAGAATAGGGCTGATACCCAGTATGAATAGAAAGCAATACAGGGCGAATTTTTCGAATTGATCGGCGTAAACCACCGCCCCGATGGGCAGGATGAAATAGCCGGCGTTTTGGATACCGGTCAGAGCGAGCATATTGTTCTTGGCGGGCAGTTCCCGGAAAAATAGCAGGGCGCCCAAAATCAAACCCAGGCCGGTTAACAGTACCGCCGATAGGGGGAGCACCCACCATATTTTTAATGAGCCTGGTTCAAAGTTGGCTACGATGTTGGAAAAGATCAGGCAGGGTAAGAATACATTCACCGTGACGGCGGTTAGAGATTTGATGTGTGACTGGGTGATAATTTTTTTGCGCACCAGCAAACCGGCAACAATGATGATCATGAATACCCGCAAAAGGGCCAAAAAGGTTTCAGTAAATGCGGAGGTAAAAATGTCCATTTGTAAAAGTATTGTCTTTCTTTTGATCAGGTTCTTTTAAACTGCTTTTCAAGTTCTGCCAGACTCAGACTAATAGTAGTGGGACGGCCGTGGGGGCAGGTGCCGGGTTGCTCGATAAGATGCCTTTGAGTCAGCAGGGCTCTGATTTCACTTTCGCTAAGGGGATCGCCGGCCTTGACGGCGGCTTTGCAGGCCATCATATCCAAGACATGATGGATTAGTTCCGGACGCGTGGTCTGGCCGGCCTGTTCGATAAGCATATCCAGCAAGTCACCGACAAACTCAGCCGGTGAGGCCTTCTCTAAAAGGACCGGAAAACTCTGGATAGCGATACTGCTCGGTCCGAATTGTTCCATCTCAATACCCAACTCCAGAAGCAGTTCACTATGATTTTCCATAGCGGCTATCTGGGCGGCGGTTACGTCAATCACCTCGGGTATAAGACGGCGCTGCCGAGCCAGGCGACCCTGATTAAACTGCCGGGAGAGTTTTTCATATAGAATTCTTTCATGCAGCGCATGTTGATCGATGATGATTAAGCCGTCCTCGTTTTGAGTGACCAGATAAGCATTGTGAATTTGTAACACGGTGTTTAAATCAGTTGTATTTTGCGGCTCGAAAGGCGCAATAGAATCGTTCGTTGTCGCAGTTGTTCCGGCCGCCGCTGAAGTATCGGCAGGAGGCATAAATGTTGGTGCTGAAGTATCAACCGGCGGTGATTGCTCGGCTAAAGGTAACGTCGCCTGCCCTTGACTATTATAGCTAGGGGCCGTGGGTGAAGCTTTGGTCGCTGCCGCGGGTGGCTGAGCAGGAGGGGGAATGGATTTGAAGAAGTCCGCCATGGCTTGGCGTACACGCTGTTGATGTTCCTGGGTACTTTCGCTGGTTGTAGCGGCAGAGGAGGGCTGGTTGTGGGGTTGAGCGAATTTGTCGGTCTGCATAGAAACGGTAAGGTCGGTACTGAGCAGACGGTCGCGCAGGGCGGCCAGGACCTGGGAATGCACCAGGTTGGAATTGGCAAAACGTACTTCAGTCTTGGCCGGATGCACGTTGACATCAACAGTATCCGGAGGCATTTTTAAGAACAAAAAAACGACGGGCTGACGATTGATCTCAATCAGGCCGCGGTATGACTCACGGATGGCATGGCCGATGAAACGGTCGCGAATATGACGGCCGTTCAGAAAAACATACTGCCACTGGGTACCGGTACGGGACTGATGTGGGTGAGCGATCAGGCCGGAGATTTCAAGTTGGGGATCTTTTCTGTGCACGTCCATCAGGTTCTGGGCCAGTTCAGGAGTAAACAGACTGCCGATACGTTCCTGCAAAGTTTGGCCGGCGGGCAGGTCATGGATTTTACGACCGTTGTGCATCAGACTGAATTGCGCCTCGGTGTGGGCCAGGGCGATCCGGGTAAACTGTTCGGTGATATGTCCCATCTCTGTATTTGTAGTACGCAAAAATTTTCGACGGGCCGGGGTGTTAAAGAAAAGATTGCGTATGGTTATGACCGTTCCGTAAGAGGCGGCGGTCGGTGTGAGAGGTGATTGACTGCCGCCGGAGATTTCTATCCGGGCGCCCTCGATGGAATCAGCGGGGCGACTTACTATATCGAGATGGCTGACCGAGGCGATACTGGCCAGGGCCTCGCCGCGGAAACCCAGGGTAACAATCGAAAAAAGATCCTCGTCGGCAGTGATTTTACTGGTGGCATGGGAAGCGCAAGCCAGGGCGAGATCGTCGGGATTCATGCCACAACCGTTATCGCTGATGCGGATCAGTTTCTTGCCGCCGTCTTCGATCTCGACGTTGATCCGGGCGGCCCCGGCGTCCAGACTATTCTCCATGAGCTCCTTGACGACACTGGCGGGGCGTTCGACCACCTCGCCGGCGGCGATCTTATTGATGAGCTGAGTTGAAAGTACCTTAATATGAGCCATAAATATATTTTGTGGTTTGTCGGTCTAATCGATAAGTAAGAATATCTGTTATGAATTCGTTACAGTTATAAACTCGACCCATTATAAGAGGGTGTGAGTTATTGGTCAAACCTGGATATGTCAGGCTGGTTTGGTGGATAGGCCGTTGAAAAATAATAAGATATTGATAGTATGGGGGCTTAGGTATGTCCTGCGAATAGGAGATAACAATGACTAAAACGGTGAAGAAATCGATGTTTGGTGAATGGGCGGTTCTGACTCTGCTAACGGTTGCCATAATGTTGACGGTAAACCAGGCTGCTCCGGCAGCGGATGATGCGATTGACACAAGGGATCGCTCACCCAACTACACGATAGCGGTTTACTATTGGCCCAACTTTCATCTGGATCCCTATCACCAGTCGAAAAAATGGAAGGGATGGACCGAATGGGTTATTGTAAAGAATGGCAAGCCTCTGTTCGAAGGTCATTATCAACCCAAGGTGCCGATATGGGGATACCGCGATGAATCAGACCCCAAAGAGATGGCCCGATCGATAGACGCCATGGCCGATGTCGGAATCGATGCACTGATTTTTGACTGGTACCGGTATGATGAAAAGTTGAACAATGGTGAAATGATCGAGGGTGCGTTAAGAGACGGATTTCTAAAGGCACCTAATCGCCGGCGTATGAAATTTGCTCTGATGTGGGCCAATCACACCTATATCAATTGTCATCCCTTTGAACCGGGAACCAGTTTTCATAACGCAGCGGTGTGGCACAAAGGAGAAGTTCCCCGGGCGGCCTTTGATCGGCACACTCAGGATGCTATAGACAGCTATTTTAAACAACCCAATTACTGGCTGATCGACGGCAAACCCTACTTTTCCATATATCAATTAAAAACCCTGATTAAAGGTCTGGGCAGTGCCGGTGAAACACGCGCCGCCCTTGATAATTTTCGTCAGCGGACCCGGGCCGCTGGATTTAAAGATCTGCATCTCAATCTGGTGGACTGGTCATTCGATCAGTCGCTGGCAATGGTCAAAGGTGAACTGATGCCGGGCGATCCGTCCCGAAAAATCGAAACCCAAAAAGACCTGATGGAGGCTCTGGGGGCGGACAGTTCGACCTGGTACACCTGGGTGCACCATATTCCCCCGATTGCGGGTCAAAATTCTCAACCCCAGGATGCTAAAATAGCCGGGCCGCTGGCAACGTCGCAACTTATGGAAAATGCCGTAAAAGCAGGTCTGAAGGTGCGGGATTATACCGATTGGGGCAATGCCGCCCTGAAAAGAGAGGCTGAAAGGAGAAAGACAATCGGTATTCCGTTGTTTCCGCACGTTGCCCGAGGCTGGGATGGCTCCCCGCGTAACTATCCGAAGGGGATGGTGATAGGTAATACGCCCGAGCGGTTTCAATACTTCCTCAAGAAAACCAAAGAACTGGTCGATCAATGGCCTGACGCCAAGGGTATCGTCACCATCAACTCCTGGAACGAGTGGGTTGAAGGCAGCTATCTGGAACCGGATGACAAGACCGGGATGCAGCCGCTGGAGGCTATCTACGAAGTGTTCGGTTCTAAATGATTGTGTTTGCCGAAATGGACCCAGAAAGAATATATGAAAAAGTGTCTTAGCACAGCCAATTTGATGTCCGCAGGACAGGTGGATAAGGCTCTGGAGCAAGTGAAACAGTTGGGCTTTGCGCAGGTTGAACTATCTTTAAGTGAATTTACGGCAAGTCAAACGGAACAATTAAATGATCTGGCCGACAGGGTAGAACAGGCTGGGATTGGAATCTCATCGATCGGGAATACTGAGTTTGATCTTTTCAGTTTGTGCAGTTTGGATGAAAGTATGCGCGAAAGGGCGCTTACAAGCTATGAGCAAATGATACCTTGGGCCGGGCAGCGTGAAAAGTTTGGTGACCAGGAGAAACCACTGGTGATTATCCGTGCTAAGTCCAATCAATCAGATTCTAATAACAATAAAGAAACCGGTCGCGGGGTAGTGACTTCATATGAACGAAGTTTTAATCTGCTCTTTGAGGCGTTGGAGAGGCTTACACAAGTTGCCCTGAAAGAAAGAGTATGTCTGGCTTTTGAAAATCCGGGCGCGGGGCTGCTTTTATCACCGCTGGAGGTTCGGGAGCTTATCGACCAACTCAACAGCCCTTACGTGGGGATATGTTTTAATCCGCACAATGCCCAGATTTTAGGTGATCCGCTGGATTGGCTCAAGATTCTGGGCCGACGGGTGCTGGCGGTACGGACCGAAACGGGATCAATTAATCCTGAGATTGTCGCAGAGTTAGAGAGAATTAATTTTCAAGGGATTCTGATTTGTGAAAAGACTTAAAGTCTAAGGCTTAAGACTCAACGTCAAATTTCATTGTTTTACGAAATATCCAAGTTCACCATACCATATTAGAATTTTCCCTGTAATGGTTTTATTGATTGTCAAGCTTGTATTATAATGATGAGATTCAGGGTAATCATTAAAGGTGATATGATCATCACTTAGTTCCCAGGTATTTGTATAAATTGTTTTATTGGGGGAGCGATATTCTATTACGTAGGTTCCATCAGGATCCAGAGTAAGTTGCTTTATAGAATCCTCTTTGTCGATTGGAGCATATGTACCAACCAGAATATCAATGTCAATATGATTATGCCAGTATAGAAAGATGTTAATCGATAATAATTCAGAAATAATTATTATGCCAATTATCATCAATCGTTTATTGCGTTTTTTAGAATTTATAGTCATAAAAAACTTCGAGTTATTCCCAGAAGGACAAACTTATGATAGTAAGTAACGGTATGCTCCCTAAAATGAACCCAATCATTGCGTAGATGGTAAGTCGATTATTCGTGAATAATTCAATAAGAGATGTAATTATGGAAATAGTACAAAAAATAAAAACGATCAAAATTGAATATAAAACAATTAAGGTTCCTGGGAACTCAGAACCTGCTCCATAATCAATTCCAATATATATCATTAGAAAAATAAAAAAGCCAATGATTGAAAAAATCAAAGAGACTAATCCTTTTAATGATTGCTGGTGATGATATTCGTGTGGTTTCCCATTCATGATATAAATTCCACTTGTTTTGCGCAGACTGTCACGTTAGGTCACCCTTGCTCTTATTATGCGAGATACTTACCATCCTTGCTCGGCGGCCCAGGGGCCGACGGGGCCTTTAGGTTTTTGGGCGGCTTCGCGGGCCTTAAGAATGCCGGCGGCGATGGAAAGATCGGTGGCTGAGGTGATCTTGATATTACCGCTGTCGCTGGGGACGATAGTTACCGGGACTCCCTGAGCCTCGACGAGTTGGGCATCGTCGGTTATGTCCTCGTCCAATTCGCTAAGGTTCTGGTAAGCCTTACGCAGGATATCAGGTTTGAAAACCTGAGGGGTTTGTGCCTCCCAGAACTGACGGCGGTCAACAGTTTTGGTGATTATATTGTTCTCGTCGGCCTGTTTAACGGTGCCGACGATTTGATGGGCCAACAGGGCGGCGCCGCTTTTGGCGGCGGCAGCGAAAACCGCATCGATCTGTTCGGTGGTAACGCAGGGACGGACCGCGTCATGCACGGCGATCAGGTCGATTTCGCAGTCGTCCACTTCGGCGAGCATCTTATTGACCGTCTCATGTCGCACTTGGCCGCCGATGATATGTTTGACGCCATAAAAGCCCAGGTTCGCGGCCCATTTGACCTGGAAGAGTTCTTCATCCTCGGAGGGGATGGCGATAAGGACCTGTTTGACGTCTTCGCGGTCGGCGAAGATTTCGATCGAACGGAGAAAGACTGCCCGGCCGTTCAGATCGGTAAACTGTTTTTTCCTCTGACCTTTAAACCGTGAGCTTCCGCCGGCGGCCGGAAGTAATACCGCTACATTCAAGGACATGGTAATAACCTTACTCTAAAACAATATTTTCAACTCTTTGACCCTTTGATTTTACCGCAGAGGTCAAGACTGTCAAGTTGACTTTAAACCTGAGCTTGACGGAACAGAGCCGAGCGGTTAAGCTGTTTTGCAGGTTTTTGGAAAGGCATAGAGGCAGATATGATAGATAAAGAATTGCTGGATATGATGGTTTGCCCCCTTACCCACGATAAGTTGCGGCTGGAAGGGGACAAGCTGGTCAATGTCAAATGGGGGCTGAAGTATCCGATTCGCGACGGGATTCCCATTATGTTAATCGAACAGGCGGAATTACCGGATGGGATCGAGAGCCTGGAAGAATTAAAAGCGAAAATTGCAGCTCGGGATGAGTAGCAAAGTCAGAGCCTAACTTGTTTGCCCCAAACAAAAAAAGTAATACTTCTGATAAGAATGAAGATTGCCCGGGGTTTATAGATGATTACCAGGTGTCATAGGTCTTGCCGTTAATACCGGTTTCATCGGCGTTGGCTATGATCCGTCCGGTTGTATAGCTATAGACCCAGCCATCTGTCTGGGCGGGATTTGAGGTTAGCAGGGTGTTCAAATTATTGATTGCTACTGTATTGGTCCCGGCGTTGTCGCCTACGGGCATTGGGGGTAATTTGCCGTGAATATAAGGGCCATAAGGAAAGGCCGAGCTCTGGTCGGCAGAGCATTTACCTTGGGCGTCGCTGTACATGGTCAATTGATTGACCAAAGCTTCGTAAGAGCCCGCAGGATTGCCCAGACCATCGGCGGTAGCAGCGGGAAATTTCATGTTGTGTTCGCCGTAATACCAGTCGATGGCGTTGCGCAGAGTGGTCAGGTTGGCCCGCAGAGAAGCCTCATGAGCGTTTCTGCTACTGAAACTGAGCCGCGGAATCGCAATGGCGGCAATGATACCCAGAATGACCATTACAATGACCAGCTCGATTAGGGTGAAGCCTTTTCTCGCTCCCTTAATTCTCATGATTGCATTTCCTTTCCTTCAAAATCTTTACTATTGCCGGGTATCTATATATACCTGCGTATATTGCTTATCGACTTTATGAGTGGGTGAATTTTCTACCTGCGGATTTTTGGGCCCGAAATATTCTTTGCCATTTCCCTACAATCATTGCAGAAGGTATAGACGCCAGGGCGGTCAGGTTTTAAGAATGCTAATTATCGGTGCTTGTCAAAAATGCATCAGTTGACAACTACCTGCTGGGGCCTACCGGATCGCTTATATCTGTATATAGTGCGAAGTGCAGATTAAGCTTCCTATTTAAATATCCGATAAATGCATTGTAGTGTTTGAGCGAGCCTGGTTTATGTTTTATCGGAACTGTGAAATAGCAATATGAAAATACTTCTAGCGGATGATGATTCAAAAATTCACCTCATCGTGCAGCTTTGGTTGCGGCGGAACGGTCATGACGTGGTCAGCGTCTATAACGGCAGGGACGCCCTTACCAAGTTACGTGAAGGTGACTTTGACGGTTTGATAACCGATGTAAATATGCCTTTATTAAAAGGTGTGGATCTGGTTAAACAAACCCTGCTCTTGCCTCTGGTCCCGAGAATGATCATAGTCCTGACTTCGCGTTGTGATCTGGCTCAGCTAAAACAGGACCTGGATGATCCTCGGGTACATATTTTTAACAAACCATTTAGTCCATCGGCGTTGGCGGAACTGATCGAAAGCCTAAGCCGGAAAGCCCGCTCAGATAATGAATACGACAAAGCAAGATCTTTTACACATCCTGCTTGATTTGATTAAGTCCCAGGACAGCTTTGCGCCCGATCCCCCGGCTGTGACACGCAGTCCGGAAGCTTCCAGGGGGTACTTACCTGTTTCTGGGACTGAGGCGGTCAATAATACTAAAGAATCTTACGATTTTTCTTCTCTGCCCGAATCTGTAACGGAAAAATTTGACGAGGTCGTTGAGGTCTTTGAACAGCTTCAGTGCGAAAAGGAGAACCTGGCTGAGGAATTGTTGAACTGTTATCATCACTTAAACGTCGCTTTTTCGGCGACGGTGGCGGTGGCTCAGAATAGAAATATCCAGCTGTCCCTGCAGAAGCTCATCGACGAAATAGCCCATGCTGTGGACAGCCCCTACAGTTATTATTTAGGTCCGCTGGCCAAAGATTTTCATCTTAGCGAAGATGAAAAGCTGCCCGAGGTCGAAGGGAAACTCTCGGTCCGGAATCCCGACGATCTTTACCGGACCCGAGAATTTTTTTACAGACATATGGTTGAGCTGCGACGTCTGGCAAACGAGGTGGATGATATTCAGGTCGTTATGGCCGGCTATGATAGTATGGACGACCTGGATTATGAAGGCAGAGGAAATGTTATTATCCTGCAGCTTAAGGCGCATCAGGAGCAAATCAGCAGCAAAGATACGAACGGGCACCCCTGGGAACTGGAAAATCTGGGTACCCTGATTTTTGTTCGAGAACCCCGGCAGCAGCCCTTTATAGCGGTAGAGATGAACCTGGTCCAAACCCTGGCCCGAATGGGTTCAGCCGTATTGGGTAATATCATCTATGCCCACCGAATCAATCAGTTTTATCTGCAGACCATAGCATCACTGGTGCGGGCTATGGAAGCCAAGGACGAATATACTAGTGGTCACTCTACCCGCGTGGCAGAGATGGCCTGTCAGCTGGGAGATTTCATCGGACTCGATAAAAAACAGATCGAACAACTCCACTGGACCGGGCTGCTCCATGATATTGGTAAAATAGGCATCAGAGACGAAGTGCTCCGTAAGCCGGGCAAATTGACCCAAAAAGAATTAGCGCACATCAAAACCCATCCGGTTATTAGTTATAAAGTGCTTGAGCCTCTGGAAGCCCTGCAGGATATCCTGGCCGGGGTCCGCCATCACCATGAGCATTTTAATGGAAAAGGCTATCCCGATGGTCTGGCCGGCGAAGACATTCCTCTCCATGCCCGGATATTGCAAATAGCTGATATATGGGATGCCCTTACCTCAACCCGCTCCTACCGGGATGCCCTGACGGCCCAGCAGGCCATGCAGGTCATGAGAAACGAAGCCGGCACTACTATGGACCCCCGCCTGGTTGCCAGTTTTCTCGAAATGCTCCAGAATAGAAAACTTCTGAGCTAACTTGTCCGGTTCGAACCACGCAGGGGGTACCAGCGGAGACGCCTTTTGTGTTGTAAATGATTTAATAGTAAGTAGATATGAAACAATCCGCTGGTAATAAATGCTTCCGATCTGTTGATTGAGAAATATTGCCACCTTTTGGTCTGCCAATTTCATAAATATTTGGTTAATGCAAATCACAGATCAAAAACAGGTCTATAATCCTAAGTATGAACTAACAAAGTGTTCTGCGAGAACATTTTTTGTGCAAATGACACGAAAAAAGTAGCATAAATGTTATTCCGTTTAACTAAAGCGGAAAGGTTAATCAAACTGGTAGTACCAGACCGATAATATTTTAGTAAGTAACTATATAAAGAAATCGAAAGGGAACAATTGTCTAAAAATCGAGCTTCTGTTATGAAGTGACAGGGGAGTTTTTTTGTAGCGAAAAATTGGTAAAAAGTGCTAATGTAATATCAGAAAAAGAGTGATAAAATTCATGTATTAGACTCGTTGTATGTCAGCAATGAACAGAATCTGATAAAAATCAGAGGGTTTTTAAAAAGATAACTTGCTTTGAGATAGTGCCCAGGTAATAATATCGTTGAGTTAATGGAGCTTTACGCCGGTGCAAGTCCGTAAAAATTGGATTTTTCGAGGGTATTGGTTAACAAGGAGGTTATTTCGACTCGGATAGTTCTGATTTTTTTTGTAACTGGGAGGTTAAAGTATCGAAAAACGATAAAACTCTTAGATATGAATACAGGATGGTGAAGCGATGAAGGTTTTGATGCTGGGGTGGGAATTTCCGCCGTTCATTTCAGGTGGTCTTGGGACCGCCTGCTATGGGCTAACCCGAGCTATGAGTAAGCTGGGGATGGAGATTACTTTTGTTTTGCCACGGCCTGTATCGTCACAATTCGCGACGCACGTGAAAATGGCCGGTCCAAATGTGGGAGTCAAGATATCAGGCCGGGAACTGTTCAATTCCGAAGAGTTTGCCAATCTCTCCTTCCGAGCTATAGATTCCATAATGCGACCCTATCAGGGTTCGAAAGAATATGAAGAGCTAATGCAGAAATTGCGGAAAGAGGGCGGGGAAACAGCCCAAACCCTCAAGGAATTGCTCGACATAACCCAGGGAATACGAACCAACAATTATGGGGATGATCTCTATCAGGAAGTCCAGCGCTATGCCCGTTTGGCTACCATAATCGCCCGTCAGGAAGAATTTGACGTGGTACATGCCCACGACTGGATGACCTATCCGGCCGGGATTGCCATCTCCGGTATGACAGGTAAGCCTCTGGTCGTCCATATCCATTCAACCGAGTTCGACCGTAGCGGCGAGAACGTCAACCAAATGGTCTATGATATCGAAAGGCAGGGACTTCATTATGCCTCGCAGGTCATAGCAGTCAGTTACCTTACCAAAAACATCGTAGCAAACCGCTATTCGGTCAATCCGGATAAGGTGAAGGTGGTTTATAACGCCATCGAACGGGATGGTAGTTTTATGGAAGTTGACGCCAACAGGGCACGCATCCGTAAAGATGAGAAGATTGTCCTGTTTTTGGGACGCATTACCATGCAAAAAGGCCCCGAGTACTTCCTGGCAGCCGCCCGGAAGGTGCTTGAGGTTATGGATAATGTCAAGTTTGTAATGGCCGGGTCGGGGGACATGGTCCGGCCTACTATAGAAATGGCCGCGGCAATGGGGATCGGTCACAAGGTCCTGTTCACCGGATTTCTGCGTGGTGATGACGTGGACAAAGTATTTCGCATGGCTGATTTATTTGTTATGCCCTCGGTTTCTGAGCCCTTTGGCCTGGTGCCGCTGGAAGCCCTGCGGAACGATGTCCCGGTCCTGATCAGCAAGCAAAGCGGTGTGGCGGAAGTTCTTACCCACGCTCTGAAGGTGGATTTCTGGGATATTGACGAGATGGCTAACAAAATAGTCGCTGTCTTGCGCCACCCACCCCTACAGATGACTCTGAGAGAACACGGCAACTTCGAGGTACGCAAGCTCAACTGGGAAAGTTCTGCTCGACAGTGCATGGAGGTATACGATTCGGTACTGGCTGCGCCGGTGGCGTAAATTATTAATCCCGAAGAACACAAAGGTAAATACCCGATAAATTATAATAAACGTGTTTCTTTTCCTGGTCGCAGGCGTGGCGGCTGAAATTTACAGCAAAGAATAATACCGCAATTGTAAGGAATCTATGGGAAATGGCATCAGTTTGTTTTTACTTTCAAGTGCATCAACCATATCGGTTACGTCGCTATAGTATTTTTGATACGGAAAGTAACTATTTCGACGAATATAAAAACGCCCAGATCTGCCGCAAGGTTGCCCGGAAGTGTTACCTGCCCGCCAACCGGGTGATCCTGGACTTGATCCGGCAGTATGAAGGACGCTTTAGGGTTTCCTACAGTATAACTGGCGTACTCCTGGAACAGTTGCAGGCCTATGCGCCGGAAGTTTTAAGCACCTTTCATGCCCTGGCCCAAACGGGATGCGTAGAGTTTCTCTGCGAGACCTATTATCATAGTTTATCGTTTCTCTATTCCCGCCAGGAGTTTGCTCAACAGGTTCGGATGCAAAGGGAACGTATAAAGGAGCTCTTTGGGCAGGAACCGACTGTCTTCCGTAATACCGAGCTGGTATATAACAACGACCTGGCTCACTTTGTCAAAGAGTTGGGTTTTGAGGGAGTACTTTGCGAAGGAGCGGATCATATTCTGGGCTATCGCAGCCCCAACTATGTCTATCGACCGGTGGGCATCAAGGGTTTGAAGATGCTCCTGAAGAACTACCGCTTGAGCGATGACATTGCTTTTCGTTTTTCCAACCGGGATTGGGCGGAATGGCCCCTGACCGCACCGAAATTTGCCCGCTGGATATCCGATGTGAACGGCAACGGCTATGCAGTCAATCTGTTTATGGACTATGAAACCCTGGGAGAACATCAATGGGAAGATACGGGAATATTCGATTTTCTCCGGCATCTGCCCGAAGAGGTGTTCAAACATCCGGATAATGACTTCAAATTACCTTCCGAGGTGATCAGAGACTATGAACCGGTCGGTGAGGTTGATGTGCCCCACGTGGTCAGTTGGGCGGATATGGAACGGGATCTCTCGGCCTGGCTCGGCAATGCCATGCAGTCCAACGCCTTACACGCCCTCTACCAAATGGAGGAAATGGTTAAACGCACAGAGGACCCGGATATTATCAACGATTGGCGCAAGCTGCAGACCTCGGACCACTTCTATTATATGTGTACCAAGTGGTTTGCCGACGGGGATGTGCACAAGTATTTCAATCCCTATGACAGTCCCTATGATTCCTATATAAACTTTATGAACGTGCTGGATAATATGCAAACCCGCTGCCGACAGGCCTGTCAGGCGACGGTGTAAATTCAGCATTTTATAATTGAACAATTCAAGGCCGCGTCTTTCCGACACGGCCTTTTTTATTGGCAGGTGGCGTTCCCTTACGAAATCGGTTATATTTAACTGTACTGATTACGGAGTAAGTGGTTAATTGAATATCCAGGAGAAAAACAGAAATATGTCTAAATTGCAGGTCTTGTATTTTCCGGTAATTTTATTGTTAGTGACGTTACAGGCATCGATGGGGGGACAGATAACGTTAGATGAAGCAGAACCGGAAGTGGGGGATTGGGGGTATCGGCAGGCACAGGGGCAGATATCAAAGGTAAACCCACCCAGTTTTGTGTGGCGCTATCAAAAAGACATGACCTGGCAGATACAATGCGCACTGGATAAAGAATTTAAGGAAATAACATATCAGGTGGAGCAAGTGGAGTTTAATGTTCATTGTCCGCCCGAAGTTTTTTCACCCGGCAGTTATTTTTGGCGCTATCGGGGCCGGGATGCCAAGGGGCAATATACCCAATGGAGTCAGGTGCGCCAATTTAGTATAGCCAAGGACGCTGTTTCTTTTCCTATGCCGACACGCCAAGAACTTTTGAGGCGAATCCCCAAGGAACATCCGCGGCTGTTTATGCGGCCCGAGAATCTGCAAAAACTCTCGGCTCTGGCCCGAGGAGAGATGAAGAAGGAATATGAACAGTTAGTGGACCAATGTGAAGAGATTCTGGCCTCACCACCACCGACTGCTGAGCCGCCCTTATATCCTCCGAATACAGTCCGTCTTAGTGAACAATGGAAAAAAATGTGGTGGGGTAATCGGACTTATACTGTAAAAGCACTAAATAGTGCTGCTACTCTGGCGTTTACCAGGCTTTTAGGGGGGCAGGAAAAGTATGGGCAACTGGCCAAACACATTTTGCTGGAATGTGCTAAGTGGGACCCCAAAGGCAGTACGGGCTATCGTTATAATGATGAAGCGGGAATGCCTTATAACTATCACTTTGTACGGACCTATACCTTCCTGAACGATATGCTCAGCGAGGAAGAAAAAGAAATTTGCCGTCGGGTGATGAAAGTGCGTGGAGAAGAGATGTACCACCATCTTTGGCCGCGGCATTTCTGGCAGCCCTATCACAGCCATCAAAATCGGGCGTGGCACTATCTGGGTGAGATTGGCATCACTTTTTTGGGGGAAATTGAAGAGGCAGAAGATTGGCTCTGGTTTGCTACAAATGTTTTCTTTAATGTGTATCCCGTCTGGTGCGATGACGACGGCGGTTGGCACGAGGGAATGCTTTATTGGATTAGCTATTTGAATCGTTTTACCTGGTGGGCCGACGTGATGCGCGAAGCCGTTGGTATTGATGCCTATAAGAAGCCTTATTTTTCTCAGGTGGGATATTATGTAATGTATCTTATGCCGCCGGGCAAGGTGGGGGGTGGATTCGGTGATTTGACAGCCTTCTGGAAGTCGAAAAGAAACGCCTCCATCATGACTGTCTTTGCGACCCAGGCCCATAATCCTTACTGGCAGTGGTATGTAGAGCAGGTCGGCGGACCGGAACCTGTACCAGGCTACATCGGATTTATTCGAGGCGCCCTGCCTAAGGTTGAGCCCAAGTCACCAGTCGATTTGCCGACGTCAAGATTGTTTCGGGGAACCGGACAGGCTTATTTGAACAGCAACTTGCTGGATGCGACCAAGAGTGTACAGGTTGTGTTCAAGAGCAGTCCCTTTGGAACACAGTCGCACGGTTATGAAGCCAATAATTCGTTTCTTCTTTGGGCCTACGGCCAAAGACTGTTGATACGAACGGGCTATCGTGACATATATGGAAGTGAACATCACAAACAGTGGATGTGGAGCACCCGTTCGGTTAATAATATTACGGTGAATGGAGAAGGTCAGGAAAAACATACAGCCACCGTGGGAGGGGAAATTACAGATTTTAAGACCACCGATTCCGTTGATATTGTAGTGGGCGAGGCGGGCGAAGCCTATGAATATCTCGACCGCTTTACCAGGGCGATTATTTTTGTCAAACCGGAACTGGTGGTCATCTATGATCGCTTAGTGGCGAAAGAGCCGGCTAGCTATGAATATTGGCTTCATGCCCTGAAAAAAATTGAAGTTAAGGATCAACATCATATCCATCTCCGCAGTGAGGATGTGCTCTGCGATATTAATTTTCTGACTCCGACCGGATTACAGTTTGAACAGACGGATCAATATGATCCGAATCCCCGTCCGCGGATCAAGCTGCGGGAATGGCATCTGACCGGAAAAACCACCGAGAAGAAAAAAACTATAGAGTTTGTAACCCTGTATCGTCCCGGCCGTATAAAAGACAAAATACCAACCGGAGCCGAGTTAAAACAAATTACCGGCGGCTATATATTGCAGGTCGAACTAAGCGGTGGAAATATGATCGCGCTTTTACCTACGAATGATCAGGCGGTGCTCAAGGCAGAAGAACTGGCAAGTCAGGGAAAAATAAAACTGCGCCTTCAGCAGCAAGGAAAAGTGGAAGTGATCGGGCTGGAAAAGTAGCGTAATTTCATCTGATAAACTCAGCAGGGGGGGAAACACATCTTGTCTGGTAGATATAAATAATTGATATAAATTTGTAATGTTTTATAATGTCATGCGTCTTTATTATAAGACATAGGCTGACATGCACCTACAGCTATAAGGTAAATGTACCCCTTACGTATAATTCTTTTGGCCGAGCGGAGCATAATGTGTTATCAGCAAGACGGTTATGGAACATTAGTCTGGGTGATTGCCACTGGGATATGGGTTAATATAAAACGCTGCTAAGGGTAGAGGTATGAAAACATTCATTACGATTATTGTAACTTTTGTTGTCACAGCGATCCTGATTGGGGTATTTTGGGGGATGTTCAAGTCTAAAAAGAAGATGGCCCAAGACCAATCGACTGTGGTACGGATAGAAAAACCCGAGCTCGGGGAATTAGTTGAGATTGTAAACGCACCCGGCGAAATAGAACCAAAACGCAAGGTGGACATAAGTGCCAAGATATCGGCCCGGATTATAGAGATGCCTTTTAAGGAAGGTGATCGGGTTACCAAAGGAAATCCCAATGCCAAGCCCCCCATCCCTCCTTCACTGTTATTGCGTCTGGACGATAGTGATTTGCAGGCCGCGTTGAAATCCGCTCAGGCGCGGCGGGCGGCTCAGGCGGCACAATATGATGTTGCCGAACAGGAAATCATTTCCAGACAGGCCCATATTGCCGGAGTCAAGGCCTCCCTGCATGAATCACAATTACAACTTAATCGTCAAAATACTCTCTTGACCTCCAAAGACGTATCACAGTCGGCGGTGGATCAGGCCCAGAGGCAGGTGGGCGAGCTCAAAAGTCAACTCCAGATGGCAGAAAATGATCTGAAAACTGCCACTTTGCAATTGGAGGTATTAAAACATAATTTGGCCGAGGCCGACGCTAACATTACCCGCGCTCAGGACAACCTGAGCTATACCATAATAACCTCACCGATTGACGGCGTGATCACCCGTATCAACGCCGAGGAAGGGGAGATGGTGATGACCGGTACGATGAACAATCCGGGTACGGTTATCATTGTGGTCGCGGACTTATCAAAGATGCTGGTGGTGGCTCAGGTGGATGAGGCGGATATTGCCGGAGTTAGAAAAGGACAGCACGCCAAGGTTCGGATTCATGCCTGGCCGGACAGGGAATTTAACGGGGTGGTGCAGACCGTTGCCTTAAGCCACGATCTGCGCCAAAGAACAGGGGCTAAATATTTTGAGACGGAGGTTCTTTTAGATGCTGAAGGTGAACGGGTTTTCTCGGGGTTGACGGCGGACGTGGATATCCAAACCAAAAAGCATGAAAACGTCTTGAAAGTTCCCAGCCAGGCGGTACTGGGACGGCCCGTGGATGATCTGCCTCTGGAGATTCGTGAAAAATTGTCGGAAGATGATAAAAAGAAAAGTATAGCGACGGTTGTATATCGTTATGTGCAAGATGATAACGAAAAGGAAAAATATAAGGCGGTAGTAACACCAGTGCAGGTCTCGGCCAGCGACGCAACCCATACGATTATCACCTCAGGCATAACTGCTGAAGATCAGGTTGTAGTGGGACCGTACAAGGTACTTGAGAAAATCAAGCATAAACAAAAGCTCAAGGATGAAAAAGAAGTAGAAAAGGAAAAGAAAGAAAACCAGCGCAAAGCAAATGAAGCCAAAGAAAAGAAAGAGAAGTCAAAAGAGAACGAGCAGCATAAAACGACTGAGGAGGATGCCAACGCCCCGGCAGTAAAACAGGACCCTTGCAATGTAACCCAATAAGTGTGTGACCGAGTGGAATGCTAATACGACTGAAAAATATTACCAAGGTATATAAAGTAGGGGTAGAGAAAATCCATGCGCTGGACGGAATCGACCTGGAAGTTGGGGAAAACGAGTATGTGGCTATTATGGGGCCCAGCGGCTCGGGTAAGAGTACGTTAATGAATTTGCTGGGCTGTCTGGACCGGGCCACTTCAGGTATTTATGAACTGGCAGGCAAGGATACCACCAGGCTCAGAGCGGCAGCCATGGCCCATGTGCGTAATCGGCAGATCGGTTTTGTCTTTCAGTCGTTTGAATTATTGCCCCGGTTAAGCGCACTTAAAAACGTAGAGCTGCCGCTGATCTACTCTGCCAACAGCAGTTGGTGGGCGCGCAGACGAAAAGCCAAGAAGGCACTGGGACGAGTGGAACTAGGGGATCGGATGAAACATCGTCCGAGTCAACTTTCCGGAGGGGAAAAACAACGGGTGGCTATCGCCCGGGCCCTGATTTGTGATCCCAGTATTCTTTTGGCCGATGAGCCCACCGGTAATCTGGACAGTAAGACCAGTGAAGGGATTATGAACCTCTTCGATCAACTGCATCAGGAGGGTCAGACAATTATTATCGTAACCCACGAGGAACACATTGCCCGGCATGCCCATAGGATTATAAGAATGCGGGATGGGAAAATATGTTCTGATGAGGCGTCTGGAAAAGGGGGACAAAATGTTTAGATTATTATGGACGCCTTTTGCGTTCGTAAGGTTGTTGTTACAAAGTATGCGTTTGGCCCTGGGACAAATCTGGGCGAATAAAGCCCGTGCTACCCTGACGACCATCGGGATTGTGATCGGAGTGGCTTCGGTAACGGCTGTGATAGCGGCGGTGACGGGATTAAAGACCAGGGTGCTGGACCAATTTGAGTCTTTCGGTACGAATAAGATTTATATCAATCCCCGGCGGCCGGAAACCGGGCCCTTGCGAAATGCCTCGTGGCGGATTATCCGTTTTCGCCCTGAACTCTTTGATGGTTTGTTGGAACATTGCCCCTCCGTGGAATGTTTTACCAGACTTTGTAATTACCGCGACCCGGTGCGGCGGGGGGAAAAGGGTATTGAAGAAGTGCGGATTCTCGGTATAGATCCGGATTGGCATAAGATCGAGAGCCGACATGTAATTATGGGGCGACCATTTTCGGTAATTGATGAACGGCACTCTCGTCAGGTTTGCCTGGTAACGTCCACTATTCGTGACAAGTTGCATTTGGATCGTGATTGCGTAGGCCAATCTATTGTCATCGGCGATAGATCATTTCGGATTGTGGGTATGGTGGAAGAGCGGGTCGAGTCCTCCATGTTTGGTGGAGGCGGCGCTCGGGAGGAGATTTTTATTCCATTTGCCACCTGCTGGAAACTGGATGGGGACTGGATGTGGGTCATAGCGAACAGCCGCAGTCCCGAGTTATCCGAGGATGCCCAGGCGGAGCTGCGTTTTTTTCTACGCAAAAAGAGACACTTGAAACCGGCTGAGCCGGATACTTTTCTCATGGAGGCTATCGAACAGTTTGTGCAGAAGTTCCGCCAGACCTCGATGATTATGACGGCTGTAGCGGGGGGGATTGTAGGTATTTCTCTCTTGGTTGGGGGAGTGGGGATCATGAATATCATGTTAGTTTCGGTCTCGGAGCGCACGCGGGAGATCGGACTGCGCAAGGCTGTGGGGGCCCGGCCCTCGGCTATCCTGTTACAGTTTTTAGTGGAAGCGATCATGCTCTGCCTGTTCGGGGGGCTGATCGGAGTGGTTATCGGCCAGCTTTTAACTCTGGGCATTGCCAATATTCCCCACGCCGAGTTTCTCAATAAGGCCCATATCCCCCTATGGGCTGTCGGACTGGGTTTTGGTTTTTCGGCCCTGGTGGGTATATGTTTTGGCTTTTTCCCGGCCTTGAAGGCGGCTCAGCTCAATCCGATCGAAGCCCTACGCCATGAATAAGAAGATATAAAACACAAGTTAACAAACAAACCCGCCGGAACCTGGTTCCTAAAACCAGCTTAGAGTAATTTCAAACGGAGGGGGCCCTTTGTATTTTTTCTCCGATAGAGGATGGCATAATGAGTTATAACCAAAAAAATAAGGATGGGGGTTACAATAAGGCTTATATGTTTAAATGGATTGCTTTATCGGTATTGCTTGTGTTTATCTGGCTGGGGTTAGGGTGTGAAAAGATATTAAGCCGCTATGAGACGATCCAGGTACCTCCGGAACGGTTGGAAAGTATCGAGCCTATTGATTGGCAGGCCGTCAGCATAAAGGACAAGCCGGCCGATGCCAATGACACAACACCGCAAGTGCTACCTCCGGAAAAACTAAAACTTACAATTGAAGAATGCCGCTCTGCTGCTTTGGAAAACAACCTGGACATCGAAGTGCAACTGTTTGATCCCCGGATAGCTCAACAGGATGAGCGGGAGGCCAAAGGTTACTTCGAGCCCCTGGTGTTTTCAAATTTCAATTGGAATAAAGAAGATAACGTCGTATTTACCGATTTGGACGCCAACAGGCGCGAATCGATTTATAATGATTTTGGCCTGCGCATACCCTTGCTTACCGGCGGAGAAATTACCCTGGATATGCCCTTTTATCGAACCGAGACAGACAATGCCTTTTCCATTGGGGACACTTTGAGCAGGGAACAGATAAAAATTTACGGAAATACCTTATCCGCCCGGATCAATCAGCCGCTCTTGCGTTTCGGCGGTATCCGTCGCAACACTCATGCCCTGCGCATTGCCCATTATGGCACTCTTACCGCCAAGGCTCGGACCAAGCTGGAAGTTATTCTCGTTTTAGCTGCGGCAGATAGGGCTTATTGGCGCCTTTACGCGGCACGACGGGAATTAATCGTGCGTAAGCAGGAGTTTGATTTAGCCCAGGCCCAGCTTCAAAGTGCCCGAAGGAAAGTGGCTGCCGGCGAAGTAGCCGAGATTGAGATTATCCGGGCCGCCGACGCCGCCGCCCAGCGCAAGGAGGCAATCATCATCGCGGAAAATTCCGTGCGGGACCGCCAAAGAGAGTTAAAAATGATTTTGAACAAGCCGGAATTGCAAATGGAAACACCCACCGTGATTGATTTGCAGACCGAACCTAATCCGCAGCGTTATGTGCTTGATCGGGAGAAATTGCTGGATTATGCCCTGACAAATCGCATGGAGCTGCTGGAGTTGGAACTGCAAATTGCCATGGATACCAGTACAGTTGACTACGAACGGAATGGCATGCTGCCTCTTGTTAATCTGAATTACACCTACAACATAAATGGCCTGGGCGACAGCGCTGATGATGCCTATGACATGGTGCTCGACAATCGTTTCGTAAATCATCGACTGGGGTTGGCAGTAGAAATACCTCTGGGTAATAAGTCGGCTCACAGTCGTTGGCGGCGTGCCCAGTTGCAAAGACAACAAAGACTCGCAACCAAACAACAGCGCACAATCACCATCAAACAGGAAGTGCTCAATGCCGCCGACCAGATGGACGCGAATTGGCAGCGGGTCATTGCCAATCGCCAAAGCGTTTTGTTAGCCGAGAGAACCATGAAAGCGGAGCAGAGGCAGTTTGATCTGGGTCTACAAATTTCTACCGAAGTACTCGATGCCCAGACCCGCTTTGCCGACGCCCAATCGGCCCAGATACAGGCCCTGGTGGAATATCAAATCGCCCAGGTTGACTTGGCCTATGCCACCGGCAGCCTGCTCCAGGCCGCCCAGGTACATTGGCAGCCGAAAGAGATTACAGCGAACGACAACCCGCCAAAGTAAGCTGATATGTAAATCGAGATTTACTGGTATCTTATATCTGTTTGGGCTGAGAAAAATTAGATTATAAAAATGGTCGTAAGTCTTTATAGTTCGCATTGAAAAATGATGTAAGTCTTTATTTTGGTTGGGGGATTTTTTAAAATT
>Ga0272442_10000959_pt1 | contig 44767 bp, 41 predicted proteins | sample SSMForm2O_FD_200262 | JGI IMG/M metagenome (GOLD analysis project Ga0272442, IMG submission 200262) | Marine sediment archaeal communities from Little Sippewissett salt marsh, Falmouth, MA, United States - SSM-Form-2O | ecosystem: Environmental > Aquatic > Marine > Wetlands > Sediment ...
TGATAACCGAGAAGACCATCTGCAACGGGGCATAGAGAAAACCGAAAAAAATCAAACTGGCATATACAGACAAATCCTCCATCCTGAAAGCTGCGAACAGGCCTTTATTTTTTATAAACAAAGAAAGGAAAAACAGCATCAGTCCGGTAGTCAATACTGACATCGCTATCATTTTAAAAATATGTTTCTTTTTATAATGTCCCATTTCATGGGCCAGCACTGCGACCAGTTCTTTAACCGTATGCTTCTGAATCAGGGTATCAAAAAGAGCGATTCGTTTATATTTTCCCAATCCGGTAAAAAAAGCATTGGACTTGGTAGAACGGCGCGACCCGTCCATGGTAAAAATACCCTGCAGCTTGAAATTTTCTTTAGCAGCGTAATCTTCGATGGCTGTTCTTAATTCTCCCTGGGCCAGAGGCACGAATTTATTGAACAAAGGCATGATCACTACCGGAGAAATAAACATCAGAAACAGCTGAAACAGGGTTAACGCCACCCAGCACCAGGCCCAGGCCGCAGTCCCGGTCTGGAGGAAAAACCAGATAACTGCGCTGAAAGCAATACCTCCGATAAGCCCGCCCAAAATCAGGCCTTTGCCCAGATCGGAAAAAAAAGTGGCTTTGGTGGTACGGTTAAATCCGTAACGTTCTTCCAGGACAAAAGTACGGTAAAGAGCAAAGGGAAGATTCAACAGCTGGGAACCGAGCATCAAGACCGCGGCAAAAAGCAATCCCTGGCGTATCTCTCCGTAAATAAATACGGAACGGACCCATTGGTCAAGATAATTGAACCCTCCGATAAGAATAAAGGCGATCACTACAGCCAGAGAGACCCCGGCCTTAACCAGAAAAAAACAGGTGGTATCTTTAAGGTATCTCTGAGAACGGGAATACTTTTCCTGATCATAGATACCGGAAAATTCAGGGGGAAGTTCAGGTTCGGCATGAGAAATATTTAAAGCCTCGACCAGACAGTTAAGCAGGTATTCTCCGGCCAGTATCACCAGAATTATAATCAGATAAATATTCATAAAACTCCTTTTTTATTTTTATTCGCTTCAGCTATGACGTATTATATCAAAAACAAAGCTGATTGCCATCTGTCTTTAGCCCGGCAGGCTGTTATTTTTTTCTTCTGGCCCGGAAGATCATCTCTTCTCCGAATTTTTCTCTGATCCGGTCCACTGCCAGATGCAGATGTTCATTTTTTTCCTGATCATAAAAAAGATCAAGCTGCAGTCCGGAACAAGAAAAACGGGAAACTTTTATACCCAGCAGCCTGATTTTTTTCTTCTTCCGGTCAAAGCTTAAAAACAAAGACTTTACTGCCTTATAAATATCATCGACATAATTACTGGCCTGGTCCAGGCTGCAGGTACGGCTGGCAGTTACAAAATCTTCGGTGCGTATCTTCAAAGTTATATTTTTACCTTTCAGGCCTTTTTTTCTCAAACGGCCGGACAATTTCTCGGCCAGATACATCAACACAGATTCCAATTCTTCCGGTTGATCAGTATCCCTGCGGAAAGTATGTTCATTACTGATCGATCTTATCTCTTCACTCTGTTCTACCGGCCTTTCGTCTATGCCCTGAGCCAAAGCCAAAAGATGCCGGCCCGGCTGACCCAAAAGCCGAACCAGTTCCTGCTCAGATCTGGATGCTATATCCCCGATAGTATTACAGCCTTTATTCTTAAGGATAGAGGCGGTTTTAGGGCCCACGCCCCAAAGCCGGGTTAAAGACAAAGGATGCAGAAAATCAAGCAGCTTATCCGCAGCCACTTCCACAAACCCTTCCGGTTTATGCAGGTCTGAAGCGATTTTGGCCGCGGTTTTATTCGGGGCCAGGCCCAGAGAAGCAGAAAGTCCGGTCTCAGATTTGATCATTTTCTGCAGACTCAGACAGGTTTTTTCCGGTGTGGAAAAAAGATGATAAGAACCGGTTATATCCAGGAAAGCTTCATCAATGCTGAGCGGTTCCCAGAAAGGAGTAAACCTGGAAACAATGGCAAAAATACGTTCTGACTCTTTTAAATACTTGTCCATGGCCACAGGCAGGAATGCAGCCTGAGGACAAAGCCGAAACGCTCTGGATACAGGCATTGCCGAATGAATACCGTATCTGCGCGCCTCATAAGAACAGGTGGCAACCACACCGCGGCCTTTGCCGCCTTCAGGGTCTGATCCCACAATCACCGGCTTGCCCCGCAAGCCAGGATCATCCCTCTGCTCCACTGAAGCAAAAAAAGCATCCATGTCAATATGCACTATATATCGTTCCATGATCAATCTATCCTGAAAACAGACCGAGCCCTTATTTTAATTTAAAAGAATTTTACAGGTTCGTAAATTATTTTACCAGCCGGGGAAAACAATGGCCAAAAACAAGCAGGAAAAATCACAGGGAAGAAAGCCGGGAACGGACCAATTCACTCACCTTTTTCGCATCAGCCCGGCCCTGAGCGCGGGAAACGACCTCTTTCATCACCCGGCCCATATCTTTCATCGAAGATGCCTCCAGATCAGAGATCACTTTTTCCGCCAAAGCAGTCAGTTCCTCTTCTGATAAAGGCTCAGGCAAATACGCTTCGACCAGGGAAAGCTCTTTTTCTACTGCATCCAGAAGGTCCTGTCTTCCGGAAGAAAGCATGCTTTCTTTTGAATCCTGAAGACGCTTTTTTTGTTTTTTCAGCACAGCCAGGACTTCTGCGTCATCCAGATGCTGTTTACGCAGATCTATCGCCGCATTTTTCAGTTCAGCCCGGACAAAGCTCAAAAAATCGGTCCTGGCTCTGTCATGAGCCTTAAGGGCCAGCACATAATCCTTATAGATCTTTTCTTCCATAGTCATGATGTAAAAATTATAGCACTTTCTTTGTTTATGTAAAATAAATTTAACGATCCTCGATGCTGGATTCTCGATGCTCGTTTATTTTGCATTTATATTTTCCGCGTCCTCCTGCCCCGAACGCAGCTTCGGGGTCGTCCCAGCGAAGCGGTCTTCCCAGTGAGCGCAGCTCACGGTCGTCCTTCAGTTTATAATGCATATTTCTCAGTGCCGGGTATTTTACTATGAGCTATGAGCTATGAGCTATGAGCTATGAGCTATGAGCTATGAGCTATGAGCTATTTTAGCGGCGGCTGCGGTGCTTAAGTATTTCTTTTTCCCGGGCCGAAAGACTGTTCATACCATGCTGGGAAACTTTATCCAGGATCCGGTTAACTTCTTTTTCCAGATTTTCCCGCTCAGCCTGTTCCCACCTTTGCCTGTATTCCTGCCATTTTTGTCTCAGCACTGCTAAAGACAAAGAATTCAGAGTCAGGCGTATCCACTGATATTTCAAATAAAGATAACCGAACAATCCTCCGCCCAGATGAGCCATATAAGCGATCCCGCTGCCGGGATTGCTTAATGCTCCCATGAGATTAAGTCCGGCAAAGACAAACACGGCATAGCGTATTTTCATGGGAAAAACAAAAAATAAAAGCAGCACTGTATCAGGGAACATCATGGCATAAGCCACCAGAATACCGAACAAAGCTCCTGAAGCACCGATAACCGGGGTCATCGACCCCAGAGAAGTAAGCAGACTGCAGAGACCGGCTCCGATACCGGTAAAAAAATAAAAAGTAAGAAAAAACTTTCTGCCCCAGGTCTGTTCCAGAGCAGGGCCGAAAAAAAAGAGCATCAGCATATTAAACAAAAGATGAGTAAACCCCAGATGTACGAACATGTAAGTGACCAGCTGCCAGATATAAAAACGGGAGAAGACCAGTTGCGGCACCAGACCGAAAAATCTGATCCAGGGCCGGCCGAAAATATTAGTCAGCAGAAATACAGCTCCGTTGATCAAAAGCAGGTTCTTGACCACAGGGGTCAGCTGTAATCCGCCCCAGCCCGAGTAGTGATGATATCCGCGGTAATAGCTCATCTCAAAAAAATTTCTTTTTATTTTTAATCCTGAGCGTACAAGCTGAAGGCTGCCGCTCTTTTCAGAAAAAGATCAGACTTTGTTTTCTTTCTTCTTGCAGTAATCAAGGCCTTCCCCTGTCCAGCAATGCAGACAGATATTTTCCTTGGGCAGGCCGATTGCTTTTACCATATCATAAACAGTCTGAAACTTCAAAGAGGTAAGGCCTATATCTTTTTCTATCCATTTGACCATTTTTTCATACTGAGGAGTCTGAGAATTGATATAAGCAGAAATATCTTCCGGATCTTTCTTCTCAATATCGCGTATAGCCCTGCGTGCTACCAGTTCATAAACCGTCCTGGTAGACAGAGAATAACGGCAGGGGAACAAAAGCGGCGGACAGGCAATACGGGCATGAACTTCCCTGGCCCCTGAATTCCATAATTTCTTAACCGTAAAATTTTTCAGCTGAGTACCGCGTACTATGGAATCATCACAGATCACGATACGATTACCTTTGATTATCTCTTTGATCGGGACCAGTTTCATGGTAGCGATCAGATCTCTGGTCTTCTGGAGCAGGGGTGTATAACTCCTTCCGTATCCCGGAGTATATTTGACCAGAGGACGGCGGAAAGGATGGCCTGATTCCATGGCATAACCCAGAGCATGAGCTACTCCTGAATCAGGTATACCGGAAACAACATCTATATCCAGGCCTTTGTCCCTGGCTGCCAGAAACCGGCCTGACCTTTCTCTGACAATTTCCACATTTATGTCTTCATAGCTGGATGCAGGGAAACCGGTATAAATCCATAAAAAAGAACAGATCTGGCTGCAGCTTTTAGCAGGAATCACAGTTTCCATGCCCTGTTCCGTGATCTTGACTATTTCTCCCGGGCCTACATATTTTTTAACTTCAAAGCCCAGGTTAGGAAAAGCACAGGTCTCGGTAGTAACAGCCCAGGCCCCGTCTTTAGCTCCTACAGTCAAAGTATTATAGCCCAGTTTATCCCGGGCAGCATAAATACCGTCTTTATTCAGCAATAGCAGAGAACAGGACCCTTTGATCCTGACCAGAGCTTTTTCAATGCCGTCGACCAGAGAATCGCCGCAAGTGATCAATTTAGCTACCAGCTCAGTAAGATTTACCGGACCTTTACTGACTTCACTGAAAGAAATACCCTGAGAAAAAAGTTCAGCTGCCAGTTCATCCAGGTTTTCAATCAAACCATTGGTAGCAATACAAAAAGGTCCGAAACTGGAATTCAGATATATCGGCTGCTCATCAAAAGCGCTGATCACACCTATTCCTTTATTCCCTTTTAAAGTTCTGCTTTCTTCAAAAAATTTGGATTTAAACTGGCTTTGACTGATGTTATGTATCTGGCGTACGATCTCATCTCCGTATACGGCCATACCTCCGTATTCTGTACCCAGATGAGAATGATAATCTGTACCGTAAAGCAAAAGATCAATGCAATCTTCTTTAGAGACTACCCCGAAAATACCGCTCATCCTCTACCTCCGTTACAGGTGCAACCCAAGCAGAAAAATAAAATACGAAAAAACACTTTTTTAGTATAGCACCTTTGGTTACCTCTTGCCAGAATAAAAAAAAACAAAAAAAAGCTCCTGCCTTAAAGCAGGAGCTTAAACTGTTTTTCTTTAAATTACAGACTATTCCAGGCTGGATTTTGATTCTTCGATCAAAGGCAGCAAAGCCAGAACCTCTTCTTTATTAAGGCGTCCCAGCTTGGTAAACTTGAAATTACCTTCTCTGTCCTTATTTTCCCTGGTCAGCTGCAGCTTCTTCGGTCCGTTATTATAGGAATAGATACTGACTGAAAGCCGGCTATTTTCCGATTCCCAGGTTTTATAAAACACTCTTTCGTCTAAACTTGGATCGTAAGGCATATCAACCTCCTTATAGTTTAATTAAATTTTTGCAGAAAATATTCTTATTTATATATAATATAATATATATTATATAGTAAAGTCAAGAGCTTATTTTTATTTACAAAAATAAGTACTAGAGGATCAGGCAGTTAAGCTCAGGCAGGCAGAAAATACGCTGATTTATCAATCAGAAATGATTTCCAGGTCGACCTTTATAATACCTTGATTTAACGGTGATATACGGGAAAAAGCAGATCTGGTCAGATCAATGACCCTTCCCTTTTTTACCAGTTTTTTAGCAGGCCCCCTGTCATTGACCCTGACAATCACTGATCTTCCATTTTCCTGATTAGTGACTTTGACCATAGTATTAAACGGTATTCCCCACATAGCGCAGGTATAAAGGCGGTCGTCAAAATGCTCCATATTAGCAGTGGTCTTTTTAATACCAGGATCTTTATCCGAATACCAGGAAGCCAGTCCATTAATGCTTTTTCCTGTACAGGGGAAAGAAGAAGCATTCTTTTGAAAAAACAGCAGGATCGAAACCAGACTGAATAATCCCAGCAAAAATAAAGCTTTATTGATAAACAGTTTCAAACTTTTACCTCCTCTAAGTTTAAAACTATATATAACATAAGAGATTTTTCAGAAACCAGATGAATTAATTGAATTATTCTGTAAACTATTGCAGATCAATGATTTATTTCTGGCAGACTATTGTTTTAAAAAGAAATTTAAAACGTCAACAAAACAGGAAACAGGTTCAAAAACAGGATTACAATTATTAAAATTTGAGATTCGGCAACTTAAAGTTAAGACGGCAGGATAGTAAATAAGTCGCGGACAATCTTTTAATGAATAAGCTCAGGCAGTCAGACGCTCCACTACCCTGACCGCGTCCACTCCGTCCCGGGCATAAGCAGCGCCCAGAGAAGAAGCAAAATCTTCGGTTACCACAGCTCCGCCCAGCAGAAACGAGCAGCTGATCTTTTCTTTTTCTGCCAGCTCGATAACTTCTCTCATTTTAACCATAGTGGTGGTCATTAATGCGGAAAGGCCCACCACCTCAGGAGCATATTCTTTTATCGCAGAAATTATTTTTCCTGCAGATACGTCATTACCCAGATCGATCACTTTAAAGCCGTGATTCTGCAGAAGCAAAGCTACGATATTTTTGCCGATATCATGGATATCGCCTTCCACCGTAGCCAGGATCACAGTGGCTTTGCGAGCTGCGGGATCAGCCGTTTTTTTCAGTTCCGGCTCAAGAAAAAGGAAACCCTTTTTCATGGTCTCAGCACTGGCGATCAACTGTGGCAAAAAATATTCTTTTTTATCAAACAGTTCTCCGACATGACTTATAGCCGGGATCATACTCCGGTCAAGTAAAGACTTTACTTCTCTGCCCGAATCCAGAGCGTTCCGGATACAATCAATAATTTCCTCGCGGTTGCCTTCTACTATAGCGCTGAAGACACCGTCTTTTACTTTATCTTTAATTGCTTCCGACTGAGCCAAAGCTTCCGGCTTGAGAGAAGAACAGAATTTAATATATTCTCTGGCATCCCGGTCCAGACCGGTAAGCACATCCACTGCTTTCTGAATACATTTTGCTTCTCTGTCCGCAGGATTCATTATGGCCAGGCTCAGGCCTTTTTCCCTGGCCAGATCAAGAAAAGCAGCATTGACCAGTTTTCTCTGCGGCAAACCGAAAGAAACATTGGAAAGTCCTAAAATAGTGTGCAGTCCCTGATCGCGCGCGCACCATTCAATAGTAGCCAGAGTTTCCAGAGGTGCGCCGGGAGAAGAAGAAGAAGCCAGAGCAATAGCATCGACGATCAGGTCATCTCTGCTCAAACCATGCTTCAGGGCCTGATTTAATAAAATTTCTATGATCTCTTTTCTCCGGACAAAAGTTTTGGGCAATTCTTTGGCGCTGAGCGGCAAAAGTATGCACATTGCCCCGTACCGGGCAGCCAGAGAAAATAATTTCTTCATTTTATCTTTTTCAGCTGACACTGAATTGATCAAAGCTCTGCCCGGATAAAAACGCAAAGCTGATTCAATAGTCAAGACATCGGAAGAATCGATGACCAGAGGGCAGGGGCTGATCAAAGACAAAAGAGACAGGACTTCTTCCATCAGAGCAGGTTCATCCGCATCAGGCAATCCCACATTGACATCAAGCAGATCAGCTCCCTGGTCCAGCTGTTCTTTAGCCATTTTTCTGATCAGAGAAAATTTAGCGGCACGCAGCTGAGCCTGCAGTTCTTTTTTACCTGTAGGATTGATCTTTTCCCCTACAACATAAAAGCCTTTGGTCTTATCCAGGACCAGGGCCCTGCCTGCAGAAGAAAGAGCACTTAAAGAATCACAGGCTTCGGGCAAAGGACTGTATAGGCTGACCTTTTCTTTTAATTTAGATATATGTTCGGGACTGGTGCCGCAGCATCCGCCGATAAGATTTACTCCGGCCCGGGCAAAATCAGGAGCGAAAGAAGCAAATTTATCCGGGTCCATATCAAAAACAGTATTTTTATCCTCCAGCCGGGGCAGGCCGGCATTGGGCTTAGCCACCAGGGGAACACAGGCATAAGGTTTTATTTTCCGGATCAAAGACAGCATCTCCTGCGGTCCGGTAGAACAATTGCAGCCGAAAGCATCAGCACCCAGGCTCTGCAAAGTGACCAGAGCAGCCAGAGGATCTGTACCGTTTAAAGTTCTGCCGTCTTTTTCAAAAGTCATGGTTACTATGACAAATTTAGCAGTCAATTCCCTGATTGCTACCAGGGCGGCTCTGGCTTCCTGAATATCCATCATGGTCTCTACCACAAACAGATCAACGCCTCCGGCCAGAAGGCCTGAAACCTGTTCTTTAAACGCTTCCACAGCCTGACCAAAAGAAAGAGTGCCGAAAGGGCGGACAAAATGGCCGCTGGGACCGATATCTCCGGCAACCAGAGCTTTTTTGCCTGCTGCCTGGCAGGCCAGTCCGGCCAGAGTCCGATTAACAGAATTCACCTGAGAAATATCATACTGACCCAGTTTAAACCGGTTAGCCCCGAAAGTGCAGGAATAAATTATCCGGGAACCGGCAGAAACATAAGCCGAATGTACTGACTTGATCTTTTCCGGATTAGCACAGCACCAGGCTTCGGGACAGACTCCCGGAGGCATGCCCCGTTTCTGCAGTTCTGTGCCTGTAGCTCCGTCCAGGACCAGTATATCCCGGGAGATCATTTTTTTAAGCTGCTTTTTAATATTCATGGTCCACTACTTCAGTCATTGTGCTCTTTTGTTTTTTTTATGCCTGTAACCGCAGTTACTGATTTTTCCGGAACAAGCATATATCCCGGACTTATTTTTATATCCAGGCGGTTCAGATCAAGCAGATCATAGATCTTTTTCTGAGTTTTCAGTTCCAGATCGCCGTAACCTGCGGAAAATCTGCGTTTCAGACAATGCTTTCTTTCCCTGCTTAATTGACGGTTAACATAATTCATGATCCACTGCAGTCCGGCATCAACCAGCTCGCTGGCCACAGCATCATAGACTACGCCCCGGGACAGGCCTTCGTCTTCAGAAGCGCGTGATATCGCGGCTGTGACCGAACTTCCGGCAGTAACAGCCATGAGCAGTACTTCTTCGCAGTCCTCTATCATCCGGCCCAGATCATTACTGAGCAAAATTGTACCGGAAGAAAGGATTACCTGCCCGTTTCTGTTCTCCCTTATACCCAGGCGCAAAGCAGTGCCTCTGATCCGGCAGAGACTGCGTCCTTCGTCCAGGGCCTGATCGATTTCTTTCTGTCTGGCCCTGCTGCAGGAAGTTACACCTTGCACATATCCCATACGGGTATAAATTTTATCCCCGGACACAGAAACTGTAATCGGATCAAAAGTCATTATTTCCCGCATAAAGATCTAATTTCTTTTTTTACTGATCAAACAATAAACCTCAATCGCTTCGGGATCGGATATCATCCTCAGGCTGAAAGCCTGATACTGTTTAAACCCTTCCAGCAAAGGAGAGATCAGCTCCTGGAAATATAATTTAAATAACAAGGCCTTGTTTTCCGCTGCCGAAGACTCAGATAAACGCAGCTGATAATCCTGCTCCAGATTTTTCAGATTAAGAACGACCTTTTCCTGCCCGGATTTTTTTTCAGCCAGCTGAGACCTGAGCTTATTAACTTTAATTTCAGCCTCCTGATCCGGCCCTGCTCCGATCCGGTCAATTTGCTGTTCCAGAAAAGATATCTCATCTTCAAGCCCGGCCAGCTGTTCTCTGATACTGTCTATCTCATATTCCAGACTTTGCCCGTATCCCCGGGTCTGCAGAGAAGAAAGAGAAAACCAGTCCCCGGCTCTGGCTAAAACATTCTGCAGCCTGTCGGCCAGAACAGCAGGACGGAAAAAACAACTGTAATTATTTTTCTCTCTTAAACCTTTACTCACTGTCTTAAACAAAGGATCGCTCAGTAGCGGCTTATTTTTATCCAGAAAAATATCGATACACTGTTTTAAAAAAGAAGAAGAAGTAAAAATAAATAAATATTTCTGCCAGATGCAGAACCCGGGCTCAAATCCGGATAAAAAAGGAAAAGAATAATAATTCAGAGATACATCTCGATACTCTTCCCGGTTAAGACGGATGTTGTTCTTTTTCAAAAATTTCCGGATCAGGCCCTGGACTTCTGCTTTCTCTTTGATCTCGGCAAAAAAACATCCCCTGGGAAACGGTACCAGACCGGTACTTATATCCTGGATCACAAACCCGCCCCCGCCGGCAAGCGAAGCCGATATTTCCTGCAGCAAATCGTCGTTTACTAAGCCGGACAAATACCCCTGAAGGGACCGGCCTTTTTGTTCAGACATATTTTCCCCCAGCCGGGAAAGAGCGAAAAGATCTCCCCACTGATAACCGACAATCTCCGGAGGACAAAAAGAAAAACAGGGATTTTCCCGGACAGCAGCAGTCCGGCCCTGCTCAAAGGCAAAATCCTGTTGTTCTGCTTTTAAAACGATTACGGTTTTAGTCTCAAGGGGATCCCCCAAAGTCAGAACTCCGGACCAGGCTGTAACAGGGCTGTCCTGACTGAAGTCAGAAAAACCCGGCAGCAGATCAGAATCATTATTTTTATTGCCTGCGGCAGCAAAAGATCTTAACTTTTCCTGAAGAAAAAACATCCGGTCAGCCTGAACATAAAAATAAAAATCGCCCTTATCCGGCAGACGGGAAAAGGCCTGAAAAAACTGAGGAGAATCGCAAAGCCGGGATATTTTTTTTTGTCCGGCATCAATACAGGCTTTTACCGGTTCAGGCGTAAAAGCGGCACAGAACAGATTGCGGACCACAGTACAGGAAACCCTGATCCCGGACTGGAATTCGAGAGTCACTATCTTTTTCCCGGCATAAACCTGTTTTGAAACTGAGATCTTTTCCTGCGATCTTTGTGCCGACCTGATCAGCAGTTCCGCCGGATCTATCCCCGGTCTGATCCGGGAAATTATTATCGGTCCGGACCAGCTGCGGCTTTTATTTTTCAACCGGGCCGGATCAGGATAAAAAGCAATTGCCGCTTCTTTAACCAATATCTTTTTCAAAGCAGGATGAGCGGCGAAATCAGTTAACGATGCCTTTACCTGTTTATATTTTTCCAGAGTTTTCTCATCCAGACCGCTTGACCCGAGTATTTTTTCCTGGTCCAGAGCTGAGATCTTCTGCCATAACCGGCAATCTTCCAGTTCCTGCTGCAGCTCAGGCAGATCAGCCGCCCGCAGATAGATTAAAGGATCTGCCGGCAGTATTTGTTCCGCGGGGATCAAAGCAAAAAAATGCCGCAGAAAAAATATAAGAAAAAATCCGGCCAGAACAAGAAGCAAAATTTTTTTATTGATATTTATCTTCATGTCACGGTTTATTTATGCGGCTCAGACAAAAGATCAGCGGTTGCTGATATCTTCCAGCATCTGCTTGCATTTTTTCTGGATATCCAAAGCAGTTTCGCAGGTCAGCACCAGGAAAAAATTGCCTTCCAGATTATCAGCCGGTTCTTTGAATTCCACGTCGATCAAAACCAGATTTTTATTGTCTTTTGTATCGGAAGTAGCCAGAGTCATGTTCAAGACTTCCTCGATAGTACCGGAAATAAGGCTGGGCGGAGCAAGCAAAATCATTTCCTTAAACAGCATGCTTAAAGCAGAGACATAAGCCCCGGTGACCATGCTGCCCACTTCTTTGATCAAAGACATTCCCATTTCAGTAAGTACACCGGCATTTTTATCCTCTTTTTTGACTTTATAGGAAATATCATTCAATTTGAAGGCATTTCGTTCATCAAGCAGAAAAATGACTTTGCCTCTAAGGCCGGTGATCAGTTTGGAACTTACCGCGATCCCGATCTTATCCACATTGATTTTTTCATTCAGACTGTTAATGGCAAGGATCGAAGTTTCCGGCACTGAAAGTTCGATCCTGGAGCCCAGTATCTCCGACAAAGCGATACTGCCGTGAGCAGAAGCAATATTCCCTATTTCTTTTAAAATATCCATTTCATCCTGCATCTTATACTCCCTGTTTTAAGCCGCTCAATAAAACAATACTGCGACAGAAAGGCCTTTCTTTACTAAGTTATTTTATACTTTTATAAAGAGCAATACAAGGTCGATTTAAACTCAGGTCCAAACCTTGATTAATAAGCGCTGTTTTGCTATAGTAAATAATCACCATGGAACAGGAATACTTTGAATTTCGCACTGTATCCGAATCAGACCGGGGCCTTGATCTCAATAAGATGAGAGACTGTCCTTTTTGCGGCAAACCGATAGCGGTCAACAGCCTGAACTGTCTTTACTGCGGCAAAACCGTGTACCAGTCCAAAACCAGAGCCGGATGGATGATCCCGGCAGTATTATTTTTGATCCTGAGTTTTCTGGCCATGCTGTTTTTTTAGATCAGATATCTGCCCCGCAAAACAGGAGAGCACTGTTCAGAACGGATCAAAGTCTGTTTGTCCCCATCGATCACTTTGACTGTTTTAGCCATACTGTCCGGATAATACTGAGTTGCGATCGAAGCTGCCGTATACAGGTCTTCTTCTCTGAATTCCCCCCTGCCCAGAGAAGCATAACCGTCAAATGAGGCAGGGACAAATCTGATCCTTTCCTGAGATATCATTTTATCAAGAAGATCAGCTTCATGCACATCTCTGGGCACGATCAGTTTAGCCTGAGGCGCAATACGGAAATGGCGTCCTAAACGCAGCAGAGCAACGTCTGCGGCTGAGAAATCCGGCTGATACTTGAGCAGGTCTTTTATTCTCCGGCTGTATCCGGGATCAGTCAAAAGACAGCCGCCGCCCGGGTTAGGATAAGTTTTAATTTCGAATTTTTCAGCCAAAGCAGCCTGTTTCTTGCGTGACCGGCTCTGTATGTCATAAAGCAGATCCCGTTTGACCCAGCCTTTTTCTTCGGCAATAGTAGGCTCAAGCAATTTAGCGCAAAGAGGACGCAGTATCCTGCCTTTTAATCCGGCGATCTTTTCAATGCGGTTAAACACATCTTTTCTCTGCGACATCGGCCTCTGTCCGATAACTTCTCCTGAAACCAGAAAACAAGCACCGATCTCTTCCATATAAGCTTTTGCCGCCTGAAACATAGCCAGTTTGCAGTCAATACAGGGATTAACATTAGACCCGAACCCGGTAAGAGGATTTTTGACCAGAGCAATATGTTTGAGGGAAAAATCAATGATTTCAAACCGCAGGCCCAGTTCCCGGGCATAAGCTGACAAAGAGGCTTCGGTCTCTTCCCGGGAATTGTGGGAAAAAACAGTATAGCAATGAAAAATAATGCTTTCCACTTTTTTCTGCTCAGCCATTATCCGGGCAGACAGGATACTGTCCAGGCCCCCGGAAAATAAAATCACTGCTTTAACTTTCATAGTTCTGAAATCATGATAAGCACAGATAAAATATCATGATGAACACAGATAACTAAAGTCACAAGTTACAAGTCACATGTCACAAGTGAATATGACGAACTCAGATGCTCACTGTGCGCGCTAACTGTTGCCTTTCTTCATTCATAATTTATAACTTATAATTCATAATTTATTTCACCCCTGACCGCTAAACGCTATCCGCTATACCCTGTTTTTGTATGGTTCCGGCGCAGACTATCCGGTTACCATCATAAAACACAGCTATCTGACCGGGAGCAGGAAGATCTTTATCCCTGGTCAGCCGGCAATCAAGAGAATCAGCGTCATTTAAAGAGCAGGTACAATCCAGCAAAGCAGAATTATACCTGATACGCACTTTAAGATCTTTATATTCACCGGGCTGATAAAACCAGTTCAGCCTGGAAACAGAAAAATGATCTTTAAAAAGGATTTTTCTCTCTCCCACAATGACCGCCATATCGGAACAGTCAATATCCAGCACATACAAAGGCTCTTTCCAGGAAATACCCAGACCTTCTCTCTGGCCGTAAGTATAGCGGAAAATACCTTTATGCCGGCCTAATATTTTACCGCTGACATGACGGATCGGGCCGCAATACCGGTACGGATCAGGTATTCTCTTTTCAATGAATTCCCGGTATTTTTTATTTTTTATAAAGCAGATCTCCTGGCTTTCCGGCGATTTTTTTAAACAGGGATAATTTTTCTCCATATGATCTGTGACTTCTTTTTTTGTCAATTCCGACAAAGGAAAGATCACTTTATCCAGGACCTGTTTCTTGATCAAAGCCAGAAAATATTCCTGAGATTTGTTTTTGTCTCCGGCCGGGCCCAGAAAAGGCCCTCCTTTATCCCGGTAAATACGGGCATAATGACCTGTAGCCAGAAATTCACAGCCCAGGGCCAGAGCATAATCCAAAAGCAGAGAAAATTTAACCTTACGATTGCATAAAGCACAGGGATTAGGGGTCAGGCCCAGGCAATAAGATGATATCAGATAATCTATGACCTGTTTTTGAAAATCAGCGCTGATATCCAGGACATGATGCTCGATATCCAATTGTTCGCAGAATTCTTTAGACCTGGTCACAACAGTGTCAGGAAAAAAAGGAGCGGCCAAAGTCACAGCTTTCAAGGTATAGCCCTGTTGTTTCAGCAGATGAGCGGAAAAGCAGGAATCTATGCCCCCGCTTAAGGCGATACAGACTGTGGATTTTTTATCTTTCATAACAATAATAGTCCTAAGTCGTAAGTCTTAAGCAAATATAAGAAAAACTTAGATTTATTTCCTGGCTTAGGACTTACGACTTACGACTTATGGCTTACGGCTGCTCCAGTCCTAAGTCGTAAGCTATAAGTCTTAAGCAAATATAAGAAAAACTTAGATTTATTTCCTGGCTTAGGACTTACGACTTATGGCTTACAGCTGTTCCAGTCCTAAGTCGTAAGCTATAAGTCTTAAGCAAATATAAGAAAAACTTAGATTTATTTCCTGGCTTAGGACTTACGACTTATGGCTTACGGCTGCTTTTATACGTACTTGATCATTTCCTGGATAGCCTTTTTAGCCCCGGTAATGACCTCGGGCTTAAGTTCTACTTCATAGCGCTCTGTTTCCAGGCTTTTAAGCAATGCAGACAGATCCGTCATTTTCATATCTTTACAAATATGATCGGAAGCCAGAGGATAAAACTTTTTGGTCGGATTTTCCTTTTCCAGGCGGAAAAGGATCCCGTCTTCCGTACCGATAATAAACTCCCGGGCAGAAGACTGATGCGCCCGGGACAGCATACCTGCTGTAGACAAAACATAATCAGCCTGTTCCAGGATGGATTTACGGCATTCCGGATGGACCATAAGTTCTGCTTCAGGATGAGCCTGTTTTGCTTCCAGCACATCTTTAAGCATATACCGTTCATGCACGGGACAGTATCCTTTCCAGGTTATGACCTGCTTTTCCGGCACACTTTGTTTTACCCACCAGCCCAGATTTTTGTCAGGAATAAATAAAACTTTTTGATAAGGCGCATTTTTTACCACTTTAACCGCATTGCCTGAAGTGCAGCAGATGTCGCTTAAAGCCTTGACCTCTGCCGAAGAATTGACATAAGTTATAACCCCGGCATCAGAATGCTGCTGTTTTAGTTCAAGTACTTGTTCAGCAGTGATCGTATCTGCCAGAGGACAGCCTGCATTCAAAACCGGAAGCAAAACTTTTTTCCCGGGCGCAAGTATTTTTGCTGTCTCAGCCATAAATCTGACTCCGCAGAAAACCAGGATATCCGCACTGGTAGAATGGGCTTTTCTGGCCAGTTCCAGAGAATCACCCAGGATATCAGCAACCTCCTGTATTTGCGGCATCTGGTAATTATGAGCCAGAATAATCGCATTTTTTTCTTTTTTGATCCTGTTTATGCTCGCAACCAGTTCAGTTTTATTTTGCAGTGCCATATCACTCCTTTAACATTGAAAGGTAACGTTCTCCGCTATCAGGCAGGATAACGGTTAAAGACTTTCCCTGAAACTCTTTTCTTTCCGCTATATTCATGGCAGCAGCCAGAGCAGCTCCGCCTGATATGCCGGCAGAAATACCTTCTTCTTTGGCCAGTCTTAGACTCATTGTACGGGCCTCTTCATCTTTGACAGCAATGACCTCATCAATAACTGAGCGGTCCAGGACAGAAGGAATAAACCCTGCTCCGATACCGGGTATGGCATGAATATTTGCTTCTCCTCCGGAAAGCACAGCACTGGCCGCAGGTTCCACTCCCACAGCATAAACCCCGGATTTTTTTTCTTTTAATTTTCCGGCTGTACCGCTGATCGTGCCTCCCGTGCCTATCCCTGCCACCAGAACATCGACATTGCCTTCTGTATCGCGCCAGATCTCTTCTGCTGTTGTCTCATAATGCACCCTGGGATTGACCGGATTATTAAACTGATCCGGGATATAGGCAGATCTGAAAGAGGCAGCCAGTTCTCTGGCTTTTTCCACTGCAGCCTGCATCCCTCCCTGAGCAGTGGTCAGGACCAGCTCAGCTCCGAAATATTTCAGCAAAGCAGCCCTTTCTGCAGGCATATTTTCAGGCATGGTCAAAATCAGCCTGTATCCTTTAACTGCACAAATACCGGCCAGAGCAATACCGGTATTACCGCTGGTCGGTTCGATTATCACTGTATCCCCGGTGATCAATCCTTTTTTTTCTCCGTCCTCGATCATGGCCCGGGCCAAACGGTCTTTACTGGAACCAAAAGGATTGAAATATTCAAGTTTTACATATATCTGCGCAGAAATATCCCGGGTAATCCGGGAAAGGCGGACAAGAGGGGTATTGCCTATCAGATTAATAAGGCTGTCAGAAATATTCATTTTCCTGATTTTTTTAAATATCTTAGAATATCACCAATCAAATTTTTGTCAATAATTCTATGGTCGATGGTCGATAAAATTATAAATGTTGAATTATGAATTTTGAATGTTGAATTATAAAAGGCGACAAGTCTGAAGGCGACACGGCGACATGTAAAAAATTTTGCATGTTGGATTTTGAATATTTAATTAAATATCGCGGAGCGGATACGTAAACCGTTAAACGATAAACGTTACGGGCTTCGTCCTTCGATTTCACTCAGGACTACCCTGAGCAAAGTCGAATGAGTCGTAACCTTAACCGTTAAACGTTGATTGAAAGTATTCATGCAAATTTATATTCGATGAATTCTTACTATTGAACATAGACTATAGGCCATTGACTCTTTGCGCCGCAGGCGCTGCGCTTATTTTTCCGGCGGGCACCAGTTTTTGCTGGTCCAGATATCTTTCATCAGATAATAGGCTTTTCTGGGTATGCGTTTATCCATTCCTTTTCCGGTCTGGTCAGGACTGAGTTTTACAATGCCGAACCATTCTTCGCTCATATTCATATTACCGGCAACTCTGATATCATAATAATAGGAACCGTTTGACCAGCCGCCTTCTTTATTATGCACAAACCAGTCCGGGCTGTATCCTTCATTATGTTTCCACCATTCATCAGTCCATTCAAATAATGTACCGCCCAGACAATTGCCCTGTTCATTGCCGCAGCCTGTTGTATTACGGGCAATATCTGACCACTGCAAAGTCAGATATTCGGCCTGAATATCTTCGGCTTCTTCCTGCTTGTAAGAATCATAGGCATCAGCCCCGAACTCAAGCAGCATCACCGGACGGTCAAAAGCATAACGTATGTTTTCAAAAAGATTTCCGAAGCGTTTGCCCCGGTAGGAAATAATCGACAAGATATCTATATCAGGACAGACTCTGGCTGCTACATCCAGCATGCTCACTTCTCCGTTGCCCAGAGCTACAGGATGGTCTGAATCTATTTTTTTGATCTCCCGGGCCAGGTCATTGACAAAAGAATAATATATCTCCGCTCTTTTGATTACTTTCTGGTAAACCCCTTCGATCTGTTCTATATCAGGAGAAGACCAGAAAGCTATTTTACCGGAAAAAGTATAATTATTCTCATTGCCCAGAACATACATCAGCACCCCTGGTTCGTCTTTCAGGTCTTTGACCAGATCAAGAACCCTGGATTTCGTTTTCTCTCTGAACTCAGGTCTGGCATATTCAGGGCAGGGCTGGTCCCAGAGTCCCAGCCAGTCTCCGACAATGGTATAAATACCGTATTTTTCATACATATCGCGGATAAATTCCCTGACCAGGGCAATATCACCATTACCGCAGGAATAGACCCTGACCGCGTTAACACCCATTTCCTGCATCAATTTACCGTCTTTCAGCCAGGGTTTGGCAGGATCGGAAAACAGGTCATAGGAATAACCCTGTCCTACAGGAGCAGGATTATAGATCATCCCTTTGATCAGAAACGGCTTCCCCCGGACAAAAAGCTCATACCCCCCTTTTTTATTGGCTTTTACCTTCACCAGGGCAGAAGAATCTTTTTTCCGGAAAAAAAATCCTGACAAAAAAATAAGGCAGGCACATATAATGCCTGCCTTATAAATGTAACTGAATTTACTTTTCATATTTGATTTCATCAACGTAGAAAACTATACCGTTAGGGTCATTAACATCGATATTGGTCGCCCAACCGAATCCCCCTATTATATAAGATAAATCTTTTCCACGCAAGTCAATCTCATATTTCTTCCAATCTTTGGAAAGCTGTATCGGGCCGGCACTGGCACTGTCAGTATCAATATACTCACCGCTGGCTATGCCTCCCATCTTGAACTCATTAATCACTTCCCCGCCTTTTTCTCCTCTGGCCCAGAAAGTGATCTTGGTAGCTCCGCGCAGATCATAACCTGCACCGGGAACAGTTCCCCAGTTATTGGCCGGATTCTGCCAGTAAACGCCTGCCCATCTGGTGCCTGATTTGTTGCTGTACTCAAATCTGATGCAGGTATCACCGGACAGAGGTGTTTCTTTGGAATTGATATTCACTTTAAGGTCACGGGCAGCAGTTGCCGGCATCCATCCGCTGGGAATAAAATGATTGTCCAGAGAAGAAGAATCAGCATAAACGTAAAAAGGAAAGGCTGTACTGTCAGCAGATTCTTTCAGTTCCGGATCATAAACATACTGGACATCATCGATATAAATCGTCTGTTCTTTCTGGGCCTGGTCAGCATTAAAGATCATGCCGAGACCGCCGTTAAGATAAGAAAGGTCCTCTCCCACCAGATTAACGGAATATTGTTCCCATTCATTGGTCAGTTTAAAAGGACCGGCATCAATGTCAACCGTGTCAGGATAAGTATAAGGTTCGCCCTGAGCATCGGCAATAATACCGCCGACTTTGATCTTGGTGATAACTTCACCGCCCTCTTTACCTTTGGCCATGAATACCAGTTTATTAAAACCGGTAAGGTCATAACCGCTCTGTCTTGTGCCCCAGTTATTAGCCGAAGACTGCCAGTAAATACCGGCCCAGCCATTGCCCTGAGATTTCTTGGCAGTATAAACAAGTTTCATGGCTGTAGAACCGGAAGCCACATCTTCGGTAGCCTGGTCATTAAATTTCAGATCACCGTAATCACCCATCCATCCGCTGGGGATGAAATGGTTGCCTTCTGCTTCTTTATCAGTATAGACATTAAAGGGAGTCTCCTGAGCATAAGATGCGGAAAGACCTAACACCGCGATCATCAGTGTTACCATAAGGATACGTTTCATCGTACACCTCCTTTAGTTTTTACAACAAGTTATATAAGTATACTTAAATATTTACTCTGTTTCAAGCAGACGAGCTAACTTTTGTTTTTTAGCTCTATTCAGACAAAATTACAATATAGCAGATATTTATCTGGCCCAAAGCCCTTTATAAGTAAAATAAGCTTTTTTCAGCTGACGCAGAAAAGGTGAATTTTTACCTTTACCCTGACCGCAAAGGCCCAGCCATTCTTCATGCATATATCCGTCAAGAAACGGTCCTGTAAACAGACCTTTTTTATCATGATAACCCGGCTCATAGGCTTTCCACCATTCATCCAGCCATTCAAAGACAAAACCGCCCAGGACATTGCCGGTACCTGATCCGCAGCTGTTTTTGAACATGTCCTGCCAGGAATTATAATGATACTCTGCCTGAAAATCCTCTGCTTCTTCTGCAGTATATCCGCTGCCGAAAGAAGGGGCTCCGTACTCAGTGATCATGGCCGGTTTAGAACTGTATTCTTTTACTTCTTCCCAGAGATCAAGGAAACCGTGCCTGCCCCTGTAGGAATTAGTACCGAAAATATCTATATCCGGACATTTTTCTCCGAATATTTTTAAAAACAAAGAATCACCCGAAGCTATGGCTACCGGCCTCTGTAAAGGATCAAGTTTTTTGATCAAAAGTGCAGCTTCATTGGCAAAAGCAAAAAAACTGGCCGGCTTTTTATCGGCATTACAGCCCAGACCGTAAACATTTTCATTGCCCAGGATCCACATCAGGATATAAGGCTCATCCTTGAATTCATTAACCATTTTTTCCAGATCAGCCAGCATATTCTGCCTGTGTTCAGGGTTGTCATAATCAGTGCCCTGTTCCCAGTCTGCACCGCTGCCTATGGCATATTTGCCGAGAAAATGACCTAAAGCCACATAAATACCGTGCTTTTCATACATATCACGAAACAGGTCTTTATTAATATCCTGACCTTTATAATAATAACGCAGACAATTGACTCCCATCTCAGCCATCAGCTGAAAATCACCGATTATTTTTTCGTTTTCATCCTGCTGATTATCATTATCGGCATCTACCCAGGATTCATAAGGAGAATCGATCAGTCCGTTGTTATTGGTATCCTGCCTGGTCCAGTTAGCCAGAGTACCTTCGTCGGGAGACTCGCCCACTCTGGTAGGATCATAGGTTATGCCCTTGATCATAAACGGCTTGTCATCGACCAGCAGCTGCCAGTCACCCTGTTCATAACCGACCAGTTTGATGCTGCCTTTACCCCTGGTCTGAACGACTTTGCCTTTAGCCCTGGGTTTGGCGCAATTAAATATTTTTTCCTTTAATGATTTTTTAACCAGTTTGCCGGGATTGACCGAAAAAACATCATCTCTGATCTCATTGTTAGTGCCGTTTTCCACTTTGATAAAAGCACCTTTCAGTTCATAGCCCAATTCAGGATACTTTTCTAAAAGAAATCTTATCCGGTAAAGAGCAGCCTTCCCCATATACCAGGGAGTATGCCAGTAAGTCCAGCCCACGGTCTGGGGGAAATGGACCACTACCGCGTAATAAGCTTTAATGGCGTGCTCGATCTCTCCGCTGCGCTCCAGGATATCTCCCAGATAAAAAAGTCTGACCCCGGTCGGCTCTGTAGCCTGAGTCCATTTGTAAAACGCAGGAGAAAGGTCCTTGGTATTCAATATTTTCCAATGATCGATCTTGAATAATTTCTTTTTGATCTGATTAAAAGCAGGATCGAATTTTACAGAACAGGAATTAGGATAAATACCTTCGCCTGCTGCTTCACCCAGTTCCACCGGTTTGGTGATAATATACTTATAATCTTTCGTACCCAGTCCGCTGAATTCTCCGTAAAGAGAATAATCAACAGGAAAAGACTGGCCCGGATCATGCAAAATCACTTTACTTTCCGGTCCCGGTTCTTCTTCCTCTTCCTCGATAATACCTGTCTCCAGTTTTTTTAAGGTTATCTCAGCTTTTTCCCCGACCGACCAGTACCAGCCGCGCGGGTCCCAGCCATGAGCAAAAGGATATTTTTCTATGACTGCGGCAAAAATCTTTTTGGCCTGCTCGATATCATCGGCACGCATAAAAGCTTCGCCTTTGATAAAATAGCAGACTGCCACATCATTCATGATCTTATAAGAACTTTCTTTATCTTCGGAAGGAAACTCTTTCAAACCCGCAGACAGTTGTTCGGCTTGGGCAGAAAACTGTTCGATACAGGAATCGGTTATCTGATGGACCTGCTCAAAATTCCTTTTACCCAGCTCAGACCAGGCCTTATTGACCAGATCGGAAGAACTCTGGGCAAAACAGGCTAAAGAAAAAAGCCCTTCGACTGCGCTCAGGGTAAAAATAAAGGATAAAATTAAAAGGAAACAAATTTTTTTAACCTTAGTTTTCATGATCATCCTACCATTGCTCCGGCAGTAATGCCTTTAATAATATGTTTCTGCATTGCCAGATAAATAGCGATTATCGGTAACGCGGCCACAGTCAGTCCGGCCATCAGAACCGTATAAGAGGTCAGGCCGATACTGGAAGAAGAAAATTCATAAAGCCCTACCTGCAAAGGCATCAAAGAACGGTTGCTGAAAATAACCAGAGCCAGGACAAATTCATTCCAGATATTCAAAGCATTGAAAATGACCACTACTCCGGTAGCCGGTTTGGCCAGAGGAAAGATCACATGCCACCAGATACGCAGCCGGCTGCATCCGTCGATGCGGGCCGCGTCTTCCAGGTCCTTGGGCAGCTGATCGAAAAAAGTCTTATACAGATAAATACTCAAAGACAGACCGACATTGATCATGGCCAGAATATATCCGGTCCGGGTATTAAGCAGGCCTACGCCTTTAAGCAGCACATAAAGAGGCACGAACGCAGCCGGAACAGGTATCATCATTGCTGCCAGAAAAAGATAAAAAAACCCGTCCCTGCCCTTAAAATGAAGCCGGGAAAAACCATAGCCGGCTAAAGAAGAAATGATCACGATACTGAAGACGCCGACAAAAGTATAAACAATACTATTGATGAAATTAGTACCGAGCTTGCCTTTGGTCAAAGCCACTTTATAATTCTGCCACTGCGGGCTCTGCGGCGCTTTTAAACCGTAATCTTCAAAAAATTCCTGATTCGTCTTTAAAGAAGAATTGATCATCCAGACAAAAGGGGCGATACAGGTCAAAGCCACAGAAATAAGAAAAGTATGGATCAGGATCAAAGAAGCTATTTTTTTAAATCTGTACATAACTCAAGCCTTATACTTTATTTAACCTTTTTGATATTTTCATCATGGAAAAAGATATAGCTACCAGGATCAGGCCCAGCACTATACCCTGCGCTGAAGCATATCCGGCATAATTGCGCAGTTCGTTCAGAATCTTCATTACCGCCAGAGTAGTGGCATTAGCCGGGCCTCCTCTGGTCAAAGCCATAGGCAGACCGATCAGCTGTACTGTGCCCAGGATGGTAAGGATTATCACCATGCAGATCACAGGGATCAGCAAAGGCACTGTGACTTTGGTAAATCTCTGCCAGGCATTGGCACCGTCAATACGGGCAGCCTCATATAACTGCTGCGGTATGGTCTGCAGTCCGGCCAGAAGGATGATAAATCCCCAGGCAAAACCGCGCCAGCAATGAGTCACAGCCAGAGTAGTCAAAGCATATCTTGAATCATTGAGCCAGTCCCGGACAAAAGCCGACAATCCGATCTGTTCCAGAAAATGATTGAACACTCCCGGACTGGGCAAAAGTATTCTGCGGATCAAAAGACCGATGATCACTTCCGACAAAATCGGGAGCAGAAAAAAGATCACCCGGTAAATATTGCCGGTGCGCACAGCTCTGTCTACGGCCAGGGCCAGAAACAGGGCCAGCAGATTCTGAAAGGTCAGGGCCCAGAGCGAGATATAAAAAGAACGGCCCACTGACGACCACCAGGCTCCGTCACCGATAATATTTTTAAAATTATCCAGACCGACAAAAGTAAGCTGGGAAACACCTGTGCCCTGGTGCAGAGCCAGCCAGAAAGTATAAAAAAACGGCACTATATAAAAGAAAGCAAATATTGCCAAAGCAGGCAAAACAAAAGAAAAACTTTTCAGGTCCTCAGTCAAACTTCGGGCATTCATTTATTTTTACTCACATTTTGTTTGGCTTTCTCCACATCAGCTGCCAGCTGCTCAGGGGTTTTCTGCCCCACCAGAAGCTTCTGCACTCCCACATTAATAGCTTCCACTACCCTGGGATGTTCATTAAGCGGCCAGAGATTCTGATGCGTAGTCTGGTCCATATGTTTAAGGAATTTACCTAAAAAGTCAGGTATCTCTTTACGGTTTAAAACCACTGACGGAAGATTTTTAGTTTCTTGCATCAGGGTCAACTGCTGATCTTTAGCAGTAAACCATTTCAGGAAATCAATGGTCCCGGACTTAAGTTCTGAATCAGGATTAACCATAAAAGAAGAACCTGCTCCGGCCCAGATCTTTATCTTATGTTCATCTCCGAGCTGAGGGGGAAGCATGGTATCGTATTTCAGATCAGGATTCATCTGAGCATAAGTATTCATGCCCCAGCTTCCGTTAAAACTGAACACAGCCTGATTCATGGAAAACATCTGCTCAGCTTCTTTATTACTTAAAGTAACGATCCCGGGGGCCAGGATGCCGGCATCGACCATGTCCTGGAACAAAGAAAACACTTTGACCCAGTCCGGATCAGTGTAAGGAACTTTACCGGCCATAGTGTCAATGAATTTTTCTTCACCCATAACATTAAAAGCATAATTTGTCACCAGAGTATAGATCAGCCAGGACTCGCCCCAGCCGCAGACAAAACCTTCCACTTTCAGCTTCTCCTTTATTTCCTTAGCCATGGAAATAAAGGTTTCCCAGTCCTGAGGCGGCTGACCGGGATTGAATCCGGCTTTTTCCAGAAGCTCGGTATTATACAAAAACTGCATACTCATGGTATCGATAGGCACAGCATAAATCCCTTCCGGAGTACCGTAAACATTGCCTTCTTCAAAACTGTTTACTGCTACGGTAATAGGGATAAAACGTTTCAGCCAGGCCTTGTTGTCTGCCTCCATTTCCGATTTAAGATTGGCAATATATCCGGCCTCGATAAAATCGGAAAAAATCTTTTTTCCTTCCAGAATACCGAACAGATCGGGCAGATCTCTGGCAGCTGCCGCAGCCTGGATCTTCTGCATATAGATATCCGGGGGGAAAAACACTTCGAACTTTACCTTGACCCCGGTTTCCTGTTCATACTTTTCAGCCAGGCCCTGAAAAGCGTCCTGGCGGTCCGACATCCAATGCCAGACAACTATATTTTCCCCTTCCTCTTTAGGGGCGCATCCGGAAAATAAAGTTAAACTGATAAAGAAAAACAAAAAAGCAGAAATAACCCGTTTAGAGAACATGAGCATCCTCCTTAAATAAATACTTTAGTTACTTTCGTCTGTTATATTTATCAATACTACGCTGCAACTACCTGAGATAAGCTGAAAAGGCTGGGATTTATAAGATTTATTCCTACATGCCAGATATTTTCAGACAATTTTCTGGTCCAGCGCACAGTCCCGTCCATGGAAAAGACTTTACCTTTGGCAGGACAAAAACGCAGACCGACCCGTTTTACCGTTCCCGGATCCTGAGATAAAGTAATCCCTGCTCCGTCACCGCTGATATCCACGGTAAAAGCATCAATTACTTTCCCTCCCAGTTCCATCTTAAGCGGGACCTGAGCACGGATACGCTGAAAGGACCTTTGTTCTTTATCAACCACAGCCATACTACTTTCTATTATAATAAATATTGGGTTTTTTTACAAACAATAAAATCAGAGCCGTATTCATGCTCTTTTCCGGATTTTCAGAAAACGCCGTTTGCCCACTTTCAGAACACAGCCCTGCGGCGGCAGTTTCAATTCCCGGTCCCGGACCGGTTTGCCGTCAACACTGATGCTTTTCTGCTGCAGCAGGCGGCGGGCCTCATTCTTGGTTGCCACCAGCTTGCTGGAGCTGAGCACCTCGATCAAATCAATACTGTCTTCCCCGGTTTCCCAGAGCGGCATATTTTCCGGCAGCTCTTTCTGAGAAAAGACTTTTTCGAAACGGGCCCGTTCTTCTTCAGCAGCCCGGTTTGAATGATAACAGGATACGATCTCTCCGGCCAGAAGCAGTTTAGCTTCCTTAGGATGAAGTTTTTTGAATTTATCAGGATCTTTATCGGTCAGCAGACGGAAATATTCCCACATCAATTCATCGGAAATACTCATCAATTTACCGAACATATCCTGGGCTGATTCAGTGACGCCTACATAATTGCCCAGAGATTTGGACATTTTGTTGCTGCCGTCCGTACCGACCAGCAAAGGCATAGTAGCCACGACCTGGGGCTGCTGTCCGAAAGACTGCTGCAGATGCCTGCCCACAATAAGGTTGAATTTCTGATCAGTACCGCCGAATTCCAGGTCAGCTTTCATGCATACTGAATCATAGCCCTGGATCAAAGGATAGATTATCTCCAGCAGAGAAAGAGGGCAGCCCTCTTTTAAACGTTTGCTGAAATCATCCCTCTCCAGAATACGGGCTACTGTATACCGGGAAAGCAAAGGCAAAAATCTGTCCAGAGTAAAATCTTTATACCAGGTGCTGTTAAAGACAATGGTGGTATTTTTTTCATCCAGGATCTTAAAGGCCTGATTAGTGTAAGTGCAGGCATTATCTTTGATCTCTGCCTCACTCAAGGTGGGACGCAGCTCATTGCGGCCGGAAGGGTCTCCGATACGGGCCGTAAAATCACCGATGATCAGATAGACCCTGTGCCCCAGATCCTGGATCCGGCGCAATTTACGCAGCAGCACAGTATGTCCCAGATGAATATCACGGGCAGTAGGATCGAACCCGATCTTTACCTTAAGCGGCTCATTAACAGAAAAACAATGCTCCAGCTTTTTGGCAAGTTCGTCCTCACTGATCAAGTCAACAGTATTCTCTGCTATGACTTTAATCTGGTGTGTCAGTCGCTTCTTCATCTATCCTGGCAGAAAGGCCGATCTTAGCAGAGGCCGGTGTTATTTTGATTACCTTCACCTTCAGCTTATCTCCCGGCTGAAGAGAGTTCATCTTTTCTTCCTCGATCTCACCCGAAAAGACCAATCCTTCCAGCTCCTCTTCCAGTTTCACAAATACACCGAAATTAGTAAGTTTAACGACCTCTCCTTCGATCTGAATGCCGATGGGATAACGTTCCAGAATTTCCGGCCAGGGATCGTCGACCAGTTGCTTCAGCCCCAGAATAACTCTGCGGTTGGTCCTGTCCAGGCCCAGGATCCTGAAATCGTAAGAATGCTGTTTTTTTACTATTTCCTGAGCTCTGATCACCCGTTTGGTCCAGGAAAGATCTTCATTATAGACTATTCCTTCCAGGCCGCTGTCCATGGAAAGATAAGCACAGCCTTCGCCGAAACCTACGACCTTGGCTTTAGCTTCTGTATCGACCGTGACCATAGTCTCGATCTCTTCCCAGGGATCTTTTTCCAGCTGCTTCAGGCTCAATGATATTTTCCTGCTTGCCGGATCAACACCGATAACCTTGGCTTCGACAATATCTCCGATGGCAAACATCTCATTAAGATTAAGGTAGCGTTTGGTCCAGGAGACTTCGCTGATATGGACCAGGCCTTCAATACCTTTTTCCAGTTCCACAAAAACTCCGTAATTCTGAATATTGACTATTTTCCCCTTGACCACAGATTCCACCGGATATTTTTTCTCGATATCCAGCCAGGGATCAGGCATGGTCTGTTTCAGGCCCAGAGATATTTTCCTTTTTTCCTGGTCAAAACTCAAAACCAGGATCTGGATCTCATCCCCTACTGCCACCACTTCCGAAGGATGAGAAACTTTTTTCCAGCTCATATCTGCAATATGCAAAAGACCGTCTACTCCGCCCAGATCGACAAAAGCACCGAAATTAGTAATGCTCTTAACCCGGCCTTTACGCAGCTGTCCTTCTTTCAGTTCTTCCCAGAGCTGTTTTCTTAAAACTTCCCGTTCCTGGCGCACTGCGTCCCTGCGGGAAAGAATAAAATTATTTTTTGCTTTACTTAACTTGAGTATCTGAAAGAGAAATTTTTTACCGATCACATTCTCGTTTACATTACGGAAAGTGGAAAGGCTCTGAGGCAGAAATCCTTCCACCCCGAAAACATTGACCATATATCCGCCTTTGACTTTACGGCTGACAATGCCTTCGACCATATCGCCCTCATTGTGCTGATCAGTAAGAGTGATCCAGCCGCGGGCTTCATTGGCCCTTCTGTAGGAAAGCACGATCCGGCCTTCCTCATCTTCCACATTTTCCACGTAAACATCGATCTTTTCCAGAGATTCCAGATCTTCCACTCCCACAAACTCATCGCGTATGATTATTCCTTCCGACTTATAGCCGACATCAACGATGACTTCGCGCGGGTTGACGGCAATGATCTTGCCTTCGACGATCTCGCCCTCCCTTAATTCTTTGATCGATTCAAAATAAAGATTCTCCAGTTCCGTTAAATTAGTATCCACCTGTACGTCCTCCTTAAATATATAAATTTTTTCAATTATCTCTTATTTGCAATTTTTTGTCAATAAATAAAACTCAGTATTTTATGGCCTGCAGTACTTTGGCCGAGATCTGCTGATAATCATCCTCAGGCTTTATCTCGGACAAAGAAAAAAACCTGATGGTGATCTTGAGAGGTTTGGGCAGGATTGCGCCGGGAGGCAGAGCTTTTCCGCTGTTATCGATATGAGCTCCGATCAAAGGCACTTTGGCTTTCTTATAAAGAAAACCGACCCCGGCTTTGGCCTTATTCACATCTCCTCTGCGGCCCCCGGGGAAAAGCACTATCGGCTTATTCTCTTTAAGCAAAACCAAAGCCTTACGCAAAGCCCTGATATCGGAGCTGTTCCTTTTCAAAGGTACGGCATTGAACTGCCTCATAAACCAGCCGAAAGGAGGTATGGAAAAAAGTTCTTCTTTAGCCAGATACCAGAGCGATCTGGTACAGGCCGCTCCCACCACTACAGGATCAAGATTGCTGAGATGATTGGCAGCCAGGATAAAAGGACCGGAAACAGGGATATTTTCCCTGCCTTTCACTTCCAGACGAAAAACCAGTTTGCAGAACAGAAAACAGGCAAACCGGGCCGGTCTATAAAGCATCGATCATCCTTTTTCCTAAAGCGATCAGATTATCACGTTCTTTTAAAGTTCCGGCTTCGGCATAGACCCTGACGATCGCTTCTGTGCCTGACTTGCGGAAAATAAGCCAGGAATCCCGGGTGATCAGTTTGATCCCGTCCATCCGGTTGATGCGTTCCACCTTTTTGCCGAGAAGAGTCTCGGGCAGTTTTAATTTGTTCAGGCCTTTTTTCAGCGAACCCAGAGAAACCGAAATCCGGGCATAATATCTGCGGCCGTAAGTTTTGCGCATTTCCCGCAAAAGCCGGTCAAAAGATTTTTTTTCATAAGCCATCATTTCCAGGACCATCAATAAAGAAGCTGACCCGTCACGTTCCGGGATATAGCCTTTATAGCCGATGCCTCCGGCTTCTTCCCCTCCGATGGAAATAAGTTTTTCCTTGAACAGACTGGAAATATATTTAAATCCGACCTTGGTCTCAAAACAGCCTACGCCCAGGGCAGCTGCCACCTTATCGATCAGATCACTGCCCACCACGGTTTTACCGATGCCGGAACTTTCTCCCCGGTTTTTTACCATGTGCAAAGCCAGAAGCGGCAGTATTTCCTGAGCATCGACATAATTGCCTTTGCTGTCTACCAGAGCGATGCGGTCGGCATCACCGTCTAAAGCCACACCCAGATCGTATTTTTCTTTTTTGACTTTTTTGATCAAAGTTGCAAGATTTTTCGCTACCGGCTCGGGATGGCCTCCGCCGAAAGAAGGATTGAACTCAGAACGCAGATAATCGAATTTAACGGTTTTAGAAGAAATTATCTCTTCGGCAAATTTTCCGCCTGAACCATGCATCAGGTCCATCAGAATACGCAGTTTCAACTTTCTGATCTTTTTAATATTAACGAATTTTTCCAGAAATTTTTTATTGTCTGCAGTAATATCTTTTATGGTCAGCAATTTCTTTTTTTGCGCGGTTTCCAGGTCCAGCAGTTTCGGTTTACGCTTATAAAGCAGCTTTTCCACCTGATCGGTAATAGTCTTGTCGGCAGCTCCTCCGTCCGGGGTCTTGAGCTTGATCCCGTTGAACTGTCCCGGATTATGGGAAGCAGTGATCATTATCCCCAGATCGAATTTTTTATAACGGTTATTAAAACTGACCACAGGGGTGGGAATGCAGATCTGAGAGACTATGGCTTTTATCTTGTTTCCGGCCAGGACCTGAGCGCAGGTCAGGGCAAACTCGCGGGAAAGAAAACGGGCATCATAACCGACAACTGCGCGTTTACCTTTATTTTTTTTGATGTAATCGGCAACAGCCTGAGCCACTATGGCCACATTATCAAACGTAAATTCTCTGGCGATTACCGCCCTCCATCCGTCAGTCCCGAATTTGATCATCTGAATACCTCCGTAATTGGCTCATGGCTCATAGCTCATGGCTCATAGCTCATGGCTCATAGGCTATAAATACAATTTATTCTTTTCTATATACTGGCAAACTTCAGGCTGAACTAAATATTTTATAGATTTTTTTTCTTTGCGCAAATTCCTTATCAAAGAAGACGATATTTCGATCCGGCGCACTTTGATCGTCCGAAACCTTTTATCATCGGCAAAGGAAAATTCCGACCGGTCTGCCACAATGATCTCAGCCAGGGAGAACAAAGTTTCAGGTTCTTTCCAGGTATCGAAATTACCGGCCAGATCAGAACCGATGATCAGATGCAGGCTGTCTTCGGGGTAGATTTTCTGCAAAGCTTTTAAAGTATCCACTGTATAGGAAATGCCGCCCCTTTTGATTTCCAGGTCCATGAGCTGAAAGTCACTGTTCCCTTGAACTGCCAGGTCAAGCATGGCCAGACGATGACCGGCAGGGGCCAGATAAACATTCTTGTGCGGCGGCTGATTGGTAGGGACAAATAAAATACGGTCCAGGACCGCTTTTTGTTTTATTTCCTCGGCCAGGATCAGATGTCCTATATGCGGCGGATTAAATGTACCGCCTAAAATTCCCAGTTTCATAATTTTTAGTACCGGTTACGGTTAAGGTTACGAAACCCGTATCGTTAAAAGGTTACGGTTACGTCAAAACTAACTGTACTTATCAATAAAAGGGCGGGGGCAAGCTCCCGAAGCTGCGTTCGGGACAGGCGCCGCCCCTACGTATTTGTCTTTTGATTTTCAATTCTCTTCGTAATTTCTGTATTTTTTAAAGGAACGGGCAAGCCACGTTCCCTACCGGACTATGAATAATTATTTTCGCCGCTATACCCTGTCTTCTTACTATCGACCATAGACTATTAACCATTTTTACTTGTGACTTGTGACATGTAACTTGTGACTTTTTTTGACTTACTGCTATATCCTTATCTGGCCGTCTCCTTCTACTATATATTTATAAGTAGTCAGTTCTTCCAGGCCCATGGGGCCGCGGGCATGCAGCTTATCTGTGGATATCCCGATCTCAGCGCCCAGACCGAACTGAAACCCGTCGCTGAACCGGGTGGAAATATTGACAAAACAGCAGGCTGAATCCACTTCCCGGCTGAATTGTCCGGCCCGGTTTATGTTGTCCGTGATAATACTGTCAGTGTGATGAGAACCGTACAGATTAATATGAGCGACCGCTTCATCTACTGAACTCACGACTTTAAGATTTACCGTCAGATCGCCGTATTCCCTGCTCCAGTCACTGGCATATGCTTTTTTCAGACCTTTGACTATTTTCCTGCTCCGGTCATCGCCTTTGATCATTACTTTTTCTTTGGCCAGAGCTGTTTTCAATACAGGCAAAAAACGGTCAGCGATCTTTTCATGCACCAGTATCGTCTCTACTGCATTACATACCGCCGGCCTCTGACATTTGGCATTGATACAGATGGGCAGAGCTTTAATCTGATCAGCATATTGATCGACATAAATATGGCAGACCCCTTTATAGTGTTTGATCACCGGGATGGAAGATGCGGCAGTGACTTTTCTGATCAGATTTTCCCCGCCGCGCGGTATGACCAGATCGATATATTCGTTCTCTTTAAGCAGTTTATCTACCAGTTCGTGCTCGGTACGGTCAACAAGGAAAAAAGGCGCATAAGTCAACCCGGCTTTTGCCGCAGCCCGGGACAAAACCTTGAATACTGCTTTATTGGAAGACAGAGCTTCTTTGCCTCCGCGCAGAACCGCGACATTGGAGGTTTTAAAGCAAAGCCCCAGACAATCACTGGTCACATTCGGCCGGGCCTCATAAATGATCATGATCACCCCTAAAGGCACGGCTACTTTTTTCAGAGAAAGTCCGTTAGCCAGGGTCCAGCCTTTCAGGGTACGGCCTAAAGGATCAGGCAAAGCAGCGATCGCGCGCAGAGAATCGCTCATCTGAAAAATACGGTCTTCAGTTAAAGTCAAGCGGTCAATAAAACTTTTTTTTATCCTGGCTTTTTTGGCGGCAGAGACATCCTTTTCATTTTCTTCCAGTATATAAATCTTATGTTCAAGCAAAGCATCGGCCATTCGGCAAAGAATATCGTTTTTGACCTTTTGATTAAGACGGGAAAGCTGATAACTATTACGGCGCGCTGCTTTTACTGTTTTTTTAACATATTTCTCCATACTTCCTCCCCTGAAATTCAGCCTGTTTAAGGCTGCGGCCTGAAAATAAAAATCTCAGACACATTTATTGTTCAGGTGTCTGCCTTAACAAAATTATTGCGGTGTATGACCTCTTTTTCAAAACATTTTATCTTTGTGTCCTGCAAAGCAGCCGAAGGATATTCCACCAGACCGCGCCCGATCAGATTTCCCGACTGATCACGCACTTCGACTGAATCATGACTTAAAAATTCGCCTTCTGTCCGGACAATACCGCAGGCTAACAGGCTTTTGCCCCGGTTAAGCAGGGCCTGGCCCGCTCCCTCATCCACAATGATACTGCCGCGCGACTTTTTACCGAAAGCGATCCAGCGTTTCCTGGCCGGACTTTTTTTCTTACCGGGATTGAATCTGGTGCCTGTTTTTTCTCCGGACACGATCCTGGTCAGAATATTTTTTTCCCGGCCGTCGGCAATCACAGTGGTAATGCCCGCGGAAACAGCGATCCGGGCAGCTTCCAGTTTTGTGGACATGCCTCCGACAGTAAATTCTCCGTTATTGGCCCGCACATGCCCGGCTGCCTCATCGATATTATCCACAGTTTCGATAAGAGTCTTGCTTTCCATGTCCATCAGGCCTTTGACATTGGTCAAAATTAAAAGCAGATCCGCCCCGATCATATCGCTGACCAGAGCGCCCAGTTTATCATTATCTCCGAACTTGATCTCTTCCGAAGAAATCGCGTCATTCTCATTGATTATCGGCACTGCTTTCAGCTGAAACAGTTTCTCAATGGTTTCCCGGCCATTGACATAACGGGAACGCTGATTAAAATCATCCCAGGTCAAAAGCACCTGACCGCAGACTTTACCGTATTTTTTCAATTTACGGTTATAGACATCCATTAACGCCACCTGGCCCAGACTGGCCAGAGCCATCAGAGAGGTCAGATTCTGAGGCCTGCGTTTATACCCGGAAAAAGCCAGACCGCAGGCAATGGCACCGGAAGAAACCAGAACTACTTTTTTCCCTTTTTCCGTCAAAGCAACAATATCATCGATCAGATTCCTGACCCGGCACCGGTCGATCTGACCCTGCGGAGCAATAAAACTGCTGCCTACTTTTACGACTATCCTTTTATACATGAATTTCACCTGTTTAAAAGATCAGGACAAACCCTTTAAGATCTCATCTTTCAGCCGGTCCAGGCCGGAACCGTCCTGCACCGAAACGTTTATCCAGTCTTTTCTGCCCGGTCTTGCTTCTATTCTATCAATTTTATTCAATAAATAAAAAAACTTTTTCTGAGAATAACCAGGATCAAAAGAAATTAATTTTTCTCTGATCTCTGAGGCCTGAACAACACAGGTCGGAAAATCGTCACAGACAATGATAATGATCCGGGAACGGAACAAATGCTTAAGAAAAGAATCCTGAGGACAGATCACAGCAGTTTCTTTGAGCGGCGGTGTATCCAGGACAATAAAACGTTTAAACTGATATTCGCATACAGCCCAGGAACAGGACCCGGTAGTATAAGGATAATCAGCAACTTTATGCTTCTGACCGGAAAGAGCATTGAACAGGGAAGTACGGCCGGCATTGGCCCTGCCGATAAAGGCTACATCATTGGGTATGCGGAAATCAAGCTCCAGGTCTGTTTCCTCGCCCTGGCCGCCTTGTTCCGAATAATGGCGCTTAAAATTGCCTTTACCGCCCTGACCTCCTTTTACTGCCCGATATTCACGGGGACAAGAATTAAGATCAGCCAGAACCCTGCCCTGCTCATCTTTAAGCAAAGTGCCCAGAGGTACTTCCAGGAACAGATTTTCTCCCTGTTTGCCGCTTTTATTGCCTTTTTTGCCCGGCTCACCGCAGGGAGCGGAAAATTTTCTGGTATACCTGAATTTATTCAGGTCGTAAAGGTTGGAGTTTACAGAAATTATGATATCAGCGCCCCGTCCGCCATTGCCCCCGGCAGGGATAGATTTATCACCCTGTCTGACAAAAGCAGAAGATCCATCCCCTCCTTTGCCGGACTTGAGATGAAGCCTGACCCTATCGATAATCACTGCTAACTTAAGGTTATCTTGGAAATCTTAAGGGAAGTATAGATCTGGCGGTGCCCTATTGTCTTTCTGTACTTTTTCCTTCTCTTCCACTTGTAGACAAGGACCTTATCTCCCTTTTTCTCTTCGACGATCTCAGCCTGGACCGCAGCTCCGCTGACATAGGGAGTACCGATCCTGATATCATCTTTCTGAGAGACAAGAAGCACTGAGTCAAAGGTGACAGGGGTTTCGGCTTTGAGCCGTTCCACCTGCAGGACGTCACCTTCTCTTACTTTATACTGTTTTTTTCCGATTTCAACTATTGCCCACATAACTACACAATGTTAGCACAAAAACAGATTTAGTCAAGCCATTAAATATTTTTTTCTGATAATAAATCCGGTCTGTTTTTCAGGCCGGAATTCAGGTCAACTTAAGAAAAACAGTCTTAAGCAGCTCTTTTTCCTTTTTAGTCAGCTGCGTTCTGAGCAAAAGACGGCGTAAAGAATCTGTCATGGTCTGAGCCTTGACCCTGCTGCCCAGGCTGTTTTCCAGGCCCTGAGCCGCAAAGCACAGCATCTCTTCAATATCTTTTTTACTGGCCAGGTCCAGACAAGGAGAAGAAAAAAAAGAAGAACAAAAATCAAAAATAAGATAACAGACCAGACCCAGGCTGAAAGAAAGGTTATATGACGAAAACTCAGGATCAGCCGGAAGATAAAAAATACTGTCACAGCAGGCCAGCTCTGCCTGTTCCAGGCCGCGGTCTTCCCTGCCGAAGACTATGCTTGTTTTCCGGGCCGCGGCACAGGCAACAATCTGGGGAAGTATGGCCCGAAAATCATAAATGAGCTTATATTCCCTGGAGCGCCTGGTAGCAGCAAAAACAAAACCGGAATCAGCCACTGCCTGATCAAGATTTTCACAGATCCGGGCTTTTTCCAGAACATCCCTGGCCCGTTTAGCTACCTGAAATGATTTTTCTTTAAGACAGGGATTGACCAGGACCAGATCGCTGAACCCGGTATTTTTCATGGTCCGGGCGCATAATCCTATGTTTTCCGGCACCTGGGGTTCGGTTAAAACCAGAGAAATATTATTCAGGACCCGGGCTTTATCTGATGTTGATCTGGACACCTTTTTCCTTTAAAAAATCCAGCAGCCGGTCGATCTCGTCTCTTTCCCCGGCAAAATCGACCAGAGCCCAGCCTTCTTCCGTGGAAAAAGAGGCTTCGATGATATTAGGCACAAGATCAAAATGTTTGATAATATAGAAAAAGATCGGTTCACCCTTGCATGTACCCGGGAAAATAAGTTCAACCTGGATATTAGCCATCTTTTTCTCCTTTTTTTTATTTTACCAGAAATAATCAGAAAGAAAGAAACTTTTCCCTGGGCAGGTTAAAATACCCTGTTTTAAGTCCGGGAAATCTTTGTTTTATTTCTGCGATCAAAACCGCCACGCCCTGTTCCTTCCCTGAAGGAAGCTCGATCTTTTCGGCAAGATATAAAGGGTCGAGATTAAGGTTGCGGAACTGGACCATGTCGATTTTATGCTCAGATATAAAAGAAAACAGTTTTCTGCTCTCAGAACTGCGGTCTGTAAACCCGGGGAAGACCAGAAGATTCACTGCTACGAATTTTTTGTGCTTTTTCATTATTTTTACTGAACGGCAAACATCTTTAAAACTGTAATTACGCGGCCGGAAATAAGCAGCATAAGATCCGGGCACAGCGCTGAACAGACTGACCCGGAAAGAATCTATGCCTGAGCGGCAGAGATCTTCCACTTTTTCCGGTAAACTGGCATTGGTATTCATATGTATCGTGCCCCGGCTTACTTTTTTGCGCACTGCTTTTATTGCTAAAGCAGCCTGTTTTGCTTCCAGCAAAGGATCTCCTTCACAGCCCTGGCCGAAACTGACTATAGCTTCCCTGGCCGTGGCCAGATGAGGGGCCATGACCTCGACCAATTCTTTTACCGAAGGCCTGAATTTGATCCGTTCCTGAGCAGCGCAGAACTCCTCAGAAGGCTGGGAAATACAGCCCAGGCAGGAGGCATTACAGGTATTGGACACAGGTACCGGAGCTTCCCAGCGGTTAAGAAAAAGATTCTTGGCAGCCAGGCAATGATATTCCAGAGCACAATGAGCCAGATGAAGATAAAGACGGTTTTCCGGATACTTGCGCAAAAACCGGTCCACCCCTGCTTTGACTTTTGACTGGTCATAATAGCGGGGAGTCTGGCGCAGGCGGGGATCTATTCTGCAGGCTGCGGCATAAAATCTGCCACCGTAAAAACCGCAGGCTGTATAAGCCCACAGCGGCATTATTTCTTTTTTTTCCAGAGCATAGGCCGGATTATAAAGACGGACATATCCCGGCACCGGAAAACAGGCCACTGCAGAAACAGGTTCGCCTTCATACTCGGTCAGCACCTGAAACCGGTTGCGGTCAGGATCATAGCCCAGAGGATAGCGGCGGGGGAAAAAGAAAAAATTACTGCCTGCAGGCAAAAGAGACAATTCCTCTTCAGCGGGAAGAACGCATTCGCTCAAACCGGCCCCGCACATCCTCAGCCTGGGATGGGAATAGATCTGCCCTTTTTGATCGGCAAATAAAAGATAAGGCAACATTAGTCCACCTGAGCGCGCAGCACTATCCTGATTTTGATATCATTGCTCAGCGCTATAAGTTCCTGTCTGGTTTCGCCGGAATAACCGGCCGGATCAAAAGAAATCGAAAGCACACTTTTTTCGCCTGATTCACTGATCTTAAAAGAAAGACATTCGCAGAGAGCGACTGCGGTTTCAACCCGCTGGTCCAGCACTATTTCTCTGGTCACGATTTCTTCACCGCTGATCCGGCCCAGGTCTATTTCCCTGACCTGCTCCGGGCCATCAGCTTTTAGCGGACCGCAGAAGAAAAAAAAGATAAAGACAAAGACTATATTTTTTTTAAACATATTTTACTCTCAGCTTAAAGCCAAAACCAGCACGCCCAGGACCAGGAATAACCCGGCCATGGCCAGTTTAAGCGCACCCAGTTTCCGCTTTAAAAAATCACTGAACTGCTGCGAACTAACCCCTAAAAGGGCCAGGAGAAAAACCAGGACCAGAGGAACAATAAACATGAGATTATACAAAACCAGATAAAAGAAAGCGCGCATTTTCAGCTCAGGCATTTTCAGAATAGCCATGATCGTGGGCAGATAGACCTGCCCGGTACAGGCTGCTTCCAGAAGGGAAACCGCAAATCCCAGAGAAAAAGATATGGCGCAAAGCTCCCAGGCCCGGGAATTTTTCTTACCGCGCAGTCCGCTGCCGATAGCAGCAGTCACTTTCTTTTTTAAAAAAGCAGGCAGCTGTAAAAGCATGCCCTGGCTGGTCTTCTCTTTTTTATAGCGGAAATAATCATAAAGAGCCAGGACGAAAAGAACAAAACAGCCCCCGGCAACAAGATAATAAAACGTTTTCATCAAAACATAAAAATTCTTCAAAGAATAAAAAAGAGAAAACAGCCCCATACCAATCAGGATATAGGTAATAAAAACACTGAGCACATAACTTAAGCCGACCAGGACCACCTCCCGTTTGCTGTAGCCGTAAACACTCAAAAAAGAGATAAAAAACACTACTACGGCAAAAGCGCAGGGATTGACCCCGTCGATCAGACCGGCCGACAATACGGCCAGGGGAGAAAACCGGGCAAAAGTCTCAGCCGCATCTTTACCTTTCAACTTCAGAGACGTCTGTCCCTGTCCGCGCAGATACTGGTAGACAAGAAAATCCAATTTATTCTCGATCTCATATTTTCCTACCAGAAAATTATCGCCGATAACCAGAGAAGGAGTGGCCGCGCCTTTGCGGTGAAAAAGTTCCACTGCGCCCAGCAGCAGACGGAAATTTTCCGGCTGATCAATATTTAATTTTTTAAGATCTATTTTCCGGTCATAGCGTTTTTCAATGACCGGAAGAAACTCATTTTTCAGCTGATGGCAGACTTTACAGTGAGAAGAATAAAAATAAACTATTTCCACTTTCTGGGAAGCGGATCCAAAAGCGAAACCGGGGGAAAAAACACAGCAGAAGATAAGAAATAAAAATAACTTTTTCATGTTCTTTATTTGTGTATAATTAATATAATTATAATTAATTTCCGTCAAAAATAAAGGATTATTCCTGACAACAAAAAAATGAAACTAAAACAGGCTAAACATCTTGGTTTCTGTTTCGGCGTACAGCGGGCGGTAGACCTGGCCGAGGCATCCGCTTCACGCTATAAAAATATTTATATTATCGGAGATATTGTCCATAATGAGATCGTATCCCGCAAAATCCAGAAACTGGGCATTACAAAAGTATCCTCTCTGGATGAAGTGCCCGTCAACTGCTGTCTGATCATCAAAGCTCACGGCGTACCCAAGTCCGTTTATTCCGGAGCTGAGAAAAAAAACTTAAAGATCATCGATACTACCTGCCCCATGGTAAAAGACATACAGAAAAAAGCGGAAAAGCTGGAAAAGCAGGGTTATCAGGTAATAGTCATCGGTGAAAAAAAACACGAAGAAGTCCGCGGTATTATCGGCCACAGCCAAAACAGTCTGGTCATAGAAAATCCGGGCCAGGTGAAAAAAAACAAAAACAGGCTCGGCAAAAAAACAGCAGTAGTCTGCCAGTCCACGCAAAACATGGAAAACGTTTCCGCAGTACTGGCCCGGCTGGCTCCTTTATGCAAAGAACTGCGCTTTTTCAATACCATCTGTGCGGCCACGCACCAGCGCCAGGACGAAGTACGCAGGCTGGCCGGAAAATACGCGTCAGTACTGGTGATCGGTTCCAGAAAAAGCGCCAATACTACCCGCCTCTATAACATTGCCAAAAATATAAACAATAAAACTTTTTTTGTTCATAATGAAAAAAATCTCGATCCGGCCTGGAAAAGATTCGCTTCCATAGCTCTTATCGGCGGAGCATCGACTCCTTCAGCTCTGATCGAAAAAATTACGGAGAAGCTGTATGATCTATAAGTTTATCGATAACCAGGGAACTTTTACGGTAAAAAATCCCCAGAATTTTTCCTATCTTTATTTTCCGCTTACTGACAAAAACGGATCTCTGTTAAGCTCGGTCAGTCCTAACTTGAGCGGAGACATAAAACGCGATAATCATTCTTTTCTTACTCCTCCGGCCTCGATCGAAGACTTAAAGCATAACCCGCTCTGCCGGCGTGATTTCTTTTTGCTGGTACACGGCAGACAGAACCGCCTGCTGCGCTGTTCCCAGAAAGCAGACGACACCCTGGAAGCAGGCCTGCTTTATCATAAACTTTATAAAAAGATCTATCCTTTTCAGATCGAGATCATTAATTTCATCCCCCATGATCTGGGAGCGGAAGTAATGTGGATAAAAATAAAAAACAGGGGGGGGAAAACAGTATCTTTTTCTCCCTGTTCGTTCATCCCCCTTTACGGACGGGGCGAGCCTAATCTGCATGATCACCGCCATGTCAGTTCGCTTTTAAACCGGGTCGAACTTTCTTCCTTTGGTCTGACCCTTTGCCCGACCATGATCTTTGATGAAAAAGGACACCGGAAAAATTTTACCCGCTATTTCAGTTTCGGCTATGAAAAAAACGGTCTGCCGCCGCAGGGGCAATACCCGACTTTGCTTTCTTTTTGCGGTGAAGGCGGAGACCTTTCCTTTCCCGAAGCAGTGCTCAAAGGCCAGGCTCCTTTCAAGCAAAACAGTCCCGCTTTCCAGGGAAAAGAAAACTGCGCTGCTTTGCGCTTCCAGGACCGCACGCTTAAACCGGGCCAGGAAACAGATTATATCCTGATCTCAGGCATCAGCGAAAGCAGATCAGAGCCGGGCCGGATATTCAAAAACCTCGATTCTCCGGCCAAAGTAAGCTCAGCCTTAAACCGGACAAAAAAATACTGGCAGAACTCTCTGTCCCTCAAACTCGAGTTAAAAGATAAAAACTACACCAACTGGCTGAAATGGGTGCAGGTACAGCCGACACTGCGCACTTTGTTCGGCTGTTCTTTTCTGCCCCATTTTGACTACGGTAAAGGCGGACGAGGTTTCCGCGACCTCTGGCAGGATTGTCTGGGCCTTTTACTCAAAGATGAGCCGGGAATAGACAGATTAATCCGCCACAATTTTAAAAGCCTGCGGATCGACGGTTCCAATGCCACTATTATCGCTAAAGACGGAAGTTTTCTTTCCGACAGGAACAAGATCTCCCGGGTCTGGACAGACCACGGAGTCTGGCCCCTTTTAACTACCGGACTTTATCTTAACCGCAGCCGGGACTTGAATCTGCTGCTGCAGAAAACCTCTTATTTTAAAGACCACCTCCTGAAGAGGGCTAAAGAAACAGACCCTGATTTTCAGGAAAAAGATTATCTTCTGCGCGATAATAAAGGCAAAATCTATAAAGGTACCATTCTGGAACATCTTCTGATCCAGAACACAATCCAGTTTTTCAATCTGGGGAAACACAATAATCTCCGTCTGGAAAACGGAGACTGGAATGACGGTCTGGACATGGCTGCAAACAAAGGCGAGTCAGTGCCTTTTTTCTGCATGTATGCTGCCAATCTGGCAGAACTCAGCCGTCTTTTGTCCCAACTGGAAAAAAAAGAAAAAAAAGTGCTGCTCCTTGAAGAAACCCTGATCCTGTTTGATTCCTTAAATAAAAAGATCGATTACAATAAAGTCAAAGCCAAACAAAACCTTTTAGAAACCTATCTGGAAAAAACAAAAAATTCAGTCAGCGGGAAACTGGTTTCAGTCGATATTTCTGCTTTAAAAAAAGACCTGACAGAAAAAGCAAACTGGATCTTTGACCATGTACGCAAACAGGAATGGCTGGATAAAGGATTTTACAACGGCTATTATGACAACTCAGGCCAACCAGTGGAAGGCAGGCAGGGCCGCAAAACCAGGATCATGCTCCAGTCCCAGGTCTTTCCCATATTAAGCAAAACAGCCACGGACAAACAGGTAAAAAAGATCTGGAAATCGGTCAACCGCTATCTTAAAGACAAAGATCTGGGCGGATTCAGGCTGAACACTGATTTTCAAGACATCTGCCTTGATTTCGGACGGGCATTCGGTTTTTCTTACGGAGACAAGGAAAACGGAGCTTTTTTCAATCACATGATCGTAATGTTCGGATATGCCCTGTTTTACCGAGGCTTTATCAAGGAAGGGAACCAGGTCTTTTCTTCTTTATTTTCCATGTCCGCTTCCTCTGAGTCCAGGATGTACCCTCAATTGCCTGAATATTTCAATTCCTCGGGCCGGGGTTTATACTTTTACCTTACCGGCTCTGCCTCCTGGTACATTTACACCCTCTGCGAACAGGTCATGGGTATTACTTTTTCCCTGGGAGACCTGATCTTAGCCCCCAAACTGCAGGCAGAAGTCTTTACCTCTGACACTGTTTCCATATCTTTCCCCTACTGCTCCAGACAGTTCAAGGTGATCTATAAACGCAGTAAAAAAACAAAAAAATATCTGCCGTCCAAAGCTTTTCTGAATAAAAAAGAACTTGCTCTGGAAAACAGCAAACTGATACTGAGCAGAAAAACTATTGCAAAGCTTTCTCCGCAAAAAGAACACATTATTCAGGTAGAACTAATTTAAAAAGCCGTAAGTCTTAAGCAAATATAATATGCCCACCCCACACTTCCGTGTGGAGAATATTAAGATACTGCGTGCGGAAACGCGCAGAAGAAAGGCTGGATAATTTAGTTAACAAAAACAGCAACGCTACTTTTATAAACTAAATTTTTAAAATAATGATTTTTGCTCTTTTAAAAGGGCGGGGGCAAGCCCCGCCCCTACGCATTTTGTTTCCGGAATATTTATGGAATTCTGACTTGTGACTTGTGACATGTAACTTGCAACTTTTGTCAGGAATTGATATCTTTCAGGCGGCGATGCACTTCTCTGGTCATATAAGCGCTTTTGCCTTTCAGCAGAGAAGCTGCTCTGCTGAAATATTTTTTAGCGGATTTATAGTCGCCCAGACAATAACAGGAATCAGCCAGACTGTAAAGAGATTCCGGCCTGTCCTTTTCCAGTTCCAGGGCTTTATGAAAACAAAGGCTGGCCTGCTTATGCTGGCCCAGAAGATTTAAAAACCAGCCTTTATTATGATAAAGCGCAGGACAATCCCGGTCTTTAGTCAGTCCTTCATCAAAAAATCTTTCAGCCTGATCATAGTCGCCCAGCTCAGCATAACAAAGGGCGATATCATTATAAGTACAGCCGTCTTTAGGCCTGAGGCTTAAAGCCCGGAAAAAAAACCGCAAAGCATGATCATACTGCTCACGTACAATATAATACTGGCCCGTAAAATAATTGGAAAAAAAAGATTCTTTCTGCTGACGGGCCTGACGCAAAGCCCGGTCCACAATACGCTGCGCTTTTTTAAAATGGAAAAAAGTGATCTCCCGGTCCAGCCGGATACGTTCCTGTTCCAGATCTAACGGGTGCATACTAAATCTCCTTGTTCTGGCAAAAAAGACAAGACTGTAAACCCTGCTTGCCTGCATTTGTCTTTGATCCTGGCAGGAAAATCATATCCCCGGCGTACTTTATAGCGGGGCAGATAATGATAAAAACGGCCTCCCGGCTTCAAAACTTTCAGACAATGCAGATAAAATTCCCGGCTGAACAATTCCGGTGCTATCTTGAATGTAGGCGGGTCATGAACAATGCAATCGAATTTTTCCGCCTCCATTGCAGGAATAGCCTGATAAATATCCTCCTGATGCCTTTCTATCCGCGGAGAAGAAAACAATTTCCGGGAAAAAGGGTTTAATTGAGCAAGCAGAAGCACATTTTCGTCACGTTCAAAAGTAAATACTTTTCGGCTCTGTTCAGCAGCACAAATAGCAGTGTACCCCAGGCCCATGCAAGTGTCAAGGACAATGCCGTAAGGCTTAAGAACATTTATTTTACGCATGGTATCTTCTTTAGGAGAAATGCGGGTTATACTGTGCATGGGCACAGAACCAAGGGTAAAACTGGGCCAGTCCCTGGTAGGTATCAGCTTATAATACCTCTGTTTTTCCTCATCAAAAAAGGCCACAGGCACAAGCCCTTCTTCTTTAAGAAGATAGCAACGGCCGGGCTTTAATTTCCGGGAAAGGTCCAGTTTAAATTTTTTCTCCACTATTGCTTCTGCAGCGGATCTTAAAACTTTTACCTTTGTCAGGCCGAAATCCAGGGTCAGATCAAATTCTGTACCCGGTTTCCGGCTTAAAATAAAATCGAATTCTTTTCCTGTTATCAGCATTTGCTTCCTTGTGTTGAATATCAGCCGGACCTCCCCCGGATAAGATTTCCGGGACAAACCCGGCCCCCGGGGCAGGTTTTTAAAAACCCCTTGTAAATACTGGGAATTTGCTTGACAATGACTCGGCCCAGGATATAAAATAGTTTAAAGTAAATTTCTAAAAATATCAACGTTTAAAGTAAAGGGAGGTGTCTCGATGAACAAAGCACAGCTGGTGGAACTTATGGCTGAATTCACAAACACAAAAAAAGCAGCTCAGGAAGCAGTGGAGAAAATGATCGGATCGATCAAGAAATCAGTCAAAAAAGATGAAGCTGTAACTATCGCTGGTTTCGGTACTTTCAAACTGAAACGCAGAAAAGCACGTATGGGCAGAAACCCTAAAACCGGCGAGACCATCAAGATCTCAGCCAAAAAAGGCGTAGGTTTCAAACCTGCCAAAGATTTCAAAGAAATGCTCTAATTTTCGATCTCTATTTTGAATTTAAAAAGGGCTTGCAAAATGCAAGCCCTTTTTTTTATACTGGTCGATGGTCGATGGTCGATGGTCGATGGTCGATGGTCGATGGTCGATGGTCGATGGTCGATGGTCGATGGTCGATGGTCGATGGTCGATGGTCGAT
>Ga0272442_10000960_pt1 | contig 44766 bp, 39 predicted proteins | sample SSMForm2O_FD_200262 | JGI IMG/M metagenome (GOLD analysis project Ga0272442, IMG submission 200262) | Marine sediment archaeal communities from Little Sippewissett salt marsh, Falmouth, MA, United States - SSM-Form-2O | ecosystem: Environmental > Aquatic > Marine > Wetlands > Sediment ...
GCCTTCGATGTCACCAGGCGACACATCGTCCTCGTCGACGACGTCCTGTATACGGGGCGCACGGTGCGGGCGGCGCTCGACGCCCTCATCGACCTCGGCCGACCAAGGCTTATACAACTCGCCGTGCTCATCGATAGGGGACACCGGGAACTGCCCATACGCGCCGATTACGTGGGCAAGAACATACCCACGTCCTACCAACAGGACGTGCAGGTCTGCGTGAGCGAGATAGACGGCCGCGATGAGGTCGCCGTCGTACAGATGAAAGACGCCGGGGGGCGAACAAGATGAAACGGTGGGGTCGCAAACACCTGCTGGGTCTGGAAGGGATGTCCGCCGAGGAGATCAACTTCATCCTGGACGAGGCCGTATCCTTCCGGGAGATATCCGAGCGGCCGCTGAAGAAGGTGCCGACGCTGCGAGGCAAATCCGTCGTCATGCTCTTCTTCGAGCCGTCCACGCGCACGCGGGCCAGCTTCGAGCTCGCCGCAAAACGCCTCTCGGCCGACACCGTGAGCATCGCTTCATCTTCGTCCAGCGTGGTGAAGGGCGAGACACTACTGGACACGGCGCGTAACCTCGAAGCGATGAAGGTGGACATCATCGTAATGCGGCACTCGATGCCCGGCGCGCCGCATATGCTGGCCCGGCACCTGAGGGCCGCCGTCATAAACGCGGGCGACGGCGCTCACGAACACCCTACACAGGGACTTCTCGACCTCTTGACCATACGCGACCACTTCGGCTCATTCGACGGCCTGTGCGTGGGCATAGTCGGCGACATCGCCCACAGCCGCGTGGCGCGCTCGAACATACTCGGCCTCACGTCGCTGGGCGCCGAAGTCATCGTCTGCGGCCCCCCAACACTCATCCCACGCGACATCGACAGAATGGGCGTCCAGGTTACAACCCACCTCGATGAACTCCTGCCCCGGGTCGATGCACTGAACATACTCCGCATTCAACTCGAGAGACAGGGGCGGTCGCTCTTCCCCTCACTCCGGGAGTACAGCCGGATATGGGGCGTCAATAACGCGGTTCTGGACAAAGCGGACAAGAAGCTTCTCATCATGCACCCGGGACCGGTCAATCGCGGCGTCGAACTGGCGCCGGAGGTGGCCGACGGAGAGCACTCCGTCATACTGGACCAGGTGACCAATGGGGTCGCCGTACGCATGGCCCTGCTGTATCACCTCTCCGGCGTGGCCGAAATGGAGCGGGCAGATGAAGCTGCTGCTTAGAGGCGCCTCCGCCTACAGCCCGATGGACGGGCTCGACGGAGAGACCGTCGACGTACTGCTCGACCGCGGGCGCATAGCCGAGGTCGGCCCGCGCCTGTCGGCGGACGGCGCGAAAGAACTCGACCTCTCCGGACTGGTCCTCATGCCCGGCCTCATCGACGCGCACGTGCACCTCCGCCAGCCCGGCAGAGAGGACGAGGAGACCATCGCCACCGGAACGGCCGCCGCCGTCGCGGGCGGGTTCACATCCGTCCTCTGCATGCCCAACACCGAGCCGGCCCTGGACAACCAGGGCACGGTCAGCTACGTGGTCGAAGTCGCCAGGCGAGAGGGGAACTGCCGAGTCTTCCCCGTGGGGGCCATAAGCGTCGGCCGCCGGGGAGAGCGCCTCGCAGAGATGGGCGAGCTCGTCTCCTGCGGCTGCGTCGCCGTCACAGACGACGGGAACCCGGTCGAGGACTCGGCCCTCATGCGCTCGGCGATGGAGTACTCGGGAGCCTTCGGCATACCCGTGGTCTCCCACTGCGAGGACATGCACCTCTCGGCCGGCGGCACCATGCGGGAGGGATACTACAGCACAGCGCTCGGCCTCTCCGGCATACCCGACGTGGCCGAGACGGCCATGGCGCTGCGGGATATAGTCCTCGCCGACTACACCGGGGCGAGGCTCCACATCTGCCACGTCTCCACCGCAAGGACCGTCGATATCATCCGGGAGGCCAAGGCCCGCGGGGTGCCGCTCACCAGCGAAACCGCACCTCACTACCTCGTCCTCACCGACGCCGACGTGGTGGGCTACGACCCCAACACACGGGTCAACCCGCCCCTGGGTACCGACAAAGACCGCGCGGCGCTCAGGTACGCCGTGGCCGACGGGACGATTGACATCATCGCAACGGATCACGCGCCCCATGCGTCCACGGAGAAGGAGGTCGAGTACGATCAGGCCGCAACCGGGATGATCGGGTTGGAGACTTCCGTGGGGCTGGTGCTCTCCGAACTCGTGGCCGGGGGAACCCTCTCCCTCGGCCGCATGGCGGAGCTGATGTCCGCGGGCCCGGCACGGACATTCGGCCTGGACGGCCTCGGCCGCATCCGCCAGGGCGCCAAGGCCGATCTCACGGCCATCGACCAGCAGCGGACATGGACGGTTGAACCGGCACGCATGCGCTCCAAGTCCAGAAACACACCTTTCGCGGGCAGGCGGCTGCAGGGGGCCGTCGTTCTCACCATAGTGAACGGTCGGGCGGCGCACGATCCGCTCGGTATGCTCGGCTGACCCTTGAAAGGAGCAGACGTGCCGGTCGACTGGAAGGACCTGATGCGGGAGAATGCGGCCAACTGGCTGCTCCAGGACGCCGTCTCCTCGGGATTGCCCGAGCGGATGCTCGTCCTCCTCGGCAATGCGGACCTTTTCGACGAGGGATGCATCGAGTCTGCTCTTGGGCCGGTGGAGAGGCGAGGGGTCTTCCGCGTCGGCCGGGCACATGGACACGACGTTGCCTACACCACGCCGCTGTTCGGGTCGCCCAAGGTCGCGATGTACCTCGAGGTGGCCGCCGCCGCCGGTGTGCGGGCCGTCGTCGGCACTGGCTACTGCGGTGGGATAGCGCCGGGGGCCGCCGTGGGGACTCTCTTCCTCCCCACCGATGCCCTTGCACTGGACGGCACGACGCGATCCTACGGGCTGGAGGGCGAAGTGGTCTCTCCCCAGCAGAGGTTGGGAGAGGCACTGACCTCGGCGTGCAGCGCCGTGGGCGCTCGAAGCAGCAGCGGACGTATCGCAAGTATCGACGCCATTATGCTCGAAAGCGATGCGATGTTCGCCGACCTCAGGGCGCAGGGGGTCGACGCCGTGGACCTGGAGACGGGGTGCCTTTACACGCTGGCGGAACGCCTCGGCATGGCCGCTGCCGCCGTTCACATCGTCTCCGACAACGCGGCCGCAGGCGACATAGACGAAGGGACGACTCATATGCTCAGCCAGCGCGATCAGATAGAGGTGGCCCTGCGTGCGCTCGCGTCGCTCTGAGCCAGCATCGACGGGACCGGTCAGGGTGTTCGGTGATGTGGTGTCGGTCTCGCATCCGGCTGCGACCTTCACCCGAATGAAGGTGAACGCGCCGGAGCTTGCGCGGGCGCGACCGGGGCAGTTCCTAACGGTCCGCTGTGGCAGCGGCGTCATGCCGCTTCTGCGCAGGCCGCTGGGCGTATTCTCGACGGACGAGGGGAGGGGAGAGATCGAGATGCTCTTCAAGACCGTGGGCGAGGGGACGCGATGGCTGGCCGAGCGACGCCCGGGCGACCGGGTCGACCTCCTCGGACCCATCGGCGCCCCGTTCGAGCCGCCCACGCCGCCCGGGCGGGCCGTCCTCGTCGCCGGCGGGGTCGGCGTGGCCACGATGTACCCCCTCGCTAAGGCTCTCCTGGAGGCCGGATGGAGTGTGGGAGTCCTCCTGGGAGCGGCGACCTCCGCCGAACTGCTCTGCCGGGACGAACTCACCCAGATGGGCGCCACCGTCGAGGCCGCCACGGAGGACGGCTCCGCGGGCACACGGGGCCTCGTAACCGACCTCCTGCCTTCGCGCCTGCCCGGGGCCGACATCGTCTTCGCCTGCGGCCCGTGGGGGATGATGGCCACCGTCGCCGAAATGACGTCCAAGGCAGGTGTGCCCTGCCAGGTATCGCTGGAGCAGCGAATGGCGTGCGGGACCGGGGCCTGCATGGGATGCGTGGTTCCCATCCGCGGCGAGACGGGCGTCGACTACAAGCGGGTGTGCCGGGAGGGCCCCGTGTTCCCTGCCGAGACGGTCGCGTGGGAGGACGTCGAATGACGCCGGATCTCTCGGTCGACATCGGCGGGCTCGCCATGCGCACCCCCGTCATGATGGCCTCGGGCACCTTCGGATACGGCGAGGAGTATGAGGGTCTGACCGACCTCTCCGGCCTCGGCGCGATCGTCCTCAAGGGCATAACACTGACCGAGTGGCGCGGGAACAGGCCGCCGCGCATCTGCGAGACGCCGGCGGGCATGCTCAACGCGGTGGGCCTGCAGAACGTGGGCCTGCCTGCCCTGCTGTCGGAGAAGCTCCCACACCTCTCCGGCACGGACGTACCCATCATAATAAACGTGAACGGCAGGACCGTCGACGAGTACGTGCGCCTCGCCGAAGCCCTCGACGCCGTGGCACAGGTCGCCGCCATTGAGCTCAACGCCTCCTGCCCCAATGTGTCCCACGGCGGCATGCACTTCGGGACCGACCCCGACACGCTGCGGGGCCTGACGGCGGCCGTGCGCGCCAGGACGGACAAACCGCTCATCGTCAAGCTCTCGCCGAACGTCACGGACGTCACCGCGACGGCCGGGGCCGCCGTGGCCGGCGGCGCCGACGGTCTCTCCCTCATCAACAGCGTGCTGGGCATGGCCGTCGACGTCGAGAAGCGCCGCCCGCGACTGGGCAACATCACCGGGGGCCTGACCGGCCCCGCTATAAAGCCGATCGCCGTCCGGATGGTCTGGCAGGTCGCGCGCGCGGTCGACGTCCCCATAGTCGGACAGGGCGGCATAATGACCGCACAAGACGCCGTTGAGTTCCTCCTCGCCGGAGCATCCGCCGTCGGCATAGGCTCGGCAACCTTCGTCGACCCGACAGCGGCCCTCAGCGTGACGGAGGGCATACGGGACTACATGGAGGTGAACGGCTTCAGCAGCATCGGGGATCTCAACAGAGTGGGGGAGAGTTGGTGATGGAAGCGGCCGAGAGGCTCATCGTGGCGCTGGACGTGCCGAACGGTGACGAGGCCGTGGACCTCGTGGACCTGCTCCGCGGGCACGTTGGGGCGTTCAAGGTGGGCCTGCAGCTCTACACGGCCGAGGGGCCCGAAATCGTTTACTCCATCGCCTCGCGGGGCGAACGTGTGTTCCTCGACCTGAAGCTCCACGACATACCCAATACGATGGCGGGTGCCGCCGCCGCCGCGACCAAGCTCGGCGTTTGGATGCTGACGGTGCACGTGGCCGCGGGGGAGGCCGCGCTTTGCGCCGTTCGGTCGGCGGTGGCCGAAGAAGCCGAGGCCGAAGGCCACCCGGCCCCGCTCATAGTGGGGGTGACCGTCCTTACCAGCATAGATGCGGATACGATGGCGTCATGTATAGCCCCGGGTTCGCCCTTCACGCTGGAGGAACTGGTGACGGAGCGCGCCGAAGTGGCCGCACGGTGCGGCCTCGACGGTGTGGTCGCCTCGCCACTCGACGTCGCCCGGATTCGGCAGGCGCTCGGCGACCGGCTGACGATAGTGACGCCCGGGGTGCGCCCGGCGGGTGCCGACGCGTTGGACCAGAAGCGCCCGGCGACCCCGTCGTCGGCCATCAGCGCCGGGGCGAGCTACCTGGTCGTCGGACGGCCGATAACACGGGCGTCTGACCCGCGGGGGGTCGCCGACGCCATCGCGCGCGAGATCGACGACGCCTTGGAGGCCAAATGACAGGCGACGAGATGCTCCACCTCCTCAAAGACACGGGCGCCATCCTCGAAGGCCACTTCCTCCTCGCCTCGGGCATGCACTCGGACCGGTACGTCGAGAAGTTCCGGCTGCTGGAGCGGCCCGACGTAACCGAGCGCTGCTGCGCGGAGCTGGCGCGGCGGTTTCGGGCCGGCCGGCCCGAAGTCGTCATCGGCCCCACCACCGGCGGTGTCATCGTCGCCTACGAGACGGCGCGCCATCTGGGCGTGCGGGCCGTCTTCGCCGAACGCGAGGGGGGCGGGCGGGCGCTGAGGCGCGGATTCACCATCGGCCCGGGCGAGCGCGTGCTGCTCGTCGACGACGTCATGACAAGGGGGGGCTCCGTCCGGGAGACCATCGAACTCGTGGAATCCTGCCGAGGCAATCTCGTCGGCATTGGGCTTCTGGTCGACCGCTCGGGCGAAGACCTCGACTTCGGCGTGCCCACCGAGGCGCTGTCCAAGCTCCGCATCGACGCTTACGAGCCCGACGAGTGCCCGCTGTGTGTGAAGGGCGTGCCGCTGACCGAGCGGGGCTCGGGACACCTCTGAGCCGTCGGCGTCTCCGCCGGAGGGGCCGACTCGTAGTGGCAGTCGGGCCGCACCCTAGGGCCCGCCAGGTTGACACCTTGGCCCCATTCCCCCTATCATACGGCGTCGATTAGCCCACAGAGAACCAACGGAGGCGCCTGCATGGAGCGAGTGCTCACCGCCGACGTGCGAAACCACATAGGAGAGACCATCAACCTGCGCGGATGGGTCCACCGGATCCGCGGGATGAAGGGTTTCTCCTTCCTCATCCTCCGCGACCGCGCCGGGCTCATACAGGTGATCGTCGACGAGGGCGTCCGGCCGGCCAGCGAAATCGACGTGGAGGCCGCCGTGTCCGTCACGGGCACCGTCAAGGCCGACGAGCGGGCCAAGGCCGGGGCCGAGGTCCAGGCGGCGAGCGTGGAGATACTGTCTCCCGCGCTCGACAGGCCCCCCATAGAACTCAACAAGCGCGATCACGAGGTCAACGCGGCAATAGACGTCATACTCGAACACCGCGCCGTGTGCCTGCGCAACCTCCGCCTGCGCGCTCCCTTCACCGTCCAGGCTCACATCGTCAACGCCTTCCGGGACCAGCTCTGGGCCGATGGCTTCATCGAGATACACACGCCCAAGATCGTCTCGCAAGGCACCGAGGGCGGCACGTCGCTGTTTCGCATGAAGTACTTCGAACAGGACGCCTACCTCGCCCAGTCGCCGCAGTTCTACAAACAGATGATGGTGGGGTCGGGCTACGAGCGGGTCTATGAGGTCGGCTTCGTCTACCGCGCCGAGGAGCACAATACGGTCCGACACCTCAATGAATACCTCTCCCTCGACTTCGAGATGGGATTCATCGACTCGTTCGTCGACATCATGAAGCAGGAAGAGAGAGTGATTCGAGCCATACTCGGGCGCATAGCCGACAACTGCGCCGAAGAGCTGGAGATGTTCGGCGTGAGCCTGCCCGTCATCCCCGAGGGCGGCATACCGATAGTGCGGCTGGCGGAGGGGAAGGAGGCCATAGCGTCGAAGTACGGCTGGCAGAAAGAGGGCGGCGGGCACGACCTGGACCCCGAGGGCGAGAGGCTCATATCGCGCTGGGCGGCCGACGAATACGGCTCCGACTTCGTATTCCTCACGCATTACCCCGTCTCCGTGCGGCCCATGTACACAATGCCCGACCCGGACGCCCCCGAGCTCACACTCTCTTTCGACCTGCTGATGCGAGGGACCGAGATCACCACCGGCGGCCAGCGCATACACGACTACAACATGTTCGTGGAAAACATGCGGCGCTTCGGGCAGGACCCGGACAACTACGGCTTCTACCTAGAGGTGTTCAAATACGGAATGCCCCCGCACGGGGGTCTGGGACTGGGCGCCGAGCGGATAACCATGCAGCTTCTGGGGCTTTCGAACGTGCGGGAGGCAAGCCTCTTCCCGCGCGACCGCACGCGCGTATCACCATAGATTCGCCTCAACGAAGCTCGGCCCGGGCGCCCCAACGCGGCGCGCGGGCCTTTTCCTTCGGAGACGACAGAGTGGACCTGGCCAACGTGAAGGCCTTGGCGGACCTGATGCGCCTGCACAAGCCGTGTGTGGTGCTGACCGGGGCGGGCACGTCGACCGAAAGCGGCCTGCCGGACTTCCGCAGTCCGGGAAGCGGCGTGTACTCGCGGCTCGATCCGATAGAGAGCCTCTCGGTCGAAGCGCTGCGCGAGAGGCCGGCCCACTTCTGGAAGTGCTTCGCGGACCTGTTCACCCTCTCCCCGGACCTGCAGCCGAATCGCGGGCATGTGGCGCTGGCGGAGTTGGAGAGAGAGGGTTACGTGTCCGCCGTCATCACCCAGAACATCGACGGGTTGCACGCGCGGGCGGGGTCGGAAAACGTTATCGAGGTGCACGGCGGCCTTAGGAACTGCCACTGCGTAGCGTGTGGGAGGACGTATCCGCTGCAGACGGCGCTGTCGAGGCTCGACGAGGTAGACGTGCCGACTTGCGCCGTGTGCGCGGGTCTGCTGCGGCCCGACGTCGTTCTCTTCGGCGACGAGATGCCCGACTGCTATCTCGACGCGGCCGAGGCGGCCGCGTCTGCCCGACTGATCCTGGTGGTGGGCTCGAGCCTGACGGTCTCGCCCGCCAATGCCCTCGCCTTCGCAGCCAGGCGACTGGCCATCATAAACCGCGAGCCCACGCTCGCGGACGCGAAGGCCTCCGTCATTATTCGGATGGAGGCCGGTGAGGCGCTCACGGCGCTGGCGCGGCAACTGCTGGGTGAGATCCAGCTCTAGAAACGCAGAGGCTCAGACGCCCTCGTCGCCTCCGTTTATCAGGGACGCCACCTGAGGCCGAAGTCGCTCGACCTCATCCTTCAGGGAGGAAAGAGCTTCCTCCGCCCCGTCCAGATCGTCGTCCCGGCCTCCGAACTCCAGCCGCTTCGCCAGTTCCGCGGCCGCGTGCGCGGAGAGATTGCCCAGGGAACCCTTGAGCGAATGAGCCGATTCCTGCAGCGCCTTGGGGTCTCCCTTACGTATGGCCTCGCTGATCGCCTCGAGCAGATCGGGGCATACCGCAAGGAACATCTCGGCCAGCTCGGAGGCCAGCTCGCCGTCGCCCCCTACGCGCGTGAGGAACTCGTCCCTGTCGAAGCTTTGGATGCTCATCTCGTTGTTGTCCTCGGAGGCGCAGGCGTCGCTCCTGGCGATTTTGTGTATGGCCTCGAACAGCTCCTTCTGTCGGATGGGCTTCGATACGTAATCATCCATTCCGGCGGCCAGACAGCGCTCCTGGTCGCGTTTCATGGCATGGGCCGTCATGGCGATGATCGGGATGTGCTCGCCCGTCTGCTTCTCGAGCTCGCGAATGGCGCGAGTGGCTTCCAGCCCGTCCATTCCGGGCATCTGCACGTCCATCAGGATCAGGTCGAAGTCGTCACTCTCAAGTGCCTCCAACACTTTTTCGCCGCTCTTGACCGACGAAACCTCATGACCGTCCTTGATCAAGAGCGTCTCCGCCAGCTTGAGGTTCACCGGGTTGTCTTCGGCTATGAGCACGCGAAGGCTGACACAGTGGTCGCCGACGAGCTTCTCACGGCTCGCTTCGTCGGCTTGCTGCGGCCCGCGATGGCCCGTGGCGGCGAGAATCGCGTCACGCAGTTCCGTGCCGAAGACGGGCTTGCGGAGATAGTGGGAGATCCTCAGCTTGTGGCAGCGCTGGGCATCGGCACTGTCGCCGGCCGACGTCAGCAGCACCACCGGTGTGCCAGGCGCAAGACCCCGTGCCTGCATGGTCTCGACGACTTCGAACCCGTCGACGTCGGGCATCCGTACGTCCAGCAGCACGACGTCGTAATGCACGTCTTCGGAGTCGGCCTCCTGCAGCCTGGCCAGGGCCTTGGCGCCGCCGGTGCAGAGACACACGTGCATGCCCAAATGCTTGAGTATTCCGTCTATCACGCGGCGGTTGGTCGCGTTGTCATCGACGACCAGCGCGCGCTTTCCGTGGAGCGCGTCCGGCTGGACCCCATCGGCGGGGCCGTGATGCCGGGTGGGAAGCGACAGCGTGAAGTGGAAAGTGCTGCCGGCTCCCTCCTCGCTCTCCGCCCAGATGCGCCCGCCCATCATCTGGACGAGCTGCTGGGAGATGGTCGTTCCGAGTCCGGTGCCGCCGTACTTGCGCGTGGTGGACCCGTCCGCCTGCGTGAACGATTCGAAGATCGCGGCAAGGCGGTCATCTGGAATCCCTATTCCCGTGTCAGATACCGAGAAGTGCAGGTTGGCAATCCCATCATCGATAGACTCTACGTAAGCCCGGACGACGATCTCGCCCTCCTCGGTGAACTTGATGGCGTTGCCGGCGAGGTTGACGATGATCTGCCGAATCCGCCCCGGATCCGCGACGAGGGCGTCGGGGACGTCGGGAGACACGTCGGATATGAGCTCGAGGCCCTTTCCCGCAGCGCGCATGGACAGAGGAAGCAAGGCGCTCTTCATCGTCTGACGCAGACTGATGTCCGTCGGCACCAGATCGAGCTTGCCCGCCTCTATCTTCGAGAAGTCCAGGATGTCGTTGAGCAACGTGAGCAGCGCGTGGGCTGAGGACTCCGCCATCTGGAGATACTCGCGCTGCTCCGACGTGAGCTCTGTGTCTAGCACGAGTTGGGTCATGCCGATTATGCCGTTCATCGGCGTGCGGATTTCGTGAGACATGTTGGCAAGAAACTCGCTCTTGGCGTAACTGGCCTGCTCCGCCGTCTCCTTGGCGCCCTCCAGCGCCTCCTCCATCTCCTTGCGGTCGGAGATGTCCAGCATGATGCCGACCACGCCGGCCACCCGACCCGCGGCGTCGCCGTAAGTCGCCGTGTAGAGGACGACGTCGCGGAGGGTTCCGTCCGCGTAGCTGACCTGGCCTTCGTAGCGCTGACTGCCGTGATCGGCTGTGAGATCCGCATCGTCATCGTGCTGCGCCCTGGCCGCCTCTGCAGGGATGGCCTCCGGGAGGTCGAGTATGGACGCGCCGATGACACTGTCCTTGGGCAGACCGACCACATGCTCCGCGAAGGCCGCGTTGCAGCCTTGATACACGCCATCCATGTCCTTGTAGAACACCGGGCTCGGTATGGTGTCCAGCAGGGCCTCCATGAACTGCAGGTGCGAAAGCAGGGCTTCCTCCGCCCTCTTGCGCTCGGTGATGTCCTCAATCGTGCCGTCGAAGTAGTCGATCTCGCCCAGGTCGTTGCGCACGGCGTGGGCCGTGACGGATGTCCATATCTCCGATCCGTCCTTGCGCTTGAGGACGATCTCCTCGCCCTTAACGCTCCCCTGGGCGGATAACTTCTCGGAGAACGCCTTGCGCGCAGTCGGATCCGGGTAGAGGTCGGCCACCGGTGTGGCGAGGACCTCATCAATCGAATCGTACCCAAGCATGCGGACCATGGCGAAGTTCGTGGCCATGAACCGACCGCCGGGTTCCGGCGTGTTGCGATAGACGCCGACGGGGATGTTGTCCACCAGAGTCCTGTACTTCTCCTCGCTCTCGCGGACGGCGGCCTGCGTTCTGTTCCGCTCGGTGATGTCTGTGGCGAAGGCGATGAGGCCTTGGGGTTCTCCGTCTTCGCCTCTCAAGGCGGTAACAATCATCTCTGTTGGGAACGTGGAGCCGTCCTTCCGGACGTGCCCCACTTGGGACACGTGGTACCCGGTCTGCATCACGAGCTCGTTGAACGGTATCACGTCCTTCTCGAGCTGCTCCGGAGTGTGGAAGATGCTGAGGTGTCCGCCAATCAGTTCGTCTGCGTTGTCGTATCCGTGCATCTTGACCCAAGCTTCATTGGCGAACCCAATGTTCCCGTCGAGATCGGCGACCGCTATGCCCTCGCCAGCCTGCTCGGCGATCATCGCCAGGCGTCGGAGCCTTGCCTCCGCTTCCTTGCGCGCCGTGATGCTCACCACGACCTCGAAGCACGATGTGACTTCGCCGGCGGCGTTCTTGATCGGATGCGCCGTGTTCTGCCAGTAGAACAGCCCGCCGCCCGGCGCCGGGGTGGTGCGGTCCGCGTTGTGGGGCTCACCGTCAGCAAAGGCTTTCGCCACCGGGCATCCGTCGCAGACCTGCGGCTGGGCTTCGTAAACCTCGTAGCACTTGCCGCCCAGTCCGCCGAACTGCTTCTGCATGAATGGATTCTGGTAGATGATGTTGTAGTCGGTATCCTGGATGGTGATGCCTACGTTCATGTCGTCTAGCAGATTGACCAGCGAGCGTAGCCTGCTCCTTTCGTCGAAAAGTGCCTCTTCGGCGCGCTTGCGCTCGGTGATGTCGCGACATACGCAGAACACCAGCTTGCGGTCTCCGCATACGGCCCCGTTAGTGCTGATTTCCACGTCAAGATAGGTCCCGTCCTTGCGGCGATGGCGCGTCTCGAAATGATCACCGGCGTCGTCAACGCTGCGGAGCATCCCCAGCAGTTGCTCGCGGCTCCACTGCGTATCCCAATCCCATATATGCAGTTGCAGGACTTCCTGCGAGGTGTAACCGAGCATCTCGGCGTATCGCCTATTCGCTTCGTATACGCTGCCGTCCTGATCGAGGACCACTATTCCGTCCCTGGACTGTTCGATCAGGATGCGCCGCCGAACCGCTTCGTCCGCGAGCTTCTGCTCCGCCTGCTTGCGCTCAGTGATGTCCCTGACGACTGCCTGGAGCACCTTTCTCTCACCCAGCTCCATGGCGTTCAACAGGACTTCGGCTGGGAAGTCCGTGCCGTCGGTCCGACGGTGGACCCACTCGAACAGGTTCCTGCCCTCCGTCATGGCCGTCTGGATGCGCTCGTTGGCCAGCATGAGCGAGTCGACGCCCTGAGGCTGCGTTGGCGGCGAGAGGTCCGCCGGGTGCTTGCTGCAGAACTCCTCGCGCGTTTCGCATCCGAAGATCCGAAGCGTGGCCTCGTTGCAGTCGAAAAAGCCACGCTCGTCCAGCATCATGATAGCGTCGCTGCTCGAATCGTAGAGCGTGCGGAACTTCTCCTCGCTCTCGCGGACGGCGGCTTCCGCCTCCTTACGCTCGGTGATGTCTTGTACTATGCCCGCATAGTGCGTGATGCTGCCGCTCTCGTCCCTCCGTATCTCCGTGCTGTCACCGACCCATTTCACTTCGCCGTCTCTGGTGACGATTCGGTACGGCTCGTGAATGAAGCCGGTTGCCTGCGGGTCGCCGCTGGCGGAGGCCACCTCCCCGCCAACCCTTTCGAGGTCATCGGGGTGGACCACTTCGCTGTATGAGACGGCGCCGGACATGAAGTCTTCGGCCGAGTACCCGAGCAGGGCGGCGACGTTCTCCGATACGAACTCAGTTGGCCACCCTTCTTCGTTGCGCCAGAGGAAGGCGACGGCGGGGCTCCTGTTGACTATGTCGGCGGCTGCACGCAGGGCCTGCTCGGCGCGCTTGCGGTCGCTGATGTCGACGAAGCAGTCCAAAATGCACTCCCGACCCCGTAGAGTGATCGGGAGCACGGTCTTCAGAACGGGCAGCTCCGTCCGGTCTCCGCGCAACAGCACCCGCTCGGAGTTGTCCACGGTCAGACCGAGGTCGGATATGGGGCAGGAGCCCACCTCCGCCGGACACACGAACCGGTGGCACACATGGCCTACGATTTGGTCGACGGGGAGACCGATCAGCCTCGACGCGGCCGCGTTGGCCTCGAGGATCTCGTGCGTCTTGGCGTCGACGACGAGGACGCCGGTCTGGACCGCTTCGAAGATGGAGCGGAGGTACTGCTCGCCCTCGCGCAGGGCCTGCTCGGCGCGCTTGCGGTCGGTGATGTCCTTGTCCACGCCGCGGTAGCCCAAGAGCTCTCCGCCATCGCCGAGAATCGGCACGCCGTTGGTGAGAAGGCAGACATTGCGGCCGTCTTTGCTGACGGTCCAGTTCTCCAGATCCTCGATGGGGCGCCTGGCGGCGATGATCTCGGCGATCACAGGCCCGAGGCGATCGGCCTCCTCCGGGGGCATGAGATCGAAGGGGGTCTTCCCCAGGATGGCCTCCGGCGGGTCTCCCAGTATGTGCTCGACGCTGGCCGATGCGTACGTATACCGACCCTCCGCGTCAATCTCCCAGATCCAGTCCCCGGAGCTGAGAGCGACGTCCTGTAAGCGCTTTTCCGATGTTGCGAGCTCGTCGTTGGCGCACTCCAACTCGGCCGTGCGCTCGGCCACCCTGTGCTCGAGCGTGTTGTGCGACTCCCGGATGCTGTCGGCCATGGCGTTGAATGACGCCGCCAGCTTGCCCAACTCGTCGCGGCCTGAATACGCACTCCGAACATCGAGGTCGCCCGCGCCCATCCGCTCCGTCACTTCCGCCAACTCCGTCAGCGGGCGCAGAGCCCTGCGGATGAGAACGAATATGACAAGGCCCAGGCCGGCCGCAAGCCCGCCGATGAGGCATGGGGCCTCCAGGAGCTCACGGCGTACCGCACTTTGGACAAGGGCTACGGGGATTCCCACTCTGAAGTCGCCCCAGTGCCGATCGCCCACGAGGATCGGATGCGAATACTCGAAGTAGGTGTAGCCGTCCGCGTCAGTGCGGGTGAGTACGATTGACTCGCATGCGGTATGCGGACCGGCGGCCAAGTCTCCCTGCCGAGTCTTGCTGAGTTCAGCATTCGTGTGGACCGGGATGTAACCGTCAAGACTGACGCAGTAGGCGTAATAGATCGGATCCGCTGCGAGGAAATCGCGCTGGATGTCGGCGAGGTTCCTCTCGAAATAGAGGTCGTACCCGGAGCGGAACTTGCCGGGCCCGAGAGCGGCAAGCGACTCGTATGCATCATCGAATACCGTGGCCATGTCCAGCACGCCGTCGGCTACAGCCTTCTCGATGACGTGATGTGTCATGTGTGCGCCGAGCTCGGCGTTCTGCCGGCCGAGATCATCGAATTGGCTTGTCAGATGCTCGCGGGTGTCCCATGCCGTTGTGTAGACAGCTACGCCCGATATGGCGAGCAGGCCGACAGCTAACGCGATTGTTATCCTTCGCTTCATGCCCTATTCCTCGGGTACGATGCGTGCTCCGTCCAGCAGATCATCCATTATCTCAATGCCGAAGCGCCCGGCGGTGTCGCTGTTCATCATCTTCATGCCAACATTGGCCTTGGTTACAGGCAGGCTCGTTATGGGAGTACCTTTCAGGATCTCGAGAGCGTACTTGGCCGCCTTCTCCCCGTGCTCAAAGCCCGATTCGACTACGCCCATCAGCAGACCGTCCTCGATCCCGAACTCGAAGAAGCCCAGTGTGGGGACTGTCGCATGCTGCGCGGTCCACTCCATGACCGTCTTGGGGTCCAGACTCGTGGGGTTCCCCTTCTCCTTGATCGTGTGGTACATGTAGACACCGAAGGCATCGACCGTGTCGTTGTAGCGACTTACGGCCTCCTTCCACTCATCAAAGTCACTCACGAGGTTCCACTCGACAACCTCAGCGTCGACGAAGTCCTGCTTCATGAAGTTCAGGGCGCCCACCGAGGTGGGGTCGTCGCTGCTGAGCATGGCGATCTTCTTGATCGGCCTCACGTGCTGAACGTACTGAAGCGTGCCCTTGAAGTGAGCCCTCTCGATGACCCCTGTGACATTCGATGCGGGGTAGCCGTACTTGGAGGGATCTGCATTGACCCCGCAGAAGACGAAGGGAATCTCGCCGTCAACGTACCTCTTTGCGAAGTACTGCTGGGCGTTGTCATCGACTGTGATGACGATGTCGGGCTGGTGTTCCTGCAGCTTGCGTTGTGCGAGCTCGCCGGCGCGGGCCTTCCACGCCTCGTCCGTCTTGCGCTTGGTGTCCATGTAGAAGATCTCGACAGAGACACCGGTGCCCTCCAGCGTATCGATGACCCCTCGGCTGATGGCATCAACCCAGGGGTATTCGGGGTGGTAGCTGTGGACGAGCAGGACCTTCGCGCCCTGCGTGGACTGAGGGGCGGTCGCTGTGTGGTCCGCGTGGTCGGGCTCCGCCACGACCTTCTCGGGGATGCGCTCGGAGCACCCGGCGACCAGCAGAACGAGTCCGAGTACGTGCGCGGCCGCAACGCTTAGGCCGGCTCGGCGTGTTGATGTGTTCATCTTCCGCTCCCGCTTTGGTCCCGCGTGCCGGCTCGGCCCCGCGCCGCTGCTTCCCGCGTTCGAGGACGCAAAGGTCTCACCTTGCCGCACACCCGGGATCCTGTTTGATGCATCAGGGGCCGTACCCACTTGCCCCGGTCTCGCAACAGGCATGTTCCCGGTCCCCAAGGTCTGTCGGAGGCAGTCTGATACCCAGCCCCTCTCCCTTGAGGGCACATATTCGTTATCGGCCAAGTCGCTGTGGGGCTTTAGGTTGGCCGTGAGAAGCTCAGAGAAAAGGAAGGACGCCCGGCTCCGTCCTCCCAAAGCGGAGGGGCAGATTCTGCCCGTTCGAGCAGCCGGGGCCTCGGCAGATTGTGCCGGACCTGCTCCGCAAGGCCGGAGCGACCTCCCGATTCGGCGCGTCGTAACTCCCCGTCAGGCCAAGGCCTCGGCCGAATCGCCAGCCCATGGAGTCGGGCTGGCACGGCCATTGCATCGACTCACCAGCCGGGAGGACTACGTCAGGGGAGAAGCAGACGATGCTATCGGCCTTGAGGAGCGCTGAGGCGGGCATGACGGCCGGCCTCGGCATCCAGGACATACTGGCGAACAACATCGCCAACGCCGCCACCGTCGGCTATAAGCGCGACGGGTACGTCGTGGCGGGTTTCCAGGCGACACTGGCCGGCGCCGTGGCCGGCGCGCCCGCGGCCAGCGTCGGCGCCGCCCCAAGCGGCGCCAGGGTCTACGTCGCCGAAGCTCCCACGTACCTCACCGAGGGCCCGATAGTCCGCACCGGGGGCGAACTGGATGCGGCCATAGTCGGCGAGGGTTTCTTCGTCGTCGAGGCCGACGGCGGGGAAGGGTACACGCGGGCGGGGAACTTCATGCTCGACGGGCAGCGCCAGCTCGTGACACCCGCCGGCTACCCCGTCCTCGGCCAGGGAGGTCCGGTTCAGCTCCCAGCCGGCCGCGTCGAGTTCGGCGATGACGGCGCGGTGCTGGTGGACGGGACCGAGGTGGACGTTCTGCGCATCGTGACCTTCCAGGACGAGAGCGCACTGACAAAGGACGGCAGCGGCGTGCTCCGCGCCGGGCCGCGAGCCAGGCCCGTCGAGGGCGCCGAAGAGGTGGGCACCGTACGGCAGTATTGCCTCGAGCAATCCAACGTCTCGGCCGTGCGCGAGATGGTCGATATGATCTCGGCCTTCCGGTACTACGAGGCCAACGCCAAGGCGCTGCAAAGCGCCGATCACATCCTTGACAAAGCCGTCAATGAGCTGGGCAGGAACTCCTAAACGATGTTCGGAAAGGTGAACAGGGGATGATCAGGGCACTGTGGACCGCGGCGACGGGCATGGCCGCTCAGCAACTGAACGTCGATAACACCGCGAACAACCTCGCGAACGTCAACACAACCGGGTTCAAGAAGTCCCGGGTCGACTTCCAGGACCTGCTCTACCAGACGCTCCGGCCCGCCGGGGCAATAGCGGCCGCCGGCGCGCAGATACCGACCGGGATACAAATAGGCTACGGAAGCCGCCCCGTTGCAACCCAGAAGATATTCACACAGGGCGACTACCAGCAGACCGGAAACGCCCTCGATCTGGTCATCGAGGGGTCCGGATTCTTCCAAGTCCTGATGCCGGACGGCAGCACCGCCTACACGCGATCGGGCAGCCTCAAGATGGACGGTGACGGCAGACTCGTCACCTCCGACGGCTACGCGATGGAGCCGGAGATATCCGTACCCGAGGGATGGGTCGACCTCAGCGTGGGCACGGACGGGACCGTCTCGGTCATGCTCACCGGGGAGTCCAGCCCGCAGGAGGCGGGCACCATTCAGCTCGCGCGGTTCACCAACCCGGCAGGCCTGAAGAGCCTGGGGCGCAACCTCTACGCCGCCACGGATACGTCCGGCGAGGCTGTCCCGGGCACTCCGGGCGATGAAGGCCTGGGCACCATAGCCCAGGGCTTCCTGGAGATGTCCAACGTCAACGTCGTCGAGGAGATGGTAAACCTGATAACCGGCCAGCGCGCATACGAGATCAACAGCCGCGCGATTCAAACCGCCGACGAGATGCTCCAAGCGGCAAACTCACTGAGAAGGTAACCGAAGGGGAATAGCGATTTGGCTCTGAGACTAAGCGTCGCCATCGCTCTCATGTTCGCCTCGTGCGCCTGGGGCGTCGCCGTTGTGAGGGTGTGCGACCAAAGCGAAGTGGACGGCGACGAGATCCTCCTGTCGGACATAGCCGACATCGAGGCGACCGATGGGCCCGAGGCCGAAGCCTTGGCGTCCGTTACGCTCATGAAGGCCGCCTCGCCGGGTGAATCCCGCGTCTTCGACGGCGACTACGTGCGGCTGCGCCTGTCGCAGGAGCGCTTCGATGAGAGCAACGTCAAGCTGCACGCGCCTGAGCGGGTCGAGGTTAAGACGGCTTGTACTGTGGTGCGCGGGGCCGACATCGCGGCGGCCACCGTCGACTACGTGCTCGCCGAGATGCCCTTCCAACGCCAGGGCGTCAGCGTGGACCCCGTGCGCAGACCGCCAGATGTCGTACTGCCCGTCGGCCAGCCCTCGATCGAGATCAGCACCCGACCCGGAACCACTTTCCTCGGCAGAACCCTGCTGCACGCGCTCGTCACCACCGGACGCGGGGTCTCGCGGATCGTCACCGTCACGGTGAACGTCAGCGTCGAGCGCGAGGTGCTCGTGGCCTACTCGTACATCTCGCGCCACGAACCGCTCAGCGAGGAGATGTTCCGATGGGAGACCAGGGACCTGGGCGACATAGGCCCGGACGCTGTGATGGACCTGGCTGAGATCGTCGACATGCAGGCCAGCCGGACCGTCTCGCCCGGGAGCGTACTCACCAGGCGGATGATCGGCGTTGTGCCCGTGGTCAGGCGAGGCGACCTCGTCACGATGGTGCTGGAAACGCCGTCCCTCCGAATCACCGCCAAGGGCGAAGTCAAGAAGGACGCCGGACTGGGTCAAGCCGTGACCGTGAGCAACTCCGGCTCCGGGCGGCTCGTCACAGGCTTGGTAACCGGGCCGGGCGAAGTGACCGTGAGCCCTTCTGGAGGCTTCTGACCAATGAGAAGATTGATACTCGCAAGCTGCTTGACGGCCGCCCTCGCAGGCGCGACGGCGCAGGGCAACTCCCTCTGGCCCACCGACCGGGGCAGGGAACTGTACGTGGATCACAAGGCCACGCGCGTCGGCGACATCGTGACCATCCTCATCCAAGAGACCTCCAATGCGTCCAAGGAGGCCACGACCACCGCGAACAAGGACTCCAAGGTCAAGACCAGCCTGGCCGCCATGATCTTCCCCAAGATCGGGACCCACAGCGGCGTGTCGCCGGAGATCGACATCTCGACCAAGAACGAGTACACGGGCGAAGGCACGACCGAGCGCAAGGACACGTTCACGGCTCGCATGGCCGCCAGCGTGATGGACATACTGCCCTCGGGGAACCTCGTGATCGAAGGGCAACGTGTCATCACGCTCCACGAAGAGCGCCAGGTTATGGTCCTGCGGGGGATCGTGCGCAGCGAGGACATCAGCGCGGATAACACCGTCCTCTCGTCGGCCATCGCCGATGCCGAGATCGAATATACAGGCAAGGGCGTGATAACCGAGAAGCAGCGTCCCGGCATAGTGCAAAGGGTCATGGACTGGCTATGGATATTCTGAGAAGGACCGCCACGATAGTACTGCTTGGGTGCGGGGCGGCGATGGCGGCGGAGTTGGCCGAAGATGCCACCGCCGCAACCGTCAGGGTCAAGGACATCTGCCACGTACAGGGCGTTCGGGAGAACGTCGTCTGGGGGTATGGCCTGATCATCGGCCTCAACGGCTCGGGCGACAAGAGAGGCACGCAGTTCACTACGCAGACCCTCACCTCCATGCTGGAGAGGCTCAACATCACCGTGCCGGCCGACCAGGTTCAAGTGAAGAACGTCGCTGCCGTGATGGTCACAGCCGACATCCCCGCCTTCGCCAAGAACGGATTGCGGATCGACTGCACGGTCAGCTCGCTGGGCGACGCCTCGAGCTTGGAGGGCGGTACCCTTCTCCCGACCGAACTACACGCCGGAGACGACCGCATTTACGCCGTGGCCTCGGGAGCCGTCTCCATCGGAGGGTTCAACATCGAGGCGGGCGAGGAGGGCGACAGGCTCCAGAAAAACCACGCTACGGTGGGGCGTATACCGCTCGGGGCTACCGTCGAGCGTGACGTCGGCACGGTCCTGCCCACGGGCATTGTCATGCTGACCCTCGACACCGCCGACTTCACCACCGCCACGCGTCTGGTGGCGAGTCTCGAGGACAAGCTGGGACCGGGGATCGCCCGCGCAGTGGACTCGGCGACCGTCGCCGTGGCCGTGCCCGAATCAAGCCTGGCCGACCCCGTCGGCTTCATATCCCAACTGGAACACTTGCGGCTTCAACCCGACACCGTCGCCAGGGTCGTGCTGAACGAGCGCACCGGCACCATCGTCATGGGCCAGAACGTGCAGATATCGCCCGTGGCGGTCTCCCACGGAAGCCTCAACGTGGAGATCAGGGTCAGACTGGGCGTGTCACAGCCCGCGCCGTTCGCCCCCGGAGGCGAAACGACCGTCGTCCCCGATACACGGGCGCGCGTGACGGAGGAGCGATCGGACCTGGTGTCGCTGCCAGCCGCCGCCACCATGGAAGAACTCGTCAGCGGCCTCAACGCCTTGGGCGTTACACCCCGTGACATGATAGCCATATTCCAGGCGATCAAGCAGGCCGGGGCGATACAGGCCAAGCTGGAGATCATGTAGATGGACGCCGCCTCAGCCGTAGGCGCCACCGCCGCAGCGAACGCGCAGCAGCCTAACTCGGCCGCCAAGCCGAGCCGGGCGGGAGAGCTGCGCGAGGTGTGCGGCCAGTTCGAGTCCATATTCCTCACGCACCTGACGCGGGCCATGCGCAGAACGGTCCCCAAGACGGGCCTGCTCGACGGCGGTCTGGCCGGAGACATCTACCGCGACATGCTCGACGTCGAGTTTGCCGCCAGGATGGCCGAGCGCGGGGGAGTCGGCCTGGGGGAGATGCTTTACAGACAGCTCAACGAACGGCTCAGCGGCGAATGAGACCTGGCACGGACAGCCAGGCGCATAGAGCGGACGGAGATCCACAGTGGTGCGCGTAAACCGCACGGACATCCCCGGCGTACGACAGGGAACCCAGGCCGCCGAGGCCGGTCCCTCTCAGAGACCGGAACGCTCCGGCCGAGGAGGCGATCGGGTCAACATCTCCTCGGTCACAGCGCAGCTGCAGCGACTTCGTGAGTCGCTCTGCTGGGATGAAGAGGTGCGCTCGGACAAGGTGGACCGCCTTCGTGAGGCGGTCGCCTCCGGCAACTACCGCGTGGACTCACTTGAGGTGGCCGAGCGCTTCCTGCGCGAGGCGATGTGGCGATAGCGAAAGGGGCTTGCGGTGGAAGTGATGCTTTCCGAGCTTACGGAAGTGCTGGGAAGCGAAGCGCAGGTACTGGACGACCTCATATCTGCTGCGGTTGACAAGCAAGTCGCGCTGCTGGCCTCCAGAGCCGCCGATGTCCCCGACATCGCCGAGCGTGAGGAGGAGCTCATCAGCCGCATGCGCGAGATGGAGGCCAGGCGTTTTGAGTTGGCCTCCGGGCTGGCCGCGCTGATGGAAGTGCCCGACGGCTCGCTGACACTCTCATCCGTAATCGGCTCTGCGGCCGGAGAGCATGCCCGCCGGCTCAGCGAACTGCGCGCGCTCCTCATCGCACGCACCCGGCGACTGGAGGAGGTCAACCGCACCAATGCGCTGCTGCTGGCGCAGTCACTAGACATAGCCGCGGCTTGGCTGGAGGCGGCCTCGGGCCGAAAGGCCAATGCCACCTACGGGCCGAACGGACGAGTCGGCCTTCCGCACGTGGGCGTGTCGTCGGTCAGCGCAAGACTGTGAACCCGCCGCACAGGAGACTGTAAGTGGGCAATCTACTCGGGAGCCTGTACATAGGCTCGAAAAGCCTGGCCGCGCAGTTGGCCGCGATGCGGGTGATCGGCCACAACATAGCCAACGCCAACACCGAAGGATACACGCGGCAGGAACTGATCCTGCAGACCAGCATCCCGGACATGTCCCCCGTCGGGCCCATCGGGTCGGGGGTGGAAGCCGCCGCCATAAGGCGGATGCGCGACTCCTTCGTCGAGGCGCGACTGCGCACGGGCATGGAGACGCTGGCGCGTTGGGAGAAGAAGTACGAGGTGCTCTCAGACCTCGAGGTCGTCTTCGCCGAACCGACCGACGACGGCCTGTCGGCGGCTATGACCGAGTTCTGGAACCGCTGGCGCGACCTGGCCGGCAACCCCGAGGAGCACGGACTGCGCGCGTCCGTCATCGAACAGGGCGCAACGCTCGCCAACACCTTCCAGTACGTCTACAACGACCTCCGGCAATTGCGGGAGAACCTGGATGAGTCGTTATCCCTGTCCGTCATGCAAGCAAATACCTATATCCGTCAGATCGCCGCCCTGAACGAGCAGATAGTCAGCGCCGAGCTCTCCGGCGATGTGGCTCCAGACCTCCGCGACCAACGACAACTGCTCGTGCAGGAGCTGTCCACGATCATGGATGTGGACATCGACGACTCGGAGGCGGCCAACCTGTGCGTCAGATCTCACGGCGAGCGCGTCGTGGACGGACCGCACTACATGCAGCTGGAGCTGCAGTACAACGTGGATACGCAGATGCAGGATGTGAGATGGGCGGGTACGCAGGCCCCCCTGACCGTCGAGGGCGGCTCGCTCTACTCCATCCTCGAAGGGCGCGATACCATCGTGCCCGCGTACATGGACGATCTGTCGCAGCTGGCGCAGGACCTCATCCTGGCGGTGAACCGCGTGCACTCGTCCGGCCGGGGCTCCATCGACTTCTCCGCGATCACCAGCCTGTGCGGCGTGAACAACACCGCGGTGTCACTGGCGAACATAGCTGAGACCGGCCTGGCGGTAGCGCCGACATCGGGCTCCTTCCAGATCATCGTGACGGACTCCAGCGGGCAGGCGCAGACCACCACCATCTCGGTCCTCGACGGGGTGACCGACAGCCTTGACGCCCTTGCACTCCGGATCAACTCCCTCGACCACATCTCCGCCACCATCAGTGAGGGCAAGCTGACAGTATCGGCCGAGTCGGGCTACACCTTCGGTTTCGCCAACGACACTTCGTCCGTCCTGGCCGCTCTGGGGATCAATACGTTCTTCAGCGGCAGCGGGGCGGACGATATATCAGTCGCTCCGGGCGTCGCCGCCGACGCACGCCTCGTGGCCGCCGGCTTGTCACTGGATGCGGGCGACGGCGACAACGCCTCCGCGATCGCCGAGCTCGAGTACTCGCTGACAGTGGGCTCGGGGCGCTGGAGCTTCTCCGACTTCTACAGGGACATGGTCACCGGGCTGGGCGTGAGCGTGCAGGAGACGGGCAGGTTCGTCGCGGGGCAGGAAAACGTCGTCAACCAGATAGCCGACCGCCGCGCGTCCATCTCAGGGGTGTCGGTCGACGAGGAAGCCGCCAATATCATCAAGTACCAGCGGGCCTACGAGGCGTCGGCGCAGTTCATTGCGGCTGTCAACGAGATGATCGAGTACATGCTGCTGCAGATGATGTAGGGAGACAGTCATGCGAGTGACCAACCAGATGCTCATGGACAACGCGTTGACCGCCCTGGCACGCAGCCTAGAGAAGATGGAGAGAACTCAGGAGCAACTGACCACGGGCAGGCGGATCATCCGCAGCTCGGACGACCCCGTCGGGACGTCGAAGGCGATGGGCTACCGCGCCGACCTTGCACGCCTGAGCCAGTTTCAGTCCAACCTCGGCCGCGGCAGTTCCTGGCTGGCCCAGACCGACGCTGCACTTTCCAGCATCGGCGACCTCTTGACAAGGGCTACGTCCATCGCTCTCTCCCAGGCCTCCGCCACCGCGACTACGGAAACGCGCACCGCCGCCGCCGCCGAGGTGCAGGGCTTGCTGGATGAGGCCATGCTGCTGGCCAATACCCGCTTCGGCGATCGCTACATCTTCTCCGGCGAGAGGACCAGGACGGCTCCCTTCGTCGAAGCGACCGACGGGTTCCTGTACGTCGGCGATGCCGACGCGATCACGGAGGAGATCGCCTCCGGCCAGTACGTGCAGGTGAACATGGACGGTCTGAGTGCGTTCTGCAGCCCGGCCTCGGCTATCGAGGGAACGGGCATATCCGGCTCGCCCATGACAAGCGAGACGACTCTGGCGGATCTCGGCATCACGCCAGGCAGCATCCGAATAGCCAACGGCGGCCAGACGACGACAATCGTGCTGACGGCCGCAACGACCATAGGCGACGTCATCGATGCCATCAACGATTCCGGAGCCCGGGTGACGGCCGAGTTCAACACCGGCTGCACAGGCCTGGTCATAACGAACCTGCTCGCAGGGGCCAACTTGGCCATATCCGATGTCGTCCCCGGCACCATGGCGACCGACCTCGGCATCGCCGACTCCTGCGGACCCTCGGGCGCACTGGGCGCGCTGGTTGACCTCAAAGCGGCTCTCGAGGCCGACTCCACACTGAGCATCCAGTCCGCGGGGCAAAACGTGGAACAGACCTCGTCGGAACTGCTGAACAACCGTGCAACCGTCGGGGCGAAGATGTCCCGGTTCGAGATGGCCACCGATCGGCTCGATAGCCAGCTCGTCAGCCTCACCGAGATGCTGTCGGACAACGAGGACGCCGATCTGGCCCGGCTGGCCACAGAGTACTCGCTACAACAGACGGCGTACCAGACGGCCCTCGCGGTCGCCGGCCGCCTGGCTCAGTCCACGCTCCTGGACTTTCTGAGGTAAAGGAGGCGCGCGTGCGAATCGAAACCACGCGGTTCGGCGAAACAGACGTAGCCGACGAGTCCCTGGTGCAAATGCCCTGCGGGCTGCCCGGGTTCGTGCACCGGAGGAGTTTCGCCGTAATACCACATCCGCAAGGCGGGCCCTTCCAGTGGCTGCAGTCGACCGAGGACCCTAAGTTGGCCTTCGTCATAGCGGATCCGCTCTGCTTCCGCCCGGACTACCACGTGGCCGTGCCCCGTTCGGAGATAGAGGAGCTGGGGCTGGGAGACGAGGCCGACGCTCAAGTATGGGTCATATGCGGAATAGGACCCAACCCGGAGGACATCACGGCCAACATGGCCGCGCCGATAATCGTCAACCGTCGGACGCGCGCCGGCAAGCAGGTCCTGGTGCAGTCGGACCCCGAAGATATCCGGTTCCCCATCATACGATACCTCAGGCAAATGGCGGAAGGAGCGCCCAGTTGACTCAGAGTAAGCCTCTGTTCGTCGGGCAGGACTTCGATGTGCAGCTCGTGTCCCCTGAAGGCCCCGGCTTGTACAGGTTCTTCGCCGACGTGATGCTGGCTGGAGGTCATATGCCCCTCATGGCGGAGCTGGTGGGCAGACTCGACATCAGCAAGGAGCGGGTGGACCCGGAGATCGACTCGCCCACGTGGGTGGAACTGCACCGGTCGCCATACCGCTTCGCGGCCGCCTACTGCGAGGACAAAGAGGTGCTCGACGTGGGCTGCTCGCACGGCTACGGCACGGCGGTTCTTGCCCAACGCGCCGGCTACGCCGTCGGTTTCGACCTCTATCCGGAGGTCGTGGCCGACGCCGAGCGGCGCTTCGGACACGAGCGCCTTCGGTTCCTGGCACACGACGCCAACGAACCATTCCCCTTCGCGGATGAGTCCTTCGACGTGGTCTTTTCCTCCGAGGTGATCGAACACGTCCGGGAGCAGGATCGGTGCGCCGCCGAAATGGCGCGCGTGCTCCGCCCCGGGGGTCTGCTCATACTCAAGACGCCGGATGTACGTTCGGCCAGGCGGGGCAACGTATTCCACTACAGGGAGTTCAGCCGCGGGGAACTCGAACAGATGCTGAGGCGGCACTTCGACATGGTGAAGGTCTGCTTCTTCGCCCTCAAGACAAGATGGGTCTGCAACAAGGTGGACCTGCCCGAGCGCCCTTCGCCCCGCAGCTTCGGAGAGCCCGTGCCCGTGGGCAGCGCCATGCTGCTGCAGGCTGCCCTGCGGCCGTCGTTGCTGAAGGACACGGAGACGGCGGACCTTCTCGCCGTTGCTCAAAAGGCCCCCGTGACGCCTGACGCGGGGCCGTTCACCGAGGAAGCGCTGTCGGCCGCGGCCGCCCCGCCGTCCGAGCCCACAGCCGCCTGACAAGAAACGGAGGAGGTCGTGCCGGAAACACTGCACCTTCGAACAGCGCCGTGCCGGAGCGCAGCGATTCAGCACTTGCTGGACCGCACGGTTCGAACCGAGTCGTCGGGAGCCCTCCTTACCGAGCTCATGGGCAGGCTCGATACCAGCAAGGAGCGGCTGGACCCCGCCATCGACTCCCACGCCTGGCTGGACTTGCACCTGTCGCCATACCTCTACGCGGCCGAGTCGGCCGAGGGCCTCGACGTGCTCGACGTGGGCTGTTCGCACGGCTACGGCACCGCCGCCCTGGCGGAAGTCGCGCGAAGCGCCGTGGGATTCGACCTCTACCCCGAGGTCATACGCAGGGCGACGACAGAGTTCGGCAGAGACAACCTGCGCTTCCTCGTTCACGACGCGAACGATCCTTTCCCCTTCCAGGACGAGAGCTTCGACTTGGTATTCTCCTCCGAGGTCATCGAGCACGTGCGCGAGCAGGATCTCTGTGTCGGCGAGATGGCTCGGGTGCTCAGGCCGGGAGGCACGCTAATCCTCAAAACACCCAACAGGCCCTACGCCCGAAAAGACAACCCCTTCCACACGCATGAGTTCCTGCGGGAGGAACTCGACGAGCTCCTCCGTCGGCACTTCGGCTGCGTTCGCGTGGGGCACTTCGGCCTGCATCCGGTGTGGGGCGTGCGCAAGGTCGAGCTTCCGCAGGTCGATTACCCCCAGGAGTGCGGTCCGCCCATACCCGTGCCGTGTGGTTGCCTGATCGAAGTCTTCCTGCGGCCGGACGTGACTTTCGAACACAAGGACGCCGGGGCTGACCTGTTGGCCCGCTGCCGCAAGGCCGAGGAGGCGGCACAGTGACCGGCATCACCGTGGGGATAGTCCCCGCCAGATGCGGCTCAACAGAGGTACCCGGCAAGAACACCCGCCCGCTGGCCGGGCGCCCGCTGGTCGCATGGACCATCGAGGCCGCGATGCAGGCCGGCTGCCTCGACCGCGTGATCGTCACGACCGACGACCCGGAGGTGTCCCGCATCGCTACCGGGATGGGCGCGGACGTGCCGTTCCAGCGCCCGGCCCAACTGGCGACCGCCGAGGCGGCCATGCCCGACGTGGTGCGGCACTGCGTGGGCTTTCTCGAAGAGCAGGGCGAGAGAATCGACCTCGTGGGCGTCTTCTACCCCACTTCGCCCTTCAGGACCGGCGGCGACATCGATGCGGCGTTCGACGCCTTCACGGCCTCAACGGCCGACGTGCTCCTGTCGGTCGCGCCCGTGCAGCACGGCCATCCCAGGTGGTGCGTAACGCTCGACGACGACGGCGCCATTCACAAGTTCATCGATGACGGGCAGGTCTTCTACCGAAGGCAAGAACTGCCCGCCGCCTACGAGCCGGACGGCGCCATCTACTTCCTCCACCGGGAGGCCCTCACGCGCGTCAATCGGCTGATGCACACGGACAGAATGACCAGTTACATCAGCGACCCTATACGCGGCGTCGATATCAACTCGGAACTGGACTTCTTACTCGCCGAGGCTATCGCCGCCCGCGGCCTCAATCAGGGACACGATGAGAGGAGCCAGGCACATGGATGTGCTGCTGGTGAACTGCCCAATCAGGGTTCACGCCGAGCCTAACGTAATACCCTACGGGCTGGCGACAATCGCCTCGACGCTCGAGGGCGCCGGGCACCATGTAGAGATACTGGACCTCAACGCCCAGCGGATGAGCGAGGAGGAGATCGCCTCCGAGCTGTCCGGCCGGAGTTGGGACCTGGCCGGTGTGTCGGGCCTCATAACCACCTACAGCTTCCAGCGATGGCTAATCCCCCTGCTCAGAGACCTGCGGCCACACGCCCCCGTCGTCTCCGGCGGCGGGCTGGCCACCTGCGTGCCGGAGCTCGTCCTCTCACGCACGCCCGTGGATATGGTGGCGCTGGGTGAGGGGGAGCAAACGTCGCTGGAGCTGGCCGAGACCCTGGAACGCGGCGGGGACCCCGCCGAGGTGGCCGGGCTAATGGTGCGGCGGCGCAGCGGCGAAGTCGTCCGCACAGAGCCCAGGGCCCTCGTGGCCGACCTGGACAGCCTGCCGCTGCCCGCATGGCACCTGCTTCCCATGGAGACCTACCTCGCCAACCCCATATGGGGGGCAGGCACGGGCAATCTGTCCGGGTTCCTCGGGGAGCGGCTGCCCAAGCGCTCCATGAACATAATCGCGTCGCGCGGCTGCCCCTTCTCGTGCAACTACTGCTATCACCTGTTCGGCCGATCCCGATACCGCATCCGCTCCGCAGAGAACATAGCCGACGAGGTCCACGCACTCGTCGAGCGCTACCACGTGGACTTCGTGGGGTTCGTGGATGACAACTTCATGGCCGACGCCAAGGTGGTCACCGGGTTCTGCGACTCGCTCTGGCGCCGCGGGATCCGCGTTCGATGGGGCTGCCACGGGCGGGTGACCTCCGCCGAGCCCGACCTGCTGAGGCGGATGGCCGACGCCGGCTGCGTCTGGATCGGCTATGGGATCGAGTCGGCGAGCCCGGAGATCCTCAGGCGTATGAACAAGAGGGCCGATCCCGATCGGGCCGCACAAGCCATCATCGAGACCCGGCGGGCCGGCATCTACGCCAATACCACGTTCATGATGGGCTACCCCGGCGAGACGCGGGAGACGGTCGAGGAAACCGTCGAGTTCTGTAAGCGCCTCGGCATAGTGCAAAGATTCTTCCTCACCACCCCGTACCCCGGCACGCCCCTCTACGAACAGGTGCGGCATCTCATCCCGGATGAGGAGAAGTATATAGAATGTCTGGGCGACGCCTACGACTTCGCCCTGAACCTCACCGATCTGCCCGATCAGCAGCTCCTGGAGCTGAAATCCTGGGCCGAAGGGGAGCTGGAGCGCGCGGCCGCCGAGGTCCCGCCACGCGGCAAGGAGGTGGCGGCATGCTAGTCCTCTCCCGAAGACTCAACGAGTCCATCATGATCGGCGATCAGGTCGAGGTGAAGGTCGTCGACGTCCGTGGCGACCAGGTGCGGCTGGGGGTCCAGGCGCCGCGCGACATACCGGTTCACCGCAAGGAGGTGTACGCGGCCATCCAGAAACAGAACCTGGAGGCAGCCGCGGCTGACGTCTCGGATGTGGAGAAGGCCCGTAGGGCCCTGGAAAACGGTGAGAAAGACGAGGACAGAAAAGGCTAAAGGGCACCGACCGCCTGCCGATATAGCGGTTGAGACCGGGGAAGCTGTATCTTCCCACAGTATGATGAGAGGTTATTTAGGGCCTCAGGCCCGAACGAAAGGCAGGTGGTGCCAGGCAGCGACGCACGGCTGGGGGCAGCCGAAACGATTCGCCCCAGGATGTAGTACATGGGGGCTGCGGACCCCCCGACCGGCAAGGAAGCCGGTGGATTCCAACTGTCAAGGAGGATGGGTGTAATGGGTCTGAGGATTAACCACAATATCGCGGCGCTGAATGCCTGGCGGCAGTTGAATGCGACCGACCGTAGGCTGGCCAAGTCGCTGGAAAAACTGTCCTCGGGCTATCGGATCAACCGCGCAGGAGACGATCCTGCAGGTCTGGTCATATCCGAGAAGCTGCGAGCGCAGATCACCGGTATGGATACGGCGATCCGCAACACCCAGGACGCGATCTCGATGATCCAGACGGCAGAGGGTGCTCTCTCCGAGATGCACTCGCTGCTTAACTCGATGCGCGCCCTGGCGTTGCACGCCACTAACACAGGCGCTAACGACGACGACTCGATCGCAGCCGACCAGGCGCAGATCGACTCCGCCGTCGATGCGCTCGAACGAATCGCCGACACAACCAAGTACGGTGACAAGTACCTGCTGAACGGCACGGCCGCCACGGTGACGTATACCATCCTGGATACGACCAACGTGAGCACGACCACCATGGGTACTAACACCATCGGCGCGACGACAATTCCGTCGGCGGTGCTCACCTCGGGCTACCTGGCCTACCGGATCACGCAGTCGGCGGCCGTCGCAACGGTCACCGGCGACATGGTCTGGGCGGCGTCGTCCAAGGCCCTGGAGAGCGCCAAGACGGGTGAGGTCTTCTCCGGTCAGATCGACAGCGGAGCCCTCATAGTCAACGGCGTGACGATCTTCTCCGCTGCGGCGGGTCTGGTCTTCGGCGCGGGTGGCAACCTGGCACTGTCAGGTGGCGTCACCATCGCCTCGGCCGTGACGCAGCTCAACACGCTGTTCGCCAGCGACTCCAGAACGGCCTACATGACGGCCTACCTGGAGTCGGAGGGCGCCGGCACGAGCGCGCACCTGGTCGTCGCAGAGACGAGGCTCGGCAGCAAGTACGTCGCCACCGTCCACGACAGCGTGAACGGCGCCGGTACCATCACCGGCGTTATGTTCAGCGGAGGCGCAGCTTACGAGGCAGGCACCGGCCGGGACGTCTCCGGTTGGATAGGCACTTCGTCCACCGCCGCCAGCATCCAGGGCGACGGCCTGACGATGTGGGTATCCGGTGCCACAACGTCGGCTGAGTCCTTCTACGGCACGAGCATCACGTTTACATCGGCCGGCAACGCAGCGGCCGCGTCGGCGACGCATGACATCAGCATCGCCGGCGGTTCGCTGATCTTCCAGCTCGGCGCGTTTGCTACCAGTGCCGAGCAGGCGAGCCAGAGCATCAGCGACATGCAGACGGCCGCTCTGGGCATCAACGCTTCGAAGTCCATCGCCAACCTGACGACGGGCAACTCGTACGCCCTGGCGACCGATGCCTCGACCGCCGTAACCATCATAGACGACGCCATCGACGACGTGTCACTGCAGAGGTCCAGACTGGGCGCCTTCCAGGCGAACACGCTGGAGTCGACGCTGAACACGCTGTCGATCGCCAAGGAAAACCTGGTCGAATCCGAGTCGCGAATCCGCGACGTGGATATGGCCGCCGAGATGATGGAGTTCACCAGGGGACAGATCATGGTCCAGGCCGGCACGGCGATGCTGGCACAGGCCAACCTGCTTCCGCAGTCGGTGCTCCAGCTGCTCGGCTAGTGCAACCCCCGGTAGTGCCGGCCGGCGCCGAAACGCCGGCGTCGGCCGGCACCGCCCTCTTGTGAGAACACCCGCGCGGCCCCGGCCCACAGGGTCCGCGTGGGCCAAGAGAATAGGCGCCCACGCCGTCCCGAGTCTCCTCGGGTGGGTCGGGGGTTGGCATAGGTCCTGACGAGCGCGTGACGGTCGACGTGTGCCGACCGATACCGCTCGCAGGACGCCGACAACCGACCCTGGGAGGCGAACGCCGAGGCTGCCGTCTGTGCCTCACGATCGCCCTCCCCGAGACAAAGGACGGCCGTTCTATGCCTGGTACTCAAACGGTGAGCGGTATCGTGTCCGGAATGGACACGGCAACCGTCATCCAGCAGCTGCTGGAGCTCCAGCGGGCCCCTGTCTACAGGCTGGAGGCCAAAAAGCAGCTCGCCACCCAGCGGATCGCCGCCTGGCAGGCCCTCAATGCGGCCCTGTTGGGCCTGAAGGTCTCCTCCTACGCACTGGCGCGAACACCCCTCTACCAGGCCAAGAGCGTATCGGTGTCCGACTCGGACGTCCTAACCGCAACGGCCACCACCGCCGCCCAGGCCGGCTTCTACTCCCTTCGCGTGGCACAACTCGCCCGCGCGCACCAGCTCACATCCACCGGCTACCGCAACGCCCATCAAGAGCTGGTCGGCTCGGGGACGCTGACCTTCGAGGTCGGCGCGGGCCGCGTAGACAGCGACACGCCCCTGACTTCGCTCAACGGGGGCGCCGGAGCCGCCCGCGGCTCCATCAAGATCACCGATCGCGCGGGCGACAGCGCTGTGATCGACCTCTCGGCAGCCGCGACCGTCGGCGAGGCCGCAGATCTCATCTCCGCCGCGCAGGGTATAGACGTCACGGCAACCGTGGAGGGCGACCACCTTGTCGTTACCTACGACGGCAGCGGGAGCTCCTCCAATCTGAAGGTCGAGGAGGTCGGCAGCGGGACCACGGCCTCGGACCTGGGCATACTCAACGCCACCGGCGTAGCCTCCAGCAGCCTGACCGGCTCCAACATAAAGACAATCTCGACGTCCACTCGGTTGGAAGCGCTCAACGACGGGAACGGCGTCGACGTCGGATGCCGCACCACCCTCGTGGCCACCGTTGTGGCCGGTGCGACCACCGCCACCCTTTCATCCGTCGAGGGACTCTCCGTCAGCGATACCGTCAAGATCAGCGACGGCACGAACACCGACTACGTGGTGCTCACCGACGTGAACTACGTCCAGGGCACCATCTCGTGGGACGGCGGCTCCCACAACCTGGACAGCACTTACACGTGGGAGGACACGACCGTATCCCGCGTTGACATGAGAGTCGTAGACAGCAGTGGCATGTACTTCGTTGATCTCTCCGACGCCGAGACCGTGGGGGACGTCATAGACGCCATCAACGCGGCCGAGAACGAGTCGGGCGGAAACGCCAATATCTCGGCGGCGATCAACGACGAGGGAAACGGGCTGGTCCTGCAACACGCAACGGGCGACGCCATGTTCACCGCCAGCGCCAACAGCGACCATACGGCCGTTTCGGACCTCGGCTTCGATGTCGACGTGACGCTCGAGCAAAGCAATACAATGCTCTACGGCAAACGCGTGGTCGCGGGCCTGACCTCCGTTCTGCTCTCCAGAATCAACGCCCCGGGCGATGGCACTCGCGGTGTGGCCTCCGGCTCGGTGTCCGTGACGGATCGGGACGGCAATTCCGTGACACTCAACCTCTCGACACGCGTTCACGCCGCGCTCTCGGCCGACATCACCGGCGACAAGACATCCGCGATCGTCGACGACATATCGGGCTTCGCCATCGGCAACCGCTTCAGAATCGGCAGCGGCGGGTCGTTCGAATACCGCACGGTCACGGGAATCGACTCGGCCACCAACACCATCACCTGGGACGAAGGGCTTTCCGGTACCTACACCTCCGGCATGACCATCACCGCCATGACCGAGACGGTCGAGGACGTCCTCAACCACTTCGCCAACGCCGGGTCCGTTGCGGGCGTATCCGTTGACCTTTCCACAACCCTCAACGCGTCCGGCAACGGCATACGCATCACCGATAACTCGGGGGGCTCGGGCAACTTCACGATCGCCGAATCGGGCGGCACGACCGGCGCCGACCTGGGCATCCTCGTCGACGACGCCGTCGACTACGTCGACAGCGGCGACATGGACCACCAGTACATCTCAGAGTCAACTCTGGTCACAGCGCTCAACGGTGGTCAAGGCGTGCGCCGCGGCTCCATACAGATCACCGACTCCAACGGCAACTCCGCCACTGTCTCGCTGACGGCCAGCGACATCTACACGATAGGCGATATCATAGACCGGATAAACCGCACCCTCGCGGGCCAGACCACCCCGGTCCAGGCAACGGCCCGAATCAACGACACCGGCGACGGAATAGTCATCGTGGACGACGCCGGCGGCGAGGGCTCCCTCACGGTCGCAGAGGTCGCGGGAGGGTCCACGGCAAGCGGGCTGAACATACTCGGTTCCTCGGCCGCGGGTGAAGTCGACGGCGCGTTCGAGTGGTCCGTAAGCGTCCAGGCCAACGACACGTTGAATGACGTCGTGGACGCCATCAACGACGAGATCGGACTTCCGGTTCAGGCGGCCGTGATCAACGACGGGATCTCGGAAAGACCGTATCGGCTCGTCCTGACCAGTCAGTTGTCGGGACTGCGGGGGCGGATGGTGGTAAGCGACGGCCTCACTGGCGGCACCGGGCTGTCCTTCAACGAGTCGTCTGAAGCCGCCGACGCACACGTGCTCGTCGGGTCGGACAGCGGCGGCAACGCCCTGCTCGTCTCCTCCTCCACCAACGTCGTCCGCAATGCCGTCTCCGGCGTCACCCTGACTTTGAAGCAGGTGGACAGCTCTCCCGTGGAAATCGCAGTGACCGAGGACTACGACACGATGGCGGAGACAGTCTCCGGCTTCGTGAACAACTTCAACTCGGTCGTCGCCATGGTCAATGCCTACTCCGACTACGACGCTGAGTCGGAGGAGGCCGGGATTCTCCAGGGCAACGTCTCACTCATGTCGCTCCGTCAGCAGCTCTTCTCGATGATCGTGAATCAGGTGGACGGCCTGCCGTCGGAGATGAGCCTGCTCTCCCAGGTCGGGATAACCATGTCCTTCGACGGGACGATCCAGCTCAACGAAAGCGAGCTGCTCGAAGCTCTCGAAGAGAACCTGACGGGCGTTCGGGACCTCTTCCTCCACCAGCAGAACGTGGCACTGGTCTCCGAGGGGAGCACCGCCACGGCATCCACCACCTACACCGGGTTCGACCCGGCCGACGCCGTCAACGGCGACACGGACTCGGACAACTGGGGCCCGGGCACCAACGGGTGGCGGAACAACACCGCTAAGGACCAGTGGTTCCAGGTACAGTTCTCCGACCAGGTGGACCTGGCGAAAGTCGTTGTCTACACGCTCGACTCGACGCAGTTCCCGGCCGAGGACTACGGGATCGCGGGCTATGACCTCGAGTATTACGACCCGGACGCCGGGTCAACCGAGGAGGAACGATGGGTGGGCCTGTGGTCCGTCTATGCCAACACGTCCGGCCGGGTGACCCACAACATCCCCAGCGGGATCAAGACGACGGCCATCCGCCTAACCAACTTCGGGAGTAACGGCGGCTTCTACCCGCTGATCGAGGTCGAGGCCTATGAGAACCGGGGCACCGGCGCGACGATGAATGAGCTGCTCGGCTTCATCACCGACTCGGTCGACGGCACCCTCACGCAGGTGACCGATTCCCTCGAGGATGAGGTGCTGGAGTACGACGATGATATAGCCCACTGGGAGGAGATACTCGCCGGACGTGAGGAGAGACTCCTCCGGGAGTTCACCGAGATGGAACGGGTGCTTGGCGAAATGCAGACACAGAGCACGTGGTTGACCAACCAGATAGCCGGGATCAACGCCAACTGGGTGTTAAACTAGGGACCGGGTGGGGACACATGGGAGCAACAGGGCCTCTGGCCGAGTACGAGAGAACACAGGTTCTGACCGCGCCGCCGGCGGGGCTGGCGGCAATGCTCTGCGACCGGCTGCTGGCCCTCTGCGAGGACGCCAAGCTGTCGATGGCGCAGAATAGGACAGAGGACGCCAACGGCGCCCTGGTGCGCGCTCAGAACATCGTGGCCGAGCTGCAGTCGGGCCTCAACTTCGAGGCCGGCGACATTGCGAGGAACCTAAACTCGTTGTACGACTTCGTGTATCGGCGTCTCGTCGAGGCCAATGTGTCCAAAGAGCCGGCATCCATAGCCGACGTCGAGCGAATCGTCGGCGGTCTCAGAGAGGCATGGGAGAGCGTGTTGGAGTCCGAGCCTGCGCAGCAGGACGCGCCGGGGCCCTCTCAATATCAGGAGGACGCGGAGAGCGCCTGACGTCCGGCAACACAGACCAGCCGACGCAAGCAGACAGGGGAGTGACCGTGGAGATCATCGTGGACGGAGTGCCGGATATCCTCAGCGTCGAAGGCAAGGAGACGCTGGGGCACCTCATGGAGCTGGCGGACGAGTTCGCCGCCGACAACGGCAGGGCCGTGGTGCGAGCCAAGCTTGACAACGTCATCATAAGGCCGGGCCCGGGCCTGGGCGAGAAGGGCGATGACCCCGCCGCCTACGAGTGCCTGGAACTGACGACCATGTGCCTGCCCGACTACGCCGCCGATACCCTCCTCGAAGCCAGAAAGCACCTCATCACACTGGGCGGCTTCCTCGAAGAAATAGCCGATGACCTGCGGACCGGACGGGTTCCGTCCGGCCTTGAGAAGCTCAACCGCGTCATCGACGGGTGGCCCTGCATCAACGAGGCGATGACGGCCGCGGCCGCCATATTCGGCGTCGACGCCGGTTCCGTCGATGTCGAGGGGCGCGGCGCGCGGGAGGAGTTCGAGCGCGTCGGGCTGCTACTCGCCGAGGCCAAGGAGGCGTTGGCCAGGGAGGACCACGTGGCGCTGGCCGACATACTGCAGTACGAGATGATCCCCGTCGTGGACGCCCAGGTGGCGATGATCCAGGGGATCGCAAAGACCGTCGAGAACCGCAGGGCCACTATGCACTAGTTGTGGGGGTGCGATGTTGGAAGCGAAGTCCTTCTTCCCTGATAATCTGGCTTTGCTGGAGCGCAAGGGCCGGCCCCTCTTCGACAGAATGCAGGAGGCTCAGCCCACGCCCGGCGCGCAGGTCGTAAGCACGCAGTCGGGGCTACCCACGATGACCGCGCCCGATGAACAGGGACGCGGGGTGCTGCTCCACAGCCGCTACGACCCGGCGGCTGAGGCCCAGAAACTCATCGAGACCCTCGATTTCGAGGGGGCGAACACCGTTATCGTCCTGGGCTTCGGACTGGGGTACCACATAGAAGCCATGATGGACGCGCATCCCGAGGTCGACATAGTCGTCGCCGAGCCCAACACTGGTCTTCTGCGCGCAGCCATGGGGGCGCGGGATCTCTCCCGCATCATCAAGGGCCGCGTGGCCTTTCTGCTGGAGAGTGAGCCCGTAGCCGTCCGCGAAAGGCTGTTCGGGTCGGGCACCCTGTTCGTGCACGGGCGCACCATCCTCTTCCCGCATGCCCCGTCTCTTCGGGTAACCGACTTCGATCCGATCCGCCGGTCCATATCCGAGGCGCACCAGTGGATGACCATAAACGCGCAGACCGGGTGCTTGCGCGCCGGGGTCTATCAGGAAAACGCCATACGCAACATACCCGCCATCGCCAAGAGCCACAGCATAAGGCACTTGGAAGGGGCGTTCGCAGGACTGCCGGTGATCTGCGTCGCCGCCGGCCCCTCCCTTGAGAAGAACGTCGACCTTCTCCGCGAAGTGCAGGGGCGGGCCCTCATCATCGCGGTGAATACCGCCTTCAAGATACTCCTGAGGCACGACGTCAAGCCGGACATCATCTGCGCAATGGACTTCAACTCGGAGGTCTACGACCACTTCGCCGGGGTCATGGACCAGACCGAGGACGTCATCCTCTGCTACGACGGCGAGCTGCATCACTCCGTGCCGAGGGACTACCGAGGACCCAAAGTCGCCTACACCCTCCACAAGGCCACATGGGCTTGGCTGGACCGTTTCCTGGGCAAGGGCCCGATGCACAAAGGCTGTACGGTGGCCCACACCGCCTTCCACCTGGCCGAGCACATGGGAGCCGACCCCATCGTCCTCATGGGGCAGGACCTGTCCTACCCTGAAGGGCCGTCTCACGCCGAGGGCGCCGCCAGGCGCACGCAGTGCACGGTTGTGGCCGGGCCCGACGGCCGCAAGCACCTGCTGCGGGTCAAACCCGACGGAACCGGTCGCATCGACGACTGCATCATGGTGCCCGGCCTCTACGGCGGGGAGGTCCCGACTACGCCCGACATGTTCGCCTACATCACTCACTTCGCGGACATCATCGCCCACTGTGAGGGCCGGGTCATAAACGCGACCGAGGGCGGGGCAAGGACCGAGGGCGCCGAGGCGCTCACCATGCGGGAGGTCATCGATACCTTCTGCAGCAACGACCTCGACGTGGGTGCCGTATTGGCCGAGCGGCTGGCGCGACCGGAGGAGATGGATCTGCCGGGGCTGCGCCGAGCCCTGGAAGAGACCTCCGCTTCGCTGCGAAAGATATCCGAGTGGGGCGACCAGGGCGCGCGCAAAATGGAGAAGCTGGAAGGGCTCAAGCGGAAGGACCTCCTGCTGGATTCGGACGGCGCCTTCAAGCCGGCGGGATACCGCCTGGCCAGGGAGTGCGAGGAACTCACTCACAAGATCTCGGCTGAACCGCAGCACGTTCACTCTTTCGTCGCCGCGCTGGCCGACAGCAACCTCTACATCATGCGAAGGCACGACCTCGCAGAGCGTCGGCTGGACCAGCGGGAGAAGCTGCTGAACCGCCTCGAAAAGGTCGCGGTCTTCTACGGCGCCATGCGGGGGGCCGCTCCGTTGGTGGCAGACATGATCGAAGCCGCTCTGGCGGAGATGAACGGCGACGACACCCTGGCACCCATGCTCGACTGCGCCGGCGAAGCCGAGCCGGCAACTGCGGAGGCTACAGTATGAGCACGTCAATCTCCATCGGCGATCGCGCGATCGGCCCGGGTGAGCCCACCTTCGTCATCGCCGAGGCCGGCATCAACCACAACGGAAGCCTCAAGGTCGCAAAGATGATGATAGATGTCGCCGCCAACGCCGGCGTGGACTGCATCAAGTTCCAGAAACGCGACCTGGACAGCCTCTACCGCAAGGACGTTCTCTCCGACCCTAACAGGGAAGGCCAGTCGTTTCAGTTCCTCATCCCGCTTCTCCGCGAGGTGGAGCTTTCGGAGGAAGAGTACGTTGAGATTGCGGCGCACTGCCGCAACAGGGGCGTGCTGTTCCTGTGCACTCCTTGGGACAAGCCCTCGGTGGACTTCCTGGAAACGCTCAACGTGCCCGCCTACAAGGTCGCGTCCGCCGACATGACCAACCTGGACCTTCTGGAGTACATAGCCGCTCGTGGCAAGCCGATGATCGTCTCCACGGGGATGTCCACCTGGGAGGAGATCTGCAAGACGGTGGACTTCCTGAAAGGACTGCGGGCCGAGTTCATGCTCATGCACTGCAACAGCACGTACCCCTCCGCCTACCGAGACGTGAACCTCAGGTTAATGGAGAGGCTGGCCGGCTTCGGAGTGCCCATCGGCTACTCCGGCCACGAGCGGGGCATAGTCGTCTCCACGGTGGCCTCCGCGCTGGGCGCGTGCGTGATAGAGCGGCACTTCACCCTCGACCGCACCATGAGGGGGCCCGACCACGCCGCCAGCATCGAGCCCGAGGGGCTTACGCGCATGGTCAAGTACATGCGGACCGTTGAGCTTGCCATGGGCACCGACCAGCGACGGATATCGCGCGGCGAGGAGATGCTGCGGGAATCGCTCGGCAAGAGCCTGGTGGCGGCATGCGACATACCGGAAGGCACTCTGATAGAGCGGGAGATGATCGTCGTCAAGAGCCCCGGCCGAGGAGTGTCGCCGCAGATGATGGATAGCCTAGTGGGGAAACCGGCCCCGCGGGACATACCCGCCGAGTCGGAGTTCGTCCCCTCCGACATGGGGGTGGCTCAGTGAGAAACGGACTGAAAGTCAGGTTCCACGACCTGGAGGAATTGGCTGAATGGGACATCTCCTGCGTTGAGTTCCACCTAACCGACAAGGACCTCGACGTCGACCTGGGCGGGCTGCGGTGCGATAAGGACTTCGCCGTCCACTGCCCCGAGTACTGGGACGGGGTGCTCATCGACCCGTGCAGCACGGATGAGCTCAGGCGCTCGCGCGCGGTGGACGTGATCCAGCGGACCATAGACAAGACCAGGGAGATGGTGGACGCCTTCCCGACCGCGCGGCCGAAGATGGTGCTCCACCCAGGCGGCATGAGCCTGGAACCGCTGCGGAACCGAGAGGAACTGCTGTCAAACCTGGCTGACTCGGTCGGCCGGCTGGATGCCGACGGAGTCGAAATACTGTTGGAGAACATGCCCCCCTTCCCGTGGTTCTACGGAGGGCAGTGGCTGTGCAACGTGTTCATGGGCGCATCCGAGATCCGGGACTATCTGGGGCGCCAAGGCGGCGGCATGTGCTTCGACATCTCGCACGCCCAGCTCTGGTGCGAGCACGCAGGCGATAACCTCGACGACTATATCCGGACGGTCAAACCCTTCATCCGCCACATCCACGTGGCCGATGCCTCGGGCGTCGACGGCGAAGGCGTGCAGATAGACGAGGGCGACATCGACTTCGCGGCCGCTATGGCGCAGCTGGCCGACTTGGACGACGTCGAGCTCATCCCGGAGATATGGTACGGCCACAAGAACAACTTCGAGGGCTTCCGCATCGCCTTCGAGCGCCTGGCCAAATACTACCCGGAGGAGACGAGCTGCGCCGATACCAAGACAGTCACCACCTAGCGAGCGGGCCGGCCCATACATCACCCGCAGCTGCAGGTTGCCGCCTTCCGAAGCCGCCCTTATTCCGTTCTGAAATAGAGAGACCTCTTCAGCTCGGCGGCAGCCAGGGCGGTCCTGATGCTCGCCTGGGCCTCGGCCGTTGCATCGGCCGTGACCGTGTCGAAGGCCAGGGGAACATCCGTGGCCGACGCCAGCACCGTGAAGGCGACGCTCGCCAGGTCGGACTCTCGCACGCTCTCCGCGACGGCGGACGGCGGCGAACTCAGTCTGCCGACCGTCCGCGACAGGATCCGACTGAGCGCGGTGTCCGGCCTCCCGCGACCGGCAAAGCGGAGAACAGCCGAGGCCGCGCCTGAGCCTATCAGGCTCAGCGTCAGAGAAGACGCCTGAATTGTCATACGCCTGCACCTCCGCGGCCGGGGGCGCGGGTCACTCCAGCGTCAACGGGCCCTGGCTCCAGCCGTCCCACTCCCAAAAGCCCGAGCCCGCCAGGGCGACAATTGCAGCGTCGACCTGGGAGAGCTCCGCCAGCGATGCGGCGGCATTCATGGCGGCGAGGTCCTCCAAAGTCGGCCTGTAAGATTCGTTCGTCTTCTTCCTTCGCGATTCGCTGTCCTTCATCCGGTCGGCTCCTTCAATTGCCTCCGGCGCGGTGTGCCCTTCGGCCGGCGCGGCGGAGCGCACATGCGGTGCCCCGCCCCCCCGACCGGAGAGGCCTGGAGGAACATCCGACTTGGTCTGTCTTGGGCTCGCCAGGGCCGCGAGCACGACACCGTCCCCTGCGTCAGCTTCGCCTGTCTGCCTGCTAGTCCCCTCTCCCAGGCCGACCAGACGAGCCCGGCGGTCGCAATAGACTTGCCGCCCTATCGGGCGCGATATCCACCAGCTTTCCGAGCAGGCCTGTGGTCCCACGCTGCGAGAGGTCGGCTTGCGCGATTTCGAGCAGGGCCGCTGCCGCTTCAGCATCCGCCATGCGCGACCCGGCTCCAACGGCCGCCGACCGGGCCTCCTCGAGCGTCTCGATCTGGCATCGCCACGCCTCTGTTTGCGCACCCACCCCGGCCCTGGCTGAGGCCACATGGAACAGGGCGTCGTGCGTGAGCATCCCGTCGCCAACTGCGGAGACGCCTTCGCTCACCATGCTCTGCAGCGGCTCGCCCATCTCCGCGACGGGTGCGCCTGCGTAGACCGATGACGTAGAGACGAACCCCAGAGACTCCACGAGGGAATCCATCTCGGCCTGGAGGGCCTCGATCTCAGCCTCCGATTTGCCGCCGGACCGCGCCGTGAGATGCAATTCCTCCATTCTCACAAGGAGCCGCTCCATCTCCGCGTAGGCGCCGTCGGCAACTTGACTCCGCGAGATGCGGTCCTGGAGGACGGAGATACGGGCCCGGAGAGAACGCTCGACCTTGCGCAGATCGGCGGACTTGATCATGTACGCATGGTGGGCCGCGCACGGTCGGTCCGCCCCGATGCCAGCACGGCACCGCAGCTTCTCCACCTTATGGGCGGATGACGAAAGGGCGGCCGCAGCGACGCGCGCCGGGGTGGGCCGTATCGTGCTCACCTGCCTCGGCCTCCTCCTTGGGGAGAAAAGGAGCCTCTGCCGGGCGAGTCGCCGAGATACGGCTTGGTGGGGGACTGGCCGGGTCGCCGCGATGTGGCGCACTCCACCGTCGCGCCCGGGCGATCCGTCAGAGATGCGACTGCGCTCTCCATAGCTATAACGACTCCTTTACTCGTCCGCGCCCCGGGCCGCAGACTGCGGCTTCGACAGCCGGGGCATGGGGTGGGGCCCGCCCTTCCAGCACTTCTTGCGCCGGACTTCTGACCCGAGAGAGCCTTGGCGGGTCCCCACCTCCCCTGAGGCAGCAGGCTTCCTACGGCCCGGCGGCGGTGTCCCACGTGCAGGATTCGTCGCGCCTTCGCGCGTGCCTTCGCACTGAGCACGAAAGGGCACCGCCGGCCTCGGCGGGTTGTCTCCCCCGCTCACCCGTGCCTTCGCCCCCTTCTGCTGCAAGATGGGTGCTAGAGATGGCTCCGGGCCGGAGAATCGGCATCCGGTGTCCGCCAGCGGTTCTCCTGCAAGGGATCAGACTGAGATGCGGAATGGGGTTGCCCGATGATTCTCACCCGGCCGCGGGCACCGAGTGTGATGGAGTGTGGCAGCATCTGAGGGAGAAAAGGGGCGCGGCCCCGCGTTACGCGGGGCCGCCCGGGGGAGATGCAACGGGCTAGTCGCCCGTGCTACGTTTCGTTGCAGGTGGGGCGGAGATCGTAGGCCGCTATCTTGCGGTCCAACCTCGGACGCGAGATTCTGAGCACCCGCGCCGTCTTGGACTTGTTCCAGTTGCACATGTCCAGAACCCTTGCGATATGGCGCTTCTCCGCCTCTTCCAGCGTCAAGGGCTCGGAGTCGGCGCGCACGGCGTCCTCCGTGCGCAGGCGCACGTCGAAGGGCAAGTGCTCGAGCCAAATGGTGTCGGCGTCCATCAGAAGCATCGCGCGCTTGATGACATTGCGAAGCTCCCGGACGTTGCCGGGCCAGCTGTGCTCCATGAGATAGCGCAGTGCCACGTCCGAGATGCCGCGAACGCTCTTGTGGTACTGCCGGTTGAATTCGGAGATGAAGTGCTCGACCACCAGGGGGATGTCGTCCACCCGCTCGCGTAGCGGCGGGAGGGATATGCTCACCTCGTTGAGGCGATAGAAGAGGTCCTCCCGGAAGTGGTGCTCCCTGACCTCCTGGTACAGGTCCTTGTTCGTTGCCGCCACGATGCGCGTGTCCACCCGGACGGCCTGCTCCGACCCGACCGAGTGTATCTGCCTGTCCTGAAGCGTGCGAAGGATCTTGGCCTGCGCCGTCATCGACATCTCGCCGACTTCGTCCAGGAACAGGGTTCCCCCGTCGGACAGCTCGAACTTGCCGCGGCGGCGCTCGTGCGCACCCGTGAAGGCGCCCTTCTCGTGGCCGAAAAGCTCGGCCTCGAGGAGCTGATCGGGAATGGCGACGCAGTTGACTGGGACGAACGGGCCGTGCGAACGGTTGCTGCCCTCGTGGATGGCGTGGGCCAGCAACTCCTTACCCGTGCCGCTCTCTCCAGTCAGCAGGACGGTTGCGTCCGACCTCGCCACTCGCGAGGCAAGATCGAACACCTCCTGCATGCAGGCACTGCGCCCCACAATCCCGGAGAAAGTGCCGCTCTCGGCTTGTAGTGTAGCGGAACTAGATTGCATCAGAGAGAATCTCGACCTCCCGCCGGGCTTAGCCGGATTCCTTCCCCTGCCTTCGTTATCGGCAGGCATGCCGCGGCGCTTGAGCGTATCGTTAGCCGGAGGGCCCGAATCCGCAACCGCCCGTCCCATGCGGATTCCGGGGCCAGGCCCGGATTTGGCTTGAAGATGCTCTGGGGGGTGTGCAAGAATTAGACAGGGGTCTGACCAGTGGGGAGTGAACCATGGCTGAAGGGGCAGCCTCAGAGGGCGGAATGGGGGCAGTCCGCATCCAGTCGGTCCATCTCGTGGAGATCCGCTGGTTCATCCTCCTGGCGCTTCTCGGCGCCTTCCTCTTCCCCTATCGGGTAGGCCTTCACGTCGCAGGCGGCCGGTGGCAGCTGACCCCCTACCTGGCCCTCGGCGCGATGGGGATACTCAACGCCGCCTACTCCCTGGCCGAGGTGCGCGGCCAAAAAGGGCGCGACTTCGTCCTTCCCTCTCTCATAGCCGATCTGGGCTTCGTGATCATACTCAGCCACAGCAGCGGCGGGCTCTCCAGCCCGGTAGTCGGCGCGCTCTTCCTGATCCCGTGTCTGGCGGCGGTCTTCCTGCCGCTGCGCCCGTCGCTCGGGGTCCTGGGCCTGGACGCGGCCGTCTATATGGGGTACTGGGTCGGCGCCGTGCCCAACGCCCGAGGGCAGTTGCACGTCCCCATCGCCCTGGGCTTGATGGGCGTGATGTGGGGGGCGGGCCTGGCCCTCTCCAAGGCTGTCTCCATGCTGCCGGTGTCGACTGCGGCGGCCGAGGGGTCTGAGGGGTCTGAGGGGTCTGAAGAGGCGGCCGAGGAGGAAGAAGGAGAGCCGGGATCCGCTGACGAGCCCCAAGCGGATGAGGTGGGCGCGGGCGCGGGTGAGGACCGCCCGACCGAGATGCCTGCGGGCGATGGCGGACCGGTAGAACCGGAACCGGGTGTCGAGATGGCGGAAGAGGAGGCAGCCGAAGCTGCCTCCTCAGGAGAGGCCGAGTCGGCTGAGGAACCCGTGGGTCAGGAGCCTGAGCTGCAGCCCGGCGCCGAGGAAACCGAGCCGCACGAGGAACCCGTGAGTGAGGAGCCCGAACCGCTGCCCGGCGCCGCTGCGCCCGAGGGGGAAGTCGAGCTCGATATGCCCTCCCCCGAACCGGACGAGGCCTATGCCGGTGGCGAGCCGCTGGACGCCGTCGAGGCCGATGAGGGGAACCTGGAGCTTGACGAGCTGGCCGAACTCCGCTCCGAACTCGACGAGACGAGAGCCAAGCTCGAGGCCCTGAAGTCCCGGAAAGGCTGAACTACCCGGCTCGGCTCATGATTCTCAAAGGAGCTGTTGCTGCTGTGGCCAACGA
>Ga0272442_10000961_pt1 | contig 44628 bp, 40 predicted proteins | sample SSMForm2O_FD_200262 | JGI IMG/M metagenome (GOLD analysis project Ga0272442, IMG submission 200262) | Marine sediment archaeal communities from Little Sippewissett salt marsh, Falmouth, MA, United States - SSM-Form-2O | ecosystem: Environmental > Aquatic > Marine > Wetlands > Sediment ...
GATGAATATAACGAAAGTTATCTGCATTCGGCACTGGGATACAGACCGCCGAATCACGTCGAAAAAGAATATAAATTCAGCCGGAATACCCTCTTAAAATGTGCTTGACTAAAAGGGAGCAGTACAATAAAATGGCAGTCATATGCCTCTTCGGTTAGTTTTTTAAGCGGCTTTTTTGAGATGCAGGGTCTTGTGGTTGATTCATCAATCATGTGACCATACGGGATTCTGATGTAAAGAATCTCTCTACCCTCCTCTCCCCTCAATTCGTATAACTCAAATAAACCATTGACTTTTGGCGGTGGTGTGTTTTCTTAATAGATTCTGGATAAATTGCGCAAAGGAAGGAGTTTGCTCATGGGCCTGAACCTAACCCAAAAAATCATCTCAGATCACCTCATCTCAGGAGAGATGAATCCCGGCGAGGATATCGCGATAAAAATCGATCAAACCCTGACCCAGGATGCCACCGGGACAATGGCATACCTGCAGTTCGAAGCGCTGGGTTTGAACAAGGTCAAGACCGAGCTGTCGGTGTCGTATGTCGACCATAATATGCTTCAATCCGGCTTTGAAAACGCCGACGACCACCAGTATTTACAGACGGTGGCATCGAAATACGGCATCTTTTTCTCGCGTCCCGGCAACGGAATCTGCCACCAGGTGCATTTGGAACGGTTCGGGGTGCCCGGCAAGACATTGCTCGGCTCGGATTCGCATACCCCCACCGGCGGCGGGATCGGGATGATCGCGATGGGTGCGGGCGGCCTCGATGTGGCAGTAGCGATGGGCGGCGGCCCGTTCTATCTAAAAATGCCGGAAGTGATTAATGTTCGGCTCAAAGGCAAACTCAAACCGTTTGTAGCGGCTAAAGATATCATACTCGAAGTATTGCGCATCTTGACAGTCAAGGGCGGGGTCGGCAAGGTGATCGAATACGGCGGCCCGGGGGTGGCATCGCTGAGTGTGCCGCAGCGCGCGACGATTACCAATATGGGCGCGGAACTGGGCGCGACGACGTCGGTCTTCCCCACCGATGAGCGCACCAAAGACTTTTTGAAACTGCAGAAACGGGTCAAGGCATATCACAAGCTGGAAGCTGACCCGGACGCGGAGTATGCGCGGGTGGTGGAAATCGACCTGGACAAGCTGGAGCCGCTGGTGGCTCAGCCGCATTCGCCGGACAATGTAATCGAGGTCAAGAAACTCAAGAATATTAAAGTCAACCAGGTGTGTGTCGGCAGTTGCACGAATTCCTCGCTGGCCGATTTGATGATGACGGCGAAACTGCTCAAGGGCAAGAAGGTGCATCCTGATGTGTCGATGACGATCAGCCCCGGGTCCAAGCAGGTGTTCGAGGCGATTGCGGCCAACGGTGCGCTGACGGATATTATTTCAGCCGGGGCACGGATTATCGAGTCCGGGTGCGGCCCGTGTATCGGGATGGGTCAGGCACCGTCGACGGACGCGGTTTCGGTGCGGTCGTTCAACCGCAATTTCCCGGGACGCTCCGGCACCAAGAGCGCGGGGGTATACCTGGCCAGCGCCGAGGTGTGTGTGGCGGCGGCGATCAACGGCAAGCTGACCGATCCGCGCAAGCTGGGCAAGCACCCGCGGATAGTGCTTCCCAAAACGATCAAAATCGACGATTCCGGCATCATTGCGCCATCGAAAACCCCGGCCAAGGTGGAAATCAAGCGCGGTCCGAATATCGCCCCGCTTCCATTGAACAAGGCCATAGCTGATGCGATTGATGGTGAGGTGCTGTTGAAGGTCGAGGACAATATCACGACCGACCATATCATGCCGGCGGGTGCGAAGGTGTTGCCGTTGCGTTCGAACATTCCCAAAATTTCAGAATTTGTGTACTATCAGGTTGATCCTGAATTCGCGAAACGCGCCAAAGAAAAAGGTGGCGGCTTCATTGTCGGCGGTGAGAATTACGGGCAGGGTTCCTCGCGGGAACATGCCGCACTGGCGCCGATGTATCTGGGATTGAAGATGGTTGCGGTGAAATCGTTCGCGCGGATTCACCTGGCCAATTTAATCAATTTCGGTATTCTTCCGGCGGTATTCGCCGATCCGGCCGACTATGACAAGATCAACCAGGGCGACCAACTGGCATTGCCGGATATCAAGAATGCCGTGGCGGGCAGTCCGACCGTGACGGTTACCAACAAAACCAACGGCCAGACGTACACACTCAAGATTGACCATTTAACCAAACGCCAGCGTGATATTATCATCGCCGGCGGATTACTTAATTACACCCGTGCTGGAGGTAAATGACATGGAGGAGCTGGAATCAGCGTCGGCGCTGAAAGAGACTCCCTTTCATACATATAACGTGGCGGCCGGGGCGAAAATCGTCCCGTTCGCCGGTTACAAGATGCCGATTCAATATACCGGCATCACCGAGGAACATCTCGCGGTCCGCAAGAACGTGGGGATGTTCGATCTCTCCCACATGGGAGAGTTTTTCATCAGCGGCCCGAAGGCGCTGGATTTTATCCAGAAGATGACGACCAACGACGCCTCGACGCTCGAGGTCGGGCAGATTCAGTACTCGTGCATGTGTTATGACAACGGCGGCATTGTCGATGATTTGCTGGTCTATCGACTGGCGGATCAGTACATGATGATTGTCAATGCCTCCAATATCGCCAAGGACTACGAGTGGCTGAAATCCCACCTGATCGACGGCGCGGAGTTGATTGATCGTTCCGACGAGTACGGGCTGCTGGCAATCCAGGGGCCCAACGCGCAAAAGGTTCTGGAAACGATGGCGGAGTATGACTTCGAGGCGATGCCGTACTATAATAGTGCGGTGGTGCCGATCGGGGGACATGAGATTCTGCTGTCGCGAACGGGATACACCGGCGAGGACGGTTTCGAGTTGTATGTTCCGAACGCGCTGGCTGACGATCTCTGGAAGATCGCCAGCGAGGCCGGGATGAAGTATGACATGAAGCTGATCGGGCTGGGGGCGCGTGATTCGTTGAGGCTGGAGATGAAGATGTCGCTCTATGGCAACGACATCGACCAGACCACTTCACCAATCGAGGCGGGGCTGGCCTGGATAGTCAAGCTCGACAAGGGCGACTTTGTCGGCAAGGCCATCATCGAAAAACAAAAGGCCGAGAAACCGTCGCGACGCCTGATCTGCCTGGAGCTGGAGGGCAAGGCCTTCCCCCGCACCGGGTATGAACTGGTGGTCGACGGTGAAACGGTCGGCAAGGTGACCTCGGGGACGTTTTCACCGTCACTGGAAAAGCCGATTGCAATGGGGTATCTTCCCCGTAAAATGACCAAGATCGGCAATCAGGTTGCGGTGAAAGTCCGCAATCGCACTTTTCCGGCGGTCGTTGTCAAACCACCCTTTTATAAAGAGGCAAGCCACCGCTGATGCACATTGATTTATATTTTCTCCCCGGCATGACCGGGGAGATTCATTTGGTGGATAAGACGCTGGTTTTAATAGACATCCTGCGGGCGTCGACGTCTATCTGTCAGGCTCTGCAAGCCGGCGCATCGTCGGTTATCCCGGTTGAAGAACCGGGCGAGGCGGCGCAGTTACGAGAGCAATTAGGCTCCCAAAACGCCCTGCTGGCCGGTGAGAGAAAGGGATTTAAGATTGACGGGTTTGACCTGGGCAATTCTCCGCGGGAATTCACAGCGGATATGGTCAAAGACAGGATTATTGTCATGACCACAACCAACGGTACCCGGCTGTATGCGCGGGCGGCCAAATCCCCGCTGGCTGTTACCGGCGCGTTCGTGAATATTGCGGCGGTGGTCGACCGGGTAGCGGCTGAAGCTCGTGACCTGGTCATTCTCTGCGCCGGGACCGAGGGGGATTTTTCTCCCGAGGACACCCTTTGCGGCGGGATGCTGATTGACCGGCTCGAACATCGTCTCGGTTCGAAGCCGACCTGCAATGACGCGGCAGTGCTGGCCCGGCTGTTTTACGATCATAACCGGGACAAGCTGTCGGAAGCGGTTGCGAACGGTGCACACGGTCGATACTTGATCGAACACGGCATGGGTGAGGACGTGGTATTCGCGGCGAAGACGGATACCATCCCGGTGGCACCGATCCTGAACGATCATCGTATAATACTTGAGAATAAAGCGGAAGTGTGAAACGATTGGACGTGGTGAGATAATGAATAAGACAGTATTTAGATATGCCGGCATGTTATTTATTCTGCTGGCGACCGCGCTGAATGCGTTCGGTGATGATTATAACGGTGTGGAATTCGAATTGATCGTGCGGCAGAAACCGCCCCTGATCGACAACTACTATGAAGTTATGCGCGACACGTTGCAAGCCTCGCTTGGCGCGCAACTCAATTCGTTTCAGGTCAACTTCAGCCTGGAGTTGAATGTCACGGCAATCGACTCACCATTCGTGAATTTCGACTGCCATCTGGTCACCATCGGACAAAAGCCGTACACCCTGGCCCGCCGTCACCGTATCGAATATAATCTTCCGGCACGCCTGGAAGACATTCCCGGAAAGAACGGATCGGTTTACCAGGTGCTGATCAGCCCGCGACGACCTGTGGTAATCGATACCATTTCCTGCCCATACAATCCCACCGTGGCAGGTCAGTTTATCACCAACCCGTCGGCGAATTTTGATTTTTATTTTATTGAGGGAGCACTGGCGGATTTCAACTGGAAACAGACCCGGGATTATCTCGAGGCGGAGTACGTTCGATTCCGCAATGCGCTGGACATTACGGCTCCCGGCAAAGTCACCTATTACCTTTGCCCCTGCCCGGTCAGGACGGTGCATTGGGACGATCGGTTCGGTTATGCGATCGATCCGGGGCGTGCTTCGATTTACACGCTTTACGGCCATAAATTTATCTCGTGCGATGCCATTCTGACCAACATGATGAAGCTGTTGCGATTGTGGGGATATTCCCCACCGCTGATTGTCGAGGGACTGGCGGGTTATTTTGAATTTACTCCATATGAGACCAAAATCCTGGCACAGGAGGGGCGGCTTCCCGATCTTCACGACCTATTAACCACGGCGGGATATTACGCCACCGACCCGCAGGCGGCGGAACTTGCCGCGGCATCATTTATCAGGTTTCTCGCAGACTCTCACGGAATTAACAAAGTCAGGCAATGGTATGAACAGGCGGATGATCTGACCATTGCCCGAAGCTTCACCACGATTTTTGAGATGTCACTGGATTCGGTGCAGTCCGAATGGCGTGAGTATGTCGACACCATTTCGGTAACGCGCGACATGTTTGACTTTTACGCGGCTCGGGCGGGCGCTTTGTTGCGCCGCTCCACCCAACAGCATTATCTCGAGAAAATGCAAGCCTATGACAGCGATCGGTCCGACTCGGTGAGCACCTGGACCAAGCTGTCTCCGCTCTATTATCAGAGCGGGGATTATTACCGGGCTATCGAGGGATATCAACTACTGGTAGCAACCGATACTTCCCGGCCAATGTATTTCCAGATTCTGGGCAACCTGAATATGGCCAATGGCAATTATGATGCGGCGCTGGCGGCATTCGATTCGGCGTATGCACTGGACACAACCTTTGTATCGGCACCGTTGATGAAAGCCCGGACTCTCGCTATCCAGGGCGATACCACCGGGGCGCTGGCAATGACTCGTTTGTATTTCGGGCGGGAGACCTCGATCGCGGAAAAGGCGGTTTTTCTGCTCCAGCTCGGCGAGTTGACCGGTGCCGGAGGCCCCGGTCATGATTCGGCGGCCGCGGATAATTATTATGCCGATGCCCTGTACTGGACGAACAAGATTATCGAGCAGAGTCAGCCGGACCCGGTGCACTATCTGCGTGGAGGCATTGCCGCGCTGGGACTGCGTGATTATCCACAGGCGCAAACTTTTCTGGAGACGGCACATTTCATTGAAACTCGCGCGCTTTTACTCGGAGAGGTCCTCCTGCGACTCGGGCAGTTGCACGATGCACTCGGTGATCGGGAACAGGCCCTGACGTACTATCGCGAGGCATTGAACAGCCAGATTGCGGCATATCAACGTGATTTGTGCATACATTATATCGATCACCCGTACCGTAACTAACGCAAAGCGAAACCGGCATGTTTAACTTTCTCAATTCCGCGGTATTACTGGCGGCCGCGGCGGCTTTAATTCCCCTGTTGATTCATCTCTTTTCCCGCCGTCGCGTCCAGGTGGTTGAATTTTCATCAATTCGCCACCTCAAGCAAATGCAAAAGCGCCAGGTCCGCCGAATCAAGATACGGCAGTTACTGCTATTATTGTTGCGCATGCTGATTGTGCTGGCGGCGGTGCTGGCCTTTGCGCGCCCGGCGACGAGGGGCGGATATATCGGTTCGCATGCCGGGGTGTCAGCGGTGATTCTGCTGGATCGCTCGGCCTCCATGCAACGGCAGGTAAAAGACGGGCGGTTATTTGATCTGGCGAAGAAAAAGGCCGAGGAGGTTCTTTCCAATTTCGGTGAGGCCGACGAGTTGATCCTGATTCCGTTCGATCGGCAAGCCGCTTTCCCAGCGGGCGAGCGCTTTTTCAGCAGGGATATCGCTGAAGATGTGTTGGCTGAGGTTACTACCGGGTATGAGACGGGCGATCTCGCGGATGCTTACAACAAGGCGGTCGAACTGCTTGGATCGGCCAAAAATCTCAACAAGGAATTGTACATTATCAGTGATCGCCAGGCGGGATCGCTCCCGGAGAGTGTTGATTCGACCGCCGGTGACATTACGGTTTACGTGGTCGATCTGCCGCTGGAAACCGATGGCAATTGCGGCGTAATCAATGTCGACCTGGGCGATCAGCTGATTGAAGTCGGCGTTGATTTCACGGTTCGCGCCGAGACACAAAATTACGACAACCGCACCAAATCGGAACTGCTGGCATCGCTTTTTGTCGACGGGACGCGGGTCATGCAGAGTGAGTTCAAACTTGATGCGATGGGCCGCGAAAGTGTCACGTTCAAACACGCGGTTCACTCCCCGGGGTATCACTCCGGGCGAATTGAAATCGCCGACGATGGCTTTGCACCTGATAATCGGTCTTATTTTTCATTTTATATTCCGGATCGGTTTACGGTGATGATTGTCGACGGTGACGGCGGCGGAGCGCTGATTCGACTGGCCCTGGTGCCATCGGATGAAGTCGCCCGCTCCTGGACGGTCAAGACCGTCACCCCCGAGCAATTTACCAGCGTGAGCATGCATGATTACGATGCGATTATTCTCTCCGGCATCACGTCACTGGGGATCACCGAGACCTCGCAGTTGTTGCACTATGTCGACAACGGCGGCGGTTTGCTGTTCATTCTTGGCGGGAGAACCGAGCCGGAATATTACAACCGTTATTTTTCCGAGTATTTCGATATCCGGCTGACCGCACCACCGCCGACATCATTTTCCGGGGCGGGTTATTATTCGGTCAATCGTTTTGATTTTACGCACCCGATTTTCAAGGCCTTTACTCCCTTCGGTACCGATGACGGTCCGACGCTGAAATATTATGCCCTGCCCAAAATCGAGGACGGTCAGGGTAATCGCGACCTGTGCTTTTTCACGAACAACGCCCCGGCACTGGTGGAGGTGGAACATGGGCTGGGCCGGATGGCAATGCTCACGGCACCGATCATTCCCCGTTATTCTGATATTTCAGGGCATTCTTTCTTTGTCCCACTGATGATACGGACGATCGAATACCTGGCCGGAACCGCATCGGCCTACGAGATGGAAAACTATGTCGGCAAAAACGTCATGCGTTCGATAAGCGGCAGAGATATCGGCTTCGGCACGGTGGATTTGATCACGCCCGGTAATCAATCCTACGCTATCACGGGTGTTGAAGAATCCGGACAAATGCAATTCGACTGCCGACCGGTTGATATTCCCGGCATTTATCAACTGCTTTATGGCGGACGGCGGGTTGATCTTTTCCCCGTCAATGTTGCCGCCATCGAAAGCGATCTGGGCGCGACCGACATCGACCGGCTGGCCTCCGCGCTCGGGCTTGACGATATCAGGACAATTCCCTATGAGACCGCGACCGCGTCGATTATCGGTCAGGCACGATTCGGCCGGGAGTTATGGAAGATATTCCTATGGATCGCGATTGTCATCATGGCGGTGGAAATGCTATTATCCCGTGAAGGCGAAATCAAACCTGAAGAATCATGACACTCATCTCCGGCGAAAATATCACACGGCAATATGAAGACCGGCTGTTGTTTGACCGGCTCTCCTTCTCGCTCAACGAACATGATCGGGTGGGGCTGGTCGGGCCTAACGGAATTGGCAAAACAACCCTGTTTGATATCATGGCGGGGCGTGCTCTTCCCGATTCCGGCCATGTCGTTCGTGCCAAAGGTTGTGAAATATCCTATGTTGAGCAGGAATTGGCCCATCACGTGGAGCTGTCACTTTTTGACTACGTCACATCCGCCCGCGCCGACCTGCTGGAACTTCGGGAACAAATCGAAGCCGTGGAGCGTGAGCTGGCGCAGTCTCCCGATTCGGATAAACTGATTGACACCCTGGGTGATTTGCAACATCGTTTTGAAACGGACGGCGGTTATGCCTACGAAGCCGAGGTTAAACTCATCCTGATCGGTCTGGGTTTTACGGAGAATCGTTTCCATAACAAACTGTCGGCATTTTCCGGCGGGGAAAAGAACCGGGCTTCACTGGCGCGAGTGCTGGCCGGCAAGGGCAACCTGTTGTTACTGGACGAGCCGACCAACCATCTCGATATCGATTCCACGATCTGGCTGGAGGAATACCTGACCGGACTGGACAAGGCATATGTCATTGTCTCTCACGACCGCGCTTTTTTGGGCAATACGGTTGAGAAGGTGTGGGAGTTGAACGGGCGCAAAATCGAGCAATTTCACAACGGTTTCGAGCAATACTTGATGGAGCGCGAGCAACGCCGCCATCTGCTGGAACACCAGGTGCGTCATCAGCAAGAGGAAATCGCACGGATAGAGGATTTCATTCGCCGCAATATCGCCGGGCAGAAAACCAAACAGGCGCAATCTCGCCGCCGATACCTGGCGAAACTGAAACGGATTGACGGCCCCGAGGCCGATAATGCGGCGCCCTCGATTTCGATTGACTCTTCGGGTCGTTCACACAACCTGGTGCTGGCAGTGGAAAACGCCGCTTTCGGCTACGGACATCAGCGCCTGGTTGACGACGTTTCATTCAACCTGTACCGGGATGAGCGAATCGGATTGATCGGCCCCAACGGCGCCGGCAAAACCACGATTCTGAAAACCCTGCTGGGTGAGTTGGAACAGGTTGACGGAGAGATCCGCATCGGCAACAAGGTCGAGGTGGGTTATTTCGATCAGGAACTGTCCGACCTCGATGACAATAACACGGTTCTCGACGAACTCTGGCTGGTTGACCCGCTGGCGCTCCCCGGACGTCTGCGCAGTTACCTGGCGCGGTATGGGTTTCGGGGTGAGGACGTGTTCAAGCGCATCGGGGTTCTTTCGGGGGGTGAGAAGACCAAACTGGCGCTGGCCAAACTGCTGTTTTTGCCGGTTAACTTCCTGATTTTCGACGAGCCGACCAATCATCTTGATATTGATTCGCGGCAGGCGCTGGAAGAGGGCCTTTTGAATTACAACGGGACCAGCCTGATTGTCAGTCATGATCGATATTTTTTAGATAAAATCGTAACGAGAATCATTGCCGTTGAGAACGGCACCGCAAGCGTATACCTGGGCAATTATTCATATTATACCGAAAAAAAGGCGGAGCGCGAAACGCCGACTGAAAGGAAGGCGGCCGATCCGTCGAAGATTCACGAATATGAAGAATTCAAGCGGCTTTCCAGGCAGAGGGGGCGGCTGAAAAAGGAGTTGCAATCGGTGCGATCCAAAATCCAGGATCATGAGACAATTCTTGAACGACTGGAACAAGACCTGGAATATAACATCCCCAAAAACAACTGGGAAAAACTGGACGCCGCGGCCAAAGAAAAAAAACGGGTCGAAGACGTTCTGCTGGAGTTATATGATCGGCTCGAGCAGTTGGAGGAATTGAATGCCGACCATTCTGAGCCTGAACGGTAGTCCGATCAAACACAGCTCGACTGAAATTCTGTTGAATCACATTGTCGAGGGGATTTCGGCAAAGGCGTCCGAGCCGGTGACCCATCACGCGGTGCGTCTCAATGATTACGCCATCATGCCCTGCCAGTCCTGCGGAGTGAGTCCGGAGCCGGATTACTGCCTGTATCATGACGACCTCTACCCGGTGTATGATCTTCTGATTAACTGCGACGTGGTGCTGTTTGGTTCGCCCATCTATTTCGACACGGTCTCGGCGCAATCGAAACTGTTTATCGACCGGTGTAACTGCCTGCGGCCGCCTGATTTTGCGGAAACATCGGGACATCATTTCAAGCGAATTATAGAAAAGAAGCGATGCGGCGGGATCGTTCTGGTCGGCGGGCCGCGCCAGAAATACGAGTGTGCACGAACCGTAATCGCCGGTTTTTTCAAGTGGATCAATGTTGAAAATGTCGGCAATGTAATTTTCGCGGGTTCCGGCTGGGAGGCGGGAGCAGTTCGTAACGATCGCAACTCACTGGACACAGCCCGGCAACTGGGGCTGAACCTGGCGATCCATATCAGGGACTAGATCGACAGAGCATTTTATCTCAAACAGCGACTTTATTTTCTTTTCTTGACATTACGGGAAATCGGTCAAAAAACGGTTGCGGAACCAACCGGTCGCTGAGTTGATTACGCTCCATCAGTAGGCCAATCAAGCATATTATTGCTCAGCCGGGACGGCGTAAGGTCGTCCCGGGTTATGAGTGAGTCCCCCACCCCTATTTTGCTGTTCAAAATATTAACAAAATGCGGGAATTTTCCGATATACAAAACATGAATAAGACAGGAGGACTTTGATGAATCCCATTGATGGGGTGACTGCCGCCCGCCCGCAACCGTTTGAAATGAACCTGCCGTGGGAGGATTACGCCTTCTCCCGGCGGTTTTATGACGTCGTTCATGATTGGGATATTCCGACTGAGAAAGAAGTTTCCTTTATCGCCTCCCATCTCAAATCGCCGGAATCCCGGGTGCTGGACATGGCTTGCGGCGGAGGACGGCACGCGATCTCGCTGGCGGAACAGGGTTATGAGGTAACAGCCAACGATATCGGCGGATACCCGCTTGATCTGGCTCGTAATAAAGCAATAGAACGGCACTTGCACATAAATTTCGTCCAGGAAGATATAACCAGCATGTCATATAAGGGAGACTTTGACCTGGCGTTTCTTATCTGCGGGCAACTCGGCCACAGCTCGCCCGCAGACAGCCAGGCGGTGTTTGAATGCGCCACGAATTCGCTGGTCAAAGGGGGTATCTTTCTTCTTCACCTGTGGCGATTTACCGATGAGGACCGGTCCACCTACACCCGGTGGTACCGCGAAAAACAGCCGTTTTACCATTCGCACCCATCGGTAGTCCAACGCCATCAGCTTTATTTTCCCACGGAGCGAACCAAGCTCATCCGAGACTACGCGGTCGATTCCGTTACCCGGCAACATCGCCTGTTCGGGATTTCCGAAAAGGAATACACGCTGAAGGAATTGCTGATTTTTGCGGCGGTCAGCGGCATTGATCTGATTAAAACCTACGGGAATTTCGACAAAAAGCGGTTGACGCGGCGCTCATCGAGCAGAATATTTGTTTTCCGGAAACCATATTAAATGCGTATTGTTTGAAGATTTACAAAAAGGCCGCGAATTCGCTTGCCTTTGGAGGGCTTTTGATTATATTTGGAAGCTTGGAATAATAGCGTGAAACGACTCAGAGGAATGAAGTGAAAAAGAAAATTCATCCGGAGTATTACGAAACGACGATTACCTGTCATTGCGGCAACGTAATCAAGACCCGCTCGACAGTTAAAGATATCAGGGTTGAAATCTGCTCCAACTGCCATCCGTTCTTTACCGGGCGACAGAAGCTGATCGATACGGCGGGACGAGTTGATCGTTTCAGGAAAAAATACGGTCTGGATAAAAAAGACCAGAAGAAATCAGAAGCATCCAAGTAGCGCATTCCGGGCCTTTCGTATACTTTTTCCCACAACCCCGTGAAAGCGATTCGTATATTTGATTGGATAGCATTCCGAATCAAATTGCGTTGAAAGCAAAAAGTGGAGAGGTTCTGATACATGCCCGACTTATCAGTTGGCGGCCAGGCGGTCATTGAGGGTGTCATGATGCGCTCCAAGGATCGCGTGGCAACCGCCGTGCGGATCCCATCCGGGGAAATCATGGTAAAAACCGAAGATTATATTTCTCTCAGCAAACGCCATAAAATTCTTAATATTCCCATCCTGCGCGGAGTTGTTACTTTTTTTGAGATGATGGTGCTGGGAATCAAGACGCTGAACATATCGGCGGATATCGCATTCAAGGAAATGGAAAAGGAAGAAGCGGCGGTCAAGGGTGAAGAGTACAAGCCGGAAGAGAAAAAGAGCAATAATTTGGTTCTTGCGGGGACAGTGATATTCGCATTGGCGGTCGGGATTTTGATGTTCTTTTTCCTGCCGCTGGCAATTGCTTCGCTGTTACATGTCGACAAGGACGCCCTGGCGTTCAATCTTATTGCGGGTGGTTTTCGGGTCATGATATTTATCGCTTATGTTTGGGTTATTTCACAATTCGGTGAATTCAAGCGAGTGTTTCAGTATCACGGCGCGGAGCACAAGTCGATTTATGCCTATGAAAACGGTGAAGACCTGACCACCGATAACGTTGGCAAGTACACCACGTTACACCCCCGATGCGGCACCAGTTTTATCCTGATCGTGGTGTTGATCGCGATCTTGATTTACGCCATAGCCGACACGATTTTTGCGGTGGTGACCGGGGCACCGCCAACCCTGCTGGAGCGTTTTGGCGTGCATTTCTCGCTGTTACCGCTGGTCGCGGGAGGTTCGTACGAATTATTGAAGCTGTCCGGAAAGACCCGCGACAACAAACTAACCCAAATGCTCATCAAGCCGGGACTCTGGCTCCAGAAAATAACGACCAAGGAACCGTCACCTGACCAGATGGAAGTGGCCATTGTCGCGCTTGAAGCGGCGCTGGGGATGTCGGAAACACACCTTACAGTCAAAAGGACTTGCCTTTAGCGGCAAAGCTCCTATATTCCCAAGTCTGACAGAAGACACATGGTAATGATATGCTGAATGTTGTAGAAAAATACGAACGCCGGCTCGAGGAGTTGAACAACGCCCTGATGGACCCGGCGGTGCTTTCGGACCAAAGGAAACTCAAAGAGCTTTCAATCGAGCGGCGTGATGTCGAGGAAATTCTCATCACCGGCCGGGAATACAAGAAATATTTTGAGGCGGTTGCCGATGCCCGCGACATTGTCAAGAATTCCAACGACGCGGAACTGGTAGAAATGGCCCGCGAGGAACTCAAGACCGCCACCGGCGAACTGGAACGGCTGGAAGACAAGTTGAATCTCCTGTTGACACCACGTGACCCCAACGACGCCAAAAACGCCATCGTGGAAATACGCGCCGGAACCGGCGGCGAGGAGGCGGCGATCTTCGCGGCGGACCTGTACCGGATGTACACCAAGTTTGCCGAGAAAAAGCACTGGAAGCTGGAGGTACTCTCAATCAATCCGACCGGTATCGGCGGTTTGAAAGAAGCCATATTCCTGATCAACGGCGATGCGGTTTACGGCCATTTGAAATTCGAGTCGGGGGTGCATCGGGTGCAACGCGTTCCGGTTACGGAATCGTCGGGGCGCATTCACACCTCGGCGGCCTCGGTTGCGATCCTGCTTGAAGCGGAAGACGTCGACCTGGAAATCAGCGAAAACGAATTGAAGGTAGATGTGTACCGTTCATCCGGCCCGGGGGGGCAATCGGTTAACACGACCGATTCCGCGGTGCGTATCACGCATTTGCCGACCGGCACGGTAGTGACCTGCCAGGATGAGAAATCACAACACAAGAACAAGGCCAAGGCGATGAAGGTTCTGCGGGCGCGACTGCTGGACAAGGCCCGCGAGGACCAGCAAAATGAAATCGCCCAGGAGCGCAAAGCGATGGTTGGATCCGGCGATCGCTCGGCCAAAATCCGCACCTATAATTTTCCGCAGTCACGGGTGACCGATCACCGTATCGGCCTGACGGTGCATCGTCTCAATGAAATTCTCGAAGGTGATCTTGACGAGGTGATCGAAGCCCTGAGACAGCACGAGCAGGAGCAACGCCTGAAAATGTCGCAGGCGACCGCCGGGTAAGTGGTATCACAACTATTCAATTTCCCCCGTTAGCCCGATAATTCGCGACCATCAAAGCTATTTCCTTGCATCTTGATTCACGGTCATGTATGTTTTCATTTAATCCTCACCCCATGAGTAGGTGAGACACGCAGATTGACAGATACAGCAACGGGGATGGTGCTATGATTCCAAAAACATATTTATTTTTGATACTGGGACTTGGCCTGATGGGTGGAATGGTGCACGCCGACGGTGGCAATGTGCACCCAAATGTTTATCTCGGATTTTCCGAACGCCTGCGCATGGTCACCTGGGATAATGCAATCACACTCGACGAAACCGCCGACGGAGGGCGGTCGTTTACGCGCCATCGGACCTGCCTGACCGGTCGCTGGCTTCCCTGTGATTGTTCTGAACTGGCGGTTAAACTGACCAATGAATTCCGGTACTATTTTGTCCCGGAGCATACCGATGTCGATTTCGATGAGATCATTGTCGACTGGCTGTATGCCAAATGGAATGACATGTTCGGCTATCCCCTGTCGGCGACGCTTGGGCGCCAGAACATGATACTCGGTGAGGGATTCGTGGTGATGGACGGGCATCCGCTCGACGGGTCGCGCTCAATCTATTTCAATGCCGCCCGTCTCGACTGGCGATTAGGGCAACGACATAATCTGACCTTGTTTTATACGTACATGCCGGAGGTCGACGATTACCTGCCGATCGTGCATGATCGCGAGTTTCAGCTAATCGAGCAACCCGAAGAGGGGTTGGGCATCTATTATGCCGGGGGGATTAACGCAGTTAACATTGACGGCTATGTCATCCGCAAAAATATCAAAGCGGGTGACGGTGACGGGCCGGAATCGGAGATCAATACGGTCGGGGCGCGTTTGCAGTACCCCCTGCATGAACGGCTGTCTGGCACGATTGAGGGGGCGTATCAATTCGGTGAGTATGGGACGGTGGACCGCGCCGCGCACGGCGGTTATGTGCATCTCGACTATAAAACGAATTGGGCGTACTATCTGCCGCAAACGCTGACACTGGGTGGGGTTTATTTCAGCGGCGATGACGCGGACTCGGAAAATTATGAAAACTGGGACCCGCTGTTCAGTCGCTGGCCGAAATGGAGCGAGTCGTATATATACACGATGGTGAAGGAAGAAGGCGTGGCTTACTGGACCAATTTGGCATCGGCGTATGCCAGCCTGAAGTTCTCGTTTTCACCGGAGGTCAGCGCCAACCTGGATTATCATCACCTGATGGCCCCGGAATATGCCAATCCGGAGCGGTCATTTCCCGGCGGCGATGGCAAAAATCGCGGTGATTTGTTGATCGGGAAGCTGACCTATCATATCAGTAAACGCCTGACCGGGCATTTTCTCTGGGAGAGTTTTATCCCCGGCAGTTTCTATTTTAGCGGTGCGGATAATTATACGTGGATACGATCCGAGTTGCTATTCAAGATATAACCCGGTCGTTATGATGGCGGCATTTTGGTATAATCAAGCTCCGATCCCCAGGCGCTGTGCGGGATAAGATAGATCAGCAGGGTTACCACCGACGCCAAAACAATCCACTTGCGTCCGGTTTCCGACGGTTTACCTTTCCAGAGTGCAATCAACCAAAAGATCAGTGCAAAGGCGGTTTTGGTATCGGTCAAGTCATGACCCCAGGGCCACCCGGTCCAGAATTCGCCGAAGGCGTATTTCTGCATGATCGGTCCGAGGATCAAGCCGCCGACAAACAGCAGGGCGGTGGTCCAGATGGTCAGGCGGTAGGCGTGCGGTTTTCGTGCGAGCGATTCGAAACCAGTGCGGGTGGCAACCAGCATCGCGGCGAACATGCAGAATACATGCGGGACGATTATAAAAATCGGCACCGGATCCTTGAAGCGGATGATGATCGGTGTCTCGGTCAAAGGATACGTACGGTCTTCATCGCGCAGAAACACCTGATAGACGACTTTACCGGCCGAGGGTTGTTTGGGGATGATGATATTCAGCCGGTCGCCATCGCGGGGCAGTTCGCTACGGCTCAGGGTATCGTGGCTCCTGAAGCGTTTGAATTCCATAAATCCGGTGACGTTTTCATTCGGGATGGTGATGCTCATGACGGCATCGGCGATGGTTTCATGGGTGCGCAGGAGTTTGAAGGTGATGGTTTGATCTGCAACCGTGACCTCTCCCCGCACCGGGTGGGTCGGGCCGGTCAGCCGCTGATAGACGACCGATGCCAGTGTAATCACAATTGCCATTATCCAGAGAACGAGGCTGTTTTTCATCTATTATTACCCTTGTATTACGTGTCAATGTAATCAATCCGCGAAAATGAAACAACCGCGTTTTTATCCCAAAGGCATTTGACAAATTGATCTCATATACGTTATAATTCTTGAGTCTAATGTTGGCGGCCGAATCAAAGGGCGCGGACAGAATAACGGTCACGGTATCACATCCAGGTCATCATCTCAAAGATTGATTACAGTCTGCTTGTCATACATAATACTATAAAGGCGGTTCATTACCGTCGTCATAAAGGAGGCGTTTTTATGATAAGAATACGGGCATGTTTACTTATCGGGCTGGTGATACTGGCCGGGATCAGCATTTTGACCTGTTGTGATGACTGCCCCACCTGTCCCACAGACCCTGTGCCGGGCAGTTATTATGTATATTTTGCAGACGATAACGATCTGGATTCCAGCTATGTATGGATAGCCGATTCGGCTACCGATTCCATTATCGATTCCATCCCGATACCGGTGTTTGCCTACCGAATGAATATATCTCCCAATGGACAGTATATAGCAGTGACCTTCTCTTTTGATTCCATTTTTGTCTACAACGTTGACACAAAGGAGTCCATCAGCAAAATAGGTGATGTTGAAACGGTAGATGCAATACGTCCATATTTTAGCCTTGACAATCAATTCCTGGTATATAGCGGCTATGGATCAGGCTCTTTATTGAAGTATAATGTGCAATCCGGTAACCTTGTAAAACATGACACCTTGTCTTATGATCTTATGGGGCAAACGTCCATCTCACCTTACGTCTATGGTTTGGTCAATAATAATGAATACTTCATTTACGACTATGAACATATGGAGATTGTTGCAAGGGACACACTGTGGGGACTGGATGGTAATCTGACGAAGGCGCTGACTTATATGATAATGTCACCGGATGAACAGTACTGCTATTTTATGGTTTATCCAAATCAGATCTACAAATATGATTTATCGGTCGACTTAATTGTGGACTCGCTATATTTGCGATACGGAGCATATTTCGGCGAAATGGTCTGTTCGCCGGACGGCCGATATCTTGTGGTTGCAGAGGTCCTGGATATGATGGAATATCCGCTGGGAACACTGGCGGTATTTGATCTTAGTAATTTCGGCAGTGTGCAACGTATCGGTACATGGGATATCAATCCGAATTATCCAGCGACTCCAATGTATCTGGGCTATCTAGCCATTACACCGGATGGTTGTAAAGCATATTCCGTTACATATTGGATTGGTGCATTGCCGCCAGTTTCGTTCAACCTGGTTGATTATAGTGCCGGCCTCATAAATGGTATGCGTGATAAATACAGCCCCGGTGATGTGGTGGTTGGCAGAGAAATAAAGAAGTAAAGGGGTATATGATGCGTAGGACAGTAGTAATAACAGTGCTGGCGGCATTAGCCGCTGGAACGGGGGCTATAGCGTTTTCTCCAGCTTCATTTCATTTAGGCTTAGTCATCTCGTCTGGTACCAAACTACCGCAATAATCCAAAATTAGTGATTTCGTTATATCTTCTGAGTGAGAGGCCTAATTAGATGGCCTTTTCGGATAGCGTTTGACATAGGAATCAAAATCAGCTTATATTGTCACTATCATGGATGAACGTAAAATCGCACAGATTGCCATCAGCGCCTGTCTCTCGCAGGGGGTCGATTATGCCGACGCCCGGGTGGAGACCATCGAGGATGAGAATATATCGGTAACGTCGGGCATCATCAAACCGATCGAACATACGGTTTCGCGCGGGATCGGAATTCGGGTGCTCAAAAACGGTTGCTGGGGATTCGCGTCGACCGACCGCATGGATGAAAAATCGATCCGGGCCAGGGTCGCGCTGGCGGCCAGTATGGCGGAGGCCTCAGCGACGGTCAACCGAAATCGGGTGGTGCTCGCCCCGGTTGAAATAATAAGCGCCGAATACACATCGGCATATCGGATCGACCCGTTCACCATCCCGCTCGATGAGAAAATTGAGTTTCTGCGTGATATCGATCGTGCCGCCGGGAAGGCGGGCAAAGACAAGATTGACTCGCGGGAAATTTTCGCCAGTTTTCGACGACGGAACAAGTATTTTGCATCGCTCGACGGCGCCGACATTTCGCAACTTTTAATACAAACCGGCGCCGGGATGGTGCTGGGCAAAGCCAAGTCGCACCATGAGCGCTTTGAGCGGTCGTTCCCGTCATCCAGCGGACAATACGAATGCAAGGGGTATGAACTGCTGGACGAATTACAAATGAAAGAGGCGATCCCGCGCCTGATCGAGGAAATAGAGATGCTGGAGGCGGCGGAGGAATGCCCAGAAAAAACCACGACATTGCTTTTATCCGGGGACCAGGTCTCTCTTCAGGTTCACGAATCCATCGGTCATGCCCTGGAACTCGACCGGGTGTTTGGAGTCGAGCGGGATTTCTCGGGAACTTCTTTTGCCACCACGGATAAATTGGGCAAATTGAAATACGCGTCCGATATCGTGACGGTGGTTTGTGATTCCACGGTTCCCCACGGGCTGGCTTCGTATGGATTCGACGACGAGGGTGTTCCCACCCGGCAGGTGGACCTGATTCGCAACGGGCGGCTGGTCAATTACCTGTCATCGCGCGAGACGGCGGCCCGAATCGGCAAGGAATCGACAGCCGCAATGCGCGCCAACAGCTGGGCCAATGTTCCGATTGTCCGAATCGCCAATGTCAACCTGAAACCGGGGAGCAAGCCTTTCGAGCAGTTGCTTTCCGAAATCGACAACGGCATCTACATGGACACGGTCAGGTCCTGGTCAATTGACGATGAGCGCCGGTATTTCCAGTTTGGCTGTGAGATCGGCTGGTTGATCGAGGGCGGCAAGCTGACCACGCCGATCAAGAATCCAACCTATTCCGGATGCACGACCGACTTCTGGAACAAGTGCACCGGCATTGCCGACGAGCAGTCGTACCGTATCTGGGGGACGCCGAATTGCGGCAAGGGTCAGCCGGGACAAAACGCCCGCACCGCCCAGGGCGCATCGCCGGCCCGGTTTGAGCAGATTACGGTGGGAGGGTGACAATGATCAATCCCGAAAAAGCCGAGAAGATTCTCAAGGCGGCGTTGTCTTTCGCGACCAGTGATATGGCCGAGGCCGTTCTGGAGCGAGAGCGGCTGGCGCTTTCGCGCTTTTCGGAAAACCGTATCTCCGATGTCATCGACCGCGAGGAAACCACGCTGTATGTTCGGTGTATCAATGACAAGCGCATCGGCGTTATCGCCACGGGGGATATCAGCCCCAACGGAATAAAACAGGCGGTTCTGGACTGTGAGGGCATGTTGAAATTCATGGTTCCCGATGAGCAGTTCAGCACCCTTCCCGCACCGGTTGAAACGAAGCACCGGGAGCGCCAGGATTCGCCCGGAACATCCTTTTATGAGCCTGCTGACCGCGCGAATGTCATCCGTCGTATTGCCGGTATCGCGCACAAGGCCAATCTTGAGGCTTCCGGGGCGTTTCGGCAGGAGTGGAAAATGCTGGCCGTCTCCAATACCCTGGGCGTTAATCGCTTTTATACCGGCAGCCATGCCCAGCTTTCGGTGACCATGTCCGGCAAGGACGACAATTCCGGCTGGGGGATGGCATACAATCCTGACGCGGTGCAAATTGACGGCGATAACCTGGCGCTGACGGCATCGCGAATCGCCATGAAATCACGAAACCCGCAAAGCATTCCCAGCGGCAAGTATACGGTCATTCTCAGTCCTGCCGCGGTCGGCCAGTTATTGATCCTGCTGTCCTTTATGGGTTTCGGATGCAAAACACTGTATCAAAAACGCTCCTTTATGGCAGGGCATATCGGGGAGAAAATAGCGGGCGACAATTTCACGGTGTACGACGATGCCAACGATGAGAATTTCGCATCCCCGACAATAGACTATGAGGGAATACCAAGACAACGCGTTGCGCTGGTCGAAAACGGGATCGCCCGGGGCGTAGTATATAATTCCTATTATGCCAACCTGATGGAGACACAATCGACCGGGCATGCCCTCCCCCCCACCAATGCTTTCGGTCCGTATCCCAAAAATCTGGTGGTTGCCGGTGGAGAGCGACAGACCGACGACCTGGTGAAGTCGACACAAAAGGGTCTCCTGGTAAATCATTTCTGGTATTTGAATTATCTCAACCCGATGCGCACGATGGTGACCGGCACCACCCGCGATGGACTTTTTCTTGTCGAGAACGGTGAAATCACAACCCCGGTCAAAAACATGCGCACCAACCAGTCGATTTTGGAAGCGTTTTCAAATATCGAGGAATTATCCAAAGACCGAGTGGTATACCCGCAGTTTGGCGTGCTGATGAAAGTCCCGGCCATGAAAGTCGGTGAATTCAACCTGATCGCCGAGGAGGAGGAAACCGACAAATGTTGAGACGCGACTTTATCAAAGCCGGGGTGCTGGTCGGCGGAGGCGTGATTCTGCTCCATACCATTCCATTTGCCCACAACTTCACTCCGGATCAGGCACAACAAGTGAAAGAGCGGCACCGGTATCGTTTTCACGGACATGTTCGTTCCGGTTGTGCCACGCCTCCGGAGTTGGCACCGTACCTGGAGGAGGGGTGTTCAGTACATCCCCTGATGTGATATGAATCAGCAGGAATTACATCGCCTGATGAAAGAAGCCGAAGCCGAACTTCGACAGGCCGGTATCGACGCCGCGGCGGCTGAAACGGAAATCATTCTGCTGTCGCTTTTAAGTATCGAACGGATCGATTTATATTTGCACGGGGCAAAATTGATTGACGACGAAATTCTTGGTAAATTTCATGACATTGTCAAGAAACGCGCAACCCGCTATCCCCTGCAGTACATTCTGGGCGAGATGTGGTTTTACGGACGGCGTTTTGCGGTCAACCAGAGTGTGATGGTGCCGACGCCGGAGACCGAGATTCTCTGTGAAACGGCGGTTCATTTTATAGACTTCATGGGGCTGAACAAAGCCCGGGTCCTTGATATCGGGGCCGGATCAGGAGTGATCGCGGTAACGGTCGCCGGAGAAATCGACGATGCCGATGTAACGGCGGTTGACCTGTCTCCCGACGCCCTGGAGGTCGCACGGGTAAATGCCGAAACGCATGGCGTGGCAGATCGCATTTCCCTGGTGTGTTCTGATTTATTTTCGGCGATTATTCCTCACAAGCAATTCGACCTGATTCTTTCCAATCCCCCGTATATATCCGAAGAAGAATATAAGGACCTTCCTCCCGAAGTGCTCGCCGATCCGAAAATCTCCCTGGTCGCCGGGGAACAGGGCATGGACATCATTGAAGCCATCGTGGAAAAGTCCCCGGATTACCTGGCGCCGAGTGGAAGACTGATATTCGAAATCGGGTACAATCAGGCCGACCTGGTAACCAAACTGACGGAAAATGACAATCGCTATATTTCGCTGACGATTTTAAGAGACCTCAACGATGTCGACCGGGTGGTCATGCTGGGTGTATGAAAGCTGAAGATAAATATCTACAGAGGTTGATGGAATTAAAGCCGCTGTGCCTGATGATACAGGCGGCGATTGAATTGTGGGGCCGTGACCAGGCCCGCGAGTTGGCGGTGGCCGGATTGAACAAGTATGCCCATGACCGCTTTGTGACGCCATATGATACCGTTCCGACGGATCAGCGCTGGGAGCTGTTCCGCAATAATATCCGCATCCATGCCAATCCCGAGGAATACACCATTATCGAAGACACCGGCAACATGATCAAACTGCGATACCACCGTTGTTTTTTCCTGGAGGTGTTTCGCAAATTCGGACTTGAGGATTTTGTGCCGCTTTATTGTGACACCGATTTTACCACCTGCCGGGCGATTCATTCCGGCATAACGATGACCCGGACCCAAACGCTGGCCGACGGCGCCGCATATTGCGATCACTGCTGGCGCTATGATCCCGGGAAATAACTGCCATGTTCCGACGGCTGGCCGACTGGTATCATACGATTCGCATGGAGCCGCTCGACTGGATTCAGGTCGAGATCAGCTCAGACTGCCAGGGCGCCTGTAGCTACTGCCCGCACACCGTATGCCGGGATAACTGGCGGCGGGGTTTGCTTCCTCTTGAAACATATCGAAAGTTACTGCCCGCTTTTCGGGAAACCGAATTGGTTTACCTGCAGGGCTGGGGTGAACCGCTGATGCACGGTAATTTTTTTGAAATGGTGCAACTGGCCAAAGCGACCGGCGCGCGGGTAGGTACCACCTCCAATGGTATACTGATTACTGATGCGATAATTGATGAGATCGTTGCAGTCGGTCTTGACCTGATCGCCTTCTCGCTGGCGGGGATCGGCGAGGAAAACGACCGGAGGCGCTGCGGATCGAACTTCGAACGGATTCTTGAAATTGTCGCGAAGCTGAACGAAGTCAAACATCAGCGCGGAACGACCACTCCGGCGGTGCATATTGCATATCTATTGATGCAATCCAATCGGGAACAGATCAGGGAACTTCCCGGTCTGCTCGATGGTTTGGGAGTGGATCAAATTGTGGTCAGCACGCTTGATTTCGTGCCATCTGAGGATTTGAAATCAGAGATGATTTTCCCCGCCAATGATGATGAGTATCAGGAAGTGGCAGTGCTTCTCGATCATACCGCCGACGATGCGGCGCAACGGGGTATTGCCCTACACTATCATCTCGGGAATAAAAGCCGCATACAGAAAAGTTGCACGGAAAATGTCAGCCGCGCCTGTTTTGTGTCATCGGACGGATCAGTCTCTCCCTGCGTGTTTACCAATTTGCCGGTATATGATGATGAGTCGGTCCGGCTTTCCGACGGCCATGCCTATCAGCGTTTGAACTTCGGCAATATCAACACCACTCCCCTGCCGACAATCTGGCAATGCGACGATTATAAGCGGTTTCGCGAGTCATTTGCCGGGGATGCGATTATGGATTTCTGTCGGCATTGCCCCAAACTGTATATGACATAATGACCCCGACGACTTGATTGGAATCGCCGTTTTGCGTACTATATTGCCATGAATACCAACGAAATCAAGAAGATCAAGCCCCGCGCGAGAAAGATTGTCGCACAGTTGAAAAAGCTGTATCCCGATTCAGGCTGTTCGCTTACGTTTCGGACACCGCATCAATTGCTGGTCGCGACGATTCTTTCGGCGCAGTGTACCGATGAACGGGTCAATGTGGTTACCCGAGATTTGTTTAAGAAGTATCGCTCGCCGAAGGCATTTGCCGGTGCCGGAATCGACGAACTCGAGAATGATATCCGCTCTACGGGTTTTTTTCGCAACAAAGCCAAAGCGATTAAGGAATCGGCGCGAATTCTGTCCAATGATCTGGGAGGCAGGATGCCCCGGACATTGGATGAGATGGTGAAACTGCCGGGAGTGGGCCGCAAAACCGGTTCGGTGGTGCTGGGCGCGGCGTTCGGTTTGGCCGAGGGAATCGTTGTCGATACTCACGTGACCCGGTTATCCCGGCGGCTGGAACTCACCGGGGAGAACGATCCGGTGAAAATCGAACGGGATTTGATGCTGATTATACCGAAATCAGACTGGATTATATACTCGCATTTGCTGATTGATCATGGCCGGGCGATCTGCAAAGCCCGCAAACCGGCCTGTTCCGAGTGCTCGGTGGCCGTTTTTTGTCCGTCTGATGGGCTTTTTTAGCAACTTGGCTTATCGTAATTTCGTCCGATACTGTATAATAAGATATGTGGATTATTATTCAATGCATATTGATCGCCATTGGTGTGGTTTGCCTGTTCGCGCCAATAACCTTTCGCTTTCAATTTGATGACAAAATCAAAAAGGCGGCGGCAGGCTACTTTCTGCTGTCTTTCGAGGTTGATATGATAGCGCGTCAAATGACAATATGGTTTAATGGATATGCAATTAAAAGGATCGACCAGACCACACCAAGCTATAAAAAACACTTTACACCGGTGATGAATCGGGTCAAACGTGCGGCCGGGCGACGAGTCAAGATACGCGAGATCATCAAGAACGGTCGGAAATATCTCAGGATTGGGGCCTGGTTTGTCAAGAAATTTACAGTTAATTATCTCAATTTACATATTGCGGGCGGCTTTGCCGACCCGTATTATACGGGTAACACGTATGCCGTATACACCGTGGCATGCGGGATTTTACCCGGTTTCATGTCACATATTACCTATCAGCCGGATTTTTCGGCAGATACATTTTTATTTAAGGGTCGCGGCAAGATATCGATCAGGGTGGTGCACATTGTTTATCTCGGGTGCCGTATCCTGAAGGATATGATAATAATGAAATTCAGAGATTGGTATACAATACGCAAGAAAGGAGTCAGCTATGGCTGAAAACAGGGTTTCTGAAATCCTGAAGGATATCGTGGGGGAATTGAAAAATATCGCCGACTCGCAATCGGTTATCGGCGATCCGATCACGATCGGCGACAAAACGGTTGTGCCGGTGGTTAAAATCTCGGTTGGCTTTGGCGCCGGGGGCGGCCAGGGCGAGCAGGAAAGCAAAGGCTCCGGATTCGGCGGCGGCGGTGGCGGGGCGGCCCGCATTGAGCCATCAGCATTCATTATAATGGATGAGAAGAAAATCTCGCTGTTGGCGGCCAAGCCCGGCAAGCTCGACGCGCTGGTCGAAGCGGTCCCGGACCTGTTTGGCAAGCTCAAAGGCCTCAAAGACAAGATGAGCAAGGAAAAGGGCGCGGAAGAATCCAAGCCGGAAGGCGAAACGCCTTCTGATGAAAATCCTTCGGGCGGCGAAACACCGTCCTATTAAGTCCAAACCGCTGAAAATAAACCGTCATGGCTTACTGCTGTGGCGGTTTTTTTATTGTAGGTTGATTTGCGTAATATTTGAACAGATTGACCCGATTTTCTGTTACTCCGTCTATTGTATCCAAAAATAGTGACGACAAATTTACTATGGGAACAAAATTCACATTCACTCAATGGAGGTTTCAAATGGAAACAATAGTACTGGCAATTTGCTTTATGCTGGTGGTTTATTTCCTGACCCATCGGCAACCATCGGATCACAATTAAAGCAGTCAGCAATTTCTGATATCCAATTATCGAATCGATAAATTCGAAAGACCGTATCGGAGTCTTTCTTATTCGATAAAGATACAATTCTGCACGGCATCCTATGCCCTGTTTCATATAAAAAAACCTATCCAAATTCTGGCCGTCTGATCCGGAATATTAAAGAAACCACAGATAATACAACTGCCGCATACGGATATTGAGTTTGGCCTTCATCGGAACCTCTTGTCATTTTTGCTGTTATATGAAGAAAGATATTGCTTGTCAAAATTTGTGGATGTTGTATATTTGATGTTTACATTTTGGCTGTTCAGAAATTGAGCAGAGAGTCGATAACATATAGGAGTATGTGTTGCATAATATTGTAGCATTATTTATGGCCAGTCCCGACGCCGGTGGAGGCGGGGGAAGTCTGGTAGGCATGCTGTGGATTGTGCCGCTTTTTCTGATCATGTATTTGCTTTTGATCAGACCACAGCGCAAACAGCAGAAGGAGCATCAAAAGCTGCTTACAGAGCTGAAAAAAGGCGATCGCGTGGTAACCAACAGTGGAATGTATGCCACCATTTTCGCCATCAATGATGACAAGAATATTGTCGTATTAAAATTAAACGACGATATCAAAGTTGAGTTTATGAAATCCTCGATAGCGGCACGAGTGGATTCATAAGGTAGAGGAGTTTTCGTGGCAACAAAACCGATCGTTATATACGGCGACCCGGTTTTAAGGGAAAGAGCCAAACCGATCGAGAAAATCGATCAGGATGTAAAAGATTTGGTGGCGTCGATGATCGCCACCCTAAAAAATGCCAATGGTCTGGGTCTGGCGGGCCCCCAGGTGGGAGTCTCCGCACGGCTGTTTATTGTCGATCTGTCGGCGGTCGATTTGACCGAAGAAGTCAGGGTGTTTATTAACCCCGAAATTTTAGAGACAAACGGCCACACTTCGATGGAGGAAGGCTGTCTCTCGTTTCCCGGCATATTTCAACGCGTTTCGCGGCCGGAAGAAGTAAAAGTTAAAGCGACGGATCTTGACGGCAACGAATTTACCCTGGAAGCATCAGGGATTTTGGGCCGCGCCATTTTGCATGAGTATGATCATCTTGAAGGAAAGCTTTTTATTGATTATCTTTCTTCTCTTTCCCGAACCTTGCTCAAGGGCAAGCTGAAAAGGCTGGCCCAAGCGTCGTAAGCATCGATTTTGCGGCCACGAACCGCCAACTAATGAACATCGTCTTTATGGGGACGCCGGATTTTGCCCGGCGGCCGCTGGAGTATTTACATGAGCGAAGTGCTCATGACGTGGTCGGCGTCGTAACCGGCCCCGACAAAGGCTCCGGACGCGGCCGGAAGGTAAAACCAACGCCGGTCAAACAATCGGCCACGGCCTTCGGCCTGCCGGTTTTAACGCCGGTATCGCTGAAGGATGACGCGCTTCGGGAGAAATTGCGGACATTCGACGCAGATATTTTCGTGGTCGTGGCTTTTCGTATTCTTCCCGAGCGGATTTTCACCATCCCCCCTCACGGAACCATTAATCTGCACGGTTCGCTTCTTCCCAAATATCGCGGTGCGGCTCCCATTCAATGGGCGCTGATCAATGGTGAGGCCGAAACCGGCCTGACTACCTTCCAACTTAAAAGGAAGGTCGACACCGGCGATATATTGTTGCAGGAGGAAATCGCCGTTGATCCGCAGGATACCTACGATGACCTTGCCCGGCGCATGTCGGAGACCGCCGGTCCGCTTCTGGCAAAGACGCTCGACCTGATTGCTTCAGGCCGTGCTGTCGCACTGGAACAGGACAGCGCCCTGTCAAGCCCGGCTCCGAAAATCGGTCCGGAAGACTGCCGTATCGACTGGGATGTCTCATATCGGCAGGTGATAAACCTCATTCGCGGGTTGTCATCAATTCCCGGAGCTTTCACGACCTTTCACGGCAAGAAGCTGAAAATCCTACAGGCCCAGCCGGTGGAGGATGAAAAATATGATTCCACCACTCCCGGTGCGGTCCTTGCCGACCCCGCGCGCCTGCTGATCGCTTGCCGCGACGGGGCCATTGAGGTTCTGGAGCTGGTTCCCGAAGGTAAAGCGCGTATGAGCGGAGAAGCGTTCCGGCGCGGTTATCGCCCCACTACCGGCGATGTTTTAGGAGAAAAATTTACAGGAAACGATCTCACATGAAAAAAGAAATTCTCATCAACGCCTCAGAGTACGAAACCAGAGTGGCTATCCTTGAAGACGACCGCCTGGTAGAGCTGTATATTGAACGACCGCAATCAGAACGGCTGGTCGGCAACATATACAAAGGCAAAATCAAGACCGTCCTGCCCGGCATGCAGGCGGCCTTTATCGATATCGGCCAGGAAAAGGCGGCGTTCTTACACGCCTCCGATATCGGCGATATTACCCAGCACCAACACTATGATTCCGAATACGTCGACGAGGAACCGCCGGCGGAAATCGTCCGGAAGCGGCGTCGCGCCGGTATTGAAACGGTGCTGAAAGACGGCCAGGACGTGCTGACACAGGTTATCAAGGAACCGATTTCCACCAAGGGTCCCCGGATCACCACCGAGGTGTCGATCCCGGGCCGGTATTTAGTGCTGGTGCCCGATGATGATCATGTCCGCATCTCGCGCAAAATTCCGAACTGGAACGAAAAACGCCGATTAAAAAAGGTTCTCACTCCCCTGCGCCCGGAAGGATTCGGGTTGATTGCCCGCACTGAGGCCGAGGGAATGGAAGAAAAAGATTTCAAACCGGATATCAAGCGCCTGCTGAAACTCTGGTCGCGCCTTAAAAAACGCGCGGAAACGATGTCAGCCCCGGCGCTGATCCACAAAGAAGTCGAAATCACGACCACCATTATCCGTGACATTTTCACCGACGACGTCGACCGCCTGATGGTTGACAACCGCGATGAATACCGCACCATTATGGCGTATGTCCGACAGGTGATGCCACATTTGCGTGACCGGGTGGAGCTGTACAAGGGGACCACACAGTTATTTGACCTGTATAAGCTCGAACCGGAAATCGAGAAGATGCTGGAACGAAAGGTCTGGATCAAGAAGGGATCGTATTTAATTATCGATCAGACCGAGGCAATGGTGACAATTGATGTCAACACCGGGCGTTATGTCGGCAAGGGCGACCAGGAATCGACCATCTTTCGGACCAACATCGAGGCCGCCAAGGAGATTGCCCGACAGGTGCGTTTGCGCGATATCGGGGGATTGATCGTGTGCGACTTTATTGATATGTACAGCCGCGAAAACCGCCGCAAGCTGTATGAAGAATACAAAAATGCCTTTCGCAACGATCGCGCCAAGCGGGCCGTGAACCCGGTCACCGACTTCGGTTTGATTGAGATGACGCGTGAGCGCATCCGACCATCGTTATTGCATACCTTCTCCGAACCCTGTCCGCACTGCAATGGTTCGGGACGTATTCTGTCACGGGAAACGGTGGCGACCAAGGTGGAGCGCTGGTTCAACCGGGCCAAAATCGACGGGCGTCACCGGCGGTTTAGCCTGGTGGTCAATCCGCACCTGGCGGAAAAGATGGTCGAGTCCGATCACAACCGGATCAATAAGATCATGAAAATGCATAAATTTAAAATTGATCTGGTGCGGGACACGACGATGCAGGTTCAAAATTTCAAGGTATTTGCGGCATCCGACAACGCTGAATTGACAGAACAATACTGGGGCTGATCGGCGCGATGGCGTGTATTTTTCCGTTGCATTGTCCTTGATCTTTGCTCAATATTGCCGGTACCTATGAAGCAACGCGACTATCAAGTTTTTATTTTTGCCGGAATCGTCCTGCTGTATGTTGTCGGGCAGTTTGTCATCGGCACCTGGAATCCCGATGACGGCCGGTTTCATTTCGATGCCCCGGCCGACGCCGACTTTCTTTACTATGCCGCCATCACCAATAGCGTTCCGGACAATTTCCCCCCGCACAACCCGGCTTTTGCGGGAGTCAAACTGACCCAACCCTATTTGCAGTATTATCCGGCGGCCCTTTTGGCAAAAATCATTAATCCCTATAATGCCATGCGATTGCTGAATGTTTTGTATTTGGTTTTGTTTGGACTGCTACTCCGACGATATTTTCCCGGGCGCTATGGCTTTCCGCTATTGATTCTGTTTACGGCATCAACATTCGGTGTTGCAATCAATGCCGCCGGGGTGGATTTTATCGCACGCGGTTTCACTCATGTTCCGTTTTTCCTGCTCCTGACTGTCGCCCTGTATGAGAAAAGCCTGAAATGGCGTTTGCCGGCGCTGGTGGGGGCGGCGTTTGTCAACGGGTATTTAATGCTGATGGTGATACCGTTTCTTTGTATCATCGCCATATTGGAAAAGAAAAAAGAGCTATATTACCTGCTCGCAACCGGAGTGCTTGCCACTGCCCTGTCGGCGCTGTTTATTTCCTCGGAAGTAACCGCCCGGCCGTGGCATTTCATTATCACGGAATCGTTTTACTTTGATCCGATTGAGATTATCAAACACGCCGTGCCCTTTATCATCCTGTCGGTATTATACCGCGAGCGACGCATGGCGGTGCTTCTGGTAATAGCAGGTGTGTTTGGAATATTTATTCATTACAATCCGTTTTTCCCGGTATTTGTGATTTATTTTGCGGGGGCATTAATGCTGGCCGGCGGCGAGGTTCGCATTCCGAAATCGAAATTGCCGGCCGGAGTAATCGCTGTCATTTTATTTGTCGGTTTCGTCATTTCGGCCTATCAGAAATACAATCCTGATGCCGGAGATTATTATGCCAGATACGATGACCGGATACAGGGAGCGGTCGGCTGGCTGGTCGAAAATACCGAATCGTCAGCCGTAATCGCGGCATTGACCGCCGATGAACGTGATCTGGCGCTGATCATGGAAAAAAGGCCGGTATATTTGGGGTATATCGGGCATCTCGGGCATCTCGGCCTGGACTGGAAACCGCGTTATGAAAATACCTTCCGGTTATTCTCATCCGGAATCGCTCCGCCTGAGGTGGATTATATTTTCTATGGCCCGGTTGAGCGAAGGTATTTCCCAAATGCGATTCTGCCCTTTGACACGGTTTACTCCGATAAGGCGGTTGTTCTGTATCAAGTTTCCGCAAAACGGTAATAATCGGCTTTTGGGGGATGCGCATGCTTTTTCAACAGCTTGGAAAAGGGTCGATTTTAGTTGTTTCTTTTCTGACCATTTTATATAATCTAAGCTGTTAGATTGAAACTGTGGCTATGGTAAAAACGTAACCTGTACTGTAAAGAGCATTTGCAAGACGAAGACAAAGAACTGATTCAAAGCGCCCTGGCGGGCAACCAAGGCGCTTACAAAAGGTTGATGGTTCGACACCGTCCGGCAATCTTCCATATTATCTATCGGATTGTGCGGGGCGAAGAGGTTGTCGAAGACCTTGTGCAGGAGACGTTTATGAAGGCGTTTGCATCACTGGCAACATATCGGTCGGAGTATAAATTTTCCACCTGGCTATACCGTATTGCCGCCAATGCCGCCATTGATTTTCTCCGAAAAAAACGTCTGCGCACCTTGTCACTGGACTCGCCACCGGACACCGGTGACGGCGCAACAACAATCGACATCCCCGATAATTCGCACAATCCCGAACAGGATATTGTCAATCGCGAACAACGTCTCTCGATCAACGAAGCGATTGATTCTTTGCCGGAGAAATACCGCGTGGTAATCATATACCGGCACCAGGACGACAAATCATACGAGGAAATCGCCGAATCATTAAGTATTCCCATCGGAACCGTCAAGGCTCGGATTTTTCGCGCGCGCGAACTGCTGAAGAAAAAACTGCGTCCGTTATAGGGCCCAGGGAGTATGTCGCCATGAAGAGGGTTGTACCATATCTCGTTATCATTGTTTTCTGGGCCGGGTTGGTGGTTGCTGACACTTATCGTTTTACCTATCAGAAAACGATTGATATCGACAGTGACACCGAACTGACGATAACCAATACCTCCGGAGAAATCAAGGTTACCGGGACACCCGCAAGCAGTATTGTCATCGACGCGGTTAAGCACATCACTGCGAGCGATGAGCAGGAAGCCGAGAAACTGGAAGAGTATCTTGACATCAAGGTCGACAAACGCGGCAATCATGTCAATATTGTCACCACGACGGCCAAAGAGGGTCAACCGGATCGCTCGTTCTGGGATCGATTACTCGGTCGGGGATCGGACCCAATCGGGCGGGTTGACTATTCCGTGTCGGTCCCCTTTGACTGCCAGGTGCAACTTTGCAATTCCTCCGGCGACATTCTCGTGAGTGACCTGAACAACGACGTTTATGCCACGGGAACTTCAGGAGCCATTATGATAGAACGGATCCGCGCCCCACTGGTAATCGAGGCCAACTCCAGCTCGGTTACCGTTAAAGAGGTTCAGGGCGATATCGACATATCATCAACGAGTTCCTCGATCACGCTGGAATCCATAACCGGGCGAACCGAAGTGCGCGCCACTTCAGGGACGATGGTCGGAACCTATCTTGACGGACCGCTGAAAATCTCAAAGACTTCCGGCGCTATCAAGCTGGCACACCTGGCCGGTGATCTCCGGGTTAAATCGACCTCCGGAGGGATAAACGTCATCCAGAAGATCGGCGGCATTGATATCCAGACCCATTCCGGCGACGTAACAATTCAAACCGAGATGCATTCCGATCTGGGGTACTACGTGGAAACGGCATCCGGCGACATTATTTTTAAAGCCCCGGGGGGGACATCCGGAACGGTCAATTTACAATCACTGACGGGCGAGATTAATACCGAGCTTCCGGTTACCATTCGTTCCTTTTCGAATAACAAACTGATTGGTGATTTTGGCAGTCAGGGGCCGAAGGTTTCGCTATCGACGGAATCCGGCGACATCCTGTTGGGGCAGTATTAGAGGGTATATGAAACGCGGCGCATACATAATATTGCTGATGACAATCGGTCTGGGGTTAATGATTCAGGCGGCGGATGATTCCGTCGGACAAGCCGAGCCGGCCATTACCGATTCAGAGCCCTCTGCCACGGCGGAAAGTCTCGAATTCGATGCAATCGATGACATTGCGGACACGCTGTTCATGGAATTGCATTTGTCACCGGACGGCATTTATGGAGTCGACACGTCCGGGCGGGAATGGGACTATGATTTCAGCCGCGACGAGTTTATCCGGGGCGAAAAAGATGCATCGGGAAAAACTTCCACGGTTTTTTCCAAAAAGGGACAACCGGTTACCGACGTACCGGAACCGCCTGATCTTCGTATCACCCGTTATGACGGCCTGCAGATGGGCTCGGTGGCGGTGGAAAAAGATGAAAAAGTCATCGGATCGATCCTGGCGATGGGGGCGGTCATGGTGGAAGGCCGCGTTACGGGGGATGTTTTTTCCTACTCCATGGTGACCGTTGCCAAGACGGGCGAAATATTCGGCGATGTCCGCGCGCCACGCATTGTCAAAATGCGCGGGGCGGTCATTCATGGATCTCGCAGTGAAACCGATTTGCCGCAAATTCCGGAATTCCAATTCCTGGAAAAGACGTCATACACGCAACTCCTGGTTAACGGAGGACTGTTTTTGTTTTTAGTCTTCTGTGCCTTCCTCGCGGTTGCAATTCTGCCACGCTCAATTGACCGCCTCACGGTTTGCATGCAAACCGGTCCGGTCAAATCCTTCTTTGCCGGTTTTCTGACATGGATTCTCCTGTCACCGGCCATTGCCCTGCTATGCCTGACCATCATCGGTATTCCAATCGCGATTATTGTCGCACCGATCGGATTGGTAATCGGCCTGATCATGGGCGTCGTGGGATGTAGCCAGTTAGTCGGTGAAAAGGCTCGTGCCTGGTTCTCTTTTACCTACGATTCACGATTAATGAAGGTTCTGGTCGGGCTTACAATGCTGTCGCTGTTGTGGTTACTGGCCGGTCTACTGCAAATACCGCCGTCTTCAATCAGCAGGGGTTTTGCCAGTTTTTTCAACGCCATTGCGGGTATAGTCTGGTTCATTGTCGTGACGATGGGCATTGGTGCGATCGTGATGACCCGTTTTGGAAGCCGGGACTGCCGCAAGGCGATGATGGACAAACTTCAGCAAGTCAAGGTACAACCTTCGCCCGCTCCTCCACCGCCTTCTCCCCCGCCGCTCAAACCGGATGAGGACGAAAATACCAAATAAAATCGGAGGGAAGGGAGACAAAAATGAAAAAGATATCCATCCCGGTCATTATAGCTGTTTGCATACTCCTGTCGGTGGCTGGTGCGACGGCCGGAGAGTACATTACCAAAGAGATCACATTCCCATCAGACAGTATCGATCTGCTTTCGGTTAACGCCGATTTCAGTGTCGGCGACCTGCGGATCAGGCCTGACGACATTTCAGATATTGCCCGGATCGACATTGAGTATGACGAAGACAATGTAAAGATCGACGTGACGTATGAAAACGACGACAATATCGGCTTTCTCGACCTGATATCCAAGAAGCGACGCGGTCGTGAGATGAACACCGAGGATAACCTGTGGGATGTTGTCCTTTCAACCCACTATCCCGCCGAAGTTGATCTTAATCTGGGGGCCTGTCATGCCGATCTGGACCTGGGCGGCATCCCGATTGAAATGATCAATTTTGACGTGGGCGCGGCCAAGGGGCTGATTGATTTCAGTGCGCCCAATCCGATCAAGGCGGAGAAGATCAGCATTGATGCCGGCGCGGCATCAATCGTAATGGAACATCTCGGAAATGCCAATTTCTCGCGCCTTGACTTTGACGGCGGCCTGGGAAAATTCAAGCTCGATTTCGACGGGATTTATACTCAAAAATCAAAGGCCCGCATTTCCATCGGCATGGGCTCCGCGGTTATTCACCTCCCGGCCGATCTGCCACTTCGCATCGAAGCCGACGACAATTTTCTTTCATCGGTCGATTTCAAAAACATCGACCGCGACAAGCTGGACGACGGTTATTATGAATCGGATGATTATCATTCCTCCGATATCGGTCTGGATTTGGTAATCGAGGTGGGACTGGGCTCGGTTGATATCATCTTCGACGAATGACCACCAGACATATCAGGCCTGCAAAGCCATCCCGGAGACGGGGTGGCTTTTTATATGCATGTTGCCGAAGAACTTTTCTGCCGATACTGTGTTTAATAAGAACTTGTAAAGCATATTGAATTTTCATATCCTCAAAGGATAATGCTGATGTTCCGTTCTCGTAAGGGATAACCACAAGCGACGAGGGGTTTGATGAAACAGAGTATTGTTGTCATTTTGTTGATAGTCCTGCTTCAAGCTGGCGGGCAGGCGAAAGACATGTCGCCTTTGCAGTCCGACGTCTTTATGGCCAGAGACCTGGTCCTTCCCGCCCTGGTGCACATCCAACCGGTCATTACCGATTTCAGAACCGGCAAAATGATGAAGCAATCGACGGTTGGATCGGGAGTGATTTTTCATCGCGATGGGTACGTCGTCACGAATTACCACGTGGCAGGCAAGGCGGAACGGATTATCTGCACCCTTGACGACAAGGAACAGGTTCGAGCCGATCTGGTCGGTGGTGATCCGCTTACCGATATCGCCATAATCAAGCTTGATTTATCCGAGTACCACGGTCGTCTGCACATCGCGAAATTCGGCGACTCAGATTCCATCGGGGTCGGTCAGTACGTGCTGGCCATGGGTTCCCCGCTGGCACTGGCGCGGTCGGTCTCATGTGGAGTGGTTTCCACCATTGATCGTTATTTTTCGGATGAGACACGATTGCCATCAGGCGAGAGGACCGGTCGGTACAATACCTGGATTCAAACCGATGCCGCCATTAATCCCGGTAATTCCGGCGGTCCGCTGGTTGATTTGCAGGGACGGGTGGTCGGGATCAACTCCCGCGCCACGATTTTTGCCAACAATATCGCTTTCGCAATTCCGATCAACATCGTCAAGCAGGTTGCCGCCGAGATTATCGATCATGGCAAAATCGTCCGAAGCTGGATCGGTGTACAATGCCAGGAGTTGCAGGATTTTGAGGGGTGGTTCGGGACCAATCGCAACGAGGGGGTCCTGATTGCGTCGGTCGATCCGCAGTCTCCCGCAGAAGAGGCGGGCCTGCAAGCCGGTGATATCATCATGCGCCTCGACAATGACCCGGTATCGGCGAGGTTTGCCGAACAGTTACCGACCTTTTACAAGCGCATCGCCGACTATCCGGTCGGATCGAAGATCGATCTGACGGTACTTCGCGGCGACCGCCAGATTTATCTCGACGTGGTAACCCATGAACTGGGGGAAATCCTGGGTCAGGATTTTGAATGTGAGGACTGGGGTTTTACGGTCAAAGGAATAACCAAACAAATGGCGGTTGACAATCAACTTGTCGATACCCTGGGGGTATTCGTATCCGGCGTGAAGCGGGTCAGCGGGGCATACGAGGGCGGTCTTCGGCGCGATGACGTCATCATTGAAATCAACGAAATACCGACTCCGCGCTTTCAGGATTTTTATGACAAGTATTCGGAACTGGCCACCGCCAATTCGGAACGAGTGTTATTAACAGTGCGCCGTTCCGGCAACACCAAATTCATTCTGATAAAAATTGACCAGACCACCGATGATGAGACGGAAGAATAAAGGAGCATCAACGTGAAAATAACCGCAATCGTAGCCGCCCTGATGATAATGGCCGGAACCGTTCCGGCGCAGAATTTCAATGTCGAAGCCATCACTCAAAAAGCGATGGCATACACGGTTGCCGTTGAACTCGAGGTGGAAGTTTCGTTCGGAATTCAGACGACAGAGGCCAAGAGTCGTGGCATTGGAACCATTGTCAGCCCCGACGGCCTGGTTGTTTTCGACGGTTCCGAAATCGACAGCGACGATCCATTCTCTCAGTTATCGGGAATGCAGATCGACGCCGAACCGAAAAGCATAGAAATCACCTTTACCGACGGAACCAAACATGCCGCAGAATTTATCGGCATCGACCGTTTCACCAAGATCGGCTTCTGCCGGATATCCGTCGACCAGCCAACGGTATTTCCCTTTCTTGATTTCACCCGGCGCGATGATATCAAGACCGGTGAATGGTTTTTAACGTTCATGCTCCTGCCGCAATTTGTCAACCCGCCATTGAGTGCCGATATCGGGATGGTCTCGGCCATCCTGACCGAGCCGGAGGAGTTTATCCTGACAGTCGGTTTCAACCAGTTGGAAATCGCCTCGGTTTTGTATGACACCAACGGCAATGCGATCGGCCTGCTCGGTGAATTGCTCAATCCGGCCATGGCGGGGATGAGTCCGGCGCAAATGCTGGAATCATTTTCGCAGATGGAAGATTTCCTTCCCCTGCTGGGTATAATCTCCACTTCCAAGATAAAGGAATTGATTGACAATCCACCCAGCCGCGGCGAGATCGATCGGGGTTGGCTCGGGATTTACCTGCAGGCGCTGACTTCTGACATCGCCGAATTCTGGGGTATTGATAACACCGGCGGGATTATTATCAATGAGGTGGTCAAAGATTCCCCGGCCGATTCGGCAGGTTTACAGACCGGTGACATTATCGTACGCATTGACGGCGATAAGATTCAGGTCGACCGGGAGGAAAACCTTTCACTGTTCCAGCGCCGTATCTCCGATTTGGGAGCCGATGCCGGGGTCGCATTCACGATTCTTCGGCGTCTTAACGGACAGGTCGACACCCTTGAGATCAACACGGTTCTGGCGCGGGCGCCATTGACGCCGTCGGAAGCCCCCGATTATGACGACGAGAATTTTGAAATCAAGGTTCGCGACATGGTTTTTGCGGACTACAACATTTACAATCTCGACCGCCGCAAATTCAAGGGGGTGGTCATTAAGGAGATAGAACAGGGAAGCTGGGGAGCGGTTGGAGGATTGATTCCCGGTGATATCCTGCAAACCATAGATGGTGACCGGATAGCTTCGGTCGCCGACGCTCAAGCCACCTTTTCCAGAATTTCCGAAGAACAGCCCAAAGAGGTTATTTTCTTTGTCTGGCGTTCCAATAAAACGCTATTTGTGAACGTCAAGACGGACTGGTAACTCAGCGGAGGCCGAGCGTCTCTTCCAGTCGTTTATAAAAGGTCGACTCCCGGTCGGATCCGTGGATCATATACCCCACTCCGATTGTGTGCAACAATCGGCCGTAATCCATAAAAAAGCGGTACATCTCGGTAGTGGTCCCGATTTCCCGCGTGGTATTATTATTCTTGACGGTTGTTAATTCCATGGCCGATATCTGCCGGGACACATAGCGCTCGGCCATCAACTCCAGATTTCCGTGCGCGGCCCGGCGGGCCGCAAACATGGGCGGAAGTGTCGTGACATCGCGTAGCAGTTCGCCGAGCACGGTGCGAATTTCTATCACGTGTGCGAAGCGCAGGGAATCACGTGCGAATTGCAGTTCCTCCAACCCCGCCTTCAGCGATCGCCCTGCGCGGGAACGGTCGAAACCTCTCAGGATCGGAAATTGCAAAAAGGCTCCCACTGTCCAGGAGTCATCCTCGCGGTGCAGATTCCAGTCGAATTCATCACCATAGGAATACCTGGCGCGGACTCCTATTTCCGGATAGTACCGCCCACGGTGCTGTGCCAGCAGGTCTTTCTGTCGGGCGATGGTCAATCCAGAGACGGCCATAGAAGTTGAACTGTCAAGCGCGACGGCGATCAGATATTCCTCAAATTGTCGTTGCAGGTGCTCGGTTCGAATATATTCTTCAAGTTTATTCACCATGCGGACCATGATCTCGGAGGAGAACTCCTCACGATCAAGGACGATGTCTTCATGGTTGGGGCGATTCAGCAAAACGTTAAGAATGATGCGGGCTATATTCAGGTCGGTCTGAGTACGAATCAGGGCAATGCCGGCATCAAGATACTGCTCTTCATAAATGATGATATCGGAGGTATCGCCGACGCCCATGTTGTAATCGGCGACAGCGAGTTCATACAACTCCTGGTATTGATTGCGCACGTCTTTATGAAGTTCTCGACGATCCTCAAGCTCGAGCACTGTGACATACGCCGCCGTGACGGCGTGCCGCATATTCAGTTCGGCCTGCCGGCGATCCTGCCGGGCGATATCGCGGTTTTTGCGGGCGACACTGATGTTTTTCAGGGCGGCATAGGAAAAGATGGTTTGCTCCAGTGTAAGATCAACATAGTATCGCTGGTTTAACACGGGATTGAACAATGCGGCGCGCCGGCCATTGTCCGCGGTTGCCGCCTCCAGTCCGGCATCGATACTGGGATAGAAGGCACAATAGGCTCGTTTCGCCTCAGCCAGGGCGCGTTCATAGCGTTGCCGGGCGGCCCCCAGTCCGGGATGCTCCGCCAGCGCCTGGGCCAGCGCCCGCTCCAGAGTATAGCGCGGAATCGTGTCGACCGGCGGGGCATCAATGACGATGGCATCTTTCACCGGGGCCCACGGCAGGGAAATGTTCAGGGAACGCAGGGTTGCCATATTGAGACAGATATTACCCACTTCTTCAATGACAGTCGGTAGCGATGCCGGCTCGTGTCCGGTCATGATCTGTGTTGTTTTATGGGCGGCAAATCGCGCCTGCGCCTTGTAGGACCGGATACTGCCGGACGCCGCCGCGCCCTTTTCCACCAGCAATAATCCCTCTGAAGAAAAGGTCGGAAGATGGTCATAGCCGGCACTGTAAAAGAATTGGTGCAATTGATCCAGCTTAACCCCCCACATGGGCGGAAGATAGATGGCATCGACTTCACCGATCAGGTCGTTATAGGATGCAAAATGGGAAAAGTACCCCTGGGCGGTGGTATCATGCGGCGCCATGATATCGGCACCAAAAGCCGCGGCCGCAAGGGAGACTTTTTCTTTCACGAGGTCGAATTCATCACCGGACTGAAAATATAACAAACCGATGGTTCGTGATGGAAACAGGCTTTGCAAGACGGCAATATCATGCCTGATTTTGTTCGGTTGCCAGTTGACAGTGAGATTGGGAGCGATCGGAGCACCACGCTTATCCACCAGCCCCTGTGCCTCGGCATCAAACTGGTACAGGGCGATAATGGGCCGGTCGAATCCGGCGTCCAGCAAATCCTCCACCACCCAGGGACCAACCGCCAGCACCATGTCGATATCGGCCAGGCCGGCCAGTTCTCGGGCCATGACCCGGCATTTTTCGCGATCCCATTCCGCGGAACGGTACCCGTACGGTTCGAAGACAAAGTCCAGGCTGTCGCCGCTTAAATATTCCAAGTGTCGTTTGTACTCGCGGCTTATCACGCTGTGCAGATAGTATGATCCGGCCTCAAAATAGGCGAAGCGAAACGGGACAGGCAAATTGGTGTCCTGTGCCCCGGCGGCCGCCGAAATCAGGGATATGAAAACCAAACAAATAATCAGGCGTTGTATCATGCGTCAACCTCTTTTCTATCTTCCCATATTCTCGATAAAAAGCTGGATGGAAGATAATTTAAAAAGGTTCCCTCCGCAACCCTTGATCAAAGACGAATTGGCTCTGCAATTCATGCAGAATTAACGATACCCGGATGATCCCGGCGTGATCAGATCAATCGACTCGCAATAAATCGTGGAAATAACACGGTCAGGGCCAAAATCAGGCCGAAAATGATGAAGGCGGTTTTCAGCCAGAGTGGTCGTCGCGCCGAACCGACCAGCATATAGGCGGGGACTATCAGCAGATAATGCCGATAGATCGACATGGTCGAGCCGGTCGCAGGTGAAAACAGCAGTAACGCCAGCCCCAAAACCCATAATTCGGGTTTGAGACGATACGGAAGAAACAGGACAAAGGCCAAGCCATACCAGATTATGACGGCATTTTCCGGGCTGAACAGGGGCTGGGACGAAAGGCTTTTCCAGATCACGACCAGTGGGATCGCCCAGGTGCGCTGGTATCGCTCCTGAAACTCAAGCTGTATGAAGAAGTCGTCAAAGCGAATATAAAAATACAACCAGAGCAGGAGGATGCCGAGAGCAAAGGGGATGACATATTTCAGCAGGTTGCTCGCCGTTATCGGAGTAAACGGGGAAGCTTGCCGGCGGCGGCGATCAAAAACATACCATACCACCGGGACAATTGCCGCCAGGATTCCGGTGGGGTAGGTCGCCGAGAGTGCCAGGCCGGAAAGAAACAGGACAATTTCACGTTTCGGGCCGGTCGGGGCATACAGCATATGCAAATACAGCAGAAATAAAAATAAGAAGAGCGCATACGGAAAGCCGCTGAGCAGGTAGAATGACGCCGGTCCAAAGGCGGTTGCCAATAGCGTCAGGGTTGCGGCAGTTCGGTCGAAGCGCAGGACGACAAATCGATACAGCATTATAAACGACGCCAGCGTCAGGGCCATCGCCAGGAAAATATATGTCGTTTGTGAATCTCCCCCCAATATCGGACGGGAGAATTTGATCAACAGCGGCCAGGCGGGATACCAGCCGACATTTCCGCAGATTTTCCCGGGAGGATAGTCATACGGGGTACAGGGGTGGGCATCATAGCCGGTTTCCGAAATATCCACATAGTGCTGAATATCCCAGACCGGTTTGAAGAGAAAATAATTGTCAACCGCAATCGAATAGCCCAGGTACAATCCGGCCATCAGGATAAAAACGACAATGGGGATGAGATAGTATTCCGGATCAATTAATCTCTTCGGCATACCGCAAAGATAGGGATGTTACGACCTTATCCGCAACTGATTTTTCAATTTACGCCGTTCGACACTTTTTTGTCGGCGGTACCGTTTCCGTGCGTCTGCAATCAATCCATCGACAAACTCCTGCCAGGACAGGTTGGCGACAATAATGCATATCATGTAATTGCAGATGGTGTCCTCGCAACGAGCCAAAAAAGCGAGCACGTCGCCGATCACATCCCCCCGGCCGTCCTCCAGATGATTCATCAAGACGTCCAGCAACGGTGCGGCATCCCCGCTCTGCACAAATGGCTGGAACAACTGTCGGGCCTGTTCCAGGTATTCCATTCGCAGGTCAGGCGGGGTATTGTCATGTTGACGAATATTGACATACTGCGGTCCCTCCTCCTCCTCTTTCCTCTTCCGCCAGCACGGCCATCCGGTCCCCAGGTGAAAAACCTGAGGCGGCATATAGCGAAAGATAATGGGGTAACCGCAATAGACACAGATGTAGATGTCGTCAAACCAGTCCCCATGATTCCAATCCGACATCATGATTCCCTCCTTTGACACATTGAAAACACCAACCATACGCATTTTTGTTCATAAAACAAACAAAGCGAATTCAATTGATTGTAATTTACCGGCGGGGAAAGTGTGCCGAATATAAATGATTAACCGAATGGTGTTTTACGATATGATCAAAATCATCTTCCCCTGATGACTCACAATAGTAATAAAGCTGACTCTTCTCTTTTTTGTCAAGTGTAAAGGGAAGTCCCGTTACGGTTTTATTGCCTTCAGCGAAAACAGCATCGGAAGTCGATCCCGACCTTTGGGAAGATGGTACCAACCGATCTCATCCTGTTTCATGCACGAAAAATGCGCGTGAGTCGCCATCGGAAATTCGTGCAGAAACTCAATCCGCAGTCCCGCGTTGATCAGTGCATTGATGATGTCGCTCAGGCGGTGAATCCACTCGTGGGAGGGATTCGTGACTCTGGCATCGGGATCAGCATAGTCCCCATCACACTCGAAGCACAACGGTTCGGTATTCTGAAAATAAGAATATGCGACCTTGAAATCGGGGCTGTCATGGTCATTATCAAAGACACTTGTGAAGGGGTGTCCATCGGCGATGTAAAACATCCCCCCCGGCTTGAGATAATGGGCGATTATTTCGGCCCAGGGTTTAAGATCGGGAAGCCAGCAGAGGACACCGTAGGTAGTCAGCACGATATCGAATGAATCGTTCAATACGTCGGGCACATCATATATATCGGAAAGAACAAACCGCGCCGGGATTTTAAGTTCATCGGCCAACCGTTTGGCCAGCACGATGGCTTTGTCAGAAAAATCAACCCCGGTAACATCCGCTCCCAACCGCGCCCAGGAAAGAGTGTCCATCCCGAAGTGGCATTGCAAGTGAAGCAGTTTTTTCCCGGACACGTCTCCGACCTCTTCCCGCTCCAGCGGCAACAGGCTGGATTTTCCCGCCATAAAGCCTTCAAGATCATAATATTCCGATTTTTCATGGACAAGGGTAAGTTCATTCCACAAAGCCCGGTTGCTTCTTACAAACTTGTTCATAGTATCCCCATTATTGTATCCTGACCATACATCCCGGTAATAGCATAGCGGTTATTAATTTAACATACGGGATGTGTTGCTCCGGAAACAAACAGAAAAATCAATCTTTACGCACTTCTTCCGCCTATTTTGTTGCCGTTATCATGGGATTCATGATAGCGCTCATTATACTCCTCCACCAACATGGCGTAGTCGATGCCGTCAACATAGGCTCCACCATAGAAATATTCCTGTCGCAGGACTCCCTCCCTGACGAAGCCGAGTTTCTCCTGAAACTTCATCGAAGCGACATTGCCGCTGTGCGTGTATGATTTCAACCGCCGGAATCCCAGTTCTTTAAACACATAGGCGAGTACCAGTCCGGCGGCCTCGGTACCGTATCCCTGGCGCCAGTATGCTTTGGTCAGGATGATTCCCCAGAGGCATCTTCGTTCATAATCGCTGATATCATACAATTCCGCCAGACCGATATGCGCCCCGTTTTCCTTGAGAATGATACTGAAACACATCGTATCATCGGCTTTCAGTCTCTTTTCAAACTGCTCCCGGGCTTTGTCATATTCCCTGGGACGGTAGTACATATCATCGAGATACACTATTTCACGATCATGGTCCCAGCGATAATGATCATCGAAATCCGCCATTGTGCGCGGGGTGAGAAACACGCGGTTGCTCTCCAAAAAGCGGACTCTCTGTAAATTTGCATCGTTTTTCATTTCGTTATCCTTCTGTTTGTTATAATCCTGTCAACGAATGCGTGATCACCGGAATGTCGTTTTCAATGCAGTCACGACGATCCTTCATGAAATTTCGGCACCAGCCATCATATGAGGATTTATCCTCCTGGAGCAATAGCAAATAGAGATCAAGCTCCCTCAATTTCATAAACAGCGGAACCCGCTCGATCCAGAAATCATCAATGGTGTTCTCCTGCCGATAACCGCGTATGAAATATCCAAAGAATTCCCGGGCAAAGCTCTCTCGGTCACCCGGTCGCTTCGGATCGAACAGCGAGTAGAACAGCGGGATGGCAAGATCATGGGCGAACCAGTCATAGCGACAGTCGTCGGTGTCGAATATACTCATGGCACCTTCGGCCGCGAAAAAATTCCAATGGTGCAGGTCGGCATGAATCAAACCAAAGGAATCATCATCCGTCGGCAGGGATTGCAATTTCCTGATGATGTCCTGACATTTTTCAACGACCAGTGGTTGGGAGTGAGACTCCGCCGAACAGGTTGCCCACGCCATGAAGCCGTCGTCAAACCAGGAGAATCGTCTTTCCGACCCGGCGGGCGGTTGATATTGCCTGGTCAGGAAATGGATAAGCCCGGTTATAACACCCCACTGTTCAATCAAGGCGTTGTCGCGATCATCAAAGGTTGCCAGTTTCCCTTTTGCCTTATCAACCGCGATTAGAGAAAAAGAGAGGTCTGATGAATCGCCGATATCCCGCAAAGACACGGTTTCGACCAGTTTTCCATTCACCGACGGGAGTGCCCGACAAACGGGCACTCCATGATCGGAGAGGTAATTGATCCAGTGCAGTTCGGCACCGATCTGCGCGTGGCTACGGTGGCAACTGTCGGTGATTTTCAAAATAGATTCCCCCGGCTAAAGCCGGGGTCCTTAGGCTTTCGCCTGTCGCTTCGCGACACTCTACAACTCCTGACGGAGTTGTCCTGAATCCTGGTGTCCTTGCAACTCAACGTAGTTTCGGATGACC